>Ga0210403_10000703_pt1 | contig 33928 bp, 24 predicted proteins | sample IncBWC19MmetaG_FD_150863 | JGI IMG/M metagenome (GOLD analysis project Ga0210403, IMG submission 150863) | Forest soil microbial communities from Barre Woods Harvard Forest LTER site, Petersham, Massachusetts, United States - Inc-BW-C-19-M | ecosystem: Environmental > Terrestrial > Soil >...
GAGAGGATCGCACGTGACCACCTGGATCTCGATACGCGCCAAGCTTGTGCCATACGTCAGACGCGGACTGCGCGCGGAGTTGGGCTATGCAGCAGAGCACATAGCGAATGTGATGCTCACCGAGCGCCTCACACAGATACAGTTCGACGCGTCGCGCCACGATTACAATGTGGCTCTGGTACTCCTCGGAGGCATCGGCCCTGGTGATGACCGACCGGACACCGACGTCGAGCTTGACCTCAGTCTCGGCCCAGAGCTCGTGTACAGAGCACTCCACTGCCGATATCAAATAGAGGTCCACCGCCTAGAGGTCTCAGAATTGGATGAAGCGAGACGTGCAGCGGTACGAGGTGAGCTTGGAGAACTCGAGGAACTCCTCACGACGATAGAGAAGCATATTCCGCCACGCGGGATCGCACCATCCAGACGCTGGCCGCTGCGGTGACGGAAGTGTCAAGGTCGACAGGCCTACAGGTGAGGAGACGAGTCAACCCGCCGATCACGGCCTACCCTGAGACTCAACGAGTAGTGCTTGGGTCGGCCCATGCCGATCGACGCCGGACTTCGCTGGTCGGGCGCCGGTCGCGGCGGCCTGCGCCGCGTGCCAAGCGCCTCGAGCAATCGTGACGGCTGGGCTCCGCGCGACCTTCGCAGCCGCTCAACAAGCACGGCGCCGGCCCGGCGCCTGCTGTGATCGGACTTCAGCAGACGTGACGAGCTTCCCCCGCCGCGGCGAACCCTCGCGCCCAGGATCTGGATTGGCAACGTACGCGGGCACGGCGGGAGTGACGGCGCCATGACCGCAGAACGCACACCTAGCCGCACACGGATGGCCAATTCTCCCTTGCGTGGTCCGCTGCTCGCGCTGCTGATGCGCCAGCGCCGTCCAACCCACGCCTACAGGCTCACCGGGCTCCTGAGTCAGGGCCTTCGTGGGTGGGACGTGCAAAGGTGGACCGTCGGCGAATTGCTGAACGGGCTCGAAGCGGAGGGCATCGTCTCATCCGCACAGGCGGCAGGGAAAAAGGTGTACTCACCGACCGAGAGAGCCGAGCCCGCGTTGGACGAATGGATCGCGAAAGCTGTATCTCGGCCGCCGATGCGGGACGACTTGCTCGCGATGATCGCGGCGTCGTGCCCCCGTCACGCCCCCCTTCTCCTGCGCGCATTGGATGCAACCGTGCGGGATTGTCGCGAGCGGCTCTCGGAGACTGACGACGCAAGACTGACATTGGGCTCATGGACCAGTTTGACGATCGATCTAACCCGCTCAGCAGCGGAGGAGCAGCTGCGCGCCAGGATCAGATGGGCTAACACCGCGAGGCGACGCATCGAGGAATGCCGCCCCACCTGTAGCCAGCCGCCGCCGTGAACCCGCCCCGTGCCCGCTGAGGAAGCGCTGCTGATGGTTTTGCGGCACATAGACGCTTATGCCGGGTGGGAATGGCTGCCAGGCGATCTTAGCCCCAGCGAGGCACGCGGCCTCCCGACTCCCCATTTTGGCGGCCTGCTAGGCCCAGTGGATTGCCCCACTGGGAACCGACTGGATGTCGCATCCACGTGCGGCGAGATGTGCATCGCCTTGCCGCGGAAGGTGGCTACATCGTCAGGTCTTTCGCCCGAAGTCCTGCAATCATTGATGTGTATGGCGCACTGGAACACACTGCGGCTGGCGGGCTGGGACAGGGCTTGCCAGCCGCCGGTGCGCCGCGTGAAGCTCCTCCTCGCAATCACCGCTGTTTGGACCCCAGGTGTGTCGCCCCTTAGTGCCACCAGTGACGCTGCCACCCCGCTGACGGCAGGCTTTCTGTCGGCGCCGACCGACCAGATCGCGGTGCCCGGCATGATCGCGGGCGGTGAGATCACGCCCGAGGGTGATCTGTATACGGGTTGGGCAGAGTATGAGCTGCGCTTCGGCCTGCGATTGAAGGCCTGGGATCAGCCCACGCGCACCCTGCCGAACCCCGCCATGCCGCTGCTGTCGAGCACAATGTCCGACGGGGCGATGCATTACACCCAGACGGTCTTTGCCATCGGAGTTGGCGGCCAGCCCGTGGCGTATGACACAGTGACCGCCACCAACGCCTCCGACCATCCGTCGTGGGCTCAGGTCGCGATGGCGCTCGCCTACACGCGGGGACCGCAGCTCGTTGGTGCACACGGGATGCGAACAGGCGCGTATCGCTATGAGCGTCCGCTGACGGGTCAGCCTCCCGGCTTCTACGACCAGCCGGGACAGCGGTTCTCATCAAGCTTTAGTTACAGCCTCGCTGGACGCGACGTGATCCGCTCCGGTGTGATGCTCGCTCGCGGTCCTGCCGCGCCAAGTCACCCCGTCGGCACCCCAGCCGGGAGCCAGCTCACTGCACCCCATGATGGTCGGCTGTTTAGGGCGCGCGTGAATGCCTACGGTCGGGTTAGCTTCACGTGGCAGATCCCCCTGAACCCCGGCGCGCCCACCGCCAGCCTCAACAACACGTTGGATCGCGTGCCGATGAGTAGGGCACGCGCTGCCCTGTTACATACCTGGGAGTCGGAAGAGTCGGGGATGATGCAGATCAGCCTGCCCGAGGCGAAGGCGACCGCAGCGTATCAAGCTGCGATCGGTGAGATCCTCTCGTCGCGCTATCGGACGCCTTCAGGCTGGATTCAGGGTTCCAATAAGCTTCAGTATCAGGCGTTCTGGTTGCGAGACGGGGCGATCGACACCCAGGCGCTGGACCTTGCCGGCCTACACCGACAGGCCGAGCAGAATCTCGCCTTCCTTGACACCTACCAGCGACCTGATGGGTTGTTCATTAGCCGCGCTGGTCAGTACGACGGGTTTGGTCAGTCGCTATGGGCACTGGACCAGCACACTCGGCTCTCGCAGGATCCTGGCTATGCCTCCGCGCAGCTCGCTCGCATCGGCGTCGCGATCAAGTGGCTGTCGGCAGCGACGTCGGCCGATCCGCTCGGGCTGCTGCCGCCGGGGAACCCACGCGACAACGAGCTCGCCTACGGTCACATCACGGGCGACAATCTGTGGGCCGCTGCGGGACTGCGCTCGGCGGTGAGCGAGGCGTCCTTGTCCGGCCGAGGAGACCTCGCGTCCGCCTGGCAGGCCGTGGATGCCGGCTTCGAGGCGTCGCTGGACCACGGTCTCAGCGTTGCCGTCGCTCGCACCGGTCATATCCCGCCAGTTCTCGATGCGGCGGGTGGGCAGGACTGGGGCAACTATTACGCGGCCTACCCGGTCCAGGTCCTCGCGGCCCGTTCGCCAACGGTCAGTGCGACGGTGGCTTGGGCACGGGCCCACATGGTCCAGGGGCTGCCCACGTACCTCAACGGTCACAGCCTCCACGACTATCTCGGCTTCAGCGTGTTCCAAACGGAGCTGGCCGCTGGAAACGCGTCGGACGCGCTTGCAGGACTGTACTCAGAGCTTGCTCATACCACGTCAAGCGACAACGGCTGGGAGTGGGACATCGCCCCATTCGGGCAGCGCGCGTCAGCGATCAATCTGGCACCTCACGGCACGTTCGCTGGCGACTACGTGGCGCTCCTGCGCAACATGCTGGTGGCAGACACCGCGAGCGGTGGCGTCGACCTCCTCGCTGGCGCGAGCCCAGCTTGGCTGGCCCCGGGCCAACACATAACTGTCACGGTCGCCCCGACCGATCACGGCATCATCTCCTTCACTGAGCGCTCGAGCGCCCGCGGCGAGAGCTTGACGTGGAAGAGCACGCTCGCCCCTGGTACACCCCTGACGTGGACGCTCCCCGTTTGGGCGCGACATGCAACCACGTCAAGCGGACGGGTGGCAGGTGCGACGATTGTGCTGCGTGGCGACTCAGGTTCGGTGGAAGTGAGTTTTAGTGGGCGTCGCCCAGCCCAGTCCTATGCGTTAGCCGTCGCCGCGTTGAACGCCGCGTACCGGCGCCACGGTCAGCCGGCTCCGCTTGTTCCTGTCGCCGACTAGGGCACCAGCTCGTTGTAAGCCCCGCACGCACCTCGAACCCACCGCCACAGCCGCGACTTGGCCGGCCCAGCGCGACAGGCCGACCAAGCCATCAGCTCCTCTATTGGATCTCACCAAGGCCGGAGCCTCAGTGCGTGGCCGTTGGGCCTAGTATCTCTGTTCGGCGGTGAACCTCCGCGTGTAGGGCCCTGAGTCATAGAGTTCACCCTCCCCGTACCTGGCTGAGAAGCTGATGGTGATCCCTGTGGTTTCGGCACCGCAGATCCGGTATTCATACGCGCCGTTTTTCCGAGGTGCGACGCAGTAGGTACCTGAAGGCAGTCCTGTGTAGGCCCCTACGAAGTAAAGGCTGCCCACCGGTTTGCCTGACACGGCGCCTCCCGGAGACAGCCAGTTGTTGTAGTAGAAGTATTCAGCCGTCGCCGAGGCCGTCGGTACACCGACGACGCAAGACGCGCAGATCGCGGCGAGAACGATCGCGATACGTCGCTTCATGGGTCAACCTCCTGTGTGTAGTAGTTCGACTTGGTTCTGTATCCCATGCCGCCTGAAGGCGATACCGCGTAGCGGGCCGGCCACAGTTATGGCATAAGTGTTGTCACGCACCGGGTATGTCTTGCTGGCGCCGCCACCGATCTGGGCAGACACGCGAGACACTCCGGCGGGGACGGCGCCAACAGCGACGGTCTGCGTCGCGGTGACGATGACCTGTACCGGTCCCGTGCCCCGGTCGAACACTTCTGGGCCGCCGCATGTTGCATAGACTGTATGCGCCTTAGCAGCGTCTGTGGCGAGTTCGGGGCGAAACGCAAGGAGGCAGATGCCTGGACCGGGGATGCTCTTGGAGAGCCAGATGCGAGCCATACCTTCGTGTCGTACTTCCCGAGCGGTGCTGATGTCTGGGAGCACGGCTCTCGCACTAAGGGGCTTGACTTTCACCCAGATGGGGCCCTTGGCGGCTGTGCCAGCAGCGCGAGCTTGCGCGAGGGTTGTAACTCTGATGCCGCTCGGCCGACGTGAGCTCAGAGCGGGATAGTCGGCATAGGTGAGCGGCGGCGCGGCGCGGTGACTGATACCTCCCCAGGTGGCCGTCGCAGAGTTTCCGCATGCTTGCAGCAGAGTGCTCGCGCCGCACGCGATGCACGCGGCGACAGGCGCCGAACGGCAATTTGACATCAAATATGTCCGCGTGGGCCGCCGAGACCGTACCCCGCGGCGGGCCGTCACCGCGCGTCGATGCTTCATCAGCTGACTGCACAGGCCTAACATCGCGCTGCGAGCGGCACGCTGCCGGGCCGTATGTGGCTGGTGGTCGGTGTCGAGCGGGGCATCAAGGAGCAGCGTGGTCGGTACCGCGGGTGTCGCGTGGCGTTAGGAGTACATTGGTCCACTACCCTCGTCAAGATCAAACTAGTGGGATCACACGGGTGACTCGGATAGCCGGCACGGGTGTTGTTGTCAATCGGTTGGCGACGTTCGAGCGCTTGCCGTCTTCGTCCTAGTCCGCCGCCGATTCCGCAGTGGTTGACGGCGGCGTCCCCGGAAACCGCTCGACGACTGCCGCCCTGGAAGCGACGGACTTGCAATCGGTTGAGTAACGCGACGGTCGCCTATCGGCCGCAGAGGCGGGCCGCCGTGTGCGCACTTGCAACCACGGCGAGCCGTCACGTTCTCAGGCGTGGCGACTGCTAGGCTCGCAACTGGGTGCAGGCCCGCGTTGCGCGCGATGCCATAGGGTTGCCATGTGTAACGCGCCCCGTACGGGACTTATCAAGCTAAACGCGCCGCGGATGTGATAGATAAGACCTGCCAGGTGACTGACAGAAACGCCAACTGGCCGCGCGCGTGACCTTTAGCCGCAGCACGGCTGGAGTAGATCTGGTAGAACGGTATGTATAAATGACGCCAATGGACAGCGTTGGTGTGTGTGCGTGGCGCTCACGAGTCGCCAGCCGCGGCCTGGCGGCGGAGTTAATGGGGCAAGCCGGAGTCGTCTATCAAACGAGGAGAGATAACTGATGCGTAGAGCACATACCTGTCTTGCTATGGTCGGCCTTGCGCTGCTGGCGTTGGCGGGCACGGCCGCTGCTGCGCCGAAAGTCACGCTGAAGGCCGAAGCGGTGCCGATTCCCGGCTTTCCGCACACCGGCCTCATCTACGGCGCCGGCACTGCCGTCAAGGCCGAATTCAAGATCACCGGTACGGAATACGAAAACTCGCCGCCGCCGTTGAAGGGCGTCACGTTCTACCTGCCGACCGGCACCAAGCTGCACCCGGCGGGCTTCCCCACGTGCCCCAAAGCGGACCTCGAACCGGCTGGAGTCGGGCCGTCGGCGTGCCCCAAGGGCTCCGCGGCGGGCCCGGTCGGTGAAGCTGAAGGGTTCGTCACGCTCGGTGGCGAACGCGTCAAAGAGAAAGCCACGATCGAATCGTTCTATGCGGAAGGCGGTGGCTTGGAGTTCTTCACGGCGGGTCACACGCCCGTGTCGCTTGAAATCCTCTCCACGGGCCACTACAGGAGCCTGGGCGGGGGCGGCGGCTTCGGCCCCGTGTTCGTCGCCGAAGTACCGCTCGTGCCGTCGCTCCCCGGAGCGCCGTTCGTTTCCGTGGAAACGATCAAGGTCAAGGCCGGCTCGGCGATCAAGAAGGGCGGCAAGACCATCTACTACGGAACGGTTCCGAAGAAAGGTCAGTGCCCCAAAAAATACTTCCTCGTGAAGGCCGAACTGACGTTCTGGGCCGTCGGCAGCCTGCCGGAACAGACTGTGACCGTCCCCTACCACGCCCCGTGCCCGAGAAGGTAGCCAGTATTCGGCTCCCACACTCAGGAGGCGATCCGAACTCGGATGTGCCTCCTGAGTGAGCGGGAAGCAGCAACAGCACGAAGGTCCGCCGGTCAACCCGCGATCTGCTCGGCCATCAGGTTGATTGCCTGCTGGATGGAGGGCTCGGCGAGGTTGCCGTATCCAAGGATGATCCCGGGTCGCCCCGCGGGGGTGTAGCTGTGGAGCGCCAGGCCCTCGAGACCGACGCCGCGCGCAGCGGCGGCTTCGAGGAATCTGCGCTCGTTGATCTCATGGGGCAGCAGCACCAGCTCGAATAGTCCGGCGGCTTGGCCTACGGGCTCTGCATGGGGCAGAGAGTGCGCGAGCGCCGTCACGAGGATCTGACGGCGAGCGCTGTATCGGAGTCTCATGCGACGTATGTGGCGGTCCAGCTCGCCGCGCGTGATGAAGTCGTGCAGCGCTAGTTGTCCCACGATCTCCGAGCCGCCGTCCTCGATCGTCTTGGCGGAGATCAACGGCCACGCCAGCCAGGAGGGGGTCAGGAGCCATGCGAGTCGCAGGCCGGGCAGTAGTCGCTGGCTGGCGGAGCCGATGTGGAGCACTCGCTCGGGCGCGAGACCTTGCAGTGCGCCAACCGCTGTTCCGCCGTAGCGAAGCTCGGAGTCGTAGTCGTCCTCGACGATCAGCCGCTCGCCTTGCTCGGCCCACTCGATCAGCGCAGCGCGACGCTCCCGGCTGAGTGTGGCCCCGGTGGGGAACTGGTGGGACGGCGTCGTCAACACGACCTGCGCCTGGCTGGCGCTGAGCACGTCGACGCGCAGGCCGCGCTCATCGACCGGGATCGGGATGGCTTGGATTCCCTGTTGCTCTGCGATCAAGTGGGCGCCGTGCCAGCCGGGGTCCTCGAAGGCAATGCTTTCTATGCCTTGGTCGCGCAACCATCGGCATAGGAGCGAGAAGCCCTGCCGGAAGCCCGAGCAGATAAGCGTGCTCTCCGGGTCGGAGGCTGTGCCGCGGGCGCGCGCGAGATACTCGGTGAGCGCTTCGCGTAGCTGGGGCGCGCCACGCGAGTCGCTGTGGCCGACGGCGTCTATCGGTGACTCGCGCAGAGCGGCGCGCACGGAGCGTAGCCAGCTATCGCGTGGGAAGCCGGCGAGGTCGGGCATGCAGGGACGGAAGTCGTAGCGGAATGTCGAGATCAGCGATCGCGCCGGCGTCCGGTCGTTCTTTCCCCGTACAGCTCGGGTGACACGGGCCGCTGCTCCCTGGCGGGTTTCGATGTACCCCTCGGCCGCCAGCTGGCCGTATGCCTCGCTTACGACGCCGCGGGAGATACCGAGCTCGGCTGCCAGCCGCCGCGTGGAGGGCAGTCGCGCCCCTGCCGCAAGCCGTCCCTTGCGGATGTCGGCTCGAAGGGAGCGCTCAAGCTGCTCGTGCAGAGGGAGCTTGCTCGCAGGGTCGATCTCGACGAGTAGACCGGGACCGCCCACTGGTCCTGTGCCAGCCACCATCACTGGCACTGTATACCGAGCCAGTTGAGCCTTAGCGTTTCGACTGCACCCACGCGAACCAAGAGGAGCGCTGCCATGAGAAGTCACGCAAACGGCAAGACGACAACCCAGGCGGTCACGATCGTGGGCGCTGGCCTGGCGGGACTGACCGCGGCAATCTCCTGCGCTGAGCGCGGCTGCGAGGTGGAGCTGATTGAGGCCCACGGCGCTCTCGGCGGACGGGCACGCAGCAGCGAGGGGCGCTACAAGGCGAACCTTGGACCTCACGTCCTCTACAAGGACGGGCCGTTCTGGCACTGGATGGCTGAAAGGAAGCTGTTGCCTGCCTCCAACGGGGCGCCGTTGGCCGCCGTCAAGCTGCGCTGGCAGGGTGAGGTGAGGCGCACCCCGCCGCTTGGCTCGCTCCCCTCGGTGCTCCGTCTACGGGGACGCGAGGCCCCAGTGGACACGGACTTCCGCACTTGGGCGAGCGAGCACGCCGGCGAGCGAACGGCCGCGATGCTCGCCGCCGCGGCCGGCGTGTTCACGTTCCACCACGACCCTGGCGAGCTGTCGGCGGCGTTCGTGTGGCCCCGCACCGTGCGGATCTTCCTCAGTCCACCGCCCTCCGCGCGTTATGTGATCGGCGGATGGAACGCGCTCATCGCTTCGCTCGAGCAGCGCGCACGGGCGCTCGGCGTGCGCGTCCAGACCGAGCGGCGGATCGAAGCGCTACCTGATCCGCCGGTGATCGTCGCCACCGAGTTGAGCGAGGCCCGGCGATTGCTCGGCGACCCCACGCTCGATTGGATGAGCGGCCACACCGTCTGCCTCGACCTCGGCCTGCGCCGCCGCCGCGGCGACCCGTTCATCGTCAGCGACCTGGACGAGGCCGGATGGGTCGAGCGGTTCAGCGCCGCCGACCCCACGCTCGCACCGGACGGCGAGGAGCTTGTTCAAGCGCAGATGCCGGTGCGCCCAGGCGAGACCGTCGAGCAGGCCATTGCGCGCCTTGAGCGGCTGCTCGACGAATCCCTGCCGGATAGGCGAGAGCGCGAGACCTGGCGCCGACGCCAGGTCATGCAAGGCCAAAATGGAGCGTTGGATATGCCGGGCACGAGCTGGCGCGAGCGCCCAGCTGTCGATCGCGGCGACGGCGTGTTCCTCGCCGGCGACATGATCGCAGCCCCCGGGCTGCTCTCTGAGGTGTCCTGGGCCAGCGCAATCCAAGCAAGCACCCTCGCAACCGGAGTCGCCCGGCGCGAGCCACCCGCCATCACCGCCGCAGGAACAGCGCCGATGGCAACCGCATCACCCGTGCGAAGCTGATCCGCCCTGGATCATTTGGCGCTCAACTCGAAGCGCACGCCGGTGAGCTCCTCTGCCACGCTCCACAGCCGCGCCGCCACCTGCTCATCGCGCGCGGCGCGGTTGGGCGACGTCACGTGGGGATGGCCGCGGAACTCGCCGATGCCGTCCGGCCCGATGTACTCGCCGCCCTCGAGGCCCGGCTGGGTGGCCGCGTACAGCGTTGGCAGCGCGCCCATGTCGGCGTTCTGGGCTACGAGGAGGTTGGTGGCCTGCATGATCAGGCGGTCCACCACCGGGGCGGCAGCCGTCTGGAGGTTGGTGGCGGCATAGCCGGGGTGGGCGGCCACGCTCTTGACCGCAGAGCCAGCGGCGCGCAGGCGCCGCTGGAGCTCCAGCGCGAACATGAGGTCGGCGAGCTTCGACTGACCGTAGGCGCGCCAGCGCCGGTAGCCGCGCTCGGACTGGAGGTCGTCGAAGTTGATCCGGCCCATCTTGTGAGCGTTGCTGCTGAGCGTCACCACGCGGGCGTCGGGACGACCCTCCATCAGGCCGATCAGCCGGCCGGTCAAGGCGAAATGCCCCAGCAGGTTGGTGCCGATCTGCAACTCGAAGCCGTCGGCGGTCTCTCGTCGCGGCGGCGCCATCACGCCGGCGTTGTTGATCAGGAGATCCAGGCCCTCGCGCTCGCTCGCCTGAAAGGACAGCGCGAACGCCTCCACCGAGGCGAGGCTGCCGAGGTCGAGCGCGGACAGCTCTACCTCGGCCTTGGGAGCGGCCGCGCGGATCTCCGTGAGCGCGGCATTGCCCTTCTCGAGGTTGCGGCACGCGAGCACCACCCTCGCTCCGTGGCGGGCCAGCTCACGCGCGGTGCTTAGGCCCAGCCCGCTGTTGGCGCCGGTGACGATCGCCGTGCGCCCACTCTGGTCGGGGATCTGCTCGCTGGTCCACTTGCTCATCGCTGGTCCTCCCGGTCGCTTGGCGTGCCCCACCACCATACTGGCCAGCTGGCCAGTATCATCGGCGGTGGCTTGCAGCGCGGTCGATCTCGGAGGTACTTCTGATGGCGACGGTTGGTCGGGACATCGAGAGCTTGGAACTCACAGAGCGGGAGCTGTGGCTCGACGGGCCTCCGCTGGAGGCGTTCAAGGAGATGCGCGGCAAGTGCCCCATCCACTGGACTGAGAGCTTTGAAGAATTCCCCGAGGAGGCAGGCTTCTGGTCGGTCACCACGGCGGATGACGTGCACACCGTCAGCCGCGACTGGCAGACCTACTCATCCGAGCTCGGCGGCGTGGTGGTCGCCGCCGCCGGCTTCCCCATCGAGCTCGCTCGCGCGATGTTCATCGGCATGGACCCGCCCAAGCACGACCGCCTGAAGGCGCTGTTCCAGCGCGGCTTCACGCCTAAGCGCATCGCCGACCACGAGGATGAGATCCGCGCGATCGTGCGCGGCGTGCTGGATCGCCTGGAGGGCCGGGACACGTGCGATCTCGTCACCGACGTGGCCCAGCCCGTGGTCTCGCGGGTGATCGGAAGCTTCATGGGCATCCCCGAGCAGGACGATGCGATGTGGGCGCGCCTGATGACCTCCACGCTCGGAGCGGGCGACCCCGACATCAACCCCGAGGGGCCGCAGGGTGCGGTGACCAAAGACATCCCCGAGATCTTCGAGCACTGTCGCAAGCTGATCGCCGAGCGGCGTGAGCGTCCCACCGAGGATCTGACGAGCGTGCTGGTGCACGCGGAGGTCGATGGGGAGCGTCTTGAGGAACACGAGATCGTGATGGGGTTCTTCCTGTTGATGGCTGCGGGCAACGACAGCACCAAGGCCACCTACTGCAGCGGTATGCGCGCGATCATGGAAGACGCCGAGCAGCGGCAGCTGCTGTTGGATGACCCGGCCCTCGTGCCCGACGCGGTGGAGGAGGCGCTGCGCATGTTCCCCGCGTTTGCGCACTTCCGCCGTACTGCCACGCGTGACACCGAGTTGCACGGACAGAAGATCAAGGAGGGGGAGAAGGTTGTGATGTGGTACGCCTCCTCAAACAGAGATGAGAGCCGCTTTGAGGACCCGGACCGCTTCGATCTGCGGCGCAGGGCCGAGCATCAGGCCTTCGGCGCAGGCGGCAGGCACTTCTGCCTGGGCACGGCGCTTGCGCGCCTTGAGCTGAGGATCCTGATCGAGGAGACGCTCGAGCGCTACCCGCGCATTGCGCTGGAGGGAACGCCGGCGATGATGGAGTCGCTGTTCCTCAACCAGCTCAAGGCGCTGCCCGTGAGGCTCGCGCCCGAGCCGGTCTAGGCTTCGCTCACACCTTCACGATCACCTTGCCGGTGTTGCCGCCGGTGAACAGCAGGTTGAGGGCGTCGGGCGCGTTCTCCAGGCCCTCCACGATGTGCTCGGAGGACTTGATCCTGCCTTCGGCGAGCCAGCCCGCCATCTCGGCCTGCGCTGCGGGGAGGCGGTCGAAGTAATCGAGGATCAGGAAGCCCTCCATGCGGCCGCGCTTGATGATCAGGTTGGCGTAGTTGGCCGGGCCTCTCGCCGCGCCGCGGTCGTTGTAGCCGGAGATCGCGCCGCACAGCACGATCCGTCCGCGCATCGCGAGCTGCGCCAGGCACGCGTCCAGGATCGGCCCGCCGACGTTGTCGAAGTACAGGTCGATGCCGTTTGGCGCGGCCTGCCGCAGCCGAGCGGCCACATCATCTGACTTGTAGTCGATCGCCTCGTCGAAGCCGAGCTCATCCACGATCCACGCGCACTTCTGCGCTCCGCCGGCAATCCCGATCACCTTGGCCGCGCCCTTGATCTTGGCGATCTGCCCAACCGTCGAGCCGGTCGCCCCCGCGGCCCCGCTGACCACCACCACGTCGCCCTCCTGCACCTTGCCCACATCGATCAGGCCGAAGTACGCGGTCATCCCGGTGATGCCGAACAGGCTCAGCGCCAGCGTCGGCGGGACGCCGTCGGGCAGGCTCTGGTAGCCGCCGGCCTCGCTCGCAACCACGTACTCCTGCCAGCCGGAGAACCCGAACAGCATGTCGCCCGGCTTGTACTGCGGGGCGTTGCTCCGCACAACCTCCACCACGCCGCCGGAGCGCACCACTTCATCGATCGCGATCGGCGGCAGGTAGCCGGGAGCGTCGTCCATCCACGTGCGGATCGTGGGGTCGATCGAGATGTAGCGCACGCGCGCAAGCGCCTCTCCCTCGCCCGGCTCCGGCAGGTCGGTCTCCTCCAGGCGCGTGGTGCTCTCGTCCACCATCCCCGTCGGTCGCTCTGCAAGCACCACACGGCGGTTGCGATCGGTCATCTGCTCATCTCCCTCTCCCCGCCCGGTCAGGGCGCGAGCTTGCGTACGAGCGCCGGGCGGCGCCGCGAGGGATCTTAGGGGCGATGCGCGTGGGCTATGGTCCACGTCGATGGCGCTACGCGGAGAGGTGATCGAAGTGCCCAGGCCGGACGGCGCGAGCGTGCGCACCGAGCTGTTCCTGCCCGAGGGCGACGGGCCGCATCCCGGCGTGGTGGTGCTACACGAGTCCTTCGGCCTCAACGACGACATCCGCCGCATCGCCATGCGCTTCGCAGGGGCCGGATATGCGGCGCTCGCCCCCGACCTCTACTCGCACGGGCGACGGATCGTGTGCCTCAGCCGGGTGATCGTGGACATGGTGAGCGGCAGCGTGGCCCGCGAGATCGGCGACATCCACGCAGCGCGCGAGGCGCTGGCCGCGCGAGCGGAGGTGGACGCCGCGCGGATCGCCGTTGCCGGCTTCTGCCAGGGCGGGGGCTTCGCGCTCGTGGCGGGCACGAGCCCCGGCTTCGCCGCGGCTGCGGTCAACTACGGCGTGGTGCCCGGCGACCGCTCCCACCTCGACGGGCTGTGCCCGGTGGTGGCCAGCTACGGGTCGAAGGACCGCGTGGTGGGAGCCAAGATGGCCAAGCGCCTGGAGGGCCACCTGACCGCGCTCGGGGTCCCGCACGACGTGCAGGTCTACGAGGGCGCGGGGCACTCGTTCTTCTCCCAGGTCGATGGCTGGCAGGCGTGGCTCGCGCGCCTGCCCACGCCGATGTCGGTGGGCTATGACGCGCAGGCCGCCGAGGACGGCTGGCGCAGGATGCTCGGCTTCTTCGACGAGCACGTGCGCGGCTGAGCAGCATCCGTGCCGCAGCTGGTGATCTTCGACTCCGACGGTGTGCTCGTGGACAGCGAGGCCATCTCCAACAGGGTGCTCGCGCGCATGCTCAGCGCCGAGGGGCTGCCCACCACGCTCGCGCAGGCGCGGAGCGAATACCAGGGGCTGCTGCTGGCAGACGTGGTGGCGAAAGCGCAGAAAGCGCTGGGCCGTCCGCTGCCCGCGGGCTGGGCTGAGAGCTATGAAAGCGCACGGGACGAGGCCTTCGGAGCGGACCTGCGGGCGGTGGAGGGCGCACGCGATGCGGTGGAGGGAGTGAGCGCCGCCGGGCGCCGCGTGTGCGTGGCCTCGCAGGGCAGGCTGCGCAAGATCGAGCTGTGCCTGGGCCTGACCGGCCTGCGGGCGCTGTTCGCAGCGGACGCCCTCTTCTCCGCCGAGTCGGTCGCTCGCGGCAAGCCCCATCCCGACCTGTTCCTGCACGCCGCCGCGCAGATGGGCGCGAGCCCCGCGGAGTGCGTGGTGGTGGAGGACACCGCCACGGGCGTTGCCGCCGGAGTGGCAGCCGGGATGCGCGTGCTGGGCTACGCGGCCGACAGCGACGAGGCCGCGCTCCGCGCCGCCGGCGCGGAGATCGTGTGGTCGATGCGGGACGTTCCCGCGCTGGTGGCTGCCGGCTGACTCGCTCGGCGTGCGCTTGCTTGCAAGCCCTAGTCGGGCGCTTGTTGGGGGACTGTCTCTGGCACGAGGGGAAGTCCGGTAGTGCGGGCCGCGGCGTGCAGCTTGCGGTCCCAGGTCGCGATCACCAAGTCGTCGCGGGGTAGCACGAGCGCGGCGGCTAGATGCAGCGCTTCCAAGCTGCGAAGGTCCAGATCGATTGTCAGTTCGGCCGCATGCTCGACGAGGCGTTGATCGATCTCGATGACACCAACCGCGGGCCACTCTTCCCGCACGGTCTTTGCTGCGTTCTTGCCCGCTGCGAGGCTCACGGCACGGATGGTCTCGACGTAGCCCGCACGGCACATGAACCATCCGTCTGCCTCGGCCATGGCGTCGCGCACCACATCGCTCCCGGGCTCTGCGACATAGCGCTTGACCAGCGCGCTCGCGTCAAGGTAGAGGTTCAGCGTTCGGCGTCCCGCTCCGCAAGGACCAGGGCGGATGCGCTCCGGGGAGCCTGTACGAGCCGCGGAGCCTTGCCGGGCCGCGTGCGTGCCGGCGCGATGAGTCGCCCTTCGGAAACCAGCTCACGCAGGCGGCTATCCCCGGTAGAGGCGCCTGCAGGAACGATGTCCGCCACCGGCCGGCCGCGAACGGTCACCCGCACCTGCTGTCCGCCGCTGACGGCCCGCAGCGTCTCGCTTAGAGACTGCTTCAGCTCCCTCACACCAATCTCGCGCACGTGGTCACACTATCAACGATGAGGCCACAAGCCAGAGCGCTTAGCCGGGGGCTTGGCCGGGGCTCGCCGCAGGCCCACCGGAGCTCACGGCGCGGGGCGCGTCAGCTCCTCAAGCAGCTGGATGAAGGAGCCGTAGGGGCGACCGGTGACCTGCTGCAGGCCGATCTCGCAGGTGCGGTTGCTGCACACGCACGCGCTGAGGGGGCGGCCGCTCAGCTCCTGCGCTACCTCGCGCAGCGCAGCCGCGGGCAGCTCGGGGTGGAGCAGGCCGCGGTCCCCCGCGGTGCCGCAGCAGGTGGCGTCGAGCGGGAGCACCACCTCCTCTGCGAGCGCTTCCACGGTGGCGCGCAGCTTCTCTGTGAGGCCGAGGTGGACCGCCGAGCACGGAGGATGTAGGGCCACGGTCTCTGCGCGCTCGGCCACCTCCAGCCGCGGCAGCAGCCGGTCGTGCGCCCAGGCGATCGAGTCGATGATCTCCACCGTGGAGAAGCGCTCGCGCTCGGCCTCGTCGAGCTCGCCGGCAACATCTGAGAGCAGCCCGTGGGTGCACGAGGTGGCGTCCACGAGCAGCGGAAGGCGCCCGCCGTCGGTCCAGCGCAGGATCGCCGCGGCGGTGCTCCGGGCCATCTCGCGGTGCCCGCTGGCATAGCCCTTGGAGCTCCAGGGGGTCGCGCAGCAGTGGCCGGGCGCCTCGGCGGGGATCCACAGCGGCAGGCCCGCGCGCGCGGAGACGGCCAGCAGCGCCTCGGGGAGGGTCAGCTGGCCCACGTTCTCCGGGGGGTTGCCGAAGATGCGGTTCACGCATGCGGGGAAGTAGACCGCGGCGGCGCCCTCGCGGGTGGTGGCCGGCGGGCGCGCGGGCGCCGGTGCCGGCATCGCATCGCCCCACGCCGGGATCAGCTCGTGGGAGACCGCGCTGCGCGCAAGCCCGGTCAGAGCGCGCATCGCCACGCCTTCGCCGGCCAGCCCGAGCTGCAGGGCGCCGCGCGCGGCGCGCTCCACGGCGGACCAGTGCCGGGCCAGAGTCAGCGCCACGCGTTCCTCGCGCTCACTGTGCTGGCGCGAGCGCAGGTCCTTGACGAGCTTGCCCGTGTCGATGCCCACCGGGCACATCACGCTGCACATCCCGTCCGCCGCGCAGGTCTGGATGCCGTCGTACTCGTACTGCTCCAGCAGCGCCTGCATCACCGGTGAGCCAGAGGGCTGGCGCGCCATCTCGCGCCTGAGCACGATCCGCTGGCGCGGGGTGGTGGTGAGGCCGCGGCTCGGGCACACCGGCTCGCAGAAGCCGCACTCGATGCACTGGGTGGCCACCGGCTCGATCTCGGGCGAGGACTTGAGGTTGCGCAGGTGCGCCCGCGGCTCGCTGGTGAGCTGCACGCCGGGTCCGAGGATGCCGTGGGGGTCGGCCAGCCGCTTGATCCGCCACATCATCTCGGTGGCCTTGGCTCCCCACTCGCGCTCCACGAACGGCGCCATGTTGATGCCCGTGCCGTGCTCGGCCTTCAGCGAGCCGTCGTACTTGTCCACGATCAGGTCCACCAGATCCTGCATGAACGCCTCGTAGCGGTCGAGGTCCGCCTGCTCGCCGAAGTTGGGCGTGAGCAGGAAGTGCAGGTTGCCCGCGGAGGCGTGGCCGGCCACGCCGGGGAGGAACCCGTGCTCACCCAGGAGCGCCTGCAGGTCCTTGGCCGCCTCGCCCACCCGCTGCGGCGGCACGCACACGTCCTCGATGATCAGCGACACGCCCGGCGCTCGCATCGCCGCCAGCAGGCCCTGCATGCCCTCGCGCACGCGCCACAGCATCTCCGTCTCCTCGCGCTCGCGCGTGAAGCTGGGCGGGTCCACCAGCTCGCGCGCCGTGAGGATGTCCATCGCCTCACCCACCGGGCGGTCCAGATCCTGCGGCGCTTCGGCACGGAACTCCACGAGCACGGCGGCGCTCTCCGGAGCGAGCTCCTTCCAGCGCTCCGGCACCCCCGGCATGTTCCAGGCGGCCGCGATCAGCGTGGGGGCGACCATCAGCTCCGTCGCGGTGGCCCCCGCGGCCACGAGCGGCGGCACAGCCTCCACAGCGGCGTCGATGTTGGCGAACAGCGCGAGCGCCGTCGCGGTGTGTCGCCCGAGCGGCACCGTGTCGAACACCGCCTCCGCCACGAACGCGAGCGTTCCCTCCGAGCCCACGATCAGGCGCCTGAATATCTCCAGCGGCGTGTCGGCGTCCAGGAACGCGCACAGACGGTAGCCGGTGGTGTTCTTGATCTCGAACTTGCGCGCCACGCGCTCGGACAGCTCGCGGTCGGCGCGCAGCTCGTCGCGGATCTCGAGCAGCCCGCGCGCTAGCTCCGGTGCCTCTGCCGCGAACCTCGCCTCGGCGCCCGCCTCGGCGGTGTCGATCACAGCGCCGCTCGGGAGCACGAACGTGAGCGAGCGCACCGTGCGGTAGGAGTCGGCGTGCACGCCGCAGCGCATGCCGCCGGAGTTGTTGGCGATCACGCCGCCCACGCAGGCGATGTCGGTGCTCGCGGGATCCGGACCGAGGCGCCGACCGTGCCGGGCCAGGCGGCGATTGACGTGGCCGAGCACCACGCCGGGCTGCACGCGCGCGACAGAGCCCTCCTGCTCCACCGTCATCCGCTGCCAGTGGCGGCGCACGTCCACGAGGATGCCGTCGGTCTGGGACTGCCCGCTAAGGCTCGTGCCGCCCGCGCGGAACACCATCGGGGTGCCGCTGCGGCGGGCCAGCGCGAACAGGCGGCGCACGTCCTCGATGTCCGCCGGCATGGCCACCGCCTTGGGAATCGAGCGATAGGGGCTCGCGTCAGAGGCGTAGCGGATCAGGTCGAGCGCACGGGTGGCCACGCGCTCGCCGCCGAGCGCGCCCAGCAGGTCGCTGCGCAGCGGCTCAGGCGTGCCCGCCGCAACCCAGTCGGGCGCTCGATCGGGCGCCGCGGCCGCCACCTCGGGCGCGATGCGGCGCGGGTCTGCCTCAAGCAGCGCCACCGTCAGTCGAGCCACATGCCGGAGGCCACGGGCACCTGCACCAGGCGCGGGCCGTCCTGCACCGCGATCGCGCCGCGCAGCGCCTCGGTCAGCTCCTCGCGGCCGTTCACCTCGACGGAGGGCACGCCGTAGGCCTCGGCCACGCTCGCCACGTCGAGGCCGGGGAGGTCCAGGCCGGGCGCGCCCGAGGCCTGCTCGAACTCGGCAAACCACTTGAGGATCATGTACTCCTCGTTGCGCAGCACCAGGAAGGTCACGGGCACGCGGTAGGCCGCCGCCGTCCACAGGGCGGTGATCCCGTACTGGGCCGAGCCCTCGCCAAGCACGCACACCACCGGGCGCTCGGGCTGGGCGAGCTGGACGCCCACCGAGGCCGCGATGCCGAAGCCGAGGCCGCCGCTCGCGCTGAAGTAGTAGCTGCCGGGCCGCGACAGCCGCAGGCGGTTGCGCAGGGCGATCGTGCTCGACGGCGTCTCGACGACCGCGATCGCGTCCTCGGGCCAGACGTCCGCGAGCGCGGCCATCGCCGCCGAGCCGCTCAGCGGGTCGGCCTCGGCCGGCTCTCCCGGCAGCGGGCGCGCCTGCGGCGCCGGGCGCTCGGAGGAGCCGGTGAGCTCCAACAGCCTCGCCAGCCCGAGCCCCACGTCGCCGACGATCGCATTCCCCATCGGCGCGCGCGCCGCCTCGCCGGGGTCGCAGGTGATCTGCACGAGCGTTGTGCCCTCGGGTAGCAGCGGGCCCGCGATGTAGGGGTAGTAGGGGAACACCGAGGAGCCCACCACCAGCACCAGGTCGTGGCCCTTCAGCGTCTCTGAGAGCGGGCCGATCGCAGGCGGCAGGATGCCCACGAAGTTGGCGTGGTCCTCGGGGAAGCCGAGGCGCCCGCCGCCCGTCGCCGGCGTCGCCCACACCGGCAGCCGCTGCTTCTCCGCGAGCGCCACCGCCGCCTCCCAGCCGCCGCTCGCGTCGATGTCGGGGCCCGCCACGAGCATCGGGTTACGCGCCGCGTTCAGGAGCTGGGCGAGATCCTGGAGCGCCACCGGGTCAGGCATCGCGCGACCCGTAACCGCGCGCGCAAGCGCGCTCCTATCAAGATCCTCATCCCCCTCCACTCCCCAATCGTCCATCGGGATCGACACGAACGCCGGTCCTCGCGGCGGTAGCGACGCATGGTGGATCGCGCGCGCGAGCGCGTGCGGCACGTCCTGCGCGCGGGGCGGCTCGCAGCTCCACTTCACGTAGGGCTGGGGACCGAGCACGGCGTCGCGGTTGGTGAGGTTGGCCTCCATCGTGATCTGGGGACGCACCTGCTGGCCGGCCGTGATCAGCAGCGGTGACTTGTTGGCCTGGGCGTTGAAGATGCCACCCACCGCGTTGCCCACGCCGGGCGCCGTGTGCAGGTTCACGTGGGTGGTGCGGCCGCTGGCCTGCGCGAACCCGTCCGCCATGCCCACCACCACCAGCTCCTGCAGCCCCAGCACGTAGGAGAAGTCCTCGGGGAAGTCCCTCAGCATCGGCAGCTCCGTCGATCCGGGGTTGCCGAAGATCGTGGTCATCCCGTGCGCGCGGAAGAGGTCGAACGTGTCTTCGCGTACGGTCGGCATCGTGGTGGTCGATCCTTTCGGGGTTCGTCGTTAGGAGCGGCTCAGCCGCGCGCAGACGCTAGCCGAACTGCGCGAGCGGCGGTGCGCTCGCGGTCTCTCAGCCGGGCAGCGGCGACCCCGCGAACGCGAAGAACCACACCAGGAACACCGCCACGGCCACATACACGCTCGCCACCACGATGCGCTCCAGCACGCCCACGCGCGTGCCCACCAGCACCTCGTCCTCGTCCTCCACGTTCATGCTCCGCAGCCAGGTGAGCCTGCGTTCGCGGTGGGGCTCGCCGGTCAGCCGCGCGTAGGCCCCGTTCAGCCAGGCCAGCGCCATCGCCATCGCGAACACCAGCACGGCGAGCACCGCGATCACCACGAACACCGCCTTCATGCTGAGCACGGTCTCGCCCACAACCCTCGACCCCACCCACAACGCGATCAGCGGAGCGCCCGTCCAGATGTTGATCGCCAGGAACGCCGTGGCGGCGGCCAAGGCGGTGCGCTTGAGCGTGAACATGCGAGGCCGCCGTGCGTGAGTGCCCAGGCGCTATCCGCCCGAGATCGGCAGGATCGGCGTGCACAGCGGGTGCTGCGGGTGCGATGGGTCGAGCGCGCTCAGCACGTCCGCGTCCGCGATGTGGTCGTAGGGCATCGACAGGTGCTCGCCGAGGTCCAGGAAGCACTGGCTCTGGAGCGTGATGTTGGTCACGCCCGGTCCCGACAGGAACGCCGAGGTGTACGGCGTGACCACCTCGTCGTAGGCCGACTCGATCACCGTGTAGCTCACACCGGGGAGGGTGTCGCCTCCCGCGTTCAGGCTCGCCATGAACGACGACCCGGAGGCCTGTTCTTCGCAGGCCTGGCAGAGCCCGAAGAAGGCGGTCGCGCCCGGGATGTGTTCGGCGATCGTGAACAGCCCGTTGGCGGTCGTCCCGTGGTTGGAGGACGCGAGCCCCACCAGCGTGTGCACCTTCGCGGCGCCGCCGTCGAACTTCATGTAGTAGCGCGGCATCATGCCGCCCTGGGAGTGGCCCACCACGTCCACCTGGCTAGCGCCCGTGGCGGCCAGCACGCGGTCCACGAAGCTCGACAGTTCGCTTGCCGACGCCGGGATCGAGCCCGTGCCGTAGATCCCGAGCGCCCCGCTGCCGTTGCTGGAGCCGTAGTTGAGCGCGAACACGCAGTATCCGTTGTTCACCAGCAGCGGCGAGAGCGCCTGCCAGCTGTCGGACATGTCGGCGAACGTGCCGTGCACCAGCACCACCGGTCGCGGGTGCGCAGTCGTCGGCTTGCACGACCAGTCGTTCGCGCCGGGGGGCGATTCGCTCGAGCTCACGTGCGCGTAGCCGAGCACGCCGTTGTAGATCACCGGCAGCTGCGCCTGGGCGCTGCCCGCGGCGAGCGCCGCTCCCGCCAGCATCGCGGTTGTCAGGGACAGGATCGCCTTGCGCATGCGCTTGCCTCCGATCGGGTGGGGGATCGCTAGGGAGTGTAGGTGAACTGGTCGTTCGGAGTTTCGTGCGTGGTGCCTTCGGAGGTCGACACCGTGATCGGCACGGTGCCGCTGCCCGCCGGCGCCGCCGCCACCACTTCAGTTGAGGACTTCACTTCCGGTTTCACTTCCGCTGAGCCGAAGTTGACCGTTGTCGCGGTGCTCGCTTCGGCCCCTTTGAGGACCACGTTGGTGCCCGCCGCGCCTTTCACGGGGGAGAGTTTGAGTCCCGCCACGAGGCCGGTCACTTTCGAGTACGCCGTCTGGGATGCGCCGCGTTCGTTGTGCGCTGTGACGCCAACGCGCAGTGTCAGGCCCGCGTCGAGCAAACCGAGCAGGAATTCCTGTTCGGTTGCGCCCGCGATGTTGCTGCATTCGCCGACCAGCCCGAGCACGCCGCACAGCTGCCACTGGTAGGTGTAGGTGATCGGCGCGGTGCCCGTCCAGGTTTCTGGTTTCGCGAGCAGTTTCTTGCCAACTTCGAGGATCCCCGCGATCACCGGCTGTACCGTGTTCAGCGCCAGCGCCGCCAGCACCGGGCTCGTAGGCGCCGAGGTGGCCTGCGTGGAGCCACCCGAGTTGCTCGCCGTCACAACCAGCCGCACCGTCGATTTGACGACGCTGGAGACCAAGCCGAGCGTTTCTTTCGTTCCTTCGGCGGAGATGTTTTTGCATTCTTCGCCTTTGGCGTTGCACTGCTGCCACTGGTAGGCGTAGGCGATCGGCGTGCTGCCCGACCAGCTGCCCGTGGCGCCGGTCAGGCTCTTGGTGTCTTCCGCCACCCCTGAGATCGACGGCAGCGTGGTGTTGGCGGGCAGCAGCGCCGCGATCAGCCCCGTGGCGGCCGAGGACGCTTTGGTCGAGCCACCCGAGTTCGTGGCTGTTACCACCACGCGCACGGTGGAGCCCACGAGGCTCGAGATCAGGCCCAGCGTTCCACCGGTGGCGCCGCTGACTTCTTTGCAGGCTTCGCCTTTGCTGTTGCACTGTTCCCACTGGTAGCTGTAGTTGATCGGGCCCGTGCCCGACCAGCTGCCGCTGGCAGCCGTGAGCGTCTGGCCGTCCTTGAGCACCCCGGAGATTGCGGGCAGGCTCGTGTTGCTGGGTAGCAGCGCCGCGATCAGGCCCGTTGCCGCCGAGGTCGCCTGGGTAGAGCCGCCGGAGTTGGTGGCGGTGACCACCACGCGCACGGTGGAGCCCACGAGGCTCGAGATCAGCCCGAGCGTCGTGCCGGTCGCGCCCGAGAGTTCTTTGCATTCTTTGCCCGCACCGTTGCATTGCTGCCACTGGTAGCTGTAGTTGATGGGGCTCGTGCCCGACCAACTGCCCGTTGCCGCAGTGAGCGTCTGTCCGTCGATGAGCGATCCCGTGATCGAGGGCAGCGCGGTGTTGCCGGGGAGGAGCGCAGCGATCAAGCCGGTGGGCGCGGAGGTGGCCTGCGTGGTGCCGCCCGAGTTGGTGGCGGTGACGACCACGCGCACGGTGGAGCCCACGAGGCTCGAGATCAGGCCCAGCGTGCTGCCGGTGGCGCCGGCGAGTTCTTTGCAGGCTTCGCCTTTGCTGTTGCACTGCTGCCACTGGTAGCCGTAGTTGATCGGCGCGGTGCCGCTCCAGGCGCCGGTGGCCGCGCTGAGCGTCTGGCCGTCGATCAGGCTGCCCGCGACGGAGGGTAGCGAGGTGTTGCCGGGGAGCAGCGCGGCGATGATGTTCGTGGGGGTCGAGGAAGCCTGCGTTGAGCCGCCCGCGTTGGTGGCTGTTACCACGACGCGGACGGTGGACCCGACGAGGCTTGAGATCAGGCCGAGCGTGCCGGCGGTGGCGCCGATGAGTTCTTTGCATTCTTTACCGGCGGCGTTGCACTGTTCCCACTGGTAGCTGTAGTTGATCGGGCCGGTGCCGGTCCAGCTGCCGAGGGCTGCGGTGAGCGTCTGGCCGTCGATGAGCGATCCCGCGACCGAGGGCAGCGCCGTGTTGCCGGGGATCAGCGCGCCGACCAGGCCGGTGGCGGGCGAGGTGGCCTGCGTGGTGCCGCCCGCGTTGGTGGCTGTTACCACCACGCGCATGGTGGAGCCCACGAGGCTTGAGATCAGGCCGAGCGTGCTGCCTGTCGCGCCGCTGACTTCTTTGCAGGCTTCGCCTTTGTTGTTGCACTGCTGCCATTGGTAGCTGTAGTTGATCGGGCCGGTGCCTGACCAGCTCCCCGTGGCTGCGCTGAGCGTCTGGCCGTCGATGAGGCTGCCCGCAATCGATGGGAGCCCGGTGTTTCCAGGCAGCAGCGCGCCGATCGCGCTCGTGGGGGCCGAGGCCACCTGCGTGGAGCCGCCGGCGTTGGTGGCGGTGACGACCACGCGCACCGTGGAGCCGACGAGGCTGGAGACGAGCGCGAGTGCTCCGCTGGTGGCGCCGTTGATGTCTTTGCAGCTTTCGCCTGCGCCGTTGCACTGTTGCCACTGGTAGGCGTAGCCGATCGGCGCGGTGCCTTTCCAGCTGCCCGCGGCGGCGCTGAGGGTCTGGCCGTCGATCAGGCTGCCGGCGATCGAGGGTAGCGACGTGTTGCCGGGGATCAGCGCGCCGATCAGGCCGGTGGCGGGCGAGGTTGCCTGCGTGGTGCCGCCCGCGTTGGTGGCGGTGACTACTACGCGCACGGTGTTGCCCACGAGGCCGGACACCAGGCTCAGAGTTCCGGCCGTCGCGCCACCGATGTCTTTGCACGTTTCGCCGGCTGAGTTGCACTGCTGCCATTGGTAGGCGTAGTTGATCGGGCCGGTGCCGGTCCAGCTTCCGGCGGCGGCGCCCAGCGTCTGACCGTCGATCAGGCTGCCCGCGATCGACGGGAGGGACGAGTTGCCCGGGAGCAGCGCGCCGACCACGCTGGTGGCGGCGGAGGTGGCTTTGGTCGTGCCGCCGCCGTTGGTGGCGGTGACGACGACGCGCACGGTGGACCCGACGAGGCTTGAGATCAGGCCGAGCGTGCTGGCGGTGGCGCCGCTGAGTTCTTTGCATTCTTTACCGGCGCCGTTGCACTGTTCCCATTGGTAGCTGTAGTTGATGGGCCCGGTGCCGGTCCAGCTCCCGGTGGCTGCGCTGATCGTCTGGCCGTCGATGAGGCTGCCCGCGACGGAGGGCAGCGAGGTGTTGCCCGGCAGCAGAGCGCCGATCAACCCTGTTGGCGCAGAGGCGGCCTGCGTGGAGCCGCCGCCGTTAGTGGCGCTCACGACCACGCGCACAGTGGACCCGACGAGGCTTGAGATCAGGCCGAGTGTGCCGGCGGTCGCGCCGTTGATGTCTTTGCAGGCTTCGCCCGCGGCGTTGCATTGCTGCCACTGGTAGGCGTATCCGATCGGGCCTGTGCCGGTCCAGGCGCCGGTCGCTGCGGAGAGGAACTGCCCGTCGATCAGGCTGCCGGCGATCGACGGTAGCGCGGTGTTGCCAGGTATGAGTGCGCCGACGAGGCCGGTCGCCGGGGATGTGGCGTGTGTGGTGCCGCCCGCGTTGGTGGCTGTTACCACGACGCGCACGGTGGAGCCCACGAGGCTTGAGATCAGCCCTAGCGTGCCGGCGGTGGCGCCGCTGAGTTCTTTGCATTCTTTACCGGCGGCGTTGCACTGTTCCCACTGGTAGCTGTAGTTGATGGGGCCGGTGCCGGTCCACGTGCCGGTGGCGACGGACAGCAGCTGGCCGTCGATCAGGGCCCCGCCGATCGAGGGCAGCGAGACGTTTCCTGGGGTCAGCGCGCCGATCAGGGCTGTGGGTGCGGAGGTGGCCTGGGTGGAGCCGGCGCCATTGGTGGCGGTGACGATCACGCGGAGGGTGGAGCCCACGAGGCTGGAGATGAGGCCGAGCGTCGCTCCGGTCGCGCCGGCGAGTTCTTTGCAGGTCTCGCCTTTGCTGTTGCACTGCTGCCACTGGTAGCTGTAGTTGATGGGCCCGGTGCCGGTCCAGCTCCCGGCGGCGGCGCTCAGCGTCTGGCCGTCGATGAGGCCTCCGGCGATCGAGGGCAGCGAGACGTTTCCAGGGAGCAGCGCGCCGATCAGGCCTGTGGGCGCAGAGGCAGCCTGGGTGGTGCCGCCGGCGTTGGTGGCGCTCACGACCACGCGCACAGTGGACCCGACGAGGCTTGAGAGAAGGCCGAGTGTGCTGCCCGTGGCGCCGATGAGTTCTTTGCATTCTTCACCGGCGGCGTTGCACTGTTCCCACTGGTAGCTGTAGTTGATGGGGCCGGTGCCGGTCCAGCTGCCGATGGCCGCGGTGAGCGTCTGTCCGTCGATGAGCGATCCGACGACCGACGGCAACGTGGTGTTTCCGGGCAACAGCGCGCCGACCAGGCTCGTGGGGGCCGAGGCCACCTGTGTGGAACCGCCCCCGTTGGTGGCGGTGACGACCACGCGCACGGTGGAGCCGACGAGGCTGGAGAGGAGCGCGAGCGTGCCGGTGGTTGCGCCGGAGATGTCTTTGCATGCTTCGCCCGCTGCGTTGCACTGCCGCCATTGGTAGGCATAGCCGATCGGGCCGGTGCCGGTCCATGCTCCGGTGGCAGCGGACAGCAGCTGTCCGTCGATGAGGCTCCCCGTGATCGAAGGCAGCGAGACGTTGCCGGGGATCAGCGCGCCGACCAGGCCGGTGGCGGGCGAGGTGGCCTGCGTGGAGCCGCCGCCGTTGCTGGCGGTGACCACGACGCGCACGGTGGAGCCGACGAGCGTGGAGATGAGGCCGAGCGTCGCTCCGGTGGCGCCGCTCAGTTCTTTGCATTCTTTGCCCGTGTTGTTGCACTGTTCCCATTGGTAGCTGTAGCCGATGGGCCCGGTGCCGGACCAGCTGCCGGTGGCCGCCGTGAGTGTCTGGCCGTCGATCAGCGACCCGACGATCGAAGGCAGCGAGACGTTGCCGGGGATCAGCGCGCCGACCAGGCCGGTGGCGGGCGAGGTGGCCTGCGTGGTGCCGCCGCCGTTGGTGGCGGTGACGATCACGCGGACGGTGGAGCCGACGAGCGTGGAGACGAGGCCGAGCGTTCCGGCGGCCGCGCCGGAGATGTCTTTGCAGCCTTCGCCCGCGGCGTTGCACTGTTGCCACTGGTAGCCGTAGTTGACCGGCCCCGTGCCCGTCCAGCTTCCGGTGACCGCGGAGAGAAGCTGCCCGTCGATGAGGCTGCCGGTGATGGACGGAAGCGAGGTGTTGGCGGGGATCAGCGCGCCGATCAGTCCCGTGGGTATCGAGGTCGCTTGTGTCGAGCCACCTGAGTTGGTGGCGGTGACCACGACGCGCACGGTGGAGCCCACGAGGCTCGAGAGCAGCCCAAGTGTCGCTCCGGTGGCGCCGCCCAGTTCTTTGCAGGCTTCGCCGACGCTATTGCACTGTTCCCACTGGTAGCTGTAGCTGATCGGGCTGCTGCCGCTCCAGCTGCCTACGGCCGCGGAGAGTAGCTGCCCATCGATCAGGCTGCCCGCGATCGAGGGCAGCGAGAGGTTGTTCGGCAGCAGCGCGCCGATCAGGCTCGTGGCGGGAGAGGTCGCCTGGGTCGCGCCGCCGGCGTTGGTGGCGGTGACGACGACTCGGACGGTGGACCCGACGAGGCCGGAGACGAGCGCGAGTGTGCCGCTGGTGGCGCCGCCCAGCGCTTTGCAGGCTTCGCCTTTGTTGTCGCACTGCTGCCACTGGTAGCTGTAGTTGATCGGCGCGGTGCCGCTCCAGCCGCCGGTCACGGCGGACAGGAGCTGTCCGTCGATGAGGCTGCCGGTGATGCTCGGAAGCGAGATGTTGCTCGGCAGCAGCGCGCTGACGACGCTCGTGGGGGCGGATGTGGCGGAGGCCACGCCGTGGGAGCCCGAGGCGGTTACAACGACGCTCAGCTTGTTGGCCACGTCGAGCGGTCCCGCGGTGTAGCTGGAGCTGGTGGCTCCGGGGATGTCGGCGCATTCGCCGGTGAGGATTGAGCAGCTGCGCCACTGGTAGGCGTAGGAGAACGGCGATGTGCCCACCCACGTGCCGTTGCTCGCCGTGAGCGTTTGGCCATCCACGGGGAGCCCGGAGATCGTGGGAAGCGCCATGTTCACAGGCGGGCCCGGGACGATCTTCGGCGAGAGCGTCGAGGAGTTGGTCGCTGTGCCGACAACGTTGGTCGCGGAGACGAGCACGCGCAGGGTGAGCCCGATCTGCGACGTCGTCGCTCGATAGGTGGGTTCGGTTGCCCCCGGGATGACCGAGCACGTCAGTTTGAAGCAGATCTTCCACTGATAGGTAAACGAGAACGGGGGCGTGCCTTTCCAGGTGCCGGTGCTGGCGGTCACGACCTGGCCGTCCTCGGGTGTTCCTGAGATGACGGGGGCTTTTGCCTTGGCGGGCGCGAGTGGGGCGATCACCGCGGACTGGTTGGACGTCGCTTTCCCGCTGCCCGCCACGTTGGTGGCGGTCACGATCACGCGCAGGGTGTGGCCCACGTCGGCGTGCTGCAGCAGGTAGGAGTGTTTTTCGGCAGAAGGAATGGTCGTGCAGCTGCTGCCCGCGCTGTCGCACCGCTGCCACCTGTAGCCGTAGGTGATCGGCGAGAGCCCAAGCCATTTACCCTGGGTCGCGTTCAAGTTGCTGCCGTCGCGCGCTGTACCGGAGATGACCGGAAGCACGGCGTTGGTTGGGGCTCCCGTAGCGGCGTACGCACTGGAAGCCCAGCCGAGCAGGCAGGCGATGCTCGCCACCAGCAGGAGGCGGATGCGCCTCGCTTGGCTTGAGCACGAGCCCGCGAAGGCAACGTCCTTGTCCCGATCGTGCACGATCCCCATCCTCCCCGCCGCGCTGCGCACGGCATCCCCATTGCGTGTCGCGAAGCCTTACAAGCCCTTCGACACTTGTCAACCCCAAACGCTGCGTCCCACCCCTATCAACCCACGATATACCCGGATCGGCGCAAAGTATGCAAGCGGCGAGCGACTGCTCGATAGGCGGAACCTGAGCGCTAATGTGCGCCGGCACGGCAATCGAGGAGCGGAGGCGGGGTGAGGCAGGGCTACGCCAGCGGATTGCAACAGGTGGGCGACGGGCTCTACGCCTACCTGCAGCCGGACGGAGGCTGGGGATGGAGCAACGCGGGTCTCGTGGTGGACGGTGACTCGACTCTCCTGATCGACACGCTGTTCGACCTCGCCCTCACCGAGCGCATGCTCTCCGAGATGCGCCTCGCGGTCCCAGCCGCCGCCCGCATCGACACGCTCGTGAACACCCACGCCAACGGCGACCACTGCTTCGGCAACCAGCTGGTTGGCGACGCGCGGATCGTGGCATCGGCGCGAACCGCCGCGGAGATGCCCGAGCTGCCCCCGGCGGCGATGGCCGCGCTCGTCCAGGAGGCCCCCAACATGGGCGCGGTCGGCGCCTTCTTCCTGAGCTGCTTCGGCTCGTTCGCTTTCGAGGGCATCGAGCTGACGCTCCCGCACGAGACGTTCAGCGGTGAGCTTGGGCTGCGCGTGGGCGCGCGCGAGGTGCGCCTGATCGAGGTTGGGCCTGCGCACACGCGGGGCGACACGCTGGCGCTCCTGCCCGAGGAGCGCGTCCTGTTCTCGGGAGACATCCTCTTCCACGGCGGCCACCCGATCGCGTGGGCCGGCCCGGTCTCCAACTGGATCGCCGCCTGTGAGCGGATTCTCGCGATGGACGTCGAGGTCATCGTGCCCGGGCACGGGCCGATCGCTGACAAGCACGCGGTGCGTGAGTTGAAGGCCTACTTCGAGTATCTCTACGCGGAGGCCGCCATCCGGCTCGCGGAGGGCATGACGCCGCTGCAGGCCGCTCGCTCGATCTCTCTCGACCGCTGGGCGGACTGGGGCGACGCCGAGCGGCTGGTGGTCAACATCGCCACCATCTATCAAGAGCTCGCAGAGGAGCTTGAGCCGCTGAACCCGCTCGCCGCCTTCGAGCAGATGGCCGAGCTCGCTGGTGGGATCCAGCGGCGCGTCGTATCGTCCGCGCCAAACCCACAGGAGGAGTCGCCGTGAACGATCCCATAGCCGCTTCCATTCGTCTCGTCGGCGTTGACGATCTCGGTGCCGGCGGGGTGACCGCCGTGGAGACGCCCCACGGAACGCTCGCCGTAGGGCTCAGTGAAGGTGAGCCGTTTGCGGTGTCCAACCGCTGCCGGCACCTGTTTGCGTCCCTGGGCGCCGGGTGCGTTGCTGAGGACGGGCGCCTGGAGTGCCCGTGGCATGCGGCTCGCTACGACGTGCACACCGGCGCCATGACACGCGGGCCGCAGGGCGCTTTCAAGCCGCTGGCGGGCCTCGTCAAAGGAACTGCAGGAGCTCGAGCGCTCAAGCGATACCCGGTGGCTCTCCGCGACGGGGCGATCTGGTTGGAGGGCTAGGGCCGGCAACGAGACGGGCGCCCAGGGAAAGCGCGCCGCCTCGTGCCGGTGCTCTCGGGGGTAGCGTAGGAGGTGAGACGCGGCCCCGTTCATCAGGGCATTGGCGTAGAGGGTGGAACGCCGCCCTGTCTTGATAGTACGGAAGCAGGTGCTTGGATCACTACGAATATTCGGACTTCCTAGCTCCCTCATACGCGCGAGTGGCGCGGCGTGGAACTTGTGCGTATAGTTCCAAGCGGCCCCGCGCGGGACACCTCCTCTGCTCCTGTCCGCGCGCTTCCTCCAGAGAGCCGGGAGAACCGAGGCGTTGATGCCGGGCGGCAGTGCACTACAGGGGGCGGCGCTCACGCAGGCGATATCCGCCGCGATGGTGGGGCTCTACGCCGAGGTCTACGGGCAGAACCGCACCACAGCAAGCACCTACATCAACGACAACGTGGTGGTGTGCATACTCGAGGGCATCCTCACGGGGGCCGAGAGGGACATGATCGCTGCGGGCGGCGCCGCTGAGGTCATCGACGGACGCGTCGCCTTCCAGATCGCCTGTGAGGACGCCTTCAGCGCCGCCGTGGAGCGCCTGACCCTGCGGCGCGTGGTGGCTTTCCTGAGCGGCAACCAGACCTCGCCCGGTATCGCCTGCGAGCTGTTCTTCCTCGCTGCCGCGGAGGCCGCCCAGTGAGGCCCGCGCTCGCGCTGAAGCCGACCGACGATGCGCTCATGCGAGAGGTCCAGGCGGGGCGGCGGGTGGCCCTCGGAGAGCTGTATGACCGCTTCGCGGCCCGCGCATACCGCACGGCTTTCGCGGTGTGCCATGACCGCGACTGCGCCGAGGAAGCGGTGCAGGACGCGTTCGCCTCGATGTGGTCCTCCCGCGGCACCTATGAGCCCGCGCGAGGGTCGGTTGCGGGCTGGGCGATGACGATCGTCCGTCACCGCGCGATCTATCTCGCGCGGCGCAGATCGCGTGCGTTGCGGCTGGACGAGGGCCCCGTTCGCCTGGACGAGCAGCCCTCCCGAGACGACGTGCCCACGGATTTCGCCGCGCGCTGGGATCGCGAAGAGCTGATCGGGTTGCTCGCGCGCCTGCCCGCAACCCAGCGCGAGGTGATTCGCCTCGCGTTCTTTGACGGCCTCACCCACGAGCAGATCGCCTCACGGCTGTCCCTGCCCGCCGGTACCGTGAAGGGCCGGGTGCGGCTGGGGCTGACCAAGCTGCGATCCGAGCTCAGCGGCGCGCCCCAGGTGCGGGCGGCGCGCCCTGAGTGATTCGGGCGCTTGATCCGCTGCGGCGTCCACTAGTGTGCCTCGGCGAAGGCGAGCCAGCATCTGGGGGTGGCGACTTGCGGTTGCGTTGGCGCAGCGGAGCGAGGATCTCGCGGCGAGCCGGAATCGGCACCGCAACGATCGCGTGCGGGCTCGCATGCCTGATGGGGGCGGCCGCGCCGGCCCATGCGATCTCGCACGCGGCCGCCACCCGGATTGCCCTGCGTGCGCTGGCGCCACAGCGGGAGGCCGGCCCGGTTCTGGTGTTCAGCCTGCCAAGGCCGCTCCCGCGCGGGAGCTCGGTATATGAGGCTGGACCGCCGCCGCTGCCCGGCATCCGTGCTCTCGCCGCGCCGACCTACCTCTATTGGGAGGATCTGGCGCACGGTGCGTTCTTTGCGCACGCCAGCCGCCTGCTGCTGGTGGACGCCCGCAGCGGCCGGGTCCTGCGCAGCGAGGACATGAGCTGGTTCTTGATCATCAACAACCGGCTCGCTCCGTTCCTGATCTCCGCCCAGGGCTACCAGGGTCGCACGTATGTTGTCTACGAAGCCTCCCCCAAACGCGCGCGCCACGCTCGTGTGGCCCGGCGTACCGCGCACGCTCACGCAAGCCGCTACGCCGGCAACGGGAAACCGACGCCACGCACGGCCGTGCTCGCCCATGACTGCTTCATCCCGATCGGCGACTTCTCGAGCCCGCTGTTCGTGGGCGGTGGCCGCGCGATGCGCACGTTCGCCGTCAGGATCGGCTTGAAGGTGATCGAACCCGAAGTGCCAACGCCCAAATCGCTGGGCAAGGCCGTCGAGGAGGCCACCGCCGAAGGCTGCAACGACGTTTTCATCTATCTCGCCGGCCACGGTGTGCCCCCCGACGCCGGCGCGTTCGCCGCGGGCGCCCCGCAGGTGTGGCACAACCTGGCACAGCCGGTCACCGTAGGAGGCGCCAATCCCGGCGGTCCGGCCGGCGTCATCACCCACCCCGCGTTCCTCAATCGGGGCGGCCGCGTGGTGGACGAAAGCGACTACATCAGGCCGAGCGACCTGGTCGCGATCGCCAAGGCCCATGAGAGCGCCGAATTCAAGATCAAGATCGACTCCTGCTTCGCCGACCGCTTCGCGCCCGTGTTCGAGGAAACCGACAACGTGCGTGTGCTCGAGACCTCCTCCTCCTTCGATGAGGTCTCCGCGGGCTCATATGTGCTTCACAAGAGCTACTTCACGCTCGACCCCGCCACGCACAAGGTCAACGGGTCCAAGGTCAACGAGATCGACAATCCCGACGGCGCCGGCGGCTTCACCAACGGCAACGTCCACGGGCTGTATGACTGGGCGCTCTCCTCGAGCCCGAGCGAGGGCCTGGCCGAAGGCCTGGTCACGGCATTTGGCCTCGGCATGCCGTTCAACGAGTCGGTTGCGCTTGGCTACACCACCCCTCACCTGCGCAGCCGCCCCGCGCGTATGAGCCAGACGATCGGCGCCGCTGGCGCCTGGTCGTTCCTCAGTCCCGCCGAGCTGCGGCTCTACTTCAGCTTCGTGATCGAAACCGCCGCCGCCAAACCGCTTGCGTTCGCGGCCGCCGCCGGCGCGCCGCTCGACGCCGTCAAGGTGGTCGTGCCCCCGGCCGGCTCGACCCCTCGACAGATCGTGAACTCCCTCTGCCCCGCCCAGCTCCCGGTTGGGGCCGTGTCGAGCACCGCCAACCCCAACGACACGCTCACCTGTAGCGGCGGCAGCCTGCCGATCGGCCAGTCGGCCACGCTCGACGTGCAGACCGTCCCGGCGCCCACCGCTGGCGTTGGCGGTCAGCTCTACGGCAGTCGCGGCGGCGCCCTCATCGGCCCGTTCGCCATCACGGGGCCGTGAAGCCCGGGTAGCGCCGCTTAGGGTGTGGCGCCGAGCTGCCGATGTGTCCCGCGTAAGTTCACGCGAGAGGAGTCCAGTTCCATGGCAGCAAGCACCACCGAGAAGTGCCGTCTCGTGACCCGCAGCGACTTCGACGGGTTGGTATGCGCGGCTCTGTTGAAAGAGCTGGGGATCCTCGATGAGATCAAGTTCGTCCACCCCAAGGACATGCAAGACGGGCTCGTCGAGCTCAGCGAGCGCGACATAACGACCAACCTCCCCTTCGTTCCCGGGGTGCGCTTGGCCTTCGACCACCACGAGAGCGAGACCCTCCGGCTGGCCGAGACCGCCGAGAACCACATCATCGCCCCGGGCGCCCTGTCTGCGGCCCGCGTGGTCTATGACTACTTCGGCGGCAGCGAGCAGTTCAGCGGGGTGAGCGAGTCCCTCATGGACGCGGTGGACAAGGCTGACAGCGCGCTGTTCTCGCTAGATGAGATCAAGACACCCACCGGCTGGATCCTGCTCAGCTTCCTGATGGACCCGCGGACCGGGCTCGGACGCTTTCACGACTTTCGCATCTCCAACTACGAGCTGATGATGCTCCTGATCGACGCCTGTCTGGAGTGCAGCGTCGAGGAGGTGCTCGAGATACCCGACGTTCGTGAGCGCGTGGCTCTCTACCGCGAGCACGCCGCCGCGGCGGAGGCGCAGCTGCTGGCCCGTTCGACAGCCCACGGCAACCTCGTAGTGCTGGATCTGCGAGAAGAGGAGCTGATCCACCCCACCAATCGCTTCATGATCTACGCGCTGCACCCGCACTGCAACATCTCGATCCACGTGCTGTGGGGCTTGAAGCAGCAGAACACCGTGTTTGCCATGGGCAAGTCGATCGTTGACCGGTCGAGCCGCACCGATGTGGGAGCGTTGATGCTGTCCTATGGCGGGGGCGGACACCACGCAGCGGGAACCTGCCAGGTGGACAACGCCGACGCGGCGCGAGTGCTGGAGGAGCTGGTCCGGCACGTCAACGCCGACGGGTAGCTGTGAGCTCCGCGATGGACGCCTCGGGGTCCTGCGGGATCAGCTGAGCGCGCGCAAGCCCGGCGAAGCGCGTCGAGGAGTCGCTCAACAACGTCGCCGGGTCGCCGCACTCGACGATACGCCCGGCATCGAGGACGAACACGGCATCCGCCTTCATCACGGTGGATAGGCGGTGGGCGATGATGAAGCCGGTCCGCCCTCGAAGGAGCCGCTCCACGCCTTCCATCACCAGCTGCTCGGTGTGGGCGTCCATCGC
>Ga0210403_10000704_pt1 | contig 33878 bp, 26 predicted proteins | sample IncBWC19MmetaG_FD_150863 | JGI IMG/M metagenome (GOLD analysis project Ga0210403, IMG submission 150863) | Forest soil microbial communities from Barre Woods Harvard Forest LTER site, Petersham, Massachusetts, United States - Inc-BW-C-19-M | ecosystem: Environmental > Terrestrial > Soil >...
CAAGGAAAAAACTTCCGGCTCTTCGACCATGTCCAACCTAATAACCCAGAAGGATTTAGCGTTTCTCCGAGATTTCGGACGGCTGTGAAAATCCTGTTTACGACCCGTGGATAGCGCGTGCATTTCCTGTCTAAGATCCCGAAACTCCTAGGCTTATTTGCCGCCGAGATGGAGTGTGATCATCGCCTCCGGGTCTTCCCCCTTGTTGAGCTTCCGGGCCACGACTCGGAACCCGCCATAAGCTAGTCCAGCGATCGCCGCCCCGGCGATCAGGATCCCGGAGAAGACGAAAATGTTGAGAATGAAACGAGCCGTGTTTTTCACCTCGTTCTGCGGAACTTTCTCATTCCAGATGATATTCGTTTCGTACTTCACCCGGCTGAGGATGCGCTCCGCCGCATCGACGTCGGTCGGATTCAGGGTTACGGCCACCAAGGTTCCCGCCCGGCGGGCGATGGCGCCTGGGACCTTCTCAAATTCCTGGAGCCGATCCCTAGCCATATTGGGAGTGGGGTAATTGAAGATTGTGAGTGTGAGTACTCCCTTTTCGGTACGGTACTTACCAGTCTGGGCTTCGGCTCCCAGGTGGAAGGCGGCCACGGACGGCGCGATCCCAGGACCGAAACGATCAAGTGACACGGGTCCAACAACATAGCGTTCCGAATTGGGGATCAAACCCTCCGGTGGCAGGTCAGCCATCAGCGCGGGCAGGGGCGATTGCTCCAATTTCGGCAAATTTGCGTATAGGGGCGATACATCGGCTGGGAGGGCTCCGGTGAGCTGAAAAACGTAGTTACCGTAAGCGAAAATCACTCCGTCGGAGGTTTGGACGGCCAATTTTGCCAGCTTGGCCGGTGTTGCTCCGGCCGGGCGGCGAGCCTCGAACAGCGCCATAGCGCCCGTGGAATCGCGAAAACGCCAAGCCGTCGCCGTAAAGTGTTGCGCTCCCGAAGCGTATTCGGCTTGCTCGGTTGCGTCCAGCCCGTACTCGTCGTAGAGGGACTGGTCGGGGACGCCGATCGTCTTGGGCGGACCCTTCTTGAATTCGCCCGCCTGATCCGGAAAAATCGCTCCATAAGCCGCGCCGGCGAGCAGCAGCAGGATTAAGCTCCGTGGCATTTTTTGTACTTCTTTCCGCTGCCGCACGGGCATGGATCGTTGCGGCCGGCTTTGGCTTGCGCGATCACGGGCTGCTTGGCGGGCGACGCTTCACCACCCACGAACTGCAACGCAGCCATTTCCTTTTCCTTCTTGCGCTGGATATTGCGCGTCAGGTCGAGCACTGAATTCTGGGCCGCCTGCCTCTGTTCGTGGGTGACGCCTGTGGAGGCCACGCCCACAACTTCGGGAACGTTTTCCTGATCGTCTTCATCGGCCCACAATTCGGGATGCGGCACCTGTTCAGTGGCGGGAGCTTCGGTGCGCTGCATGAAGAACAGCCAGCGGATGGTTTCATCTTCGATGCGATCCATCATGTCCTGGAACAGGACGAAGGATTCCTTCTTGTACTCGACCAGCGGATCTTTCTGGCCGTAGCCGCGCAGCCCGATGCCTTCCTTCAGGTGATCCATCGACAGCAGGTGATCTTTCCACTGGTTGTCGATGACGTTGAGCATGATCATGCGCTCGGTTTCGCGCATCAGTTCGGGGCCGACCATGGCTTCTTTTTCGCCATATTTTTTGACCAGCAGATCGTTGATCTCCGCTTCCATCTCGCGGCGATCCGTGTCTTTCAGTGTGTCGGTGGGAATCTTGACGCCGAATTGGGTCAGGATGTCGGTTTCGAGTCCAATGAAATCCCACTGGCTCTGATGGATCTTCTCGCTACAGCGCGCGTCGATGAACGAGGCGAGGATGCCGCCGATGATCTCGATCACGCGCTCTTTCTGGTCCTGGCCTTCGAGCAGCGCCCTCCGCATGCCGTACACGGCCTGGCGCTGTTTGTTCATCACGTCGTCGTATTCGAGGATGTGTTTCCGTGACGCGAAGTTTTGCGCCTCCACCGCCTTCTGCGCGGCAGCGATGCGCTTGGTGATCATTTTCCCTTCGATGGGCACGTCTTCTTCCATGCCCAAACGCAGCATCAGGTTCTGCATGCGCTGCCCGCCGAAGATGCGCATCAGATCGTCCTGCAAGGACACATAAAAACGGGCGCTGCCTGGATCGCCCTGGCGTCCGGCGCGGCCGCGAAGCTGATTGTCGATACGCCGCGACTCGTGCCGTTCAGTTCCCACGATATGCAGCCCGCCGAGCGAGACCACCTCATCGTGATCGCCCTGCCATTCGTTTTTGAACCGGTCGTAAACCTGATCCCATTCCTGGCGCTCCGCGCTGCCGACGGCGCAGGTCTGCATGTAATCGGGATCTTTATTCTGTTTGCGCAGAAATTCCTTGGCGCGAAATTCCGGATTGCCGCCCAGCAGAATGTCGGTTCCGCGGCCGGCCATGTTGGTGGACACCGTCACCGCGCCCTTGCTGCCGGCCTGAGCGACGATGAACGCCTCGCGCTCGTGATTCTTGGCGTTCAAGACTTCGTGCCGGACACCCATTTTCTTCAAAATCGAGGAAAGCTTCTCCGACTTTTCCACGGAAATGGTCCCGACCAGAATCGGCTGGCCCTTGTCGTGGCGTTCCTTGATCTCATTCGCCGCGTTGCGGAACTTTTCTTCTTCCGTCCGGTACACGATGTCCTGCAGCTCGTGGCGCTGTAGCTTCCGATTGGTCGGGATCTGGGTCACTTCCAGCTTGTAGATCTTGTCGAATTCGGCCGCTTCCGTATCCGCCGTTCCGGTCATGCCGGCCAGCTTCTTGTACATGCGGAAATAATTCTGGAAAGTGATCGTCGCGAGGGTTTGATTCTCGCGCTGGATCTTCACGCCTTCCTTGGCCTCCACGGCCTGGTGCAGCCCATCCGACCAGCGGCGGCCAGGCATCAGGCGCCCGGTGAACTCGTCGACGATGATGACTTCGTCGTCCTTAACGACGTAATCGCGATCGCGATGGAACAGCACGTGCGCTTTCAAACCCTGCTGCACGTGATGATTGGTCTCCATGTTGATGGCGTCGTACATGTTGCCGATGCCCAGCAGCTTTTCGACCTTGAGGGAGCCTTCTTCGGTGAGCGCGACGCTGCGATGCTTTTCATCGACGGTGTAATCGCCAGTTGTGTATTTCTGGCCGGGTTCCTTGCCATCGATCACCTCGCCGCGAATCAGGCGCGGGATGATGCGGTTGATCTTGTAATACTTGTCAGTGGATTCCTCGCTGGGGCCGGAAATAATGAGCGGCGTGCGCGCTTCGTCGATGAGAATCGAATCGACTTCATCGACGATCCCAAAGAAGTGCCCGCGCTGCACGCAATCCGCGATGCGGAATTTCATGTTGTCGCGCAAATAGTCGAAGCCGAACTCGTTGTTGGTCCCGTAGGTGATGTCGGCGCCGTAGGCTTGCTTGCGCTCCTCGTCGTCCAGATCGTGAACGATGACGCCAACGGTCATCCCGAGCGCCTTGTAGATGCGGCCCATCCAGTCCGAATCGCGGTGCGCCAGGTAATCGTTGACGGTCACCACGTGGACCCCTTGCCGGGAAAGCGCGTTCAGGTAGACCGGCAAGGTCGCGACCAGAGTCTTGCCTTCGCCGGTCTTCATTTCGGCGATCTTTCCGTGATGCAGCGTGATTCCGCCGATGAGCTGCACGTCGAAGTGACGCATATTGAGGATGCGGCGTCCGGCTTCGCGCACCGTGGCAAACGCCGGGATCAACAGATCGTCGACTGAAGCGCCTTGCGCGAGCTGTTCGCGAAACATGACGGTCTGAGCTTTCAGCTCGTCATCGGACAGCGCCTGCATTTGCGGCTCGAGCTCGTTGATGGCGGCAATCATCGGCCGCATCTTCTTGACTTCGCGTTCGTGCCTGGTGCCAAATATCTTGGCGAGATAATGATCGATCATGACTGCTCCTCCAGTGGGTTTCTGACTCTAATGACACACATCAGCCGACGTGTGGAGCAGTCAGCAGCGAAGGAGCGCCCGTTGATGACGCCGGGTGCGGAGGTCGATGGCGATCAGGCTGGCCACTAGAATCAGCGATCCGCCGAGCGGAGTCAGCATCAACGCGTCGAGAGTGAGAAGCGCCTGCGCCGGCGATTTCGAAACCGGTGTGCCTGAGGACGATTCCACTGAGGCGGCAAACAACGGAACCACGGCCTGCAGCAGTCGCGGAAACGATTCATGCTGGCGCAGCATGGGCGCGGCCTGCGTATACGAATACGCGGCGAGCGCGGTCAAACTGGCGAGCAGGAGTCGTCCGAATCGCATAATGCGACGTCTACCAATAGATTAGCACCAACGCACTGCGATACATTGGCCGCATGGCCCAAATCTTTGCCGGCACTTCCGGATTCGCCTATGCGAGCTGGAAACCGGACTTCTATCCGCAAAAGCTGGCCTCCAAGGGTTTTCTCGCGCATTATGCGACGCGGTTGAATTGCGTCGAGATCAACTATACCTTTCGCCAATTGCCCTCGTTGACGACCTTGGAGAATTGGGTCAACGCGACTGCCGCGGGATTTGTGTTCGCGTGCAAAGCGCACCAGCGGATCACGCACATTCTGCGATTGAAGGATTCGGAATTCACACCCGTCTTTTTCAAGGCGATCGATCCATTGCGCAGCGCGCGCCGGTTGGGGCCCGTGCTGTTCCAGTTAGCACCGAATTTCAAGGCGGACGTTGCGCTGCTCGCGGGATTCCTGGAAAAGCTTCCGCCCGAGCTGCGCTATGCCTTCGAGTTTCGCAACAACTCGTGGCTGACGGACGATGTTTATCGTCTGCTCGAAAAGCACGGAGTGGCGCTGTGCCTGGCCGAGTCCGATAAATTCGAAGTGCCGCATGTAGTCACCGCGAACTTCGTATACTCCCGGCTGCGTAAGGAGGACTACACGCCGGAGGAGCGGGCTGAGATCAAAACACGGGTCCAGGGATTAGTCGCCGAGGGGCGTGATGTTTACGTTTTCTTCAAGCATGAGGAAACTCCGGCGGGGGCGTTGTATGCAGAGGAGTTGCTCAAGACTAGGCCGTGACGGCGTTGTGGATGATAACCTGCGGGCTCGGATTCGGATCCGGTATCGAGAGTCCCTGTTCGGCGAGCAGGTCTACATGTTCCCGCATCCCCCATTTTGCCTTGAACAAGCAGTCCTCGACCGAACTACCGACGCCGGTGAACCCCTCAAGCTGTGGTGAGTAGAAGCTGAAGAACGTCGGGTCCTCAGTAGCCTCAATCGTTAGCAAGTATGGCAAGTCAATCATCAAGTATCATTGCGAATTCAGGTCAGCCAATTTCGAGACCTTGATCGCCCCTTGCGGAGGTGTAAATCTGAAGAGCGCGTCCGACAACGGTTCGTTTATGCTTACCGACTTGAAGAAGGTTGAACTGCGCGATTCGACGCCCGGCTGGGTTACGCTCACCATATCTTCTCGAATGAGGACGTATCGCTTCCTATCGATCCACCAAGTGCTGACCGCGTCCTTCCACGGTCGCCCTTTGATTTGGACGACCCAACAGTCAATCGAGCGACCGTCCACGTCGAGTCGATCCTCTCGCAGCGACGTCACCTGCTCCTGGCCAGCAGTTGTATCCTGCAAACCAAGCGCCACTGAACGCCCGACATGCATGATGTAGGCGGAAATATTCTTTTCTGTTATGTTTCGTTCATCAACCTCAGTGTCAGGCGGAGCCACCCTTGCTTCGAAATACTTATTTTGCTGCTTGAGGTAAAGAAAGATGTTTTCGCCGTCGACGACGGTGACCGAAGGACCAAATCCCGCAACGTCGCCCTCGAGATGTACTTTGTTCGGTAGTTCTATTGCGAGATCTAGATACGTTGAGTGCTTATTAAACTCATTTCCGTTCGGCCCCAGTTCTCTCAACTCGACTGTCGCGACGAAGTGAAAACTGCCGGCGCTAAAGTAGTTGTCCCGAATCTTCCGAACCAACTCAGTGGCGTTGGGTTGAGCCTGGGCGACAGCGCACTGAAAGAGGACTGGGGCCAGAATGAGTGCATGCATTCCGCTCGTCTCAACCCCGCGCCCGACGCCTCGGCTTCTCTTCCACCACGGCCGGCTCCGCCGCGGTCTCCGATGCTGCCGGTTTCTTGGCCATCGCCAGGCTCGCCTTCAGCGCTTCCAGAATATCCACGACCTTGGCCTGCTGCGGTTCAGGCGTGGCGACGATTTCTTCGCCCTGCTTCTTCGCCTCGATCATTTTCAGCAGGTTGTCGCGATAGTCGTCTTTGTATTTTTCCGGCTCGAACTCGCCCGCCAGCGCCTCGATCAAACTGGTTGCTAGCGCCAGTTCTTTTTCCTTCACCAGGCTCAAATCGGTGCGGAACTCGTCCACTTTGCGGATCTCATGGGTGTAGTACATGGTGTGCATCAGCACACCGTTCTGGCCTGGACGCAGGATCACGATGTGCTCGCGATTGTGCATCGCGATCTTCGCCACGCCCACGTAACCGGTCTTTTTCAACGCGTCAAAGAGCAGCGCGTAGGGCTTTTCGCCGGCTTCGTCCGGCGCCATGTAGTACGAAGTTTCCAGATAAATCGGGTCCACCTGATCGGTCTTCACGAACTCCAGGATCTCCATCACCTTGGCCGTCTGCGGCGCGACTTTCTTGATCTCTTCGTCCTCGATGACGACGTAGCGGTCTTTCTCGTACTCGAATCCCTTGACGATTTCGCTACGCGGGATGGGTTTATCCTCGGTCTGACAGTACAGGACCTGTTTGACGCGCGAGCCATCGGCTTTGTGAAGCTGATTGAAGCTGATGCTTTCACTGCGCGCTGCGCTGTACAATCTGATCGGGAACGAAACCAGCCCGAACGTGAGGTGCCCTTTCCATACCGTGGATGCCATGTGCGATTTCCTCAAGCCTACTATATCTCAAACATTCCACGGATGTTCTGTTGTTCATGTCGCTTAACAAATACGTCGAGAAACGAAAATTCGACCGCACGCCGGAGCCGGCTCCGTCAGCCACGGAGCAAGCTGCGCATCCGCTGACGTTCTGCGTCCAGCGGCATCACGCTTCCCATCTTCATTACGATTTGCGTCTCGAAGCTAACGGAGCCCTAAAATCCTGGGCGGTCCCCAAGGGTCCGACGCTCGATCCAGCCGAGAAACGGCTCGCGATGATGGTGGAGGATCATCCGCTCGAATACGGCGGGTTCGAAGGCGTCATTCCGAAAGGAAACTATGGAGCCGGCAGCGTGATGCTGTGGGATCGCGGCAACTATGAGCTTCTGGGCGACGGGACCGCCGACGAGCAGCTCGTGCGCGGCGATTTCAAATTTCACTTGCGCGGCGAAAAACTCTCTGGCGATTTCGCGCTGGTGAAAATCAAGAAGAGCAAAGGGAATGAGTGGCTGCTTCTCAAGAAAAAGGACGCGTTCGCGAAACCGGGTTGGGATCCGGAGGATCACTCGCGCAGTGTTCTCACGCGCCGCACGCAGGAAGAAATCGCACGGGAGCTTCCGCCGCCCGAAGCGGCCTCCAAGCCGCATCGCAATATCGAAGGCGCGGTGAAATCGCCCATGCCGCAAAATGTTTCGCCGATGCTGGCGCAGATCGGGAAGGGAACTCCTCCCTCCTCCGACGACTGGCTGTTCGAAGTGAAATGGGACGGTGTCCGTGCGATCTGCTACGTCGATTCGGGCCGTCTCCGCATGGTCTCGCGCAATGGACATCCGATGGAGCGCCAGTATCCCGAGCTTTCGATTCTTCCGCATCACGTGGATGCCGGCACCGCGATCCTGGACGGTGAAATCGCGGCGCTGGATCAACGCGGTCTGCCGAGTTTTGAAATGCTCCAGCGGCGGATCAACGTCGCCGAAGCGGGTGCGGTCGCCACACTGGCTCGAAAGGATCCGGTCGTGTTCTTCGCGTTCGACCTTCTGTACCTCGACGGCTACGATCTGCGAGGCGTCCCATTGGTCGAACGAAAGCGCGTGCTGAAGGAAATCCTAAAGCCGGGCGATCTGGTGCGATATTCCGATCACTTTGCGGGCAACGGTGCCGCGCTGTTCGAGGCGAGCAAGGCGCAGGGACTCGAAGGCATCGTCGGCAAACGCGCCGCGAGCTTTTACGAATCGCGCCGGACGTCGGACTGGTGCAAATGGAAGATCACCAACTCGGCTGAATTTGTCATCTGCGGATTCACCAAGGGCGAGCGCGATCTATTCGGCGCGCTGGTGCTGGGCGTTTACGATCAGGGCAAGCTGCTGTGGGCTGGAAACGTCGGCACCGGTTTCGATCGCAAAATGATGGAGACGATCCACGCGAAGCTGCTTCCATTGGCGACTTCCAAAGCGCCGCTCGATCCGGATAAGAATCTTCCGAAGGAAGTGACCTGGACCCGGCCAGAAGTCGTGTGCGAAGTGAAGTTCAGCAACTGGACCGACGAGAGCCGCTTGCGCGCTCCTGTATTCATGGGGCTGCGTCCCGATATCGAACCGCGGGAAAGCGTTCGTGAAGAAGCCCCGAGCCGAACGGAATTGCTCGCGCCGGACCTGAAAGAGGCGACGCTCACTATCGACGGGCAGCGCCTTAAGTTCACGCATCTCGACAAGCTGTATTATCCGGACGACGGCATTCCTAAGCGCGATCTGATCAACTACTACGATGCGGTCGCGCCGCTGCTGGTCCCGCATTTGAAAGATCGTCCATTGTCGCTGCGCCGCTATCCCGACGGCATCAAGGCCGAGGCATTTTTTCAGAAGAACACACCGGAAAGTTATCCCGGCTGGTTGCGAACCGAAACCGCGCCTGACGGAATTCGCTACATCGTGGCCGACAATCGCGCCACGCTGCTGTATCTTTCGAACCTTGGCTGCATCGATCAGAACCCGTGGATGAGCCGCGTCGGCTCGTACGAATCTCCCGACTACGTTCTGATCGATCTGGATCCCGTGGAGTGCTCTTACGAAAAGATCGTAGAGGCCGCGGTACTGGTCCGCAAGAAGCTCGACTTGGCCGAACTCGAAAGCTATCCCAAAACCACCGGAGGCGACGGCTTGCATCTGTACGTGCCGCTGGAACCTCGATACACCTATGAACAGGTGCGGTCGGTCGCGCAATTGCTCGCCGAGCTTGCGATCGCTGAACGGCCGGATCTGTTCACCACGCCGCGCGCAGTTTCGAAGCGCCAGAAAGATCGGGTGTATTTCGATTGGGCGCAGATCGCGGAAGGAAAAACCATTTCGGCGCCATATGTCGTTCGCGCTTACGCTGGAGCGCCGGTGGCGACTCCGCTCGCCTGGCGTGAAGTGAAGCCAGGGCTGCGTCCCGATCAATTCACGATTCGTAACGCGGTGGCACGGTTCGATCGAGTCGGCGATCTGTTCGAACCCGTGCTCACCAAGCCGCAAACGCTGGAACACGCGATCGAAAAGCTGGCGGGAGCAATGCGCCGCTGAGGATGCACATTTTTGTTGTAATCCTGTTCGATCCGGGGCTCGTCAGGGAGAGATAAGGAGTAAGTCACTGAAAATGAAAACTTCTATCGTTTTCTCTTTGCTGGCTGCGGGGGCTCTCCTCGCCCAGCCACCCGCGCCTCGGCATGGATTTGGCCCCGGTCCTGGACCTCGCGATTTTGAATCGCGCCTGACTCAGAACCTCGGTTTGAACGCCGAGCAGCAGAACAAAGTTCACACGATTATGGCGGAATCGCGACTGACCCAGCAGGGCACGCATCAGCAGATGCAGACGCTGCAAGCGTCGCTGACGGAGGCGATCAAGGCCGGCGACGAAGCGAAGATCGACTCGATTACCCAACAGATGGGCGGCCTGCATCAGCAGCAGACCTCGAATCATGCCAAGAGCATGGCCAAGATCTATTCGAGTCTGACGCCCGATCAGAAAACCAAGGCGGGTCCGAATCTGGAACTGCTGATGGGCGGTCCCATGGGTGGACGTCCTCCCATGACGCGGCCGAGGCCGGCTGGACAGGTCCAGCAGTAACAATGAAGTGAGTGGCGCGGCTCGCCTGGCGCCACTCAAATCCTTCTAGCCGACAGTAGGAAAGGTCTTCGAGATGTGGTCGTGCCAGGTCAGGCTCTCTTCGTCGACCAGCGCCCATACCAATCCGAGTCCGGCGGAGAGCAGACTGAGAATCCCGGCGACCTGGCGCATCCCGCGCTGCTCGCGGTCGGGCGTACGGCCGTCGAAATCCACCAGCCTGAGTCCGGCGAAGCGCATCCCCGGCGTGTCGCCGTCCGCCACGCACCATAGGAAGCGATAAAACAACGTCATCACCACGCCAACTCCCAAAAAGAACGGAAGATTCTGTTTGGTGAATGCGATCACGCCGCCGGAGACGAAAAAGATCGCCAGAAATACGCCCATGGCCATCAGAACCATGGCTGCGTCGAATGCAGCCGCAATCGCACGGTGTGCGGGCAGCGCTACAGGTGCGTCGCAGTAAATCACTGCCTCTACTTGCGTTCCGATGGCCTTCGGTGTGCCGGGAAAATCGAGTGATTGCTGCGACTCCGAGGTGCGGCGCGAGTGTGACCGCGAAGGTGTCCGTGCTGCGCGTTGCGCCTCCTCGTATTCCTTCGGGCGCATCGGTGTGAGCGTCGGAATAGGGATGACCTTGGGGCTGCCTGCTGCGTCCCTGAATAACAATGGCTGATACACCGGATTCTTGGCCGGCTCCACGGCTTTCGGAGGCTCAAAAAGGACCGGCTCGTCATCGTCGAGAAGAGCCGGGGCGGTGGATGTGGATAAAGTTAGATTTGTGGACGCCTCGCGCGGAACTGGAAGATGCAGGCGACGTCCGCAGCGCACGCAGCGGCGCTCGTCCGATTCATTCCACGCCTGGCAATAACGGCATTGCATGCTTGACTATCCTCGCACGGCTCTGTTACGGTTCTCGGTTGAGGCTGAGACGTAGTTCCACAGCGGCGGTTCGTACGATCGCCTTCATCCTTCCTACCATAATCAGGCTGGTTTGTCACCAACAATGTTTGTTTCGATTTGTCTTACTACCCTTATTCACTTTCGAGTTAGGGGCCCAGGTTTTTCATCCCGCATTGCCGTCTCCTCCGCCGGAAGTGCGGCCTAGTCCGAACGCGAACCAACGAATCCTCACGCCGCGGCCGGATGCGCCTCCCCAGGGCGAATACAATGTCGTGGCCGACTATCAGGAAACGGATGGTCCTTGGCGTCACCTGCGCGGACATGTCGTCATCGATACTCCCGACATGCAGATCAAGGCAGACGAACTGGACTATAACGAAGATACCGAGGATGTCGAAGCTCGCGGGCACGTCCATTTCGAGCACTTCGCGCGAGGCGAAAAAATCGATTGTGAGCGCGTCGAGTACAACCTGGATCAGGAAACCGGGAAGTTCTACGATCCTAGCGGCTCCGCCCAATCCCAGATCCAAGCACGGCCGGGGATGCTGACCACGCAGAATCCATTCTATTTTCACGGACGCTGGGCGGAAAGACTGGGCGAGCGCTACGTCCTCTACGATGGGTTTCTGACGGACTGCACTGTGCCGCACCCTTGGTGGCGCCTCAAAGGGCCGCGGTTCGATGTGATTCCGGGCGATCATGCCATTGCCCATCGTGCTTGGTTCTATCTGAAGGGCATGCCGCTGTTCTATACGCCGTGGTTTTATAAATCCCTTAAGAAGCAGCCACGTAGAAGTGGATTTCTCATCCCCAACATTGGCAATAGCTCGCTGCATGGCGAGATGGTTGGGATCGGATACTACTGGGCCATCAACCGCAGTTACGATCTCACCTATCGCGGACTGTTCTACACGCAGGCGGGACTCGCTCATCACGCAGAGTTACGCGGTAAGGTCAATGAACGCACTGACTTCGATCTCCTTGTTTCAGGAATCAAATCAACTCAAACCGCCTCCCCCAGTGGAGCAAAGGTCAACCTGCTAGCGAGATCCGATTTGGGGGATGGCTGGGAAGCGCGCGGAAACGTCGATTATCTGTCTTCGTTCGCGTACCTGCAGCAGTTCACGCAGTCGTTTAACGAAGCGGTGTTTTCCGAAACACATTCAGTCGGTTATGTTACCAAGCACTGGTCCGATTTCGGCGTCGATTTCGTGGCGCAACGAAACGTGAATTTTGAGAGCACCACGCCCGGCGATACCGTCGAGATCCGTAAACTTCCTTCCGCCGAATTCACCCAGCGCGAGCACCAGTTCGATTTGAACAAATGGCCGATCTGGTTCGGGTTCGAATCGAGCGCCGGGTTGCTCAACCGTAGCCAGCCGGGTTTCGAAACGGCCCAGTTCGTCGACCGGCTGGATTTTGCACCGCACGTCACCACTGCGTTCCGCTGGCATGACATCCAACTCACGCCGACTTTTGGCGTGCGCGAGACAGAGTACGGCCAGAGCACGCTGAATGGATTCGTCGCGAGCCAGGACATTCTGCGCAGCTCGCGCGACCTGACGGCCATACTATCGCTGCCGGGCTTGGAGCGGATCTTCAATGCTCCCAAATGGATCGGTGAAAAAGTCAAACATGTGATTGAGCCTCGCATCGAGTACAAATACGTGACCGGTATCGACCAGAACTTCAACAAGGTCATCCGGTTCGATGAAATGGATCTGCTGACCAACACCAATCAGATGGAGTTTTCGCTGACCAACCGGTTGCTGGCGAAAGACACGAATGGAACCGTGACCGATCTTCTGAGCTGGCAGGTTCGCTGGGATCGCTTTTTCGACCCGACGTTCGGCGGCGCCGTGCAGTATTGCGGCGGACCTTCGCAACCGCCCTGCCGGCGCAACGTGATCGCCAGCGAACTGGCGCTTACCGGATTCGAATTCCTGGATCAGCCGCGCGCCTATTCGCCGGTGGTGAGTGTTCTGCGCGTTCAATCCAGGGTGAACCTGGAATGGCGCATGGATTGGGATCCCTTGACCAAAACCATTACCAACAGCAGTGTGTCTGTGGACGGACGCATTAAAAAATACTTTTTCGGCGTCGGCCACGCGCTGATCCACACGGATCCAGTGCTGCTGCCGTCGGCGAATCAGGTTTCGGGGTTGATCGGCTACGGGAATGCGAACAGCCGCGGCTGGAACTACCGGTTCGACATCCACTACGACTATCGTGCATCGGTGCTGCAATACTGGCAGGCCTACGTGACCTACAACACCGATTGCTGCGGGATCAGCGTTCAGTACCGCCGCTTTTCGATCGGGTCCCGCGACGATAGCCAGATTCAGGTCGCGTTCGCGGTGTCTAACGTGGGGACCTTCGGGACTCTGAAGCGGCAGGAACGGATTTTCTGAAATTGTGGCGCACGCACTCGTGCGTGCCGCGTCGAGACTCCTCTCGACGCCGCCGGGGGGCGGACCGCCTGGTCCGCGCGCGATCGCCTGATCGCGCTTCTCGTCAACAAAATCAGGTCTACGAACGCGCGACTAGGCCGATCGGGGGATCGGCCGCGGACCAGGGGCCCGCCCCCCTCTTGCGCCGAATCCGGTCGAAAGTCGAATTTTCTGCAGCCTCACTTGGCGTGCCGCGTCGAGACTCCTCTCGACGCCACCTCAAGTGAAGGGTAGCCGTGCGTCGGCATGAGTGCCGACGCGGCACGCAAAAGTGCGTGCGCCACAACCACTGGACCGTCCCAGTCAGCCCAAAAGCGCCGGACCCGCTCACTTGCGTTCACGGTTCGGTGCCCCGCGATGGGGTTGCAAAGCACGGCACAGAACCACGAGCGGCAGCGAGTGGATACTAGAAATGAAATCGGTAGCGGATCTCTCCGTAGATCTGGCGCGGATCGAAATAGTGGGTTCCACCGAACGTCAGGCTGTTGTCCAGAAGGAAGCGCCGGTTGGCGACGTTCACAGCCTGCACCGCAACCGACCAGTTCTCTCGAAAACTCTTTCCCATCGACAGATCGAACGTGGTGTGCTGCGGCAGACGGGCGGGGCCTCCGTTGTCCGGGAAGCCAGAACCGTAGTACAGGTTCGTGGCGATCCAAGCGCGGCGTGGCAGATTCACGTTTTCTCCCACGCTGAGCGTGTGCTGCTGGTCATGGTCCAGCAGGAACAGGTCGCTGGGCGGAGCGAAGAACGTGAGACCGCCCGTTCTTTCACCCCAGCCCTGGGCCCGCTGACTGGAATAAGCCAGGTGCATCTGGCCGCGCCGCAGGATCGTCGGCGATCGTAGCGTCACTTCCCAACCGTCCACGCGGGCGCCTTGCAGCGTCAGCGGAAGGAAGATATTCGAGTTACCCAAAGCATCGTGATCGAAGAAGTTTCTGCTCTTGGTATGGAAGTGATCGCCGTCCAGCGTCCAGCCGCGGAACGGAATGGCGATGCCGAACTGGTTCTCCTCGTCGCGTTCGCCATGCAAAGGCAAGAATCCGAATCCCTGATCGAGTGCGAAAGCTGCCAGCGATCCCGACACGGTCGAAAGCGGGGGCGCTTGATAGAACCTTCCGTAGAAGCCGCGCAGCACCCAGTTAAAACGCGGCAAACGAACCGCGGCGCCCACGCGAGGGTCGGCCGCGTTCTCAGCGATCGAGCCCTGAAAATGCGATAGCCGCACTCCCGCGTTGACGGTCACCCACGGGTTGATTTTGAATTGATCCTCCAGGAACACGGCCACCAGTCCGCCGGAGGGAGTCGAGGGTTGCTTAAGCGCGAACCCGCTGCCATCGGTCGCGGTGATTCCGAACACGCGGCTATCGTGCTCTCCATAGGCGTACACACCGGCACGCGCATTGTGACGCTTCGATACGCCGCTGAGCGCGACTTGCGCCCCGCCATAATGCGTATCGAGCTTGTCGAGCGTACTCAATTGAGGATCGTTGGGACCGCCGATGTAGTTGGCGCGATTGAAATGATAGAAGGGCGAAACCGTTAGCAACACGCCCGGCAGGGGCGCGTGGACCCAGGAAAAGTTGACCAGCGCGTCTCTTTCCTGATCGCGATCCCGCACTCCGTTCTCTTGATCGGCCGGAGCGTTGGGAATCTCGTAGTCGTCCCTGCGAACCGCGGCAACCAGGCGAAACTGGTCCTTTGGGGAAGAGTTGTAAATCAAGGAGCCGAATCCACCGAAGCCGTCGCCGCGATCGTGAATGACGGCGGACGTCGGCGTCGCCAAGCCAAGATCGCTGCGATTTCCGTTCAGGCCAACATAATAGGCCAGACGTTCGGTATGGCTTCCAATGGTGAAGTGGTCGTTGGTCTGGTGGAAACTCCCATAGGTGGCGACCAGCTCGGCTTCGTTGTTCCGCTCGAAGCCGGTTCGAGGGACCACATTGAAGACACCGTAGGTGCGATCGCCATACTCGGCGGAGTAGCTGCCACGCTGGACCTCCAGGTAATCGATGTCCTTCGGGTCAAACTGAACTCCCACATTGCTCGCAATACTGGTGTTGGGCACCGGGACGCCGTCGATAAGCCAGGAGACCTGGTGCCCGCCCCGGATATGCAGCAGATCGTGGGTGAGGTATGCCCCAGGTACAAAACTCGTAATCATTCGCAAACTGTTCGATTGATCCGCGCCCGGAGTTCGATCTACGTCCTGGCGGGAAACCAGAGTGGTTGGCGTGGAACTTTCCTGGCTGACCGTTTCCGGGCGCTCGGTGACCTGGACCGATTCCCTTGCGGTGGCGACGTGAAACTGGAAATGCAGAACCGGCGAACTCGTGGAGTCGACGGTCACCGGCTTTTCCACGGGCGCGAATCCGTCGCGCGTGATCGTTACGCGATACTCGCCCACAGGCACTGCGGCAAAGTGAAACTCGCCGTTGGAATCGGTCTTGCCCGTCTGTTTGAATTCCGACGAAACGGACTGCAACACGACGTTGGCGTCGGGAACGGGCCGATGGTCGGGATCATGAGCAATCCCGCGAACGGTCGCGAAAATCGTCGAGAACAGAGGTAAAGCTAAGAGAATACAAAAGATTGGCGCACCTGAGCGTCTGGTCATATTCCTCCACAACTTGATCAACTAATTTGAGTAACGGCTGAAAATGCGGACGATGTCCGAATCCGGCCGTGAAATCAGCTCAGCAGAAGTTGGATGGAGGACCGCGTTTGGAGTTCGAAAATCCGCGGTAAACGGTGTATACGTCGTTCGACGTGTGCAGGGTCGCTGTGAAGGACTGTGGTGCGTTATAAAGATGCAGCGCCGCCGGTAGAATGGTGCCGCCAAATCCCGGGGCGGTGCTGGTGCGTGGGAAAAGCGGACACTTGGCTTGAATCGCCTTGACTGAAGGAGCGCCCGGCGATTCCTGCGCCATATCCGACATGGCGCAATGGTGTTTCCCGCCGCGGCGGCAGCACTCGGGAAGACTCGAATCGCCGTTCGCGTGCAGCGCCGGCACGATCAGCGGGATCGTGAAGAGTGCCAGCAGCAACGATGCAAGGAAGCGGCGCATGCTCTATAGACTATAAGACGTTGTCGAACGAAAAGTCTTCCGTGATTCTAACACTCTGCTAGTGCGGTGGTCCGAAGCCTTGGCGAATATCGTGCAGCACGCTCAGGATTCCCGGTACCAGCGTAATCACGAAAAGGGCCGGCAGCACGAAAAGCACGATGGGGAACAGCATCTTGATTCCCGCTTTGGCGACGGCTGCTTCCGCGCGCAAACGGCGGCGCGTTCGCAGCGAATCGGCGTACACTTTCAGCGCCTGCGAAAGACTGGTGCCGAAGCGCTCGCTCTGCACAATCATCGCGGAAAGCGATTTAATGTCTTCAACACCGGTGCGCCGCACCAGTTGTTGGAATGCTTTGGCCCGTTCCTGTCCGGCCCGCACTTGCATGACGACGGTCGAAAACTCCGCGGCAAGCTCGGGATAAATGTACTCTAATTCTTCGCTGACACGCAGCATGGACTGATCGAGCGCCAGGCCGGTTCCGAGCACGATCCCCAGCAGATCCACTGCATCGGGCAGCGCCTCCTGCAGCCTTCGCCGGTAGCGCCGCACCATGCGATGCAGCACCTGCTGCGGAATCAACCACCCCAGCAGGACGGCGGCCGTGATCGCGACAAATTTCTGCGCCGGTTCCTGGTTGCGCTCCAGGAAAATCGCCAGCGCCGCAACCGCGGCCAGGAATCCGAAGTGGAACGCCGCGTACACGGCCAGTGCGCGCCTCTGCCGGACGCCAGCGTGGGCCAGTTCGCGTTCGCTATCCCGCAGCCAGCCTTCGCCGCCGGGAACCAGGCTGATGGTGTACAGAAAATTGTCCAGAAATCCTCCGCCACGACGCCGCTGCGCGCTGGCGGAGGTCGCGATGGCGTGCGATTGCAATTCCTCCAGGCGGTCGTTCAAGGGATCTTCGCGATCGCCGAACAGTTCGAACCCGGACCACACGATGGTGGCCAGTGCGACCGCGAGCAGCAGCGATAGTACGATGGGCGCCAACATCACAGCCTCGGATTCGCCAGCTTGCGGATCACCAGAATGCCGATGGCCTCCGACACGATTGCGTAAGTGAGGAAGAGCTGGCCCGTGCTGTCGGTATACAACAGCCGGATGTATTCGGGTTTCATGATCCAGAAACCCAGGCCGACCACGAACGGAAGCGAGCACAGCAGCGCCGCGGAAAGCCGTTGCTGCGCCGTGGCGGCCTTCAGCTTGGCCGAAAGATTGAGCCGCTCACGAACCAGCAGCGCGAGATTTTCCAGCACCTGCACCATGTTGGCGCCGGTCTGTCGTTGCAGGATCAGGCCGGTGATGAAGAATTTCAAATCGATCAGCGGGACCCGTTTTCCGAGCCCATGCAGCGTCTCTTCGATAGGCGCGCCCAGCCCTAACTCCTCGATCACCTTGCGGAATTCCATACGCACTGGATCGAAGGTCTCCTGCGCGATGGTCTCGAGACCGGCATGAATGTTGTGGCCGGCTTTCATAGAGCGATTGAACAGGTCGATCGCGTCCGGCAAGCTTTCTTCAAACTTGCGGAGACGGCGGTTGCGGACCATGCGGATATAGATAACCGGAATGGCGCCCAGCGCCAGGGAAATCCCGATCTGAAGAACTAGCAGGCTGAGTCCCGCCAGCATGAGCAGGAAATAAATCGATACGGCGATGATGACGCTCAGCGCGAAGACTTCGGTGGCGCGATATTTGAGATTCGCTTGATCGATATACTCCTGCAAGCGGCGCAGCACGCCGATCCAGGCAACGAAATCGCCCAGAGGAGCCAGAGGGCCACGCCGATCCCGTCGCACCAGGTCGCCAGGACCGCGGCTGCGTCCGCCGCCGGCCAGGCGCAGATCACGCAGGCGGCTGCTCAAAACATCGTGTGCGCGCTGCTGCGGAACGCTGAAGGCATAGTAGGCTGCCACGGCGAAAGCGCCGGTGAAAATCAGGAATGCAGCGACCAGAAACATGTCCTACTGGTCCATCCTGTGGGGCGGGCTGGTAGCCCGCGCGCCGGTTTGTAACCGGCGCAACGTCGAGCGGACTTCAAGTCCGCTGCAGGCTGCAAGCCTGCCCCACGGTCCTTGCAAATCGGTTTCATGATGACGGGGAGAGCTCATCACTGCTCCCTCAACTCGTGCTGTTCGGCAAACAGCGACGATGGCAGGTTCACGCCGTAAGCCTTCAGCCGGTCCAGGCAAACGGGATAGACGCCGGTGGCTGCGAATTTTCCAAGCACGCGTCCGTGGGCGCTCAGGCCGCTTCGTTCCAGAGTGAAGATATCGTGCATCTGGAGCTGATCGTCTTCCACTCCGGTCACTTCGCTGATCGCGGTCAGCTTGCGCGATCCGTCGCTCAGCCGCGCACAGTGCACCACGATCTGAATCGCCGAGGCGAGCATCTGGCGAATCACGTTATCAGGCACATGCGAGCTCGCCATCATGACCATGGTTTCCAACCGCGTAAACGCGTCGCGCGGGGAATTCGCGTGAGTGGTGGTCATCGACCCATCGTGACCCGTGTTCATTGCCTGCATCATGTCGAACGCTTCCGGCCCGCGGCACTCGCCGACGATGATGCGATCGGGCCGCATACGCAACGCGTTGATCACCAGATCGCGCTGCGTGATGGCACCGGCGCCTTCGATGTTCATCGGACGAGTTTCCAGACGCACCACGTGGGCCTGTTGCATTTGCAGCTCCGCGGTGTCCTCGATAGTCACCACCCGCTCGTCTTCGGGAATAAAGCGGGAAAGCGTGTTCAGCAGCGTGGTTTTGCCGGAGCCCGAGCCACCGGCGATCACGATATTCAAGCGCGCCTGGACGCAGCCGCTCAGGAAATCCAGCATGCCGGAAGTGATGGTCTCGTTCTTGATCAGATCGCCGGTCGATAGCAAACGCCGGCCGAAGCGGCGAATCGACAGCACCGGTCCGATCAGCGACAGCGGAGGAATCACGGCGCACACGCGCGACCCGTCGTCCAGGCGCGCGTCGACAATAGGCGAAGAATCGTCGATGCGCCGCCCGATGTTCGAAACTATCCGGTCAATGATCATACGCAGGTGCGCCTGATTCTTGAAGCGGACGTTGGTTTCCACCAGCCTGCCGGCGCGTTCGATATACACGTTGTCGAAGCCGTTCACCAGAATGTCGCTGACGTTGGGATCTTTGAGCAGCGGCTCGAGAGGTCCCAGGCCGAACACTTCATCGAGCACTTCCTCGATCAGGCGGTCGCGCTCGGCGATGGTCATGGGGATCTGGCCACCGGAGATCAGCCGCTCGACCACGTTTCCGATCTCTTCGCGCACCCCTTCTTTGCTGAGCGACTTCAGCTGATCGGGCGACAGGGAGTCGAGCAGCTTCGAATGGATCTGAGATTTGATCTCGAACCATCGGTCGGCTCCGGAACCAGGGCGGGGAAGCGTTCGTGAGGACATCTCTTACGCCGATTTTGCTTCGACTTTGTCCCCTTTAGTTTTGGCGACGAAGGCGCGCAGCGCGCGATCGAGGTCGCTGTTGGCCGCCCGATCGGTCACGAATGGACGGCCTTTGTTCACCGCGCTCAACGCCGCGGGCGATGCTGGGATGGCCGCAAACACCGGCTGGTTGAGCGTCTGGCGGATCTGTTCAAGGCTGGCGAGATTCGAGTCGGCCTTCTTCTGATACTCGTTGACGACGACTTTAAGTTGATCCGCATGGAAGCCGAGCCGCATCAGCGCCGCGATATAGCGTTGCGCATTGCGGATCGCCGGAAAGCGCTGGGTCACAACCAGGAACACCACACTCGCGCTATCCAGCGCCGCGAGGACGATCTCATCCGAGATCCAGCGCCCCGCGTCGATCACCACGGATTCGTATTTCTCTACCAGAAACCCAGCGAACTCGCGAAACATGGATTCGGTGAAGCGAATGCGATGCTCCACGTGATCCGGCGGACTGGCCAGCAGCAGACCCGATGGATCGCGCGTAACGAATCCCTCAAACAGCGCTTGATCCATGCGCGAAAGATTGTCGCCAACTTCTTCCAGCGAATGTTGCGGCGCGCAGCCCAATTGCGTCGCGCAATCGTGTCCCGCGAAATCCAGATCCACCAGCACGGTCGGCTGCTTCCTTTGCGCCAGCACCGTCGCGAAATTGACGGCCAACGTAGTGGTGCCGACGCCGCCCTTCACTCCGAGAAACGCATAGATCCGCCCCAGCCGGCTCGTACTCGACGACGTCCGCCGCGGAGCGCGCTCCAGCCGTGACATCACGTCGCGAAACTCACCGCGCTTCACCGGCTGGACCAGAAAATCGTTGCAACCGGCGCGCAGGCTCGCCATCACCGTCTCGGAGTCGGCGTGATAGTTCGAGGCGATGATATAGATTTCCGGCGCGGCCTGCTTTACTTTCTCCATCGCCTTGAGCGCGCTTTCGGGATCGCTCGCCAGGTCGACAATCAACGCAGCGTCGGGCGTTCTCTCCAGATCCTGCAAGACGCGGATGTACAGGTTTGAGGAAACCTCCGGATAGGTCGAAAGGACTTTGGCGTTATCGATGTTGAGCAGGTTTTCGCGAATGCTTTCGCGGAAGTGCTCATCGGAGGACGCGACTAACAACGAGATCGGCATGGCAGGTCCTTATTCTACGGCAGGCAGAATCCTTGCTCCGGATCGCACCCGCCGCCTTCCATCGCAAGCGACGTTCGAAAATCGGGAATGATCACCGGAGGCAGGCCCAGCGACGTGACGAACGTACTGAACTGGAATCCCGTGACGCTCACCGTTACCGTGTCAGGAATACATCCCGTGGTGCATTCACCGTCGCACTGAAACGGCGTAAGCTGGCCCGTTGCGGGATCCTTTGAAAAATAACTGACGCTGATTTGCGCGGGTCCGTTTTGGATTTGCACCTGATCGATCATGGGTGGAATATTATTGCGCATGAAATCGAGAACGTTGCCGGCCGATCCTTCCCAGCAATGCGTGGTGGCGTAGCTCGCGCCGGCGCGTGTGAATTCGTTGACGCTGTGCCAGACCCACAGAAGCTGCGAGGTGAACAACAGCGCAAAGGTCATGGGCAGCATGACGCCGGCATACGCGATCGCGAATTCGAGCGTCATAGCGCCTTTATGTGCCTGGGGGGCGGACCCCCTGGTCCGCGGCCGATCCGCTGATCGGCCTGCTCGAGCCGCAGCCAACGCGATCAGGGGATCGCGCGCGGACCAGGGGGTCCGCCCCCCTTTAGGTCCCGCCATACGGCACCCTCACGCTGGGACGGAGTGGAAACGGGTCCACCGCGAATCCCCAAAACACTGGATGAACGGAGTAGTTCGTCAGCGAAACGACGATGAAATCTGGTGGACGTCCGCCCTGGCTCGCGTCGCATCCGGCGGCCGAGCAATCGCACGGCACGATCTGTCCCGACGCTGGATCGTAGCGTTCGATATTGATCTGGAACATGCTCGGCGTAAGGCCGGGCACCAGCGGATTGTCGGCGGACTCGGTGGTGCCGCTAATGGCATAATTGATCGCCGCCTGCACATTCGCATCCTGGCCGTCGCAGAAATTCACGCCCTGCTGCGTTCCCAAATATCGCGCCAGCGTGAACATGATTTTCTGCAACATGTAGTACGTGTAGGTGACGCGCGCCAGTTCCACCGTCCCCATCAGCAACGCTATGACGATGGGCAACAGCATCGCCGTCTCGACCAGTACTCCTCCGCGCCGGGCTTTCCCCCTGTTGGTCATTGGTGGATGACCACCTTGCCGGGACCCGCTGAGATCTGGCATCCATCCAGTCGTCCCTGTTTCACCGGCGCGACGCTGCCTGCGTACATCGCGACGAACCGGCCGAACGAATCCGCGGGATTCAGCGCGGTGGACCCTTGCGCCGGGATCAATAGAAATTGCCGGAACCCGAGGACGGTCATCGGCGCGCCGCCGCTCACCGTATCGACAATGGGTATGGTGACGATGCGCCGCCCGTCGCCCGCATAGTCCGTGAACGCGTCGTAGTCGTTGAGATCGGTGTCAGGAGGATAGATGGTCGCCAGATCGTCGATGCCCGCGATCCCGCTGCAAGCCGCGGTGGGAGTCGACTCGAAGCGCGCGTCCAGGCCGCACAGTGCGTTGGTGACCACTGCGGCGACTTGATTCGTGTTGCACTGGTTGACGGCTGCGTTCAGCCAGATCGTTTCCGTATTATTGACGCGAAAGCAAGCCTGTCCGCTATCTGTGTTGCCCGGCACTCCGCCGGCCGCGTCGCGAAAAGCTTGAGAGGATTCGTCGGGAAAAACCACGGCGTTCGGATCCAGGCGGTTCAGCAGAACGTAATTCATCGCCTGCGAAGCGCCCGGCAGCAGCGGCGGCTGCGGAGTTCCGGTGCACAGATAGGCAAACGAATATTTTGTTCCCGGAATCAGGCCGAAATCGGTTGCATCGGAGCTGTCGATAGCGGCGACGGCCATGGGTTCGATCCCGCACGCCATGCATAACGGCGCGCTGATTCCCGCGACGGCTGTAGCGGCTACGCCGATGTTGCGATCGGTCAGCAGCGGCATAAAGCTCCAGAACAGAAGCTTGGTTTGCCCTGTAATATTGATGCGGACATGCCTCGCCTGGGCGCCGCCGGTTTGATTGGCGCTGGCCATCGCATCGGCAAGCGTCGCAAACAACCCGGGATCGGAAACCGTGCTGATCAGCGTTCCGTTAGTCTGGCCGATGGGAAATCCGCCAAAATAATAGTTATTCGTCGTCGCCTGTGCGGCGGCGGTAGCGGCGCCGGCGGACGCATCAGTGCCTATGAGTCTTTGTGCCGCCGCGATGGCCGCCGCGCTTGCAGCCGACTTCAATTCGCCCTTGATCGAATAAATGATCCCCAGGTCGACCGCGAATCCGATCAGCGCCATCGCCACGGGCACAAGAATCACCAGAAGTTGCACCGCCGTCGCGCCGCGCTCGGATCGCTTACTGGTTGGGAACCTGGTGTCCACGCGGTCCTACAAACTCCGGTTTCTTTTCTTCTTTCTTCTTGTCCTTCGCGCTTTTCTGGTCAGCGACCGACGGCAGGAACGGCAATACCGTTTGCGGAAGCGGCACATTCTCACCCGGCGTCAACGGCTTGACGAAACGCGGTGTCACCACCACCATCAATTCATCCGACGTTTTCTGCGTCGACCGGCTGCGGAACAGGTTTCCCAGGATCGGAATGTCGCCCAGGCCGCGAACTTTGTTCAACACCTGCGTCACGCGATTATCGATGAGACCCGCTATGGCGAAGCTCTCGCCGTCCTTCAGCACGACCTCGGTTTCCGCAACTCGCGATGAGATCGCCGGAATCGTAAATCCGTCGAGCGTCACCGCGTTGTTGAAATCCAGCGCGCTCACTTCTGGCTTAACTTTCAAACTGATCGCACCCGACGCCGTCACCGTGGGTGTGAAGTTGAGCTGCACGCCGAATTTCTTGAACTGGACGGTCACGATCGGCGCGATGCCGCCGGTGGTAGGCGTAGCCGTGATGGTCGGGAACGGAAACTCGCCGCCTGCGAGAAAACTCGCATCCGATCCCTCCACCACGATCAGATTCGGCTCGGCCAGAATCTGCAAGAGATTTTGCTGTTGCAGCGCTTGCAGCGTCGCGCCCAGGTTCAGATCCGGCCGGAAGATAAACAGGTTCAATAAATTCGAAAGATTGAGATTCGTATTGCTTAGGTTGTTGTTCTGAAATTGGAGCTGCGAAAACAGCGGTTCCGAAAACTGTTGCGTGGACGTAGCACCCACCGTAGTGCTGTTGCGGCTGAACAGGTTGAATCCGAACTCCGAAAGCGCCGCGCGATCCACGCTCGCGAACTTCACTTGCAGCAGGATTTGCCGTGGATCGGGCGTCTGAATCAGATTGACCACTTTTTTCGTATACGTTGACGCGAGCGCTGCGGCGCGTTTGTATTGGTCCGCATTGTCGACGTGGCCCGTGAGTACGATGGTGTCGCCGTTTCCGGTAAATCCAATTTCCGTCCCAGGCAGCGCGGATTTGAATTCTCCCTCGAGCGACCGCTGCAGTTTGTCCGCGTCCGACGTATCTCCCAGAACAGTGATGTCATACTGCTCCGGCGATTTTTCAGCTTCCCAGATGATCAGCGTGGTGTGCCCCGCGCCCTTGGCGTTCACCATCACATCGCGCGGGGAAACGATGACCGCGTCGGCGATTTTCGGCTCGGCGATGGCCACGCGCACGATGTCGCGGTCGAATTGCAGCAACTCGCCTTTTCCCACGGTCAGCGAAAGCGTGCGCACGTCGGCCGCGAACGCAGTCAATGCGATCAGCAGAAGTGCGGCTCTCATGGGAAAACTTCCTGGACGTGCTTTTCTCCGCGATAAACGTCGATCACGTTTTTCGGTTTCGGAGGCTCCTTTTTCTGGACAATAACGGGCGGCTTGTCTACTACCGGCGCGGGTTTCGTGCGTGCGACTTCGGTGAACGGATACAACTCGTGTGAGGTGGTCGCACCAGGGTCTTCTGCGCTCGAGTGATCTAGAGGATTGCGAAGCGCCAGGCTGATCTTCCCCTGGTTCTTTGCCAGTTCGATGCGCTGGGCTTGCTCCGGAGTCACCAGCAGCGTGGCGGAAGTCGTGGACGGCCGCGCCGTCTGGGCAATGGATTGCGCCGCTGCCGCGCTGGTTCCTTCGGTGTTGCGCCCGATCGCCAGCACGATCGCGTCTTCCAGAATCGTCGTGGTCACCGCGTCCGCCGGTTGGCCCGGCCGCGTGAACAACACGTCGACATGCGAGCGCGGCTGGATCAATCCAGCGACGCCACTCGCGTCTGTAATCGGGACCGCGATGGCGCGCTTGCCTGGTTCGATGCTGGCCGCCAGCCCGTCTACCCCAGTCGAGCTGCCGATTCTGGCGAGCGTAATCAGCTCATTCGCGCTCACCGGGAAGAGTAGCGGATGATCCACGGCTTGGTTAGCGTCGCGAATCGCGAGCTTGGGAACATCGTTCTCCGGAACGCGCACGACTTTCAGATCCGCCTTGTGCAACAGCGTTCCGGCGGCCATATCGCGCGCGGCAGCTTGGATGGCGATGGTCTTTTCGACTTTTGGCGCCTTGGTTGAGCTGTACAGGATCCACACCAGCAGCCCCGCGGAAATCCACGCTCCGATAAAAATTAAAAGGATTCTCTGGCGTTCCATCTAGGGAGCCTCCCACAGCGTGGCGACTGGATCGGTTGCAAGCCTGGACCAGCCGGCGTGCTCGAGCGCGTCGGCGAGCGCGGAATCATTGGGCAGCAGCGCGTGCGTAAATCCGAATGAACGGACGATTTCACGCCAGCCCGGCCGCGCCGTGTTCAATACGAAGTAGCGTTGCATGAACTCCGCGCCGTAAAAATCACTGCGGCCGTCGAAAAACACTTTGCGCGTTCCGCTGTAGCGATAGATAAGATAACCCCCGAAATGATCGGTGGCCGCGATGCGCGCGTTTTCTGGTAATTGCGCGATCGTCTCAGCGGCACGAACGGGATAGTGCTTCGCTGAAAATCCGATCTGCTGAGAGAAAGCCGGCGCTCGCAGAGCGATCAACATCAACGCCGTCGCTACCACAGTGAAAATCGCCCCGTTGACGCGTGCGTCGATCGCGCGCAGTCCGGCGGAATAGTCGAGGGCCATCTTGAGACGCCGAACGCCGTGAAGGGCTTGGGTAATCGCGCCATTCGCCAGCGGCAGCACAGCCAGCGCGACCAGCGGGATCACTCGCGCCGATCGCAACGCCGCAAACAGGAGCACCGAGCCCACCAGAAAATGTGCGAATTTTCTCTGCGTTAGCGCGAGCACCACGCCCAGCGCGCCTAATCCCATGGTCAATGCGACCTGCGTTGCGCTCTTGTCATGAAAGTTGAACGACTGGAACTCGGCGATCCGCGACGTCAGCTCCTCGTTGCGCAAATAAGCCAGCACGTGAGCATGCAAATGCCATCCGTAGGGATTCAAGAAACTCCCCGCCAGCGCCGCCAGCGCGATCCACACGAAGCGCAGCGACTTGGCGCGGTCTGTTAAGAAATGTCCCGCCGCGTAGAGCAATGCGATCCCCGGGCCCAGAAAAAAGCTCGCGTGCAGGTTGGCCCAGATCGCGCTAACGCCCGCCACAGCCAATAGCGAAGGCCAGCCAACACGTCGAACCCGTTCCAGATACAGCATCGTAGCCAGTAGAAACAGCCATCCGAAAACATGCGGCCGTGCGAGCCAGTGCAAGCTTGCCGTAGTGACCATCGGTGGAGCGAGTAGCGCGGCAATCAGGAAATCGCCGCCCGCCGCGAAGCTTAGCCGGCACCATAGCCACGAGCATGCCCCGATGGACAACGCCGTCAGCACAGCCACGCCCCGTAAACCATCCACGCGATGTGCCAAGCCCATCAAGACGTCCGATCCCCACTCCCAGTCGATCCAGGGCTCTCCTGCTTTTGAGAACGAATATGGATCGGTCCGCGGCAGCGTCCGGGTCGCCAGAATCGATTCGCCGGTGCGGATGTGCCAGCCTGTGTCGGAGTCGCGAAACAACTCGCCCGCCCCGTATAGGAACAGGCAGTAGGCGAGCGTGGCCATCGCCAGCATCGCGGCAAGGTTGGGCAGCAGCAGCGCCGGCAGCATGAATCTCGCGGCGCTATTGTCCGCCCGCGCCAATGCTCTGTACGCCGGTGGTAATGCTCTGATACAAGCTGACGATGACTTGGGAAAGCTGATTCACGGTGGCGATCAACGCCAGACCGATCGCAGCCACAATCAACGCATACTCCACCAGGTCCTGACCCTGCTCATCCCGAATGAACTGAACAATAAATTTCTTGATCATCTAAATCCCCTCTAAACACCCGCGATGCGAAAATGTTGCGCGCACTACGGAGTGCCCGCGACGAACCATCCAAATGTCGATGCGACTCGCTTCCAAAAGTTTACCGGAGCCGCCGCCGGAATCGTACTAGGCTTGCCATCGTGCTCGGCGACCAGCCGCAGATTGGCGATGGCGGCCGGAAAATCGGACCGGAATTTCAGCGCCTGTTCCAGTTCCTCCCGAGCCTCTTCATAGCGACCTTGCCCGATCAGCACCGCGGCCATATTATTGTGCGCCGCCGCCGGACCCGACGCTCGCTGCCATTCCGCCAATGCCTCGGCCGGCGCCGAAGCCGCGATCAGCGATGCACCCAGATTGTTGTGCGCGATCTGCGACCGCGGATCGATCTCGATCGCCTTACGAAACTCCGCGGCCGCAGCTTCGGCCCGCCCTTGCAGCATCAGGTTGTAGCCCAGATTATTGTGGAGCGCGCTCCGCTGCGGATCGATCGCCAGGGCCGCCCGGTGCGCCTCCTCCGCCCGCGCAAACTCGCCGCGCTCATCTTCAAGGATTCCTTCCAGCGACCGCAATTCCCAGCTCTCCCCAGGATGCTTCGCCAGAAAGTTGCCGATGACGGCAAGCGCCTGTTCGGGTTCCGCCATTTGACGCAGAGTCTTAGCAAGTTCCAGCGCCGCGATGCTCGAATCCGGGAACTGCGCTGCCGCCAGCCGCTCATGTTCCAACGCCAGATCCGGCAACCCGCGACGAATATACCAGCGCGCTAACAAAATGCGTGCATTCAGGTCCCTTGGATTTGCCGCGAGCTGGCGCCGCAGCGTACGAGCCTCCACATCGCCCTCGCCCGCATCGGTCGCGTTTTGGACCTGCCGCGCCATCACCGTCGCCACCGAAGTGTGCGCCCCCGCTGGAGCAAGCGTCTGCACCTGATGTGTGCACGAACACAACACCCCTGCCATCGCGATGGTCAAAACCAGCCGGTTCAAGGTCGTACCGCCGTAGACGATTCTGACGCGCTCGTGTAGTACACTCATCCGTACACTTTTTCGAGACTTCTCCGTCCAAATATGGTATTTAATACGGAACGGGTGTTTATAACATAGATGCAGTATCGGTTGCAAACCGGCCTTCTTTTCATTGCACTTTTCGCGGGCACGCCGGCCATGATGCGTTCCCAGACCACCGCGACTTTTGGCCAGGTGATCTCCCTCGGCTACGCGCCCAGCGACTTGGTCCTCGATGAAAGCCGCCAGCGGCTGTACCTGGTCAACACGGCAGCCGGACGCGTCGACGTTTACGATTACTCCCATCAAAACGTGATCGGTTCCGTGCAGGTCGGTCAGACTCCGCTCAGCGCCGCGATGTCGATGGACGCCAGGTTTCTCTACGTGACCAATCACGATAGCGCGACCCTCAGCGTGATCGATTTGACGGCGAACGGTCTGGGGGCCACTTCAATTTCGCTGCCGGCCAAGCCGCAAGGCGTCGAAGTCGGAAACGACGGCCGCGTACTGATCTCCACCGACGGCTCCGGCACCACCAGCACCACCAACACACTGCTCATTTTCGACGCGTCGCAAGGAGGTTCGAACCAGGTTCTGCCGGTGGTGTTTGCGCCGCCCGCCCCCACGCCTCCCACGCTGCCTCAGTTAACCGCGCGGCCCAGCACCATCTTCAACGGGAAGCTACAGCGCACGCCGGATGGCAAATACATCGTTGGCGTAAGCAATATCAACAACAACGCTTCGACCGTAGTGTATGTCTACGAAGCGGTTTCGGGGACCGTTTTGCGCAGCCGCATCGTGGTGGGCGTTTCGAGCACTATGTCGGTCGCCCCCGATGGAGCCACCTTCATGGCCGGATTCCGTCTGTTCGACATTTCGACTTTGAACGCGATCGCACAGCAGAATACCGCGAACGCGCCCTTCACCGTCGCCGCAGCATTTTCCACCACGGCCAATGTCGGAGGCAGCGTGTTTTCCCCGGATGGAAAAACGCTGTATGGAGCATTCAACACCGCCGCGAACATCACGCCGACTCCGGCGCCGCAATCCACCACGTTGCTGGTTTCCGATCCGCGCAACCTCGCCATCCAGCTTGCCATCAATCTGCCGGAGAGCATCGTCGGCAAAATGGTCCTGACCTCGAATGGCAGTGACGCGTGGGGCGTCTCCGCGTCCGGCGTCACGCACTTGCCGATCGGGAAAATGTTCACCTATCCGATCCTGATGCCCGAATCGACCACCGTGTTCCTCGCTCAGGACGATTGCCACCCCGGCATCGCGCAGGGGACCCTGAAGATCAACAACCTCGGCGGCGGGACGCTCACCTTTGCAGTTCCCCTCACCACCCTCAGCGCGGCCCTTGAGGTCGACGTGCGCAGCGGTCTCGCTCCGTCCATCATCACCTTCACCATGGACCCGGGCCGATCGGCCGTGACGCGAACACCGGGGACGAATCTCTACACCGGTGTCACACCGGCCGGCTCGGGAACCGCGATCAGCCTCACGCTCCAATCGCCCAACGCGATCAACGTTCCGCCCGCAATCCGCATTTTCATGAACTATCGCGATTCGACCATGCGTGGTCTGATCCACCCCGTCCCCACCACCACTACCGCGGCTGAAGGACTGCAGGACATCGTGCTGGACGAGCCCCGCAATCGCGTGTACATCACCAATTCCGGCTACAACCGCATCGAGGTTTTCGACACGCAGAGGATGCAGTTCCAGAATCCGATTTCTGTGGGCCAGCTTCCCCATCAGATGGCCATGGGCCTGGATGGATCGACGCTCTACGTCGCCAATACCGGCGGTGAATCCATCTCCATCGTCGATCTCGATCGGCAGCAGATTACCGGCACCATCCCGTTCCCGCCGACTCCCGCGGCCGGCAACGCGGCTGCCGTATCGGTTCGCGGGATGGCGATGGGACTCAATGGCCTCGAAATCGTCCTGAGCAACGGGACGTTGTGGAAAGTGATCGGCGGCCAGGCGGAACCCCGTGTCGGCACATCGATCACCGGGATCAACGCGACTACCGGCGCCCAAACTGCGCTGCCGGGTCCCACAGCGACGGCGATGCTTGGCTCCGATGACGGCGCGTCCGTCATTCTGCTGAACGGAACGGGCGGCGCATATCTCTATGACGGACTCTCCGACGCGTATACCTCGGCGCGCCAGCTTTTCGGTGGAACCACGCCGATCATCGGTTACTATGGCCCGCTTGGCGCCGCTCTCTCTGGAAGTTTCCTGTTATCCGACGGCCTGGTGTTGAATCATTCCCTCACGCCGATCGGAGGCGCGGCGAGCCCCGGCCAATTGACCATCACGCCCCCGACCGGACCCGGCGGAGGGGGAGGAGGAGTCGGCGTCAGCAGTACCGGCCTCCGCAACGTCGCTGCGGTCGCTCCGGTCGGCTCCAGCGCCTTTGTACGGATGACCACGCCGGTCCGAACCTCGCTGACCAGCACCACCAGTGACGACATCCATACGACTCTTGAAGCCGTGGACACCAACACCGGCGCGACTGCCGTTGCCGCGCGAATGCCCGAGAATCCGGTGTCCACCGTCCTCGGCGCCTCCCGGATTCAGGTTCCTCCCCGGCAGATGGTCGTGGACTCGGTGGGCAACGTCTACGCCATCACGCTTACCGGTCTCAGCGTGATGCCGCTGACGCCGTCGGGCACGGCGACACAGCCCCAGATCGCCGCGAGCCGCGGAATCGTCAACGCCACCGACAACACCACGAATTTCAAACCCGGCTCCTTCATCAATATCACCGGCGTAAACCTCGCTTCGGCCGCTGCAGCCAATTCACTTCCCGTGCCGGTAGTGCTGGGCGGATCGTGCGTGCTGATCGATCAGGTCGCCATCCCGCTGTTGTCCACTTCAGCGGGACAAATCTCCGCGCAGATCCCCGTGAACGTGCGACCGGGCGCGAACGTGGTGCAAGTCCGGTCGCTGGCTACCGCGCAACAGAGCACTCCCATCGTGGTGACCGTACAGAAGCCGTAGCATGAGAGCGGTCCTGATCTGTGCCTTTATTGCCGTGCCGATGAGCGCGGCGACCCTCGGCCGCGTGGTTCCCCTGGTCGGCGGCGCCAGCGACGTGGTCCTCGATGAAGTTCGCGGCCGCGTCTATCTCACCGCGACTACTTCGAATCTTCTGCAGATTTACTCCCTCCAGCGCCAGAGTTTTCAGACCGCCATCCCGACCGATCAAACGCCTTTGGCGGCGGCGCTATCACGCAACGGAAAAGTTCTTTACGTCGCTTGTTACAACAGTTCCGTGATCGATGTGATCGATCTGGACGCACTTATTATCACGACGCGTGTGAGTCTTCCAACGCGGCCCGAAGGCGTGGCCGTGGGATCCGATGGCCGTGTGCTCATTTCGACCGCCGGTTCCGGCACCACCGACGTGTTACTACTGTACGATCCATCGCCGACCGCCGCGGTCACGTTGAGCGCGCTCGCCGTCACGCCGCCCGCTCCGGCAGCGCCCACATTTCCGCCGGCCTCGGGACGTCCGTTTCTTTCCAAGCACAGCCAGTTGGTGGCGACGCGGAATGGATCGCTCATCGCCGGCGTCAACGTCCCTGCGGCCGGGCCCGCGACCGTGTTCGTGTATGAAAGCGCGTCCGCCACCGTTCTGCGCGCTAGGGCAGTTGCCGGATCATCCACTGCGCTCGCCATTTCCGATGACGGAACTAGGATCGCCAGCGGTTCCGTTCTGTTCGACGCCGCGACGCTTCTCATCCTTGGGCAACAAAACGTCGCGAACGTGTCCTATCCGATCCCGCCGGCCACCAGTTTCACTCTGGCCACCAACCAAGGCGGTGGAGTTTTTTCACCCGACACCCAGACGCTCTATCTCGGCCTGAACGTCGCACCCGTCCAGGGCGCCGTAACCGCCAGCCAGTTGATGCTGAGCGATCCCGATAATCTTCTGGTTCACATGGGAATCCAGTTACCGGAAAATCTCGCGGGCCGGATGGTCATCAGCGCGGATGGATCGAACGCCTACGCGCTGTCGGATTCCGGATTCGCGATTCTTCCGCTGGGCACGATTTTCCGCAGCCCGCTGGCGGTTCCCGCGACCACGGTGGCGCTGCTGAACTTCGATCCTTGTGGAGTGAACGCGTCAACCGCGGCGGCGGCCATCGCGATCAACAATGCCGGAACCGGCCGCGTCACAGCCACCGCGCAGCTCCTTCAATTGACTGGACAGGTGAATCCGCCGAGCCCCCTTACCGCGCCCTCCGTGCGCAACTCGTCATCCGGCTTCACCTTCAGCTATAACGCGTCCGCGACGCGTGGATTGGGAACCGTGAACCCTCCCCACGATTTCCTGATTCAATCCCCGGAAGCGATCAATATTCCAGACCATGTGCGCGTCTATGAAAACAGCCGAGTGTCAGAAGCGCGTGGCAGTATCGTTCCGATTCCCACGAACATCTTCTCCACGCCGACGCTCGCCGATCTGGTGTTCGACCAGACCCGCCAGCGCCTTTATATCGCCAATGCGGGGTTCAATCGCATCGAGATTTACGATCTCGCACAGCAGAAACTGCTCCCGCCGGTAAAGGTCGGGCAGCTTCCGAGTTCTATGGCTCTCACGCCCGATGGCAGCACGCTGTACGTCGCCAACGTCGGTGCGGAGACCGTCAGCATGGTCGACCCCGACAAATTGCAAATCATCGGCACAGTGAGCTTTCCGCCAATTTCGTTTGGATCGACCCTCGCTCCGGTCACCCCGGTAGCGATCGCGGCCGGACTTAACGGCCCGCAGGTTCTGATGAGCAACAGCACGCTGTGGAAGATCGTCGGGACCACCGCGTTTCCGCGCCCCGCCAGCGTGATTCTCGGGGCCACTCCTGCCGTCGGAAGCTCCATGGCAGCAACGCCCGGCGGCGAATTCATCATCCTTTCGGCCAGCAACGGATTCGCCTACCTGTACGACGCCTCGCTCGACGATTGGGTCGCGGGCCGCCAGATTTTCACGCCCGCCGCGCAAACCGGCTACATCGGACCGGTTGCGGCAGGTCCCAGGGGACAGTATTTCGTGGTCAACGGAACGCTCCTGAATCAATCGCTGGTACCCGTGTCGACGCCCTTCGGCCTGGTTTCGGCCGTCGCCGCGATCGGAGATTCCAGCTTCGCGATTGTTTCTCCGCCTCCCGCCGCCGCCGCGAACGCATTGCCCACCACCGCGCCCACCGTGCAACTCATGGACGCGAACAGCGGAAATGTCACGTCGCAGGTGAGCGCGCTCGAAGGACCGGCGACGCAGATCGCCGCAGTAGCTCGCGCCACGGCGATTGCAGGACGCACTCTGGCGATCGATCCGGTTGGCGCCACGGCGTACGCGATCACCACCAGCGGTCTGAGCATTATTCCCTTGGTTCCAGTGCCCGCCGGCGGACGTCCGCAGGTTAATCAGCGCGGCGCAGTCAGCCTCGCGACGCTTCAACTGCCCGTCTCTTCGAACGGACTGCTCGCGATTCTCGGACAGAACCTCGCGGCGACCGACTCTGCGTCATCTACGCCGCTACCAACGACGCTCGGTGGTACCTGCGTCACGTTGAACAACATCGCGCTGCCGCTGTTCATGACCAGCGCCACCGAAATACCAGCGCC
>Ga0210403_10000705_pt1 | contig 33876 bp, 27 predicted proteins | sample IncBWC19MmetaG_FD_150863 | JGI IMG/M metagenome (GOLD analysis project Ga0210403, IMG submission 150863) | Forest soil microbial communities from Barre Woods Harvard Forest LTER site, Petersham, Massachusetts, United States - Inc-BW-C-19-M | ecosystem: Environmental > Terrestrial > Soil >...
ACTGACCGCCATCGTTTCCAAGTCGCGCACCTGCCTGATCTTCATCAACCAGATCCGCGAAAAGATCGGGGTGATGTTCGGCAACCCCGAGACCACCACCGGCGGACGCGCGTTGAAATTCTATTCGTCGGTGCGGGTGGATATCCGCCGCATCGCTGCCATTAAAGATGGCGACGTGGTGACCGGCTCGCGCACCAAGTGCAAGATCGTCAAGAACAAAGTGGCTGCGCCCTTCCGCGAGGCCGAGTTTGACATCATGTACGGCGAGGGCATCTCCCGCGAAGGCGACCTGATCGACATGGGTGTGGAACGCAACATCGTCGAGAAATCCGGCGCCTGGTTCAGCTACAAGGGCGAACGCATCGGCCAAGGGCGCGAAAACTCCAAGCAATTCCTTAAGGAAAACAAAGACATCACCGCCAGAATCGAGGCGGAACTGCGCAAGACGTTGGGCCTGCGGGGCGCCGCCGTTCCTGAGCCACCTCCACTGACAGCCGAGCAGAAACAGGCAGCGGCAGCCGTCCACAGCAAAGGGCCGGTGGCCGTGCCGGCGGTGAAGAAGTAGGGCAGAGAGGTACTTGGTATTTGCCGATCGATGAAGGCCAAATACCGCGTTGGGCCGCAGGGAAGAAATAGGGCAGAGAGGTAGTCTGGTATTCGGTACTTGGTACTTGGTACTGGCCGATTGACGAAGGCCAAATACCAAGTACCAACTACCGTGGCGATTCGCTATGAAGCCAACACAACATCCCCAGGCTGTTCGTGAATGAAGAGACTCCTCCGCATGATTCTGTTGCTGCCGGTTGCGCTTTACCTGGCGTTATTCACATACGCGTGGCTGTTTTCCGAAGACGCGATCTTTCTGCCGCATCCTGCTTCCTACCGGGACACCCCGGAAATCCTGAAGCTCAGCACCCGCAGCGGTCATCGAATCTCCGCCGTGTATCTACCCAATATCACCGCCCGCTATACGCTGCTGGTGAGCCACGGTAACGCCGAAGACCTGGGCGACGACCGCTACTGGCTCGAAGGGCTGCGGCGCGCCGGGTTTGCGGTATTTGCCTATGACTATGAGGGCTACGGCACCAGCCAGGGAAAGGCCAGCGAGCAGGGCGCCTACGAAGATGAAGAGGCAGCCTACGATTTTCTAATCGGCGTATTGGGCTGCCGGCCAGACCGCATCATCATTTTCGGACGCTCGGTCGGCAGTGGCCCGGCCGTTTACATGGCGTCTCGAAGACCGGCTGCCGCCTTGATTCTGCAAAGCCCTTTCCTGTCCGCGTTCCGGATCGTGACCCGCATCCCGCTGCTGCCTTTCGACCGCTTTCCGAACTACAAGCGCATCGGCCATATCCGGTGCCCGGTGTTGGTGATTCATGGCGTCTCCGACAGCATCATTCCCATTTGGCACGGCCAGAAGCTCTATGAACTTGCCCGCGAGCCCAAAGAACATTTCTGGGTGCCGGGAGCGGGCCACAACGATCTGGATGCGGTGGCGGGGGAGAGTTATGGCAGAGTGTTGCGGGAGTTTGTGGGGTCGCTCGATAAAAGACTGGATTGGTAGAAGAGAGAAGATCGGTGGGCAAGCGAATCGCTGGACGTAGAGACGTAACTTGTTACGTCTAAAAGCTAGAGGACGTAAACAGCCTGTTCATCTCTCAGCAACGCCACACTTGAATTGTTCACCCTCGTTGCATTGGCTTTCCACCTGGGCTACCATAATCCGCTACCTGTTCCCGATGATGAGGACGAGGAAACTCTCGCCGCTATCGACGAAGGCATTCGCGATGTTGAGGCGGGTCGAACCGTGCCTGCCGAAGAAGTTCCAAAACTCCTTTCTCAGTGGATTACCGCCTCCTCTACTCGCAAAAGGCGCTGAGCGACCTGGCTGAAATCATCGGCCACATCGCCGATGCCGAGGCCGCTTCTCGCTTTGGCGGAGCTTTGCTGAACCACGTTCATTTGCTCACTTCACTGTGCTTACTTACGGGGGCCTTCCGTGTTGTTGTCTTTCCACGCATTGCTCCGCCGCGCAATCCGGCTTAGAATCAAGTCTTACACTTGGGTTCCCAATTTGAATCGTGTGCGCGCCATATATCCGGGATCGTTTGACCCGCTTACCAACGGCCATCTCGATCTGATCGAGCGGGGCAGCCAGATCTTTGATGAGCTGATTGTGGCGGTGCTCAGCAACGCGGAAAAAGATCCGCTCTTCACCCTGGGCGAACGGCTGAACATGCTGGAAGAGATGGTCAAACGTTATCCCAACGTGAAGGTCGATTCCTTTGGCGGGCTGCTCGTTGATTTTGCCATTGCCAAGGACGCCAAAGCGGTGCTGCGCGGCATCCGCGCCATCAGCGACTACGAATACGAATTACAGATGGCCTGGATGAACCGTAAACTCCAGCCCCAGATTGAGACGATTTTCATGATGCCCGCCGAAGCCTACTCTTACCTGAGTTCCCGGCTGGTGACAGAGATTTTCCGGCTGGGCGGCTCCGTTCGCGAGCTGGTGCCCGCGCTGGTTGAACAGAAACTCCGGGAGAAATTTACAGCGCTCCCCTTACAATCGAAGTGAGGTCATCCTGATGGCGACAATTCCTTCTGTAAAACAATTCAGCGACCGTATCGGGCGCATCGAGATTTCCGCAACCATGGCGGTAGTGGCTGAGGCCGCCAAACTCAAGGCCGGCGGGGCGGACATGGTCGAGTTCGGCGCCGGAGAGCCTCATTTCCCTACGCCCCAGCACATCAAGGACGCGGCCATTGAGGCCATCCAGAAGAATTTCACCAAGTACACCCCGGTACCGGGCATTCCTGAATTGCGCGCGGCCATCGTGAAGCGTCACGCCGCGGATTTCGGTTCCGGCTACAAGCCCGAAGAGACCGTGGTTTCAACCGGCGGCAAGCTGGCCTTGTTCAACGCGATTCAGGTGCTGGTCGACCACGGCGACGAAGTCATTGTGCCGGTGCCTTACTGGGTATCGTTCAAGGACATCATCGAATACGCAGGGGGCAAGTGCGTCTACGTGGAGACCGACGAGGCCGCGGGCTTTCAACTGACGGCCGCCATGATCGAGCGGAAGTTGACTTCGCGCACCCGCGCCATCATCATCAACAGCCCCAATAACCCCAGCGGCGCAGTGATTGCGCCTGCGGATTTCACCGCTATCATGAAGATGGCCCACCGGCGCGGTATCTATGTCATCGCCGATGAGTGCTACGTCTACCTGAATTTCAAGGGGCCGAATTTTTCGGCCGGCTCGGTCCTCGAGGCGCGCGAGCACACCGTGATTATCGGTTCACTTTCAAAGACCTACGCCATGACCGGCTGGCGCCTTGGCTATTCCCTGGCGCCCGTAGCCATATCGAACGCCATCGGCAAGCTGCAGAGCCAAAATACCTCCAGCAGTGCCCACATGATTCAGAAGGCGGCGGTGGCGGCCGTGACCGGCCCGCAGGACTGTTTGGCCGAGATGAAGGCCGAGTATATCCGGCTCCGCGACCAGGTGCTGGGCGAACTGGCGAAGATCCCGCAGATTACATGTGTCCGGCCCGAGGGCGCATTTTACGTTTATCCCAACGTATCCGCCTACTTTGGACGCCAGGGCGTCAATAGCGCGGCCGATGTCGCCCGCCGGTTGCTGCATGAGGCCCATGTGGTCACCGTTCCAGGTGAGGCTTTTGGCACGTGTGACCATATCCGGCTCTCGTATGCGACATCTTCAGGGGAAATCCAGCGCGGGCTGGAGCGGATGCGCGAGTGGTTTGCCAAACTGTTGTAAGAAAATCAAAAGCGCACCACGGGGGCATGGAGTCACGGAGAAAAGCAGAAAGAATTTAAAATTTGAAATTTGAAATCTAGAACCACTTCGCTTTGCCTGCGAACTGCACACACATGTCTGGCCTTTACCCAATGCTTTTGCGCCCGGAGTTTCATGAGCGCGTTTGGGGCGCTCGCAGTCTCACGCCTTTCTATGCGCATGAGATCAGAGGCGGCCCCATCGGAGAGGTTTGGCTGACCGGCGAGAACTGCAGTGTTTCCAACGGGCCGCTGGCCGGTCGCGCGCTGGGGGATCTTTGCCGCCAATTTGGCGCGGACCTGCTGGGAGGGCCGGTGGCTGCGCGCCATCGCTTTCCGCTGCTGATCAAGTTTCTTTTTCCTCACGATAAGCTTTCCGTGCAGGTCCATCCGGACGACGAAATCGCGGCCCGTCTGGGTGAGCCTAGCGGCAAGACCGAGTGCTGGTACATTTTGCAGGCCGAGCCGGGCGCCCAGGTTGGCCTTGGACTGAAACCGGGAACCACGAAAGCGGAAGTGGAGCGCGCCATCGCCATGGCCCGGATGGAGCAACTGCTCAACTGGATCGAGGTCAGTGCAGGCGACATGATTTATGTAGAGGCAGGCACAGTCCACGCGATTGGCCCGGGCGTGGTGATTGTTGAAACTCAGCAGAATTCCGATACCACATACCGTTTGTATGACTATGGCAGGCCACGGGAGCTGCACATCGAGCGCGGTTTGCAGGCCACCAAGGAGAAGACGCGAGCAGGCAAGGTGATCAAAGCTGCGCCGCAATCGAGCAAGGGCAAGACCCAGGTGAGCCTGGTTGCGTCGCCCTATTTTATGGTCGACAGATTCAAACTGACCCAGCCATGGGAATTCCGGCGGCCCGGCCACACGCAACGCGCGGCCTGGTGCCTGATCGGCATCGGCGGGTGCGGTGTGGTGCAAGCCCTGGGCTCGGAGCCGGTCATTTTTAACTGCGGAGAGGCAGTAGTGGTGCCGGCCGCCATAGGGCAGTTGACCTTGCAGCCCCAGTGGGAGTTGGAATTCCTGTGCGCCTCGTTGCCGGTGGAGGGGACGGTGCCGCCGGAAACCGTTTCGCCATAGACTGGACATCGAACAGGAGTCGGATTGTGGGAATGGAAAAATTCTATCCGGTCATTCTGGCCGGCGGGAGTGGTACGCGCTTTTGGCCGCGCAGCCGCCGCCGCTCCGCCAAGCAGGTGTTGGCGCTAGACGGCGCGCGCACCATGATCCAGAATACGGTCACCCGGCTTTTGCCGGTTTGCGGCGAAAAAGATTTCTGGGTCATCACCAACGAGTTCTGCTCGGACGAGATTCAGCGGCAGCTTCCCCAGCTACCCGGGCGGCAGATTGTGATTGAACCGGTGGCGCGCAACACTGCTCCCGCTATCGGGCTGGCGGCATTTCTTCTCGAAAGGCTCGATCCTGGGGCCATTATCGGGATGTTCCCGGCGGACCACGTGATCGCCGACGAGGGTAAATTCCTCGAAGTGCTCAAATCGGCAGCAGAAATCGCCGCCGGCGCCGGCAACATCGCGGTGATGGGAGTGAAACCCAGCCATCCCGAAACTGGTTATGGTTATATCGAAACCGGCAAGTCAAAGGACGATGGCGTGCTCCATGTCCGTCGATTCACCGAAAAACCTGGCTTGGCGAAGGCGCAGGAGTTTGTGGCGGCGGGCAATTATTACTGGAACAGCGGCATGTTTGTCTGGAGTGCGCGGACACTGGTGAACGCGCTGCGTGAACACCTGCCGCAGACAGCGCCCTATTTGGAAGAAATAGCCGCCGCCTGGGGTGGCGACGGTTTCCAGGAAAAGTTTAACGAGCTGTATCCCCGATGCGAGAACATCAGTATCGACTACGCCGTGCTGGAACCGCGCTCGGGCCAAGGGGAGCGGGCTTCAAACCTCTTCTGCCTGCCCGCCGATTTCGGCTGGAATGACCTGGGTTCCTGGACGGCCCTGTATGGCCATCGCACCGCCAGCGACCCCGCCCATCCCAATGTGGTGGAAGCCCGGGATTCATGCGTGCTGGATGCCTCAGGCAACTACATTTATGCGCCAGGGAAATTCGTGGCCGCCATCGGCGTGGACGATCTGGTGATCGTCGAGACGGAAGACGCGCTGCTCGTCACCACCCGCAAGCATTCCCAGGATGTAGGCAAGATCGTTCAGTATTTGCATGACAAGAAGATGACGGACCTGGTGTGATAAAACCTGGTGAGATAAACCTGGTGTGATAAAACGACACGACATGCAGACCCACAATTCCATTGACGACATGGTGAAAGCCTACGCCCAGCAGGCGGTGATGTTGGCCGCCGAATTCCAATCAACGCTTGATTTCAGCGAGAACTCGGTCATGGAGGTGGAGACAATTCTGGCGGGGCTGGCCCGCGAGATGCCGGCGCTGAAGCCTTCCACCGAAGATGTTGGTGAGCTATGCAAGGCCTGGGGATGCTATCTGGGGGAGGTCGTCCGGCTTCGTTTTGGCGGGGAGTGGAGCATCGAAACCTATCCCGGAAAGCAGTTTGCCACGCTGACTCTGAATGTCGGAGGCAGCAAATTGTTTCCTTCCATGAAGGTCCACCGGAGGCTGACGGAGGGCGAAGGAGACAATATTTGGGCGTTTTACCGCATGGTCAAGACCCGGCTGGAAGCCACTCCCGGTTCCAGGCTGCAGTAGCGCGAGGGGTGCAAGGGGCGGCCACCGGCATCAATCTCGCGTAATCCCCTTTAGGTTCAATTACTTACACTCCTACGCTTCGGTCAGTTTCAGCGTTGCATCTCCAGCCGGCTTGTTCATTAGAGTTTTCATAATGAAAAGAATGTTCGCAATATCGTGAAACGATACCCCCTCCAGAGCACACTACTAGAGTAGATCGCAACTGCAAGCAAGGCTTGGTTACTAGAGGAAGCAACACGTCCGATGATAATCCCAAAAATGAGGCATCGCAGAATATCCACGATTGGGAGAGTCGTGACGGCACTGGCCGCAGTTTGTGCCCTGGTGCGGCACGAAAGCGATCTATCCAACGCGCGCGCTTCACGTCACCGGCGAAGATTGGCGGATTCAGCAACATGCCCAAAGTGAATCAAGACAAAAAACTGCAGGCTGGAGCGGCCACCAAAGCCAAAGTTCAGGCCAAGGTGATCGAGATCTTCCGCCCCGCAGGTCCGGTGAAAGCGGAGAGGCATGGCGGCAGTGAAGTATACTTGTCACCAAATCCTGTGGACTTTTTCTTATTCGACGAAAATTATTTGCGGCGGCTCCAGGAGGGCGACCCTCACACTGTTTCCCATTTTTTTGCCTACTTTACCCGGTTACTGCGCATCAAGCTCAAGTCCCGGCGGCTGGCCCCGCACACGATTGACGACATCATGCAGGATACGTTCATGCGCGCCTTAGAGAAAGTGAAGGCCCACGAGGTACGGGATCCCTCGCGGCTGGGCGCCTACATCAACGGCATCTGCAGAAACTTGATTTTTGAACATTTCCGGTCCGCGGCGCCCTACGAAACCCTGAAGGACGATTTCGATGTGCCTGACGCCATTGATCTCGAACGTGTAGTCCAGGTGAATGAGATCAAGAAGCGCGTGCAGCAAGTGCTGGCGAAAATGCCTATTCGCGACCGTGAAATCCTAAGGGCAATCTATTTGGATGAACGCAACAAAGACGAAATCTGCCGCGAGCACGATGTGGACCGCGGATATCTGCGTGTGTTGCTGCACCGGGCCCTGAAATTATTCAGGGACCTCTATGGAAAGCACTGAGGTCCGTTGCTCAGAACAGCGGAAGAAAACATAAAGGCCAGTGGGTGAAGAAAATGATGGACCACAATCTCGTAATTGAAAACATGACGACCGAGCGTTACCTTTTGGGCGAACTGACAGAGGCCGAGCGCGATGCCTACGAAGAACACTATTTCGGGTGTTCGGAGTGCGCGGAAGAACTGACGAGCGGCTCGGAGTTCATGCACTACGCCCGCGAGGTCGTTCTGCAAGACACTGCCCGTGAAGCCGTAGTCCAGGGACAGACCAAGCAGATACGTCCCGGCGTGTTCAGCCGGCCTGTGTGGATGCGGGCCATGCCGGTTGGGGCTTTTGCCGTACTGATGCTTGCCGCTGGCATTGGTCTATACCACCGCAGTCCCGGCGGTTCGCAAGATCAAGTCACGGCGCAACTGGAACCCCCGGCTCTGCACGCACATCTGGAACAGTCGAGGTCAGCCAGCGGGGAAAATCTCACCGTCATCAAACTAGGCCGAAAGCAGCCCCTCGTCCTGACTTTCAGGATTCGATCAGCGGACAAGTCTCCGGAGTTCGTGTCCTATGAAGCGGCGATCGCGACCAAGTCCGGTGACAAACGGGTCCACAACATATCCGATCAGGAACTTGGCGACATGATCGAATGGACCATTCCGGCTGGTGATCTCGAATCTGGCAGCCATGCTGTGATGATCCGGGGGTTCCGGCGGGACGGCGCTCCAACAGATGTAATCGATGCGACAAAAGGGAAAGCGCTGTCCTTTCCGTTTAAATTAGAGCTGCAAGGAGATTAGACCGCAAGAATTCACTCACCGCCGCCGTAATCTCTCTAGGTGCCGCAAATCTTTCTAGGTAAGGAGTTGGAAATGTATCTATATCATGCCGATGCGCTCGCGCTCGGGGGGACATTGATTCGCCCGGTGCCGCAGGTTATTGATTCCAAAGCTGCATGTTCTTTGCCCACCACCGGGGGCACCGCGACGGCGCGAGTCGAGAAGTTCAGCTTGAATGGTCTGGTTTCCTTCGACATGGCGCAGTCCGATGTGGCCGGCGGAATCGAGACGAAGAGTGGGACGGAATTCAATGTTACTCGTGTTTCGACGGTCATCGAAGGCCTGAACATTCTGAATATGGTGATGGCAGACCGCATTGTGGTACGCTTGGCAGCCGAGCATGGCCCTAACGACCCGGAGCCCAAAATCATCACCACAGGATGCCATTATGACGGCCTGCGGATCGCCGGCCATGCCGCAGTAGTAAAGACTGACCACAACCTCTTCTCTGATCTGCCCACTTACTCTAAGTGGCAGGCAGACTGGAAGGCCGGGGGAGCCCCCCATGCCAGGATACTCAATAGCGTTTTGGGAAGCACTATACCCAAACCCGATGCCCCTGTGGCCACCGCTCCGCAACATCTTCGTGATATTTACAAAGGCTATGAGGATCTGGTCGCATCTCCAGACCTCAAGCCAACTGTGTTATCTTCATTCGTTACCAAAGTCGACGGTATTGACGGCACGGAGATCAAGAATTGGGGCCCCATCATCGTTGTTCCTCAATTCGGCACGATTTATTTAGGCGAGGCTGTAGTGTCGTCAGGGCAGCGTCGCGTGAACATGTTAAGACTGGAACTGGGCTCACCCGATGGCGGAACCTTGATCGCTGGCAGCGGGGGCAGCAACGGCACCACCTTCCCACCTGTATAAAACTGGCGTTGGCTTGTTTTTTTCTTATGTGGACCAACGCCTGCAGTGACCCGCACCCCCAATGGGAGGCGGTCTATTCGCAAGGGCGATCAGCTTTTGAGCGAGGTGATTTCGACATTGCTCTGGCGAAGGCAGAAGCTGGTTTCAGGAAATCGACTTCTGATCCAAAATGGAACTACAAATTCAGAGATCTCGAAGCTGAAGTGCTTTTTTGGCAAGGGGAAAAAGAAAAAACCCTTGATCTTCTGCGTTCCTCACCGCCCGCTGACGTTGTTGGCACCGAATCGGCGATTCGCCGCAACATAATACTCGGTACTGCGCTCATTTCGAGCCGTCCGTCTGAAGTCCCCGCCTTGCTCGATGAAGCCGGGCGACTGGCCAGCAATGTCACGTCCGGCTTGCTCGCAGACGTGGCGTTGACGCGCGGCTTGCTTGCCGGGAAACAGGACATCTTTGACAAAGCCCTACAGGAATTCCAACGAGCACTGAAGCTCTCGCGGCAAACCAAGAACAGTTTCGTGGAGGCAGAAGCCCTCGGCAATCTGGGCCGGTTGTTCACCCGGATGAGACGCTACGACGAAGCCAAGGATTCGAACAATTTGGCTCTTACGGTGAACAAATCCCATGACTTTCGCCGTTTGCAGGCTGGAGTGCTGATCAATTTGGGCTGGAATTATCTGGAACTTGGTGATTTTGACAATGCTCTTGACGCCTTCAAGAGGTATGAAGATTTTTCTTCCGATCCTGGTTTGAAAGAGATTGCCGACTTGAATATTGGCAGGATTTATCACAATCAAGGCGACGATAAGGCTGCCAGCGAGTATTTCAAGCATGCCCTTGAGATTGCCACCCGCCGCGAGAATAGGTCTGAAGCTGGAAAGTCCTTGGATAATCTGGCTCTGGCGGTGCTTGGCTTAGGGGACAAGGATGGCGCCTACGCCTATAACCAAAGGGCCTTGAAAATACACCGGGAGGAGGCCAACGGCCATGCTGAAGAGATGAGGTCTTTGCTGACGGCCGCCATCATCGCATATGCTCGAAATGATCTTAAAACCGCTGAACCGCTACTGCGCCAAGTGATCCACGATGCCGATACCTTTCCCTCGGTCCGTTTAGAAGCTGAAGCTGTACTGGCCGATATTTATGCGGCCAGGCGAAAGACATCGCTGGCGAGAGAGCAGTTCAAAAGTGTGCTCAACGAGATTGAACATGTGCGTCTCAAGATTGACGGTGATGAGAACCGACTCGCATTCTCGTTTTGGGAGGCCAGATTTCACACGGAGTATATTCGTTTCCTGGCGGACCAGAAGGACACTCAAGGAGCACTGCAAGTTACGGAATTAATGCGCGCGCGCACGCTGGAAGAAGGCATGGGTGGCGGTATTAAACATTCACTCCAGCCGCAGGTCTCCTCGGCAAAGAAGGCCCTGAAGCGAAATCAGGTCATCATGGCCTACTGGCTGGCTCCGGAGCGGTCGTTCCTCTGGGTCATCACCCCATCCACGATCCGGTTCTTTACTCTTCCGGCCAAGGAGAAGATTGACGTCCGGGTAAAGCTTTACCAGGAATCCATCAATGCCGCTAAAGATGTTGAGCAGGGGGACGAAAATGGAGAGGCCCTTTACCGGATGTTAGTAGGTCCGGCCAAAGCCCTCATTCCCGCCCGCGCGCGGGTGGTGGTGATTCCAGATGGCAGCCTGGGACGGCTCAATTTTGAGACCCTGCTGGCGCCCGGGGAGCATCCGCATTTCTGGATTCGTGATGTCGAGGTGCAGGACGCCAGTTCCATTGCCTTACTGATGAAACCGCGGCCCAACCATACCAACAGAAAGAAGCTCCTGATCATGGGTGATCCCATTGAGGCTGATCCCCAATATCCCCGTCTGCGGTATGCAGGAAGCGAGATGGTCCAGATTGCTGCGGGTTTCAGCAGTGGTAAGATGGCCTTCCCTGGAGAGAAGGCGATTCCTTCAGCCTATGAATCCGCCCGGCCTGGTGAGTATGACGCTATTCACTTTGCCACGCATGGATTCGCCAGCGAAAAGAGTCCTCTAGATTCGGCGATTATCCTTTCCCGGCAGACGGATGGGGCCTTCAAGTTGTATGCGCGGGATATCATCAAGGTGCCTATTAAAGCCAGAATCGTGGTCATTTCCGCTTGCTACGGAGCGGGGAAACGTACCTATTCAGCCGAGGGCCTAGTGGGGCTCGCCTGGGCGTTCCTGCGAGCCGGCGCGCACCAGGTAATTGCCGGGTTGTGGAATGTGGACGATGAGTCCACATCCACGTTAATGACGGACTTTTATAATGGGTGGCAAAAAAGCAATAACGCTGCTGCCGCCCTGCGCTCGGCGAAGCTGAATATGCTCACGTCTCCAGAGAAGGCGTTTCACCGTCCTTACTATTGGGCTGCTCTTCAGCTCTACACTGGATCATGAGTCTTAGACCGTCTTCTCACCCTGCTCAGCCATCTTTTTCCGCAGGCTCAAGGGGCGCATGTCGGTCCATACTTCTTTGATGTAGGCCAGGCATTCTTCCTTGGTGCCGCTCTTTCCGGCGTCCTTCCAGCCCAGCGCATTTTCGCGGTGCGCCGGCCAGATTGAGTATTGCTCCTCATGATTCAATACAACTTTATAGATGGTTTTATCTTCTCTCTCTTCAGCCATTATTCCTCCAGGAATACACTGAGGGAACGCGTAGCGGAACCCGCCCGCGGCTTTCCCTTCGCCGGGCCAGAATCAACGAGGCCTCCGACCCAATATACCAAGATGCAGGGGATTGGGCGGCGGATTCCTTCAAGATTCACATTGAATATTGAATATTGACCAGGGGCGCGGCGGATGGGACGGGATACCGGTCCACGGAGAGGACTTCCCAGACGCCTTCAGAATCGACAAAACGCCTTGATAGTGAGTTCGGGGAGGCTGAATTCAGGAATGCTTATTCCCAGACCTCTCCGGTGGGGACAGCATCAATGATCGCTTGCCGTACTACGACGACCGCAGTTTCATTGAAGCCGTATTTCTCCATGATGCGCTGGCCGGTGATCAGTCTTTTGCAGCCCTGATCGAGGAGATAGATGCATTCGGAACACGAGCCACGCATGAGGACTGCACCGTCATCCAGCGACGGACCTTCAGCGATGTTGCCCACGTAGGTTGTTAGCAGCACATCCTGGAGTGCGCAAGCGTCTTTGAAGAGGTGGATAAACGTCAGCGGGAATGGAATGAGCCGCCGGTAGCCTTGCCGGTCGATGATAAAGAGGGCCTGGCGTCCCGGAATACGAGCGAACCTTCCTGAAAGCTCAGGATGCCGTGACACCTCAGCGGGCTTCATGGCGGGGGTGGGCGCCAGAGGCGCTTCAACGGCTTCCAGCGGCAACTTGATGAACTTGACTTGGGCAAATGCTATGGCGGCCATGAGTGGTTCCTTTACGCAATTAGCCCCAATTGGAGTGCAATGGGCTTCTCTGAGTAAGGCGCAAAGCAAGACGAAAAGGGACCAAGATTTCTGCCCAAAAAGGCTATTTTTGAATGACTAGGGGGATGCTTGCCCGTCCGCGGAAAGCGGCGTTATCTTGACCGGGGGATCCCGGGCAGGGGAAGTCTTTGTTTCCCCTGCCCGGACCAACCTGCGCCAGTCCGAACGGAATAGTACAGTGACCGGGAATTAAGTAATCTTCGCGGATCTGATGATCTGGAGACCTGGTGATCGGAACCGCGAGCTTGCATTTCTGCCAACGTTACCAATATTGATTGCCGGTCAAGACACTGGTGGCGTTTTTTGCTTTTCGGACCCTTGCCCTTTGACGCTTTACCCTTCAGCGGTTCCCTGGGCTTTACTCGTTGCCACCATCGTCATTCATGCCTGGGTTATCGACGATAATCACCGGATCCAGCGCCTTGCCCGCCGAATCCACGCAATTGTAGGTGAAGGTGCTTTTACCTGCCCTGCTGACCTGCACCTGGGCAGGACTGCTGGTGTCATTGGACGGCATTTGATAGCTGGTCTCGGGGAACAATTGTCCGGCGTCAGTGGGCCCCCGGAAATCCTGCGCTGTATAGGTTTCTCCCAGGTTGTTGGCCCAGATCACAAAGTCTCCATTGCGCACCTTGAGCGATTTGGGCGCCACGCGGTCGATTCCAGCGATGTCCTTATAGGCCACTATGTAGTATTTCATCGGCATATCTCCTCTCTATTTCTTTCTCATTTCGAGCAAACCTGTTTCTTGATTTTTGTTTGTCTACGTCAATAAGCGCAAAATCCTGGCCTTGAAGACCTTTTCGCCCTGAAAAAACCTCCAATTGCCGGCCACGAATGAAAGAGTCCGGAATCCTTAAGAGGCTGGGCTTCCCATAATCCTGGCATAGCGAGCGTCGGTGCGGAGCGGGTCAAGTTCGCGCGCGTCCTTGACCTGCTGGGGTGGGAACCCGGCTTGAATCGCCCCGCGCAGCGCCGTCAGCGCGCGATCATGATCACCGAGTAATTCATGAACCAGGGCAGCATTGAACAGAGAATCTGCGTCGTTGGGCGAGATGCGTGTAGCCCTGGCAAGGGCGGGCAAGGCCCGCTCCCGGTTTCCAAGTTTCGCATGGTAAAGGGCCAGCTCACCGAGTAACTCACCGTCATTGGGGCGGAGCGCGAGGAGCTTCTGCAGTTGTTCGATGGCCATGCCATATGCCTGCACGGCGCGCTGCTTGTTCCCTGACAGCGTGTAGGCGTCGCCAAGATTGCGCCACAATCGCTGGTCCGCGGGGCGCAATTCAACCGCCTTCTGAAACATCTCCGCGGAATCGGCATACCGGCCTTGCCGGAAGCGGGCCATGCCGAGGTTGGAATAAGCGCCCGGGTTGGGCCGGATGGCAATCGCCTTGGTCAGGATCTTTTCGGCGTCATCGTCGCGGCCCAGCGCCAGATAGACGCCTCCCAGGTTGTAAAAGGCCAGCGGATTGTCAGGAGCGAGCTGGGTGGCGGTGTGGAACAGCGGCTCGGCTTGCGCATATTGCTGGTGGCGGAAATAAAATGCCCCCAGATAGTTGTAGCTCACCCAGCTTCCGGGGGTGCGTTTGAGCGCGTCTTTGAAGAGCGCCTCGGCCTGCAGTACATTGCCGTTCTTTTCGTAGGAGAGGGAAAGAAGATTTAAGGCTTCATCATTCGAAGGTTCCAGTTGCAGGGCGGTCTCGTATTGCTTCACGGCGCCGTCAAGTTCTCCGGTTTCCTGGAAGATCATCCCCAGGGCCAGATGAGCAGATGCCAGGTTATCGCTCTGGGCCAGGGCCCTTTCACACCTGGTCCGCGCCAGGTCGCGCCAATTGGCTTCGTGGGTATTGCGGAACTTCCAGGCATAGGCGTACGCCAGGTAAGCGTTGGCCAGAGCGAAATGCGGGTCCTTGTCGAGGGCGGTCTGAAACAGGACGATGGCCTGGTCAACATCCTTCGGGTTATAGCGCACGAGATAGCCACGGCCCTGTTCATAGAATTCGTAGGCGCCGGGCTCGATGGCTTCATCGACCGGCAGGCGGTGCAGCATTTCCGGCGGCACATGCAGTTGCAGCATGGCCGAAACCCGTTCCAGCAATGCATCCTCCAGGGTCCGCAGGTCGGCTTCCGGAATTTCGATGATCTGGGAACGCAAGTCCACGAGGCTGCGGGCATCTTTCACCGTGGCCCGCAGGCGCAGTTTTCCTGGGGTCTTTTCCAGTTCGCCGGTGATGACCAGGTTGGCGCCCAGGGTCGCGGCCGCACGGCCGATATCACCGGGTTTTTGGCCGCGTACTTCCTTCCACGGCACGACCCACACCGAGCTGTCAGAGACCTGCAGGTGGCCAAGGTTGCCGGTAAGGGACTCTGACAGACCGTTGGCGGTGGCCTGATCGGCAGGGCCGCCGCCGGAGACAGTGAAGGGAATCACAGCAATGCGCTTTTGCGCCGGTAAAGCCGGTGGCCAGATACGGGCGCGCAAAGCCACTGCGCCGATCCCCAGCGCCAGCAGCAAAGACAATGCCGCAGCGGTCGCAGTCCGTGGAATGTCGTCCCATGAATACCGGTAGCGGCGCTGGAGGGCGTCAGCCACTTTCTGCGCGCCGGCAAATCGCTTGGACGGGTCGCGTTGCAGGCATCGCAGGATTGTGCGGTTCCACCGGGGATCGAGGTTGGGGACAACCGTGACCGGCGCGGGGGGATCGGCCGACAGCCGCTTGAGCGTCTCCGTCCAGCTCGATTCACCGTGAAAGGGGCGGACGCCGGTTGCGATCTCGTAGAGCACCAGCCCCAGGGAGTAAATATCACTGGCCGCTGTGAGTTTTTCTCCCAGGAGTTGCTCCGGAGACATATAAGCGGGTGTGCCGACCACCTGCCCGGTGTTGGTGGCAAAACTCTGGGTTTCGTCCCGCGATTGAATCCAGCGGGCGATTCCGAAGTCCGTTACCACGGCCCTTATCTGCTCTCCGCTCCCCAGGAGCATCACGTTGCCACACTTGAAATCACGGTGCAGAATTCCGGCTTCATGGGCCGCGCCCAGCGCCTGACACAACTGCCGGGCAATGTACAGGGCATCGGGGAAGGCGATCTTGCCGGTACGTCTCAGGCGGTCATTCAGCGTCTCGCCCTTGATCAACTCCATGGAGAGGAAGATGCTTTCCTGGCCGGCTTGCCGGTGATGTCCCAGATCGAAGACCCGGCAGACATTGGGGTGGGTGACGCGCCGGGCCAACTGGACCTCGCGCCGCAGGCGGTCCATCAGGTCGCCTTGCAGCGAAGTTTCCTGGCGGATGACCTTCAAGGCGATGTGTTCACCGAGCTCCCGGTCTTCGGCTTCGTAGACCTCGCCCATGCCGCCGCGGCCCAGAAGTCCAATGATCCGGTAGCGGTCGGCGATGATCTCCCCAGCCTGCAGCGTCTCGGCCTTGGCCGGCGCAGGCGGGGCGGGACTGCCTTCAAGAAATCCGCCCATCTCGTCATGCTGGGCGAGCAGCCGCTCGATCTCCGATTGCAACTCCCGATCGCCCTGGCAGAGCTCGGCTAGCGCAGATGATCGCGAATCCAAGGGCCGCTCGACCACCGCGGTAAATAATTCCTTGATCTGGATCCAGCGTTCTGGGGTCATTATCGTTCTATTTTCTATTCGCTGAAGTGCTGGCTAAGTTCTCCATACAGCCAGGCTTTGGCGAGCTGAAATTCACGTTTGACGGTCGTGGGTGAAAGGGACATGGCTTCCGCCGTTTCCTCCACGCTGAGCCCGGTAAAGAACCGCAGTTCGACAATGCGGCACTGGCGCTCGTCCCACTGGGCAAGTTTGGTCAGGGCCTCATGCAGGGCCACCACCTGCCATGACTGCTCGTCAGTGTACACAAAGGCATTTTCCAGGGAGATTTTGCGCAGGCTGCCGCCACGTTTTTGCGCATCGCGGGTGCGCGCGTGGTCGACCAGGATACGGCGCATAATTTGGGCGGAAACACCGAAGAAATGGGCCCGGTTTTTCCAATCGATCCCGTGCTCACCCACAAGCCGCAGATAAGCCTCATTGACCAGGGCGCTGGTCTGCAACGTGTGGTCGCCGCGCTCGGCCCGCATGTAGTGCCGCGCGAGGCGATGCAACTCGTTGTACACCATGGGAATGAGCTGGGCTTCGGCCTGTTTGTTTCCGCCGCGCAATTCGGCCAGCAGCTCCGTGATCGGGCGAGACGGGTCGTCTTCTTGTCGGTCTTTGTCTGACATCGGCTTAGGGTCTCGACCACTTTATTCTTGCCGGGCAGACTGCGCAAGTGGCTGAAAGAAGACACAAAGTTTTGCCTGGAAGAGGAAACACAGACTCAGTTTTGATCAAAACTCAGAACCGTCCGCAGCAGCACATTGGCGCCGTTCTCGATATCCTGAGGACGTGAAAACTCCTTCGGGGAGTGGCTGATGCCGCCGATGCTGGGGATGAAAATCATTCCCACCGGGCCAATGTGGGCGATCTCCTGAGCGTCATGGCCGGCGCCGCTGGGCATCACCTTGGTGCTGAAACCCAACTGGCGGGCCGATTCCGCCACCATCGCCTGAAAGCGCTTGTCCGTCAATGCCGGCCTGGTGATGATTGGGGCCGTAAAACTGAATCGGGTATCGTTCAGGCTACCGATGCGTGTGGCCTCTTCACGGATGCGGCTGAACATGCCATCGATCTTATTCTGGTCAAGGTCGCGCAGCTCCAGGCCGAGTACGGTTTTCCCCGGAATCACGTTATAAGCTCCCGGCTGCACCCTGATCCAGCCGACAGTGCCGACCTGGCGGCCGGGAATGCCGGTGACGACCTGATTCACCTTGTCGATGAAGCGGGCGGCGGAAAGCAACGTATCGCGCCGCTGATTCATGGGTGTGGTTCCGGCATGGTTGGCGAAGCCGTCGATGGTGACATCGGAATGCAAAATTCCTACGATGCCTTCCACCACCCCGATGTTGATCTTTTCCTGTTCGAGGATGCCGCCCTGTTCGATGTGCAGCTCGAAGTATCCGGAAATGCTTCCCGGCGGGCGCACAGCCTCTGCCAAGCGGCCAGGGTTACCGCCCACAGCGGCGATGCCCACGCGGATGGTCTTGCCACTCTGGCTCACGAGATTCAACAACTGCTCGTCGAGCCCGGAACTGATGGCGCGGCTGCCGACCGTTCCGCCTTCTTCGTTCTGGAAGATGATTACCTGCAGGGGATGGCGCAACGCGATGTGCTGTTCGCCCAGCGCCTGCGCCACTTCAATGGCGGCCATGGAGCCCACGTCGCCATCGTAGTTTCCACCTTCCGGCACGGAATCAATGTGTGAGCCAATGATCAGCGGTTTGAGCTGGGCATCGGTCCCAGGACGCGTGCCCACAATATTGCCGGCGATGTCGATGGCGACTTCCAGGCCGGCTTCATGCATCAACCGCATCGCATACTGGCGTCCCTGAAGGTCCGCTTCGCTGTACGCGACCCGGCTCACCCCGCCTTGGGGATTCCGGCCAAACGCGGAGAGCGCCTGCAAATGTTGATCGATGCGCGGGCCCTGCACGCGGACTGCGCCGGTTACTTGGGCCGCTCCAGGCAGCGCCAGGCTGAAGAAGAAGATAAGACCGAGTCGCTTCATGCCGTACAGGATATCAAAAGCAAAAACTCACCACGGAGGCGGAGCCGCAACCAAGAAAAAGCAATCCACCGCAAAGTACGCGAAGGACGCAAAGGAAAAACAAAAGGCTGAACCGCAGAGTGCGCAGAGATCGCAGGGGGCGCAGAGAAAAAGCCAAAGCTGTATCCCGGCTTGGCCAACAGGCGATTTTCGCCATGGCCTGATTCTGCCGCGACCTGCGGTGTTTTGGGAGGCAAAATCGGCATGTGGCTGTGGGCAATCATTTTTTCATTGACAACTTCGGCATTATGACTAGGCTAGTTGCCCTGAAAGGTTTACCGTTTGGTCCGTTCGGCTACGGGCCTTAGGCACAGTCCAGTGACGGGCCTGTGGTGACCGGCCGGCAAGGTAAGCAAGATTTCGGGCCGCAGCATTTGGCCCCCAGTTCAGGAGACATTAATGTCAAGCATTCCAATGACCGCGGCATCCAAGGGCATCAGCAGCGATGAGATTCCCCAGTCGAAGATATGGATGGTGATTCTGGCCTCTTCGGTCGGCACCATGATTGAGTGGTATGACTTTTACATCTTCGGCACGCTGGCCACTTATCTGGCGCCCAAGTTTTATCCACCCGGAAATGAACTGTTTGCTTACATCGCTTACCTGGTGACATTCTTCGTTGGCTTTGCGGTGCGGCCTTTTGGCGCGCTTTTCTTCGGGCGCATTGGCGATCTTGTGGGCCGCAAATATGCCTTTATCGTGACCCTCACAATCATGGGAGCCGCGACAGCGCTGGTGGGCGCGCTGCCCAGCTATGCGCAGGCAGGATGGTTCTCACCGATCGTCCTCATCCTGCTACGCGTCCTACAAGGACTGGCCCTGGGCGGCGAGTACGGGGGCGCGGCGGTATACGTGGCGGAGCATGTGCCGGACAACAGGCGCGGTTTCTACACCAGCTTCATTCAGATCACCGCGACCCTCGGCCTGTTCCTTTCCATCGCGGTGATTCTGGGAACGCAGAACCAGATGACGGACCAGGCCTTCAAAGACTGGGGCTGGAGGATTCCGTTTTTGGCCTCGTTGGTCCTGGTCATGATCTCTTTGTATATACGCCTGCAAATGGAGGAGTCGCCGATATTCCAGCAGATCAAGTCGACAGGCATGACTTCCGCGGCGCCGCTCAAAGACGCCTTCACGCAGTGGTCGAACCTGAAGCAGGTGTTGATCTCGCTGCTGGGAGCAACGGCCGGGCAGGGTGTGGTCTGGTACACCGGACAATTCTTTGCTTTGTTTTTCATGACCGCCATATTGAAAGTGCCGGGGCGCGATGCCAATATCATCGTGGCAAAAGCCCTGTTGCTGGGCATGCCGCTGTTTGTGCTCTTCGGCTGGCTCTCTGACCGTATTGGCCGCAAGAAAATCATCATGGCCGGGTTGCTGCTGGCTTGCCTGACCTACCGTGTGCCGGGGACCCAGTTCGGCATCTATCCCGCGATGCAGCGCGCGGCCGGCAACAATGTGACACACGTGGACGCCACCAAGAACAAGGTGACAGGGCAGACGCTGCTCACACCCCAAACCCTCGATGCCACGGGCAAGCTGGTTACGGCTGCGGTTGCCACAAAAGCTGACAAGACCATGCTGATGTGGCTGGTCTTTCTCCAGGTGATTTTCGTGACCATGGTCTACGGGCCGATTGCCGCGTTCCTGGTGGAATCCTTCCCGGCCAAGATTCGCTATACGTCCCTCTCCTTGCCGTACCACATAGGCAACGGCTTTTTTGGTGGATTGGTGCCGCTGGTCTGCGTGTGGATTCCGGCGGCGACTGGCAATCCGTTCGACGGCCTGTACTATCCGATCGGCATTGCCGCCCTGACTTTTGTGGTTGGGTCGATCTTGCTGAAGGAAACGGTGCATGTGAAGATCTGGACCGAGGTCGGCGGAAAGGGAAAGTAAGGAATCGAGGCGGCTGCCCGCAAAGCGCGGGACAACCGTAATCTTTTTAGACCAGCGGGTGGCAAGATTGCCACCCGCTTTTTTATACGTGAAATAGCAAAGACCCATCACCCGCCTTCACCGGTTCTTTGCCTCACTCTCCGCGGCTTCCTGACTACCCGCAGATGGTCGAGCCTTCTCCGTTGACCCCGCATAGAATGTTCGCCATGCGGACACGCCGAAGGTATATCGTGGAACAATGAACCAGAGAACTGCACTACTGGCGGGTGGCACCGGGCTGGTGGGCCGGGTTTGCCTGCAGGCGCTACTGCAAGATCCTGAATATGAAAGGGTCATCGCGCTTACCCGGCGCGATCTGGAACCCTCGGGGTCTTCGAAGCTGATGCCCGTGTTCTTCAGCGACGAATCGCTTGATTCCCTGTCTTTGCCGGCCATTACAGATGTCTTCTGTGCGCTGGGGACCACCATCCGGAAAGCCGGTTCGCAGGCGGCCTTCCGCAAGGTTGACCTCGAACTGCCGCTGGCAGTGGCCAAGCTGGGCCTGCGGTGTGGCGCCCGATCGTTCGTGCTGTGTTCTTCTGTAGGAGCCGATCCGGCATCCCGCAATTTTTATCTGCGCACCAAGGGAGAGCTGGAGCAGGCGTTGCGTGCTCTTCCGTTTTCCACTTTACGAATTCTGCGGCCCAGTATTCTGATGGGACACCGCGAAATCTCCCGTCCCGGGGAGGCCGCCGGAATATGGATTGGGAGGCTTTTTCAGTTTGTCATGGCTGGCCCGCTACGACGCTACCGTCCGGTCGCAGCCGAGGTGGTGGGAGCGGCGATGGTGGCCTCAACATCGCGCAAAGATGGAGAATCGGGGCCGGCGGTATTCGAATATGACGGGATCTGCCAACTCGCCAAGCCTTGAACCATATTGATTACTATCGCGAATCGAGGGTGTTTCCCTATGATTCTTGGGCACTCATTTGAATTCACCACCGCTTTGTTACCTTTGTACCCGATAGGGAAAGTTTTTCCTAAAGTCACGTGAACGACGGCACGATATTCTCAAGTGTCACTTTCCGTGAGGCAAAAGCTTATGTGGAGAATTTTCGCAATAGGGAGCCTGGCGGCCCTTCTGACGGGAAGGGCGCTGGCTCAAAACACCCAACCGTCCGAACTGGATACGATCAAAGCATTGCTGCAGGAGGTCGCCGACTTGAAGGCCCGGGTCGCTGCTCTGGAGGCAAGACACGAACAACCGGTGACCGGAGAAGCGGCCAATGCCCCAGCAGTTGAGCCTCCCAAACAGCCCGAGGTTGCGCCCAGCGAGTCCAATGCTGAGTTCGGTGTCTTCCGTGGGATCAAATTCGCTGGCTTTGGAGCGCTGAGTTTCAAGGCGAGTGATGCACGTCCGCCGGAGAGCGCGTTGCTGGGATTTCGCGACCATAGCAGCAGTAGCTTCGCGGTGGGCGATACCAGTCTCTTTATAACCTCCCATCTAAATTCCAAGGCCTCGGTGTTAGGCGAGATTACTTTCAGCGAAACCGCCGAGCAGGGGTTTGAAATCGATGTGGAGCGCCTGCTGCTGAAATATGAGCTGAATGATTACCTTAAGCTGTCGTTCGGCCGTTATCACACCGCGGTCAGCTATTACAACCAGGTTTTTCACCACGGGCAGTGGCTGCAAACGGCTGTGGACCGTCCCCTGGTTGTGGAGTTTTCAGACCATGGTGGTTTGCTGCCCTCTCAGGCCGTTGGCGTCTCGGTGACAGGCCAGGTCCCTTCCGGCCACCTGGGCTTGAACTACATTTTGGAATATGGCACCTCGGACACGCACCGTCCGACCGTTGACGGTTCCGGCAGCGCCGAGATAGAAGAAGACAACGGACAATCCACGATTGTGGGCCTCTTCGCGCGGCCCGACGGGCTGCCGGGACTGGAAGCCGGCGGGTCGTTCTACCATGATCGCATCCAGCCCAACGGCGGACCGCTGCACATGGGCCAGTCGGTGGTCTCCGCCCACGTGGTCTACGTTACGCCCCGATATGAATTCATCAATGAGGGCTTCGTGGTGCAGCATAACGTTCAAGAGACCGGGCAGACGTTTAACACCCCCGCATTCTATTCGTTGATTTCCGCAAAATTGGGCGGACGGTGGCGGCCTTATTTCCGCTATCAGTACGTAAATGCCAATTCACCTGTATTTCCGGATGTTAAGCTGCGCCATGGTCCAAGCGCCGGCCTGCGTTATGAGTTGAACGATTATGTTGCACTGAAGGCGCAGATCGACCGCACGCTGCGGAGCAGTCTCGCCGCGTTCAACGCGCTAAATTTTCAACTCGCATTCCGATTCTGACGGGCCTGATAGCGATGGAGTCATTAGGATGAAGAAACATAAAAATGCCGTGACCGGTAGCATCGTGGTGGGCGCGCTGGCGCTCTTGGCGGGCATGATGCCGGCGCAGTCTCCGCAGCCGAAGCGGGAAGACGATCTGGCGGTCATAGTAAATCCGGTCAATTCAGTAGACTCTATTTCGTCCGTGGAGCTGCGTAAATATTTCACCGGTGAAAAACGCTCATGGCGCGCCAACCTTCCGGTCTTTCTGGTGGTGCGCGCCCCCGAGGCGCGTGAACGCGCGGTGCTTCTCAGCCACGTGTTGCACATGACGGAATCGGAATACAAGCAGTATTGGGTGAAGAAAGTCTATAGTGGCGAAGTTCCGCGCGAACCCCTGGTGTTGTTTTCCAATGGAACGCAACTGGAAGCGGTGCGCACTGAAAGAGGCGGCATTGCGCTGATCTCGGCGAAGGACGTCCGTAGCGGCGTGAAGACTATCAAGATCGATGGTCTGCTGCCGGGTACCGCGGACTACCCTCTGCGATAGCCGAACTCCAAAAACAGAACTAGCCACGAATCAACACGAATGACACGAATTAAAACAAAAGAATAAACAGGAACAGGAATTGAATTGACTTTGAGATTTCTTTTTCCGGGCGCAGATCTAATTCGTGTCATTCGTGTTGATTCGTGGCTAATTTTGTTTTGCTCTTCTTATTACTTCCTCTGCGCGGCTTGTACGCTCTTGGTTGGATCGGCGCCCTGCCAAGTGACATCTGCCGTGGGTCCATAGCTGGGTGGCACCGGCTTGCCTAACTGGCGCAGATAGACGCTGAGCTGGGTGCGATGGTGGGCGGTGTGCAGTACGCGGCGCCAGAAAATCCAGATACGTTCGCGTTGCACGTCAAAGAATGGCGAAACTTCCAGCCACCACTTCCCGTTTTGGCCGGCCAGACGCTCCAGCCGCGGGCGGCACAGCTCTTCGTTGCGGCGGCAGAAAGCCGCGGGGGTGAGTTCCTGGGGCAGCAGGAGTGCGGCCTCCGGCTCGCCCGGCAGGCCGATGAACTCCGCAAAAAACCGCCGCTCTGACAGAAGCTGGTGTTTCATGATCTCCAGCACCGTACTGGAACGTTCGCTCGGACGGAAAGCCATGTCTTCCTGGCTGAATTGCCGCCAAACGGTGATCACTTTACTGGTCTCGCTGGCGTAGGTATCGAGCAGGTGCTGAAACACCGGATCTGCGGCCTTGGGTACGGACGCTTCCGGAATGGCGGTGTATTGATATTGCATGGCCATTGGCAGATTCTCCGTTCTTCAAGAGCAGGCAACGGTCATTGCCGGCGGGACAACATCCTTCGCCTGTGGTCCTGCCCCGGCGGGAAATTCAATATCCAATTCGAAATGCCTGGCTCGGTTGCATTTTCCATGAACGGCGCTGACGGAGCAAGCCAAATCAACGCTGCCTGAGAAAGCCCTATAATTGAACGGAGCTACTCTCAGTTGAATCCGGTGGGACTGCCTAACTCCGGAGGCTTTGACAGAAGCGCAGCAGCCCTTCTTTCTGTGGCCTTCCCCTGATGAGCGCTTGGAGAGATCTGTGGACAAGCAGACAAAGACGCCTGGGAAATCACAAATGCAGCGATTGAAGGCCGTCTGGCCGGAAATCTGGCAACTGGTCCGTCCGCGCTGGTTCCTTTTATTTGCCAGCTTTGTCATTCTGATCATCAACCGCGTTGCCGGCCTGGCCTTGCCTTATTCCAGCAAGTTTCTGCTCGACAGTGTGATTCCCCAACATCCGATTTGGGAATGGGCCCTGCCTCATTTCCTCAAGGTTCCGGCCGATTATCTCAATCGCAATCTCGGCATCAGCCTGCTCGGGCTGCTGGCCTTGGGGGGCATGCTGGCGACCGTCATTCAAGGCCTGACATCATTCGCACTGACGCAACTGCTCTCCAAGGAAGGCCAACGGTTGATTGCCGAAATGCGCCGCAAGGTGCAGGCCCACGTTGGCCGCCTGCCGGTGGGCTACTACGATTCCAACAAGACCGGTGCGCTGGTGTCGCGCATCATGAATGATGTGGAAGGCCTGCGCAACCTGATCGGCACGGGGTTGATGGAATTTACCGGCGGACTGCTGACCGCGGCCATTGTGCTGGTGGTGATGATGCGCATGAGCCCCTCCATGACCGGGTTCGCCCTGTGCGCTCTGCTGCTATTTTCCGTAGTGTTGCAGAGGATTTTCAAAGTGATCCGCCCCATTTTCCGGGAGCGTTCAAAGATCAACGCTGAAGTGACTGGAAGGCTTACCGAATCTCTGGGCGGCGTGCGGGTGGTCAAGGGATACCATGCCGAGGAGCGCGAACAAAAGGTCTTCGGCCAGGGTGTAGACCGTCTGCTTCAAAACGTGATGCGCACGCTGACCGCCATGTCAAGCATGGGTCTGGCTTCAACTATGCTGATGGGGGCCGTGGGTGCGGTGATCATGTATATGGGCGCCCACCAGGTCATCATCCATGGTTCGGACGTTGCCCGCGGAGTGGTTCATCCGCGAGGGATGACCCAAGGCGACCTGTTCAGCTACATCATGTTCATGGGATTTCTGGCTGCGCCGGTGGTCCAGATCGCCAATATCGGCACCCAGATTACCGAAGCCATCGCCGGGCTGGACCGCACCCGAGAGGTGATGAGCGAGCGTCCCGAAGACACCGACCCGGAGCGCACCATCGCGCTTCAGGAAATCGAAGGCCATCTGGCCTTCCAGCATGTTGATTTCGAATACGAGCCGGGCAAGCGGGTGCTCGAGGATGTCAGCTTCGATGCGCCGCCCGGCAGTGTTACCGCCCTGGTCGGCTCTTCGGGTTCAGGGAAGTCAACCATCATTGGTCTTATTGCCGCATTCCATAAGCCAATTGCCGGCCGGGTGCTCATCGATGGAATCGACCTGAGCACGGTTCGTCTCGATTCGTACCGGACCGTCCTGGGGGTGGTGCTGCAGGAGTCGTTCCTCTTTGATGGCAGCGTCCGGGAGAATATCGCGTTCTCGCGCCCTGATGCCACCGAAGAGCAGATCATGCAGGCCTGTCGGCTTGCTTACGTGGATGAATTCGCCGAGAAGTTTGAAAATAAATATGACACCATCGTGGGAGAACGGGGTGTCAAGCTTTCCGGCGGACAGCGGCAGCGCGTCTCCATAGCGCGGGCGGTGCTGGCTGATCCGCGCATACTGATTCTGGACGAAGCAACTTCCAGCCTCGATTCCGAGTCGGAAGCCCTGATTCAGAAAGGGCTGAGGTCGCTCATGCAGGGACGCACCACTTTCGTGATTGCCCACCGCCTCTCCACGGTGCGCCGCGCCGACCAGATTCTGGTGGTGGAAGCGGGGAAAATCGTGGAACGCGGCACCCACGAGTCACTCTACGATCTAGGCGGCCGCTACTACGAGTTGTATGCCACACAACATGGGCTGGAAGCCGATCTGCTGCTGGCCCCAGGCGAGGCGGGCAAGGAAGAACCAGAGGAGAAGCCGGCAGTGCGTGCAGAGAACGGAGTCCCGGCCAATCCCATGTCGCTGATCCGGGGACAGACGGTGTGAGGCTAGCTTGGAAGAGAGTGAAGGCAATTTGGTAATTGCGTAATTTGGTGATTGGGTAATTTGGGTCGATGCCGGCTCAATTCAGAATGAAAAATATCTGTTTTGATCAAAACTTACCCAATTACCAGATTACCCACTTACCAAATTGTTTTTGATTCGTGGTAGAAGTTCTTGGTTTTACGAAAGCGCTCCTGCCATCCTGGGGATGACCGCACGCAGCAGGGCGACAAATTGCGTTTTGACCTTCTCGCCGGTAGCCAGCACTTCTTCATGCGTGAGCGGATGGTCTACCATACCGGCGGCCATGTTCGTAACGCAGGAGATCGCCAGCACTTTCATGCCGCAGTGGCGGGCCACAATCACCTCCGGGACGGTCGACATGCCCACGGTATCCGCGCCGATAGTCCGTAGATAATGAATTTCAGCCGGCGTCTCATAGCTCGGGCCGGTGAGCGCCGCGTAGACCCCCTCGGAAATATCGATACCTACGCGTTTTCCCTCTTCCATGGCCATAGCGCGGTAATCTTTTGCATAAGCCTCGGTCATGTCGGGGAAGCGCGGCCCGAAACGGGTTACGTTCGGCCCGATCAGCGGATTGCTGCCCTGCAGGTTGATGTGGTCCTTGAGCACGACCAGGCAGCCCTGTTTGAGCCGGGTGCTGATTCCGCCGGCGGCGTTGGTCAGCAGGGCGGCCTTGATGCCCAGGCAGGCAAACACCCGCATAGGCAGGGTGACCCGCTGCGGCGAATACCCTTCATACAGGTGGACTCGTCCTTGCATGGCGGCCACCGGCACGTCCCCGATTTTGCCGATCACCAGGTTTCCGGCATGGCCTTCGGCGCCCGTCAGGGGAAAGTGTGGAATTTGAGCGTAGTGAATTACGGTCGGTTCGGTGAGTTCCGAAGCGAAACTGCCCAGTCCGGAACCGAGGACGAGAGCGATCTGCGGCTGTAGGCTGCACTGCTGCCGGATGTAGTTTGCGGCATCATTGGCCCGCGCGAAGTAGTCTTCCTGGAACGACAGATAACTCATAGTCCTCTTGCTGCCTGGAATTAGCGTATCAAAAGCCCGACGATGGAAGCCGAGAGCAGGTTGGCCATGGTTCCGGCAATCATGGCGCGAAACCCCAGCTTGGCCAAGTCGCCGATTCTGCCTTTCGCCAGCGCCCCGATGCCGCCGATCTGGATTCCGATGGAGCTGATATTGGCGAAGCCGCAAAGCGCGAACGTGGCGATCGTAAACGAACGGGGATCGAGCATGGCCTTTTGGGCCCCCAGTTGAGTGTAAGCCACTAGCTCGTTGAGTACCATGCGGATTCCCAGCAGGTTGCCGATCGCCTGGCAGTCTTTTCCCGGTACCCCAATCAGCCAGGCCACGGGAGCGAAGATGAAGCCCAGCACTTTCTCAATGCTTTCCGGGAAAAACGCGACGTATCTGTGAATGCCGCCCATCGCGCCATCGACCAGGGCGATCAGGGCGATGAAGGCGATCAGCATGATGGCGACGTTAAAGGCGAGTTGACCGCCGGCAATGGTGCCGCGGGTGATGGCGCCCAGCAGGTTTTCGTCTTTATGTTCTTCATCCTTGGGCATTTCCACGGTGCGTCCGGTTTTCGGCGTCTCGGTTTCCGGCACAAACATCTTGGCCATCAGGATGGTGCCTGGTGCGGTCATGATCACGGCCGCCAGCAGGTCCCCGGCTTTGACACCATAGGCAATATAAGCGGCCATGATGCCTCCGGAAACGTGGGCCATGCCCGCGGTCATGATGGTCATCAGCTCCGAGCGCGTGCATTCCGGCAAAAACGGACGGATAGTCAGTGGGGCCTCCGTCTGTCCCATGAAGATGGAGGCGGCTACGTTGAGCGACTCTGCGCCGCTTACCCCCATGACGCGGCTCATGGCCCAGGCGAAGGCCTTGATGATGATCTGCATGATGCCCAGGTGGTACAGGATGGCGAAGAACGCCGAGACGAAGATGATGGTCGGCAGCACCTGGAAGGCAAAGAAGAACCCCATCTTCGAGCCTTGCGCGCCCAGATCGCCAAAGACAAACTTGCCACCTTCGTAAGAAAACGACAGGAAGTACGTGATTTTTGCCCCTATCGCCGACATGACAGTCTGGCCGACGGTATAACGGATGACCAGCCAGGCAAATAAGACCTGCAGGCTCACCCCCCAGAGCACGGTCTTGACGCTGATCGCGCGCCGGTTGGTGGAAAAGATGTAAGCGATCAGGAGTAACACGGCGATACCGAGCAAACCCGCGAGTCGTGGCATGGCGGCCTCTTCAGTTGTAGGCTGTCTGTTTCCGCAAGAAGTTTACAGGTGGGGGAGGGGCGTTGGGAAATGGGGAATAAAATCTTTAGAATAGCCGTGCGTGGCGCCGTGCTCCAAGCAAAAGGGTTGTCTGGGTTGCTGTAATCAGCCGAGACCGCTGAAAAGCTGCGTGAGCGTGGTGTCGAATCCGGCCGCAACCTTCAAGAGCGTGGTCAAGGTTACATTGCCCTCGCCGCGCTCAATTTTACCCACTTGGCTGGGAACAAGCCCGCAGGTGTCCGCCAGACCACGCTGCGACCAGTCTCGCCGTTTGCGCAATTCGCGCACCCGTGCGCCCAGTGCCCTCTGCCGGCGCGCGGTCGCCATCGCTATTTTTGCGCCGCCCGCTTTCGTCCCCTGTCGTTTGCCTGGATGTCTCATTCTTCCACCAGCCAGATTGGGGTTTCACCCAGCGCCGCCAGTACTTCACCCATCACCGGCCATGTCACATCGGGCCGGTCGGACAAATGATGGCAGCGGGGAAACTCCCGGATGTAAAGATGGAGCCTGTGTTCGGCGTCAATATAGAAGCCTGGGGTTCGGAGAGGCTCAAAACCAGTCCTCGAAACCAGCCTAGCCGCTCCCCGTCTTGCGTCATTCATGAGGGCAGGAATTCATCAACGGGCAGAGGATCACAGCTTGAAACCGGAGCTCATCTTTCCGGACCCGAAGATGACCCTCCCAGCCCCACTCAAGAAAATGAAAACCGGTAAGACCGGTCCCCGAACATGGTTAAGTGTTTGCTTCGGGAATCGGTTCCCGGAGGTTAAGGTCAGCAAATCGTCCCAGTCTTGATTTCCCCTTACACTGCCGCACAGGGCCAACGATTTTCGTGGACCCTGTTGGCCGGCAGCCATCCCCACAAGTCCCTGGCCGGCCTGTCCAGACGATTGCCTACCGCCGCGTCTGTTCAGGCCTTCCAGAGGGGGAAGGCGCCAGAACGGCCCGTTCTGTTTTCCTTCTTGGACTGTGGCCAAGCAAGGAGGCGCCCGCGAAAACTTCCGGTCAACATATATACAATAATAGTAAATATAGAATATATATGTCAAGTGGAAAAATAGACGGCCGCCGCATGGTTCCTTGCGCAATTCCATACGGGTACATTCAATAAATATATAGAGGGTTCATGTATGGAAGCAAAACCGGCAGAAGAATAAAGCTGGAGGGGTGGCTATTTCTGTTTCTTGCGCTCCCTGGCCATGGCTTTGAGGGCCAGCATGGCGGCATAGTTGCGCGCGGAAATACCTTTGCCGGCCATGTGCCGGGTGGCTATTCCATGTTCCTCTTTGGAAAGGTAATAGCGGAGAGATGTGGTTTCCAGGGGCGCGTGCGTCCTCTGCATGTCGAGGCTGGGCTGGAGAAGTTCGCGGACCAATTGACCGATGGTGTCTTTTTTATGAAGCCTGGCCAGCAGTTCGAGTTTTTCCCGCTCTTCAACAGTCAGCTCGAATTCCGCCCTGACCAACACTTTTTGTTTACCGGCCGGCTTGGGGCTGGCCGCGTCTTGCAACACCAGGTCGGCGAGGAACTGGCTCACGCTGATCTTCTTCTTCAGGCAATACTGTAAGACTTCTTTTTGCTCTTCCTCGGTAAAGTCTGTTACCAGGAAGTGGTCCCGCCGGGATTTGGCGCGTGGCCGTAAGGAGCTGCCGAGATTAGGCCGTACAACTGGCTTTTTCATCGTAGGCATAGTCGCGCTCTCGCAAGGGAATATATCAGGGAAGTTGAATTCCTCCAGAATAAATTATTAAGAAACTTCAAGAAAATCAGGGCTGGGTCTCCTTCTCCACCTTAGCATGGACATGAAATCAAAGAATTGTGTGTATATATTACTACAGATATCGCGCTGAGTGTCCCCTCTGCCAATCGCCAACAAGGTTGCAGGCACCGCGCTATTCTCGGAGAATGTCCTGAATATTGAATCGGAGGAGCCTCATCGCCGGCAAGAGGCTGGCCATCAACGCCAGCACCATGAGGATGGCGGCGCTAAGAAAATACACGGCTGGATCGAGGGCAGTAACGCCGAAGAGGAAAGAAGATATGAGGCGGGTCATGCCGATGACGATGGCGGAGCCGGCGGCAATTCCACCCACGGTAGCCACCAACCCGAGTCTGGTGACCAGAACCATGGCCCCGCGTGCGGTTGCTCCCAGCGCCATTCGGATGGCAATCTCCCGCCGCCGGCCAACGACTGCATTAGAGACCACCCCATAGATACCGATAATCCCCAATACAATTCCAATCGCGGCAAAGCTACTCAGCAGGAGCAGAGTGACCTTGCGGCCACTGCGAAAAGTGTCCAGGTATCTGTCCATGGTCTGAAAATTTTCGACGGAAATATCTTTGTCCAGCTCCTGGAACGCTTTGTCGACTGCGGTCTTGACCGCGGCTTCGGGGAGCGTGGTGTTGATTACAAAAGACAGCATGGGCGTGGCATCTTGGTATTGGGGAACATAGACTTGCATCCATCGGACTTTTGCCTCGGGGCCAAAGTGCTTGATCTGGCGGGCGACTCCGACCACCTCGCGCCAGCGCGAGATGTCTTTTCGAAGGTCCGTCATACGCACGCGCTTACCCACAGGGTCTTGGCCTGGCCAAAGCTTGGCTGCAAGCACGTCATCCACAATGGCGACGGGAAGGGTCGCATCACGGTCAGCGTCAGTGAAGTCCCGGCCCTGGAGCAGAGGAAGCTTCATCGTGTGGAAGAAGCCGGGCACAATTGATTCGTCCTCCACCAGCAGGTGCTCACCGGAAAGGGGCGATTGTCCGTCCACATCTAAATTGTTGACTTCGCCCTGGGTTGTCAGGGGCAGGCCGGAAATAGCGCTGGTTGACTCCATTCCCGGCAATTGAACCAGCTTCTCAAGCGCCAGCCGATAGAACGCGGCTTGTTTCGCAGGGCCTTGGTAGTGGGTCGCGGGAAGGTTGATTTGGAACGAAAAGACCTGCTGCGGATTGAAACCGAGGTCAACTTTTTCGACTTCATAGAAACTCTTGATCAGCAACCCCGAGACCAGCGCCAACGCCGATGCCAGGGAGACCTCGAAGAGGACCAACGCGCCCCGTCCGCAGACCCGGTATTTTGGCGATACCAGCCACCGCCACTCGCCCTTAAGTTCACTATTGATCTTCAGGTGAAAGGCATAGAACGAGGGCGCCACGATGGCCGCCAGGCTGGCGGCCAAGGCCATACCTACGGTAAACAGGATGACCCTGAGATCAATTGTGGTCTCCTGAAAGCGGAGCACCGCGGCGGGAAAGCGTTGCAGGAAGAGCGCCAGCCCCAGCTTAGCCAGCAGCAAGCCAAGAGCGCTGCCGGCGCCCGCGAAAATCACTGCTTGCACAAACAACTGCCGCTGCAGGTCGGAGCGCGCAGCTCCGAGGGCCAGACGGAGCGCCAATTCCCTGCCGCGTTCAACCGTGCTGCCGAGAAACACCACCATCACGTTCACGCAGGCCAGCAGCAGAATCAGGCCGGAGGCGACCAGCATGAGGGAGAGCGGTTTGCGGCCGTCGGCTGTGAGCTGTTCGACCACCCCCACCAGCCTGATTCCCACCTCCTGGTTGGTGGCCGGGTATTGGGCCGAGAGGCGGCTGGCAATGGTTTCCATCTCAGCCTGCGCCTGGACTTGGCTAACGTTGGCCTTCAAACGCGCAACCGGGAAAAACAACCGGGTGTCGCGTTCCATGATGTGCTGGTCCACCAAGGGGCCATTCGCAACCCACACATCGGGGTATCGCAAGACGCTGATTTGGGTCGGCTGTAGCACGCCGATAATGGAATAGAGCTGATCGTCCAGGACCAGCGACTTTCCCAGGACCGCAGGATCGCCCCCAAACTTCCGTTTCCAGAATGCATAATTCAGGATAGCGGCTCGGGGGGAGTCCGTACGGTCGTCGTCATCGCGGAAATCGCGCCCCCATATCGTAGTTACACCCCAGGTCTTAAACCCGGAAGCGGAGATTCCTGTGCCCTTCAGATGTTCGGGAGGGCCATTGCCGGTCAGGGTGAAGGACAATGCCCGCATGGCTGCGAGCGCCTCAAAAGAGCGGCTCTGGCTCTTCCAGTCCAGATAGTCGGGATATGAGGTCCCAAGAGACGAGCCCGTCCGGTTCACTTTGGATTTCAGCCAGACAACGCGATCAGGCTCGAATACCGGCAGCGGGCGCAAGAGCACTGCATTGACCACGCTGAAGATGGCGGTGTTGAGGCCGATGCCGAGCACCAGCGCTGCAATGACCAGGAACGTCATCCCTGGCCGTTTGCGCATGAGCCGCAGGCTGAAGTGGACATCCTGGATCAACGAGTACATCGAAAGGAGCAAGCCGCCTGTCTTGCGCGCAGCGCAAAATGAACAACGACCAACAAGGAGATCGCGGTTCTGCGGGGCCGCGCATCGGCTGAATATTTACCTGTTATGACCGTCCAATGTCAAGAGAACTTCCGGTTTTAGGCATCCCGACGGCCCAATGCGGTTCTGGAAAGACGGCCTAAGGGGTATACTCCGGGTGGATTTCGCACATGCGTCTGCCACACCGGACAAGGCCCCGATGAAAGGCGCCGGGACCGCACAAGCAGTGGTCGTTCTTCTTCTTAGTTTTCGCCTGGGGGGATTGATGAGGCCCGCGGTCCCGACGCCCAAAGTCCCAGCCCGCCACTTGGCAACTTGTACTCAAGAATACGTAATAACGGACCTATCTGTCAAGGGCCAAGAGGGCAGAAAAGTGTCGGCAGGGCCGCGAACACTAGACAGCTCAAACTTCAAGGAGGAATACGAAAATGAAGAACAAGAAACACTTCGCATTCATGTTAGCTGCGGTTCTAGCAGCGTTTGGGAATCCAACCATAATCCTGGCAAAGGGGCTCGAGGTTCCAAACATGGAGCTGGCACCAAAGCTCCTGGGTTCGGTGAAGGGTGGCCCTGGGCCTGTGTGCATTCCGGGCACTGCGTGCGTGAAATGGCAGCTTCCACAGTCGAAAACACAGCAGGCGCTATCTGCTGCAATGAATCTGGGGCCGCAGCAACTGGGTATGGTGAAAGCAGGTCCAGGGCCAGCGTGTTTTCCCGGCGACCCGTGCGTAAAATGGCAGCTTCCACAGTCGAAAACACAGCAGGCGCTGTCTGTTGCAATGGATCTGGGACCGCATCCGCTGGGTATGGCGAAAGCAGGTCCTGGGCCTGCGTGCATTCCGGGCACTGCGTGCGTGAAATGGCAGCTTCCACAGTCGAAAACACAGCAGGCGCTGTCTGCTGCAATGGATCTCGGACCACAGCAGTTGGGTTTGGCAAAGGGTGGCCCGGGGCCGGTGTGCTTTCCGGGC
>Ga0210403_10000706_pt1 | contig 33875 bp, 27 predicted proteins | sample IncBWC19MmetaG_FD_150863 | JGI IMG/M metagenome (GOLD analysis project Ga0210403, IMG submission 150863) | Forest soil microbial communities from Barre Woods Harvard Forest LTER site, Petersham, Massachusetts, United States - Inc-BW-C-19-M | ecosystem: Environmental > Terrestrial > Soil >...
CAATCGCGAAGTGTATAGCAGTGTTCGCGCCTCCATCGCGGAAGTTGGTTGGCGTCATCCCTAGAACTTCATTCGAACTCTCGTAGAAACGACTGCTTGAATTGAATCCGGCGTCGTAGATCGCATCCGTCACAGACCGAGTTTTGTTCAGAGTCCTCCGCACTCGGTTCGAACGATGAGCTGCGGCGTACCCGCTCGGTGTGAGACCTGTAATGGCTTTGAAGGTCCGATGAAGATGGAAGACACTCATTCCAGCGTATTTCGCGAGTTGATCCAGTGAGAGTGACTCCTCTGACCCGTCGATGAGACGGCACACCTTCGAGATCTTCGCTGCGTTCTCTTTTATTAGTGAGGCCCCTTTCGGTTTGCACCGCTTGCATGCGCGAAATCCGGCCCTCTCAGCGTCCTCGGGAGTTTGATGGAAGAGGACGTTCTCTGGCCGCGCCAAGCGCGACGCGCAAGATGGCCGGCAGTAGACGCCCGTCGTTTTGACCGAATAATAAAAGGTTCCGTCTGCTGTTTTTTCGCGTTTAACCACCGCCAACCAGCGAGGGTCACTCGTTATTGCGTTCGCAAGCTTCTCGATTTCAATTGTCTTATTCATGGCGAATTCCTTTCTCACTTTCGACCACTTCAACCTATCGAGATTCCACAAAGACATCTATCCGTTTTCTGCTTTCAAATTCAGAAGTTTGGAGAGGCCTTCCCACGAATTCGGATACGAAAGCAAGATGCGGAGTGTTGTGTGCAAGCCATCCCGGTACGTTTCAAGAGGCAGAGGCTCAATCCACATCCGTCTCTGCCAAACGAAATATCAAGAGGAGATCATCATGTCGAAGGAACAAGAGAATAAAGCCATCGTGGGTCGTTGGTTCACCCACTTTTGGGGCAAGACCTGCAATCTCGGAATTGTTGACGAGATTGCGGCGCCGGATATGCTATTGCAATACTCGCTGCATGAACCTCGCCGCGGTCGCGATGACATCAAGTCCTTCATGACCGACTTCCGCAAGGCATTTCCCGACCTCAATTTTTGGGGCACAGCTGACCTCCTCGCCGAAGGCGATTACGTCGTCGGCCGTTGGGAAGGCGGCGGTACACACACCGGCCCCGCTTTTGCCGACTTCCTGGTAGGATCTCTACCGGCCGCAACGGGGCGCAAGATGCATTTCACCGGTACGACCGTACTCAAACTGGTAGACGGCAAGATCGTTGAAGAGGTCGGGCTGGACGACGGTGTAACCGCTCTCACACAACTCGGCCTACTCAAGAAAGCTTGATCGCGGACAATACGAATCTCACCAGGCTAGCCACACTTAGAAAGGCCGGGTGCTACCCGGCCTTTTTTCTGGCCGCCACTGGTAAAACGCCACTACAAGCTAGAGCTTTCGCGTCCACGCGTCTCGACAACTGGCAGCAACTGCATAAAAAAAGTTCAAAGAAGGGGAATGATCATGAAGCAAGTGATGGTAATCACGGGAACCGTCCCTTCCGACTGCATATCGATCCAACTCATGACGGAGGTGAAGTGATCACAGAGTTCTGGACGGGGTCCGCGCGGGATGTTACGTCGGGTGCCCTCAAGGATTGCCACTTTGCGGGTGGTCGGCAAACCGGAAATTAAGTCCTTTGCTTTCCGGCGCAAGACACTGAGTGATGCCTGATCGATGGTTCTGGCACGCCCCGAAGAAATGGGGCACCACGTACCGCAACGGTTTAAAAAACCGTTGTACTGAGAGAGCAGCTACCTAGTGAAACCGGGGCGCACACGTTTAGCGCGCAGCGTTCATCTGCTTTTTGCTTCGGCGGTCCTAATTGCCGAAAGTGAGCCAAAATGCTCCATGGGCCAGTACGCGAAGACCGCTCGTCCATAAATCAATCGGCTGGCGACAGGGCCGAAAACTCGCGAATCATTCGACCTGTTGCGGTGATCGCCCATGACAAAATAGCTCTCACTGGGCACCTGTTCAGGGCCGAAGTCGCTTATGTCCTCGTATTGTGACGGGACGTAAGGCTCAAGAAGCCGATTTCCGTTAACGTAGACAAAACCCTGTCGGATTTCGACGGTCTCGCCCGGCAAGGCAACAATGCGCTTAATGAAAGACTTCGTGCGATCCAGAGGGTACCAGAAGACTACGACATCACCGCGTTGGACCGGCTCAATACGGTAGACAAGCCTATTGATAAAGATTAGCTCGTCATCGGAGAGCAGCGGAGCCATGCTGTTCCCCTCAATCTTCAACGGCTGATACACAAGAACGGCGATGACTAGGGCGATGCCAAAAGCGACTAATAACTTCCAAGAGCAAAGTCTGTGCCGAAAAGAATACTTGCTGAGCATGAAGTCACCTGGGCGGCTGCACCGAACACGCGGGCCCCGACGTTCCACTTGCGTAGTTCCAAAAATCGCGGGTTGTTTCCGCTGCCCACTGGAACCAGGCGGCCTCAACGGCATCGCGTTGAGTGAACGGGAATAGGTGTCCCTTGAAGATTTCGCGAACGAGCGCGGAGGTAATGGCCATTTTGATTTCACCTTTATCTTGTATCTTGTGGTTTGTCTTTTTCTGTCGGTCAGGCCGTACTCGATGACGCAGCCATTACTGACTCGCTGGCGGTACACGGTAGTTGAGTCATATCGCTCCGGCGTAACGCTCGCGAGATTCCGAGCTTCTTCATCTTGGCAACTAGAGTGGTCCGCTTCAGTCCCAGGCGGGCGGCAGCGCCACGGGATCCTCCAATAACCCAACCTGCCTCCCGCAATGCCTGTAAGATCAGGGCTCGCGAGGAATCGTCGAACCTGATTTTTGAAGGAGTTACCGGCGGCGGATTCTTATCTGATACAGGAAGAGGGTTCGTGGCGGGATTCTTGTCTGATCTCGGAAGCGGGTTCGGAAGTACTCCATTCTTCGAGAGGATGACGGCTCGTTCTATCAAGTTCTGAAGTTCCCGGACGTTGCCGGGCCAAGGATAAGCAATCAAGGCACTCAGCGTTTCAATCGGAATACAGGTAATTCGGTTACCCATCTTACGGCTAAAAACCTGAACAAAATGCGAGACCAACTGTGAAATATCTTGCTGGCGCTCGCGCAGCGGTGGCAGCACGACAGGAAATACGTTTAGGCGGTAGTAAAGATCACTTCTGAATTCGTTCCTCCTGACCATCTCGGCTAGATTTCGATGAGTCGCCGCAACCACACGCACGTTTATGCGATGTGTGCGGCCACTTCCCAGACGTTCGAACTCCTGTTCTTGCAGCACCCGCAACAGTTTTGGCTGCAAGGGTAACGGAATATCCCCTATCTCATCGAGGAACAGTGTCCCTTTGTCGGCCATTTCGAAACGCCCAATTTTCTGGGCGAAAGCTCCGGTGAAAGCGCCCTTTTCGTGTCCAAAAAGCTCGCTTTCCAGTAGATCAAAGGGAATGGCGGCACAGTTCAGCCTTACGAACGGTTGTGCGCTGCGCGGGCTGATATTGTGAATGGCGCGCGCGATGAGCTCCTTCCCAGTTCCGGTCTCGCCTTCGATGAGAACAGTGGAATCAGTCGGCGCGACTGTCCGAACCAGGTCGAGTACGTCTCGAAGCGACCCGCTTGTTCCGACGATGCCCTCAAAGCTGTCGTTTGCAGTTGTATCCTTCTGTGCCTGCGGGCCTCTGGATGTGATAGTTGGGAACAATGCCGGGGAAGCGGATTCTGCTGTCGCGCACGTGGGAATTTCGGCCTCGTATACTCGCTCGGTGACACAGGCCTCGACATCATTTTGATTTTCCGAAAGAAGTGCATTTTCCCAAGCCATGTCTGTTCCTCCCACTCGTCGCTGGTCGTATCGAGTGCTCAATCGCCATTCTGGTTTCTGTGCTCATTGTCCTAATCGCTTTCTCCCGTGATCCACTCCCGGATATATGGTGGGCAATTCTTGAGCTGGATGCTGTCTGCTTCGCAGCGCCTAAGAAAATTGACAGCGTCTTGATCCACAAGCTTTAGGTCTTTTAGGTCCAAGATGATGCGGCGACCGTCCGCTTCTGCGCTGATCAGCTTTTCCAGCTCGCCGAGGTTTTCTGCGCCCATCCGACCGCTCAGCTTAATGACCACCTCTCCGTTCGCTGCGCTCGTGATCTTCAGCATCCAGCCTCCTGAGATTTTTGTCCGTGTGACTTTCGTCGCATACGCCTGTGATGGCAATCACAGTGCCAAGCGTAAGCAACTGAAATTACGGCAATTGAAGGAGAGTAAAATTGGCGAAGTCAACCAATTGGCGAGAGCTGTACAAAATCCTGTTGTAAGCTGTAGCAAGTAAGGTACGAAAGAGGGCTAGCTGTTCTTCGAGGAATCTATGGCTTTGAAGCGACTCTTGCTAATCTTCAGCGACCTGATTTTCGACTCGAGAGTGGATCGCGGGATACCGAGCTTGGAAGCCGCACCGGACGGTCCGTACACCCGTCCTCCGCTTTCGCGCAAGGCAGCCTCAATGATCTCTTTCTCTTTGGCAGCGGGCTTTCGAGCTAGCTCCAGCTGTGTTTTCGGCTCGCTTGCAAGAGGCTGCCGCGAAAGCCAACTCTCATCGACGGAGAAATTCTCCGTGTCGCACACGATTACAGATCGTTCGATGACGTTCTGCAATTCGCGCACATTACCCGGCCATGGGTACGACTGAAGCAGTTCCAGGCTCTTTTTGTTTACCCCGCGAATGCTCTTTCCTGCTTTACTCGCATAACGATCGATGAAGTACTCAACCAGCACGGGAATGTCTTCCTTCCGTTCACGCAGAGAAGGCACCTCAATCGGGAAAACGTTGAGCCGGTAAAAGAGGTCACTCCGGAACGTGCCGGCAACAATGGCCGCTTCCAAATCGCGGTTAGTAGCGGCAATCACCCGAACATTCGTTCGGATGGATCCAGTTCCACCGACACGACCGAACTCGTGTTCCTGCAGAACGCGCAAAAGAGCGATCTGGGTCTCGGCGGGAAGCTCTCCGACTTCATCAAGGAAGATTGTGCCTCCTTCGGCCAGCTCAAAGCGCCCTAAACGTCGCTGAGTCGCCCCCGTGAAGGCACCCTTCTCATGACCGAACAATTCTGACGCGATCAAGTCAAGCGGAACTGCTGCGCAGTTAACACTCACAAAGGCACGCGAGGAGCGATGAGATCTCCTATGGATAGCGCGAGCTACAAGTTCCTTACCGGTTCCCGTTTCGCCGGTGATCAGAACGGTGGAATCAGTGGGAGCAACCTTCGCCACGCGAGAAAGTACGGTTTGCAAGGGAGGAGAATGTCCTACTATCTCCTCGAACATCGACGCTTTGTCGATTTCTTCGCGCAGAGCAACGTTCTCGGTCTGGAGTCTTTCTTCAGCTTGCTTGCGATCCTCAATATCCGTCGCCGCGACATACCACCGCAGGAGGTCGCCCCGTCCATCTAGCAGGGCATTGCGGCGGATAAGAAACCACCGATACGTCCCATCCTTCCTTAATAAACGCACTTCGGCGTTATGCGCGGACGCGTTTGATAATTCAGTGTGTTGAGCTACAGTCGCCATGCCTTCTAAGTCATCTGGATGCAGGAATCTGCTGGGGTCGGAGCCCCGCCAACTCTCCAGAGTGAGGCCGTAATAGTCGAGGGAGGCTTGGTTAGCAAACAGCCGACTCCCCTCGGGCCCCAATACGGCGATGTGCTCAGGCGCGAGATCCAATACCTGTCGCAACTCACTTTCCCGTTCTCGGAGCTTCTCCTCTGCATGTTTGCGTCCAGTAATCCGAGTTAAGGCCAGCGTCTCCCGCAGCGCCCTCTCTAATTCCTCGCAGGTCACGGTCTGCTTTGTGGCGCTCCCGCGAATTGCAGATTCCAAGTTCGCCCGCAGGCGGTGCAGGGAAATATGGGTCTCGACACGCCACAAAACTTCCGTCGCATCGAAGGGACTGGCGATGTAATCGACTGAGCCGCTAAGCATCGCTTTTGGCTGATTTATCGAATGGTAGATCGGAACGATGAGCATCAAAGGGATGTTTTGGGTGGCTGGATCGTTCTTCAAACTCGCGCAAACTTGGTAGCCGTTCATGCCCGGCATGCTAACGTCCACCAACACCAAATCCGGCAATCTACATTTTACGAGTTGCAATCCCGATTCCCCGTCATTTGCTGGGCACACTGCGTAGCCCTGTTCCGTCAGAATCGTCTTTAGTAAATCGAGATTGGCAGGCTCGTCATCAATGACGAGAATGTTGCCTTTCTGCTTTCTGTCCTGGGGAGTCACAAGACTCTCCTATAAGTCCTGAGACCGTGGATGACGGAGGAAATTCGCAGCATCGTTGGCCTCTAACCACCTGCAATTGCTGCTACGACAATAAGGGGCTCCACCCCTGAGGCGACCGCTTGGGGCAGCGGGGCATCTGGGGGCTCGTGCGAGAGATCCTCCTGGCAGGCGAAGAACCGCAAGAGCGGACGCCGGCGTTGTGAGACGTGGTCGCGGAGCAGACCGCGCAGTGCGGGATACTGCGCCTCGAGTGCGTCGAGCACGGAGCGTTGGGTGGCTTGGCCTTCGATACGAAGTTCGACCTCGACGCTGCCGACGCGCGCCAGGGCGCGCAATTGTGCCGGGAGTATGAGTCGGATCATGGTAGCGTCTGGGCCTCCACGGATACGATGGGCGGAAGGCGTTGTGCTATCAGCATCCACGTGTCTCCGCCGTCGGCCGAGGCGTAGACTTCCCCGCCGGTGGTTCCGAAATAGATGCCGCATGGATCGAGCGAGTCGACTCCCATCGCTCCACGCAATACGTTCACGTAACAATCGTTTTGCGGCAAGCCTTTGGTAAGCGGCTCCCACTCGTATCCGCCCGTGCGGCTACGGTAAACTCGGAGTTTCGCCTCGGGCGGAAAGTGCTCCGACTCGCTCTTGATAGGAACGACATAGATCGTCTCTGGCTCGTGGGCGTGAACGGCTATAGCGAACCCGAAGTCCGACGGCAAATTTCCACTTACTTCCTGCCAAGAGTCTCCCGCGTTGTCGCTCCGCATAACGTCCCAGTGCTTCTGCATGAACAGCACATGCGGGCGCGTGCGGTGCATCTTGATGCTGTGAACGCAATGGCCAACCTCGGCGTTCGGGTCCGCGATGTATTGGGACTTAAGTCCGCGGTTGATGGCGCACCACGTCTCGCCGGCATCGTCGGTCCGGAACACGCCCGCAGCCATGACTGCGATGAAGAACCTGCGGGCGTTGGTCGGATCCAGAAGGATCGTGTGCAGGCACATCGCAGTCCGACCCGGTTGCCAGCGCCGAGCTGAGTGGTGGGCGCGCAATCCGCGGAATTCCTTCCAATTCTGTCCGCCATCGGTCGAGCGGAATAAAGCCGCGTCTTCGGCCCCTGAGTAGATGGTATCTGGATCAGTGAGTGAGGGTTCGAGATGCCAAATCCGCTTGAACTCCCAAGCTTGGGGGGTTCCGTCATAGCCTTCGTAATTACCGATGCCGCCCTCGAGTACGAATCTGTTGCCTACCGGTTCCCAAGTCTCGCCGCCGTCATTGGAGCGCTGGATCAGCTGACCAAACCAGCTGTTGTATTGCGAGGCATAAAGTCGATTCGGATCAGCAATCGAACCCGTTAGATGGTAAATCTCCCAGCCGACAAAATGAGGGCTGCTGAGCTCCCAACGTTGTCGCTTGCCATCCGATGTTAGAACGAAGGCGCACTTTTGTGTGCCTACGAGTACCCGTACGCTGTTCATGTTCTCCTGTCCTTGCGAATCAGCTCCAGCCCGTGTGGCTGACCAATTGCGCCAGACAGCGCCACGGAGAGTCGAAGGAACTGTCCGATTTCGATCGGCTCCCGGACGTGACGAGTGATGGCCAGAGGCTTGGCCGCCCACGCGTCAGTTATGCCAGTATCGGCGCGCCAGTACAAGAGGGACACTCTTAATCAGTAGGAATCGCTCATCATCGATGACGAACACCGTGGGATTATGCGCGGGCGCCATCCGCCGCCATCCTGGTAAATGCCAGGGCATGCTAACTACCTGGTTGCACGCGCGGGTCGCTGAGGCCCATGTGTTCGAAGAATGGTGTGGTAGAACTGTTCAGAAACAACCTCACCAATTGCGAATTAACGAGTCAGGTGCCCGAGCGCCGTCATAGCCGCGTGATAGCCAGCCATTCCGTGGACACCTCCGCCTGGGGGAGTGGATGCTCCACAAAGGTAAAGATTGGAACGCGGTGTGCGATAGAGTGAAGGTGTGGGACGGAAGAGAAGCTGCCGGAGATCCATGGTGCCTCCCACAAAGTCACCACCGATCAAATTTGGGTTCCACCTCTCAAGCGCCGCGGGTGAGGAAATGGATCGGGCCAAAATGCAATCGCGGAAGTCCGGAGCGAAGCGTCTGATCTGCCGTTCAATTGCATCGGTATAGTCTTCCGCGCTTCCGTTAGGTACGTGGCAGTAGGCCCAGGCAGTATGCCGGCCAACTGGAGCGCGACTGGGGTCGAAGAGCGACGGTTGACCGAGAAGCACGAAGGGGCGATCAGAGGTGAAAGTTCGCTCTGACTCGACAATTTCTTCCAGCGTGCCCCCAATGTGAACGGTCGCAGCCCGCGAGCATTCCGGAGCAGCCCAAGGAATAGGAGCACTCAAAGCATAGTCAATCTTAAAGGCGCCGGCCCCATAACGGAAGCGCTCCAGCTGCCTGCAGTAGCGTGAGGGCAGTTGAGAGCCTGCGATACGAAGAAGTTGTCGGGGAGTGATGGCAGCGAGAATGAGGTTAGCCTCCGGGAGTTGTGTAATTTCGTGATTGATTTCTATACGGCCGCCAAGATCTTCGAAATGCCGAGCGAGGGCATCTGGGAGAGCTTGAGCGCCGCCCCGAAGAATGGGCCAGCCGTTGGCGTGACCGGCAGCCATGAGAGTCAAAGCGGCGGCGGCTGAAGGTGGGGCTTCCAGGGAAAGGACAGAATGTGTCGCCATACCGGCAAAGAAGGCCTGAGCGCGTTTTCCGTTGAAATGAGAACGAGCCAGCGACACCGCTGATTGAAGCGCCGAGGAAGCGAAGCGTGCGAGTACAAATGGGTGGCGCGGGACGTGCTGAATTGGCCCAAAAATGTCTTCCGACAATTCCGCAAATTGTGAAGCCACGCGCGCTATCAAAGAACGATACCTGCTGGCGTCGCATGCATCTAGAGTTGCGACCGTAGCTTCTATGGAATGTTCAAGCATGACGACGGTTCCGTCGTCGAGCGGGTGAGCGCAGGGTGCGGTTGGTTCAATCCAGGGAATATTAACGGGGAGCGAACGAAAAAAGGGGCTCGCTACGCCCATGGGGTAGACAGAGGATCCTAGATCCTGACGGAAATCTGGCAGGGTGGTCTCTCCGGTAGCGCAGGCTCCCCCGATTTGAGGATTACGTTCAAAGACAGTCGTAGCAAGGCCGGCACCAGCGAGAACGATCGCAGCCGAAAGACCATTGGGCCCTGCGCCGATGACGCTCGCGGTTAACGTTGCCTTTGAACTCATCTGCTAGTCTGTCTCCTACGGAGCAAACGTCACTGATCACCGAATTCCTGCCGTTATCAGTAGCTCCGGTCAAGCAGTGCTAGACGTTCGGCAAAGTCCTAGCTTCTTCATCTTGGCAATCAGGGTGGTCCGCTTCAATCCAAGCCGGACGGCGGCGCCAGCGGGTCCTCCGATAACCCAACCTGTCTCTCGCAACGCGTGCAAGATCAACGCTCGCGTGGAATCCCTGAACCTATTCTCCGAAACTGTGACTGTTACGGGATTCTTGTCCGGTAGGGGATTGGGAAGCACTCCGTTGTCCGACCGGATCACCGCTCGTTCGATCAGGTTCTGAAGCTCTCGCACGTTCCCGGGCCAAGAATAGGACACGAACGCATCCAGCATGTCCTGCGGTATACGATCAATCCGCTTGCCCATCCGCCGGGCAAAAACCTCCACAAAATGCGTGGCTAATTCGGGAATATCTTCCCGGCGCTCCCGCAGCGGTGGCAGAACGACAGGAAATACGTTTAGACGATAGTACAAATCACTGCGGAACTCTTTCCTGGCGACCATCTCCCCCAAATCTCGATGCGTTGCCGCCACCAGACGGACGTTGATGCGATGCGTCCGGCCACACCCCAGGCGCTCGAACTCTTGCTCTTGCAAAACCCGCAGCAGCTTAGGCTGCAACGCCAGGGGCAGATCTCCGATTTCATCCAGGAAGAGGGTGCCGGTATCGGCCATCTCGAAGCGGCCAATTTTCTGCGCGATGGCACCGGTGAAGGCGCCTTTCTCGTGGCCGAAGAGTTCGCTTTCGATCAGGTCAAAGGGAATGGCGGAGCAATTCAGCTTCACAAAGGGGCGACCGCAGCGTGCACTGATGTTGTGAATGGCACGGGCGATTAACTCCTTGCCCGTACCGGTTTCCCCGAGGATCAGGGCCGTGGAATCGGTCGGCGCCACGCGCTCCACCTCAGCAAGAACGAGCTCCAGAGCTGGGCCGTTGCCGACGATACCTTTGAATTCCTCAGATACCAAGGCTCCGCCATTCTTTCTTGGAGAGTTCTCACGGAGACCGAGGTGGATTCCTTCGACCCGGTCTAGGGAGATAATATTTTGCGTTCCCATGACTTTTGTACCTCAGTTCTTTTCGAGATTCTTTTTGTCTTGTGCGACATTTGCGTTGTCGCGCGATCACCTTCCGAATACAAGTGAGAAGGGTGAACCGGTCGCAATGTTCACTGTGTCGAGAGTGTGTAAGGAAGCGGCGTCGGATACAACCGCTAATGGTCGGGCAATAAGCTTCCCAAATCAGGGGAGCATGGGCTACCACTTTAGTCGCAGACGAAAGCTTTTCTAAAGCCGTGAAGTTTCAATGCGCTTTCTGCCGAATAGCCGGGCATCGACGGACCAAGCGCCGGGCCCGATCATTGCCAGCGTGACGCCAAGAGTCGCGACGATTAAAGGAATCCAAGAGCCACTCGGGCGCGATAAAAGGATCCAACCCTCAGTCAGGCCGATCAGTGTTCCGGCAAAGGGAGTCCACAAGCCCAATAGGATAAATATCCCGAGGACCGCCGCGATGAGCTCTGGGAAAGCCGCAGCCCACGGAGCTTCCGTAAGTCGGCTGACAAGACAGTTGGTAAGAACGGCGGCGGTCAGCGCGCGTTGAAACAGAAGTGCCCGACCAGGCCAACCGTTCGCGAAGTTCGAGAAAAGGCGTTGCAATAGCACCTCTTCTCAAAGGTTAGTGAATTCGCAGCTGGATCGAATCGGTTGAAAGGAGGAGTCTGCCATCCCCAGAAAGTAGGATAGGTCGGTCCCCCTTCGGGATAGTTATAGCTCTATGATTCCCCGTTTTAGCCCGATCGTAACCGCATGGACGCGATCGTTGGCACCAAGCTTGGAGAGTATGTTGGTAACGTGGCTCTTGACCGTAGCTTCACCGATTGAGAGTTGATCGGCAATCAGTTTGTTGGAGTTTCCGGCGGCAATCAACCGCAATACGTCGATTTCGCGCGAGGTCAATTCGTCATCTGCCGCGTGCTCCGCCAGCTCGGCCGCGATTTCCGGTGGAATTCTCTTCTGTCCGGCATGGACAGCACGGATGGTTTCCAGAAGTTCTCTGTGCACATGTCCCTTCAATACGTAGCCCCGGGCACCCGCTTTGAGAGCCCGCAAAACTTGAGCGTCGCCTGTATAGGTCGTAAGAACAATAATGCGAGCATCAGGAAATTCACCCTGAATGTGGCTGATCGCTTCGATTCCATTGAAACTGGGCATTTGAATGTCCATTAAGGTCACATCGGGACGGTGTACTCGGAAGCTTTCGATGGCTTCTTGTCCGTTGGACGCTTCCGCGACCAATTTCATATCAGGTTCGGCATTGACCAGCGCCGCGATCCCCTTGCGGAGGAGAGGATGGTCGTCGACGGTAAGGATCCGAATCAGCCTAGGAGCAGAACCCATCAATCTTGCCCTTTCTTGCGAAATAGCGTGAATCGCCGCTTATGCCGCGATTTCTCGTAGGCAACAGCGGCCGGAACGGTTAGCTGAACTTCGGTGCCCGCTCCTGCCTCGCTCCAAAAATCCAGATGGGCTCCAATTTGTTGGGCTCGTTCCCGCACACCGCGCAGGCCCCAGTGGCCCGCGCTCCCGCCAGCCTGGAGAATCCGCGGATCTATACCTGTTCCGTCGTCGCGTATCCGCACGCGAAGCAGGCGGTCATCGTATCGAATTTCCGTTTCGATGTGATGTGCCTGGGCATGCCGAAAGGCATTTTGCAGAATCTCGCGGGTAATCCGGTAGACTTCCGTCCGCGGTAGCGGAGACAGGGATTGTTGCTCGCCCTCTACGGTTAGCCGGAAGATCGGTGAATCGCCGTTCGTTTGCTGGGACCGCGCCAGCTCTTGACCGATGTTGGTCAGCCATTGCGCGAGATTGCACTCATCTATCTGCTCCAGACGTAACTGCTGAATCGCACTTCGGCCCTCGCTAATGGCCTGCGAGGTCGCACCGATTGCGCTGTCGAGAACATCCATCGCTTCGTCGGGGCGTCGCGGCAGCATGTTACGCGCCGCCTGAAATTGAAACATCAGTCCGTGGAAACTTTGCAGCAGCGTATCGTGCAATTCCCGAGCGATCCGCTCCCGTTCCGCAAGACGTGCTCCCATGCTCGCCCGCACTCGTTGGGTCGCCTGTTTCAGCCGCAATAGGTAAAGAAAGTACAAGAGCGCCATTGCCGTGAGGATGCAAAGCGCGAGAAACCACTGCGTCTGATAAAAAGCCGGCAAAATCGTGAACTCCGCCGTGGCCACCTTGTCCGACCACACGCCGTTTGTATCGGTGTCTGCGACGCTGAAGTGGTACGTGCCCGGCGCAAGATTGCGATAACTCACGGGATTGGCCGCGGCCACTTCGTGCCAGTCCTTGTCGGTTTCCTGCAACTTGTAGCGAAAGCGGATGGCCTCCGGATCCGAAAGGCTGACCGCGGCATAGTTGATCTGTACGCTGGAGGTGTGTGCGGGAAATTTCAGAGGAGAAACTGGAGCATAAAATTTGTCATCGGCGGAAACCGACTGAATGCTGATCGGAGGTGGCGGCACGTTATTTCCAGGCCGAGTTGGGTCAAGCCACACCACACCCTCGTGCCCAGCGAACCATAGCCGCCCATCGGTGCCCTCGATGGCGGTGTTTAGGGGGCGCAACTGCTCTGCAAACCCAGGCAGGCCCTCCCGCCTGCCAAAATGCTCGCCTTTGACCTGATGAGCAGGGTTCTTTAGTGCCTCCGATATTTCTGAGCGACGCACGTGTAAGATCCCGCCGAGGCCGTTAAGCCACAGGTCCCCATTTGCCGTTTCTACGATTCCAGAGATTCCACGCAGCCACTTGTCATCCACACCGTTGATGTCGTGGAAACGTCCATGGTCAAACTGCTGCAACCCGAATTCGCCACCAATCCAGATTTCCGATCCGCGCCCGTAGATCGCGGTCACGTTACCCACGCGAAGACCATCGCTCGGACCGAATACCTGGACTCGGTCGCCGTCCAGCACGGCCAAGGTACTCTTGGTGTAGCCAAACCACACGCGGCCCAGGCTGTCGGTGAATTCAATCACCACCCCTGTCTTGGGAAGGTTCTCGCGGCCACCATAAGGTGTCCAAACGCCGTTTGCGAATCGATACAATCCGTGGCGTCCGAACGAAACCCAGAGCCCTCCGAGTCGATCCTGGGTAATCGTCTGCAGGAAAAGAGCCTGATCCGCCATTTCGCGGGGGAGGTTGACTCGAACGAGATTGCCACCCACAAGATGCCAGAGCCCCCCAGACCCGCCGAACCAAAACGTCTTATCCGGTGCGTTGTAGGCGAATCCCGGAGAACCAGGCATCGACCTCCGCAACTCGGCCGCACTGCTGGACACACGACAAAGAGAGGAGGAGCGTCCGTTGGGGTCAAAGCTAATCCATACCGCCCCATGGTCATCAGGGGCCACAGTAAAAGCTGCACCGCCTGCCGCGGTCTTCGGAAATTCCTGTCCGATGAGCGGACTGTAAAAGAATCGATGGAGACCCTCCTGAGCGCCAAACCAGATATTACCCTCGCGATCGACCAGCTTTGCACCGAAGTTCGGATCGACGTTGTAGGTTTCGGAATTACTCCGGGAGACCTTGGTTAGGACATCGGAAATCGGTTCTATCGCAGAAGAGTGGATCAAAATAGGATCTTTTTCTGGCGAAATCCAGATGCCGTTGTTTCGGTCAACAATTTGAAAGGAGGCTTTCCTGAGTACAGGGTAGGCGAGTGGCACGTCGTCGGAATTGTCACCAGCATTGTGCACAACCCGTTTGCTTGAGGGGCTGGTCACGACCTTTCCATCAGGGTCCACGGTAAAGCCCTGAACATGCAGGTTAGTCTCGGCCGCTTGGAACTTTCTGGCTCCCGGCGAAAGGTAAAAAAGCTGCCTCGTAGCTTTGGAGAATACGCCTGCCAAAATCCAGAGTATTCCCTCTCGATCAAACCTCGCTTCACCGACAGCTTCCAGCGGAGCGTTCCACTCCGCTCCAATGTGCTGCCAACTCGAATGGTCGAATCTCCAAAGACCGCTGCCTGTGGCGGCCCATAGGGTCCCATCCCGGGCTTGGGCGAAGTTGTACACAGATCCGGTTGAGGAGGCGATTTCGCCACCGTAGTTGGTCACTCTTTCATCGTGCACGAAGCTGAAGCCTCCGAACGTATAGCCTATCCAAAGTCCGCCGGTCGGCGGCGCGTACAAACTGTGAACGTTTGTTGAAAGGAGTTGATCGCCAAACCGCGAGCGGAACGGCTCGAATCGAGTGCCGTCGAAACGAAAAAACCCGGTTGGAGTGCCAATCCAGAGGAAACCGTCAGTGGTCTGCGCCAGGGCAAGGAGGTTTTGCGGCGCCCCCTCCTTAAAGGTCCACACATCGTGGCCAACCTGTAGATTTGCTGCTCGCTGTGCTTGTCCGAAAAGCGAGGGACAGCCGAGTGAAGCGAGCAGGAGGAGCAAAAGCAGCCTGCACAGCCGTAGCTTTGAAATGCAGTCAAAAGCCGACGCGAGATAGCAATTGCATCCGACAGCACGCAAAATGGAGCGAGAATGGATCACGGGCTGACTCACCGCTGTGCTCCCCCATGTCGCCTAGCAGTCGGAAGCTGGTGAATACCAAGGGTACTACGAATCCCTTAAAAGATTCGAGAATCAGGAAATTAGTACGTCAGGAGAGCTCAAAATCAAAGACGTAATCCGAGAGAAATCATAATCCGCCGGTTCGGACTCCGAATCTCTCCTATTCAACGCGAGGCGGTCTTAGAGAGTTCCAAGACTTGCGCCGCCGTCCACAAACAAGGTTTTACCGGTAATGAAAGCCGCTGCGTTGCTGGCAAGAAACGCGATCGCGGCGGCGACCTCACTCGGATGTCCGAGCCGCTGCATCGGCACTTTTGCGAGATAGCGGCGCTCGCCTTCGCTGCCCTGGGGGTTGTTCGAACGAAACAGCTCTGTTTCGGTGGGGCCTGGCGCGACGGCATTCGCGGTGGTGCCGTCGGCCGCCAGCTCTATTGCCATGGTGCGTGTGAGGCTTTCCAGCGCTGCCTTTGCCGCGGCGTAGCTTGAACGAAACGCGAGACCGCGCGTCACAAGGCTAGTAATGTTGATGATCCGTCCAAAGCGCGCAGCCCGCATTCCGGGCAGCAGTGCCAGAGTGAGTTGCAGGGCTGGACGCACATTTAAGTCCATCACCATCGCAAAAACGTCCGGATCGACTGCATCCACGGTTTCGTGCCGGGCAACCCCGACATTATTGACAATCCCCACCACGTTTCCGCGAGCGATCAGTTTATCGGCGAGATCCTGCGTTTTCTCGCGGTCGGCCAGATCAGCTTCGATAAATACTCCAGGGAAATTGGCGGGCGAATTTCTTGCCACGCCAATCACCGACCATCCATCCCCCACCAGGGCATCAGCCGTGGCCCGGCCGATGCCCTTTGACGCTCTTGTAATGACGATGGACCTGTCCATGGCTGCAACTTAAGTGCTCCCTCGTTACTTGCTGGCCGCCAACCTATTTGGCGATGACGCGAAGAAACATGCCCGCCAACCCGCCTCCGATCAATGGGCCGATCACTGGCACCATCGCATAGCTCCAGTCCGATGCACCTTTGCCAGCAATGGGTAGCACGGCATGGGCCATGCGCGGTCCAAAGTCGCGAGCGGGATTGATCGCGTAGCCGGTGGTTCCTCCGAGTGAAAGGCCGATGCCCCAAACCAGAGCAGCAACCAGGTAGGGGCCGAGACCCGCCGCCGGTCCCGAGGTAGCAACAGCTTTCGAAAAGATGGCGCCAACCACAAAAACCAAAACAAAAGTGCCGACGATCTCGCTAACCAGGTTTGCACCAAATCGGCGGATCGCGGGCGCGGTGCAGAAGCAGGCGAGCTTCAGGCCTTGGTCAGGAGTCTCCTTCCAATGTGGCAGGAAGTGAAGCCAGACAAGAGCGGCTCCTACAAAAGCGCCTGCCATCTGCGCAACCAGGTACGGGGCGAACCTCGCAAAGTCACCGGAGGAAACAGCAAAACCCATCGTCACGGCAGGATTGAGATGAGCGTCGTTGCTCCCGCAAGCGATTGCCGTGAACACGCCTGCCATAACGGCGAATGCCCAACCGCTCGTGATCACCATCCAGCCCGCGCCTTCGGCTTTCGAGCGCTTGAGCAACACATTCGCAACCACTCCGTCGCCCAACAATATTAGTACGAGCGTACCCATGAACTCACCAAAACACTTTGCAAGCATGTCAGAGCTCCTTTTCTGATTAAGACTTTTTTGAACTATGCGGCCCAATCGAAGGAGCGAGTAACCGCCCGCTTCCAGAGGTTGTACATTTCGTCGCGCTTTCCGTTGTTCAGGTTCGGTTGCCATGTGCGGTCAACGGCCCAGTTCGCGCGCAGATCTTTGAGATCTTTGAAGTACCCGACTGCCAGACCAGCGGCATAGGCTGCGCCGAGTGCGGTAGTCGCATCCTTCGTGACTGGGCGGACAACGGGTCTGTTGAGAATGTCCGCCTGAAATTGCATCAGCAGATCATCGGCGACCATGCCTCCGTCCGTACGCAGCACATCCAGCGTGACACCCGAATCCTTTTCCATCGCCTCGAGCACGTCACGGGTCTGAAACGCCGTTGCTTCAAGGACTGCGCGCGCGATGTGTCCCTTGTTTGCGTACCGCGTCAGGCCGGTGATTACGCCGCGGGCGCTGTCTTTCCAGTAGGGAGCGTACAAACCCGAAAACGCAGGAACAAAATAGACACCACCGTTGTCCGTCACAGTCCGGGCCAAAGCTTCGATATCCGAACTTTTTTCGATCAAACCGAGGTTATCGCGCACCCATTGCACAAGCGCCCCGGTGATGGCAATGCTCCCCTCGAGCGCGTAATGCGCCGGCTGCTCGCCAAGCTTGTATCCCACCGTTGTCAGCAGGCCGGACTTGGAATCGACTTTGCGCGTCCCGGTATTCATCAGCAGGAAACAGCCCGTGCCATAGGTGTTTTTTGCTTCTCCCGCTTCGAAGCAGGTCTGTCCTACCAGCGCGGCCTGCTGGTCGCCCAGAATTCCCGCGATGGCTACATTCTTTATCGATGGTTCCTTGGCCAGCCCATACGTCTCGCTGCTGGAGCGGATTTTCGGCAGCATCGCCTCGGGGATTCCAAACGCATCAAGCAGTTCCTTGTCCCAGGACAGGGTCTCGAGATTCATCAGCTGCGTGCGGCTGGCGTTGGTGACATCGGTGATGTGAACGCCACCTTTCGCTCCACCCGTCAAGTGCCAGACGAGAAATGTGTCGATATTTCCGAAGATGACTTCGCCTGCCTCGGCCAATTTGCGCACGCCTTGTACGTGATCGAGAATCCAGCGAATTTTCAGGCCACTAAAGTATGTTGTGAGCGGCAACCCGGTCTTCGCGCGAAATCGGTCCTGCCCGCCGGCTTTTGCCATCTCGCTGACGTAGTCCGCCACACGCGTGTCCTGCCACACGAGCGCGTTCGCGACAGGTTCGCCCGTCTTGCGGTTCCAAACGATCGTGGTCTCGCGCTGGTTTGTGATTCCAATCGCGGACAGGTCCTGCGGCTGAAGGCCGCCTTTCGCCATCGCCTCCGCGATCACCTCGCGCGTGTGTTGCCAGATCTCTTCTGCGTTATGCTCAACCCATCCTGGCTTCGGGTAAATCTGTTCGTGCTCCTTCTGGGCGACCGCTTTGACTCGCCCTGAACGGTCGAACACGATGAAGCGTGTACTGGTTGTACCCTGATCGATTGCACCTATGTAGTCCGACACGTTGTTTCTCCTTTTTTTCAGTGTTGAGCTGTTGCGGATTCGCTGCTCATCGAGGCTGAAGAACGTTTCCGGGACAAGCCGGCCGAATCCAGCAAGTGATTGATCTTTTCCACGTAGCGATGGATAGCCTCACCGACGTCCGAGCTGGACCAGTGCAACTCCGCGGCCATAAGGGCGCCAACGACCGGGGCGGCATCGATCGCGTCGCGCCAGGAATGAAGTTGCATTCCGACTCGTCGCGCAAGGACGTCCTCGATGGTGGCCGCCATCTCGAAGCGAACTGAATACACCACTTCCGCTTGGATAGCCGGGAATTCGGAGAGAATCGGCTTCAAGAGTGCGGTGTTTTCGCGTGCCAGCGCTACAACCTTTTCTGCCGCGGTACCGAATTTGGATGTCAGATGGCGAGCCGTAGCTTCGGAGAGCCCGTGCTGGCGGGCCAGCTTCTCAGCATAGTCGTCCGTGAAACCCTCACCGCCGTAAAGAATATGGTTGCGGGTCAGAGACTCCGTCGGGGACACGCCCAAAGATTGCTGGACTCGGCTGATCGTGTCTTCGGCCATGGCGCGATGCGTTGTCCACTTTCCGCCCATGATGCTGATGAGCCCGCTGGCGGGATCCACTTCGATTACATCGTCGCGCGCCAGTTTTTTTGTGTCGCCGTCGCCTTCCGAGCCGACAAGCGGCCGGGCGCCGGCAAAGCCACTGACGATGTCGTCGGGAATGACCGGGCGCGCCAGATACTGATTGAGTTGCCGCAGCATGTACTCAACGTCTTCCTTGGTGACGAGCAATTCGGCGTCCGGCGACACCTCTTCGTCCGTGGTTCCCACCAGCAGCCTTCCATTCCACGGCACAGCAAAGAGGACCCGGCCGTCCTCTGTCTTCGGAATCAACAGCGCGTCTTGCGTCGGGAAAACATCCAGCGGCAAAAGGATGTGCGCGCCTTTGCTCGGGCGCATGCGCTTGCCCAGGGTAGGCGTGGCCATTTGGCGAACCGAGTCCGAGACCGGGCCGGTGGCGTTGACGATGACTTTGGCGTCAACGGTGAACGTCTGACCACTCAATTGGTCCTTGACCACTACGCCGTAGAGTTTTCCGTTCGCTTCACGGCGAAAATCGGTGACCCTGGCATGGTTCAGCGCGTTTCCACCGGCAACGCTGAAGCTTTGCACCAGCGTCACGTTGTATCGCGCGTCGTCAAACTGGCCATCGGCATACGCCACACCGCCGACCAGTCCCTTCTGATTCAGCCCCGGCATGCGCTTCAGGGTTTCTTCCAGCGAAAGAAATTTGCTCGGAGAGATGCGTCCGGGTCCCGCGAGCCAGTCGTAAATCTTCAGGCCGATATCGAGGTACGCCACGTCGATCCAGTGGTAGCTGGGCACGAGGAACTCGAGGACGCGCGTGAGGTGCGGTGCGTTTTCCAGCATTCGAACCCGTTCGTGCAGAGCGCGCACCAGGACGTGATATTCCTGAAGATCCGCGCCCTTGATGGCTTCTTCCAGGTAACGAACTCCGCCGTGAATGATCTTGGTGGCCGCGCTGGAGGTGGCCCCGGCAAAGTCGCCCGCTTCGAGGAGCACCGTCCGAATCCCGCGCAACTGCGCATCCAGTGCGCAAGCCGAACCGGTGGCGCCCCCGCCAATCACGCACAGATCGAACTGCCGGCCAGAAATGCTTTTCAGTTCTTCTACTCTGCTTTTCATAAACGCCCCTGAATCAGAATGTGACCTTGGTCCTGAACCCCAAAACCGTGGCGTTCGACAAAGAGGGATTGCCGCCTACGTTGGCGTAATATTGAAATGCGGGTTGCACCAGGAGGTACGGCGTCAGCTGCAGCGAGTAGTTCAGCTCGATTGCTTTTTCCGAACCAAGGAGCGGGCCGCCAAGTGATGCTTCGAAGTTCCGATAAGGATCACTGATCTTGCTATACACGAAACCAATGCCAATCCGGTCCTTCGGACGGCGTTCAAATGGAGCATTGATGCGGACCCCCGCCGTGATCTGAACGTTTTCGCGGCTTACATCGCCCGGGCTATAGTCGAAGCCGACCGTTGCATCCAGTCCGCGGTTCGAACCAGCGTCCGGGCGGTACAAAGCCTGGCTTGCCATCCCGTAGATCAGATAGTTGCCGCTGCCCTCGATGCCGGCGGGATTCGCAAACTTACCGCCGTTATAGATACCGCCGAATTTGTATTCACCCGAATAAGTTTTTCCCGTCAAATAGCCAGCTTCGAACAGAAAGTTCGCAGAATTGCGAATTGCGAAGTTGGTGCCGGTAGGATCCTGCCGATAGGGATTCCGATTGCCGGCCATGACCGCGCTCTTGACGTAGAAATGACTCGTTGGTGCAACGAGAATCTCCGCTCCGGGCGTGCCTGCGGGATTGAACGACTCGTAGATGGAGCTGAAAAGATTCCCGAACGCGTAGCCGAGGGGCTCGATAAGCCAGTTGCCACCGTATTCCTGATTGCCGTAAAAATCCAGACCAGCCAACTGTCCCGCTCGGATTCTCAGCTTATTGTGGAGCAGGAGCTGCTGCACCCAGAAGGAATCCAAGCGCGTTGTGTGTTGACTCACCAAATCGCTGGGGTTGGCGAGGGTTCCGATCTTGGCGCCCAGGTTGGCGCCAGATTGCCAAAGCCCCGTGGCATGAAAACTGAGCCCCTGCCATTGAATCATCTTGTCGAAGTCGATGTGTACCGATCCTCGAATTCGTTCCCATCCTGCATAGGACTGCTGTATTCCGCCGGTGGGATTGGCCTGCATATCCGTGATGTAGAAAAAGTCGAAGGTGATGCCTTTTTCCGCCAAGGCGCTTCTCTCGCCTCCCCAATCTCCCAAGAGATACGGTCGCGATAACAATTCGTGTCGCGATAACAATTCCGGAGACGGAGACGGGGTACTGGCATTGTCTTCCGACAGTTGTGCGATCTGTGCCTGCGCCGACGTGCCCAACAGCAGCAGCAGGATAAAGCACAAAAGAATGTGTTGTCTTTGCGCCCCGAACTTGGCGAGGCATTGAAGAAAAGTTGTTGGGTTACTGCAACGGCGAATTGCCGTGTGCGTAAATGAACGGCTGAGATCGCGAAGTACATGTTTGTTTTTCATAGCGAGCGGGAGTAAAGCACTTGCATTGCCAAACGCGCGCGCCCAATTCGTTTTGCTAATCCTCTTTTCCTGAGCTTTTCGCGATCCGAATCCAAAAGAAGTTGATTGCCTCGAAGTGCCATTGCGTCACGCTGCGGCGTGATTTTGACAATGAGACCGCCAAACGTCGCGAGGTGTGACTTTTCTTACTCGCAGCGAGACGGGTCGAGCTGGACAGGGCAGTCACGGTCTTTGGTTGAGGCAGTTCTGATGAGTCGCTTTTCCGAGGGGAAGTCAGCTAATGAACACGCACGTCGCAGAACGTACGTATCGCATCCAGAACTGACGAATCGATCCTCCGGGAATAAACATTCGCTGGTTGGATCACAAAATGGAATGCAACGTGCATTTCATGACAGATCGAGAGGAGCTCTAACGATGGAACTGACAGTTGCAGATAGCAAGAGTGCGCCGGAGAAAACGACCAACTTACACGAAAAGGAAATTCAAGAAATGACGGACGTGTTCATCCGATGCTTGCCATCTTTTTATTCACAAGCGCTCCGTCGCCTGGGCAACCGGGCTGACGCCGAAGATGCCGTTCAGGACGCTTATTTGTCTGCGTATACACACGTCAATCAGTTCAGGAGACAAGCACAAATGTCCACGTGGCTGACTGCAATCGTAATCAATTCGGCGTTGATGAAGCTGCGCCGGCGCCCGCGGAAATTGCACATTCCCCTGGACGCACCAGATCGCGGGCAGGAACAACAAGCGTTCTCGGACACGATTCCAGATCGCCAGCCAAACCCTGAAGAAATATGTGGAGGGTTGGAACTTGCGCAGTGGCTCGCAAGGTTGTCGGAGAGGCTCTCGCCAACTTTGTGCAGGACCTTTCAAATGCGGGACGTGGATGGCTTGAGCATTCGTGAAACGGCAATGCGTCTGGGAGTCCCGAACGGCACTGTTAAGGCTCGCGTCGCAAGGGCTCGCGCTCACCTCAAGCAGATGGTGAAAAAAAGCCTCGCCGGAGAGCGCGATGGAATTTCAAAAGCGAGTCTCGATGCTGCGAACACCGTCAAAATCATGCCATCGCAGTCAACACGGAAGTCAATATGACAGCATCTGCGTCGCGCCCCGGAACCGAAAAGCCCGAACCTCATGCAGGACGAGGAGAGAGTGGAACTTTTGGACGGATATCAGTTTGGAATTCCAGCTGCTAATTAGTTCTGGGTCGTGACACTGGGACGCGATCGTGGAGACGGTTTCTGAGGGGCTAGCATCGGCAACTCCGACGGGACCACGGTTCAGACACTATGTTTGTTGGTCGACAAAGGAGCAGAAAAATGAATTTCGTCACAAATATTTTAGTGAAACTCGGCATCCTCAGGGAGGACATTGATTACCTCCTCCTTCGCGCCTCGATGGTCATCATCTTTCTATTCTTCGGCTACCAGAAATGGTTCGACTATGAGGCCCAGGCGCTGATCCCGTATATCAGCCACGGGCCCCTTATTTTCTGGATGTATCCGGTTTTTGGCGTCAAAGGCGCCACGTATTTCCTCGGAGCGGCGGAGTGGTTTTTCGGGGCGCTTCTGTTCGCGGGCTTCTGGAATAAAAAGTTGGGCATTCTCGGGGCACTGGGCTCCGTCTTCTCCTTCGTATCTACGTTTACGATTATTCCGTTCTTTCCGGACGGCTGGGCGGCTTCCGCGGGGGGATTCCCGGCCATGAAGGAGAACGTCGCCTTCCTGATGAAAGATCTCGTTTTCCTGGCGGTCTCCTTCTATTTGCTGCGGCAGGATGTAGTCAGAGTGGCACAGTCTGCCCAATCGTCACCTCAACTGGCAACAGCCCAGCTCCAGCATAATCCGCGATGACACGGCGAGTTAACCCACAGGGTGAACCGATACATCGCGCATGAGAGACATTCTAACCATGCATCTACCAGATAGCACGCTCGAGTATCTAAGAAAACGTCGAAAGACAAAGAAGGAGAAACACACATGATCCGCACTAACGTTTGGATGAAGCTACTCACAAGTGTTCTTTTGACGGCGGTCACCGCCTTCGCTCAGTCGTCAGATCGCTTGCCGGTGACTGACACCGAGAAGATCGCGGACGCACTGCGGGCCGGCCCCGCCTTCATCACTAAGGACGCGACTGTGCTCGATTGGCCATCGGCGCCTGGAGATGAATACCGGCTCACTCGCAAAGGATCGAACGAATGGACCTGTCTCCCGGGTATTCCTGGGTATCCGCACGATGCGATCGACGCCGCATTCAAGAGAGAGCCAGGATGCTACGACCCGGTATTTCTGCGCTGGATGCAGGACAGCCTTGCCGGCCGCACGCCGCACATTGATCGCATCGGCATCTCGTACATGTATCTCGGCCTCTGGAAACCGGCGAAAGATGGGTCCCCTGGTCATGAGTTCCATGTTGGTCCTCACTTGATGATTGTGAGTCCAAATCAGGACGAGTTTCAGGGATTCAATCGTGACGCAACGAACGGAATGCCCTACGTGTCGCATTTGCCGAATCGCACGGAGCTATTCCTGGTTATGCCAGTGCGGCAATGGGGCGAGCAGCACGTTCATGAATGAGCTCACCGTGCTGCAACAAGCCGCCTCCGGAGGCGTGTAAAGAAGGCAGCCTTGCGCTGTGGGCGGCGCGCCAAACCGTAAACGGAAGATCCAGCGGCGTGGCGCGACGATCGGACTGAGCGCCCACGCACGTGATGGGTCGCAGTGGCCAACGGTGTTTCGTAAGTAGATTTGATTGTAGGAGGTGAACAATGAAAGGAACACAAGCAGTAGGCGAGCTAGGGCAAAATCTCTCGCTCGGTTCGGAGACAAATCACCAAAGGATCGACAAAACCACCATACATTCAGGAGCAAGCAGCGCTCTGGCCAGCAAAGGCGAGGTCATAGCGGCTCTCGGATCGCGAGTGCTGCGCTACGGGCTGGTGCTGGTGGTCGGATGGATCGGCTTGATGAAGTTCACAGGATATGAGGCGAACGGGATCCAGCCGCTTGTGGCGCACAGCCCATTGATGGGGTGGATGTACCACTTTCTGAGTGTGCGGCAGTTTTCGACAGGATTGGGAGTTGTTGAAGTTGCCATCGCCATCTTGATCGCACTTCGGGCGTGGTCGCCGAAGACATCAGCGCTCGGCAGCGCCTTCGCGATAGTGATGTTTCTGACGACGCTCTCGTTCTTATTTTCGACTCCGGGATGGGAACCGAGTCTCGGCGGGTTTCCTGCGCTTTCGGCAATGCCTGGGCAGTTTCTGCTCAAGGACGTGGTGTTGCTGGGGGCGGCGATCTGGTCGCTGGGCGAGTCGCTAACGTCGGTAAGCATGCGCGCGGCCGAGTAGTCAGCCGCGCATACTCAAGAGAGGCAGGCGCAAGGCTGTCGCCAGAGAGCGATTACTTCGGCATTCGAGAAAGGAAAGTATATGAGCACGATGCAAAACACTACCGCAAACGAGCCAGGGTGGAAAGCGAATCCCGAGGAATACGACCTGGTTATTCTTGGCGGTGGCACGGGAGGAACTATCGCTGCCTGGACTTTTGCCGGGCAAGGCCAGCGTGTCGCGGTGATCGAACGAAAGTACGTCGGCGGGTCATGCCAAAACATTGCCTGCATGCCCAGCAAGAACATCGTTCACAGCGCGAAAGTTGCCTCGTATTTGCGAAGGAGCGAAGAGTTCGGCATAGCCAAAAGAGACTTCACCCTGAATATGTCTGTAGTCCGCGAGCGCAAACGCAAGATGGTATCCGGTTGGATCAACGTCTACCTCGAGAACTATGAAAAGACCGGAGCCGAATTCATTCTTGGCTCCGGCCGATTCATCGCACCTAAGACCTTGGAGGTCACGTTGCCCAATGGCACCACTCGTCGGCTGCGCGGAACCAACGTGATCATCAATACGGGTACGCGCGCAGCTCTGGAATCCATACCTGGCCTTGCCGAAGCTCGGCCTCTCACCCACATCGAGGCACTCGAACTTGACGAAGTTCCAAGTCATCTCATCGTGCTCGGCAGCGGCTACGTCGGTTTGGAATTTGCCCAGGCCATGCGCCGCTTCGGCAGCAAAGTCACGGTAATCGGGCGCAGTTCGCAGTTGCTGCGTCACGAAGACGAAGATGTCAGCGAGGCTCTTCGCAGCCTTTTTAAAGACGAAGGCATTGACCTCGTTCTGAATGCGCGCATCAAGCAAATATCCGGAACGTCGGGCCAGTTCGTAAAAGTTCTAATCGAGCAAAAGGGAACCGAGCGCACGCTTGCTGGTAGCCACCTGCTGGTTGCATTGGGCCGCATCCCGAATACCAAAGACATAGGGCTCGAGTTAACCGGCGTCGAGACGACAGGCGCGGGATACATCAAGACGAATGAACGTCTCCAGACCACCGCGCCGGGCGTTTGGGCCATCGGCGAAGTAGCAGGCAGCCCGCAATTTACCCACGTTAGTGTTGACGATTTTCGCGTCGTTCATGACTCCATCACCGGCGGCAAGCGCGTAACCGCCGGGCGACAAATTCCCTTCTGTCTATTCACCGACCCGGAGTTGGCACGTATCGGTCTGAGCGAAAAGGAAGCAAGAGCGCAAGGCATTGCCTACCGCCTGTTTAAAATTCCGATGGAAGCGGTATTTCGGGCCAGCACCCTGTCAGAAACACGAGGATTCCTAAAAGCACTCGTTGAACTGAATGGAGATCGCATTCTAGGCTTCACCGCTTTTGGAGTCGGCGCCGCCGAGATCATGACGTCCGTGCAGATCGCGATGGGCGCGGGGTTGCCATACACCACGCTGCGCGACACGATTCTGACTCACCCGACCCTGGTTGAGGGCCTGATCCCGTTGTTCTTGTCGGCGCCGACGACGCCAGCGATGCAGGCCAATGAGGCTCGCACCGGCGGCAACGATAAAAGCTATAAAGCGGCGAGCGATTAACAAAGATTGGTGCGCGCAAAAAGTTGAGTGGATAGAAAGAGGAGCAAATCGCGTGAAATTCATCACCAATTTGTTAGTCAGAGCGGGAGTTCTGAGGAACGATCTCACTTGATTAGAGCATCGATGGTGATCGAAAGGAGATGGAAATAAAATGACCTGTCTGAATGATTTAGGTCGCCGGAGCTTTCTGAAGATTGCCGCGGCATTTGGCGGCGCTTCCACCGTTGGAGCTTTGCCCAACCTTGCTGGCGCTCAGGATAGACCACAACAGACTGGTACCCCAGCCATAACGCTTCAGGACGTACCGTTCAGTTCCGGAGCAAAGCTGACCATAGAGCGCCGCGGGCAGATCGTCCTTTTTGGCATCAATCGTCCTTACATCCATAACCGCATTAATCCTGAGACTTACGAAAAACTGGCCGAAGCATATTACCAATATGATCATGATTCCTCGCTGCGCGCCGCGATTCTATTTGGCCACGGGGAGAACTTTTCAAGAGGGATAGACGTTGAAGGATTTAAATCGCTGGCAGGGACGGGCAAGCCATGGATCGCGAGCGCTGGGACGATAGACCCTCTTGCAAAGCGTGCTCCGAGCCTCACCAAGCCTCTGATCGTGGTTACGCATGGCGATACCTGGAATATGGCTCATGAGCTCCATCTTGTTGCCGACATCCGTATTGCTTCAGCCGACGCCCGCTTCGGCCAGGATGAGAATACACATGGACGTTTTCCCGGGGGAGGATCGACCATCCGGTTCCCGCGGGAAGTAGGCTGGGGGAATGCCATGCACTACATCCTGACCGGAGATCACTGGAGCGCCGAAGAAGCATACCGTATGGGAGAAGTGCAGAAGGTAGCTCCGGATGCGAAGGAAGCGCTAGAGGCTGGCATTCGAATCGCGAACAAGATTGCCGATTGCGGCCCGTTGGGCATCAAGACCTCATTGGCATCTGCTCACCTGGCGATTGATCGAACTGAGGAAGAGGCATTATCAAAACTCGACGCGCAATTTGGAGCCCTTTTCCACACGCAGGATTTTCTGGAAGGCCAGAAGGCAGAGGCGGAAGGCCGAAAGCCGGTCTACCAGGAAAAATAAGTGCGAATCAAAAACATGCGACCGACGGGTCTCATATGCTTAAAACCCTAAAAAGGAGGGAGTTATGCCATTTGTCGAAGTATTTACCAGAGAAAAGCTGTCCGATGAAGTTCGCGCGAAGCTTGCGGAAGAGTTGTCCAATACCATAATGACCGTAGAGGTCGGAGGCCCTACCGAATCCGCGAAGATGATCGACTGGATGTGGTTCCATACCATGCCGGCCGACAGTTGGGCGGTTGGCGGCCGCTTTGACGATAAATACGTGAAGGGACGGAAAATGGCGCACGCGCGCATTATCGCGCCGCAAGGTCTTATGAACACGGAGTTGAAGTCAAGGGCGATCAAAGAAGTCTCGCGTGCCCTGAAGGCCGCGCTGGGAGTCGGCAGGGAGGAAGACGATACCGGGATCTTCACAATGTGCGTCGAAATTGACGATGGACAGTGGGCAGTCGGCGCGAAGATTCCCACGCTCTTTCAATTGCTCGATAACCTCGGCGGCAACATCTCGGAGCAGAGGCGCGCTGAAATGAGTGCTCGATATCCTCAGAAGCGCTGAGAGGGAACCAGCTTACGAACCCTGCAAATTCTCGCGAAATGGCGGAGCCGCTGTTCGCTACATTTCTTTCCGGTTATGCTTTCGTGCAGGATTTTTGCTGCAAGGTCGCTGCCAATTTTCCTTCGGTATTTGAGGCAGTCCGCGACCGTCTTTGCCGCGCTGTAAATACGAACAGGCACTCCATCGATTGTCGTATTGAAGACTCCTTGCGTGAGCGCGTTTCCGGAAAAACGCACGAAGCGCAACTTCAGGCCATCGACGACGGGCTTTTTTGCCTTAAAGTCGATCGCCACCCAAATCGAAGCAGATTCAAGTGATAAGAGGCCATGGTACTTGGCCGCTGACTCGAGGCAAATGACACCAGCCGGTACTCGCTTACAGGCGAGAACGATCTGACGCTCAAAGTCTGCGGGATAATCTGCTCGGGCATAAAGCCCGCGGCCGATCTTCAGAAGTAGTCCACGGTCAACGGCCCTGCTCAGTTCTTGTGGGTGTATTCCCGACCGATACAATTCTCTCGCTCGCACGACCGTCCGTTTGTTAAGAATCGAGACCAAGCGGTTCATCGAGAATCAGACCTTCGTCCTTCACGCGATCATCTGACTGCAGGAACAATTCGCAGTTCCAAGTGTCGCACAGACGACCATGTGAGGAAAGGTCGGTAAATATGAAATGGCACCTCAAAGTGGGGAACAGTTTGGGGAACAATTGTTCCCAAACATGACGTTTTCGACCCGAACAAGAGGATTACGGGCCGACCTAAATTGTTGATTTCCGAACAGCAGGCACTGGGACTCTCGAACTTGCTAAACCGTTGTAGAGGTCGGCGAGCCCCGGTTAGAGCAGGTCACTCAAACCAGGGAAGGGAATCGACCGATTCTTCGGGACAATTAGATAACCGCCCCTGGTCCACGTCTGCGACCAAACTTAGGACAGGGGTGAAGGATTCAAATATGGTCGCAATAACGGACCCACTTCCAGCTTCAGTCTGCGTGCCCACTGGGCTTGTGTCATCTCACCTGAGGGGTGAGTTCAGAGTGTGTGAGCCGAAGAGAAATGGACCCAGTATGGACCCAACCCTCCCCCAAGTAGAGAGAAGTACACAACTTACGGTGGACACAGCTAAGAGGGGAGCTCAGTTGGTGAAAGACACCCTTAAAGTGAGGCTTCTCATCACTATATGTCATATGTCTTGCGAGCCTTTTATAAGCCGTGCCAGGCTGGCGAGTAACTTCAGGTTTGCCACAATCCGTCAAGATCCAGCCAAGCGCCGGGGATCACTTCCTACAGGCCGACTTCCCATTACCAATCCGCACCCAAACCTTCCCATAAGGCCGTTTCTCGTTACTTATCTGGTGAGACTTCCAACAACCGGACTTCTGGGGCGCCTGCAAGATTTCACTCGTAGGGAGAACGTATTGGCCGAGGCATGATGGGGAATAAATTTTTCCGCAACGAAAATGATGACGATGGGGAGTCTAGAACTCAAGGCGTAATTGAAACGCGATCATCCGTGGCGTGCTGTCACCGCCTAAACCGACACCAAGCAGACCGGTCGGCGGAGAAGTTGCGTACGTGAGCGCTCCAAAGCCAGTCTGCGTGGAAGGCTTTCCCGGAATGCCGGCGAGCACCATGCTCGGAAGTCCGAAATTCGGATGGTTGAACACATTGAAGAACTGGGTGTCGAACCGCAGCTTCAGGCGATCGGTGAGTGGAAACGATTTGGTCAGGTAGAAGTCGCTCCAGGCGAAATTTGGACCGCGCAGGGCATTGCGGCTGAGGTTGCCGAATTGACAGCTCTGAGAATTATCGCCGCCGAAGCAAGCTCCGGTGCTCGGGTCAACGACGGAGACAAAAGCATTTGGATTGAGCCACTGCACCGTGCCCGGTTGCGTGACACCTGGAATGGGGTGGTGAGCATACAGAGGCACACCGGGAATGAGGCTGGCGAATTGCGGCCCACTACCGTTCACAATGCCATTGCCATTTGCGGAGTAGGGAGTGCTAAGAACGGAGAAAGGGATTCCGCTGTGCCAAAACACGGTGCCCGAGACTTGCCAGCCGTTTAGGGCGTAGGCAAGGTGGCGGCTATGGAGCTTGAGGGGTAGTTGATAGACGTATTGAGCACTGAGATTGTTGCGGATGTCGTAGTCACATGGACCATAGTCGCGCGCCAAATCTCCGGGGAGGGGGTTGAGAATTCCGCCAGCGGAAAACTGCAGGAATCCACCGTTGGAGACGGTGTCCATGCAACGGCTCCAGGTGTAGTTCACTTGCCCCATCAGGCCGTGGCCCAAGCGCTTCATCGCCGAGAGTTGCAAACCGCTGTAGTGGCTGTTCGCGCCGGTGGAGAATTGCGAGACGGCACTGAATCGCGGGTCGGTGGACTGAGCATAGGGGAAGGGCGCAAAGCAGCCCTGACAGACCGTCTGATATCCATTCACCTGCGTAAGATAGGGTTGATTCACGGCGCGGGTGCCGACGTATTGCGCCTGGAGTTTTGTTGTCGATCCCAACTCGTGTTCCAGGCCGAGGCTCCATTCCATGAAGTATGGCGCATGAAGTTCACCGCTGGGCATCGCCGCGATGGCAACTGGAGGAAGGCATGTTGCAGGATTTGATTGTGCTGATGCACAGGAAAGCTGGCCCGACGCGAATCCGGAATTGAAGGATTGATTTGCCGCCCCGGTTGCGTCAACCGCACTTTTCGGCACTGCTGGCGGTATGGCCGTGCCACCAACGGTTCCAAGGAGACCGCCTTGGAATGTTTTCACGTAGGGCGGATTGAAGCCAACCACATCGGCGATGGCGCCGGGGAGAATATCGCTGAAGAGTCCGAAGCCAGCGCGGAGGACGGATTTGGGTTCAAACTGCCAGGCGAGGGCAGTCCTGGGTTGCAAGATAGCGAGGGGCGTCGAGGAAAATATGTGGCCGAGACCGGTCTGAATCGTGGCGTTCAAGGGCCGATTCACATCATGCGAGATGGAATTGAAAGATCCGGTCAACCGGGCAATGTGCTGATGCGGATTCAGCGGATTGGAATTCAATGTATCTCGTATCCCGAAAGTCCACGTCAGTTTCTTGGTCACTTTCCAAGTGTCCTGGGCGTAAAGGTCGAGATTGAGGAAATTGAAGGGCTCGTTCGCCGACGTGGGGAAAGTCCTCGCCGCAGTAGATGCGACTCCATAAATGTATTGTGGGAGGGTGGTGTAGCTCACCGTCGGGACGGAACCCTCGCCGAAGTCGTAGTCGTTCAAGCGAAAGATTCGTGTGTTGGTTCCAAACCGGAGTTCGTGCGCGCCATGGCTCCAGGCGAGGTTGTCGTTGATAAAAAAGCGGGAGGCGCGCCTCCCCTGGACCCACGTGTTGTCCAACCCGCCGAGAGTTGTGAACGGGGCATTGGCGCCGCTCCCTTGAAGGACTATAGGAAATGCAGAAAGAGTTTTCTGAAAATCCGCGGGCCCGAATAGGCTCTCATACCAGGAGAATGCCGGGTTGAAGTAGTTCACAAGATTTTGCGAAAAGACGCGGGTGTATCCCGCCGCGAAGGAGTACAGCGGTTGGGGAGAGACCGAGTCGAACAAGGAATTGATCGGATCGGTGTAGGCAGCTTGGACGCCGGTATCGGCCTGAAAGCGAAACCAAGTGGTGTTGTTTTCATCGATGTTGTAATCGATGCGAACGGTTTGTACTTGTTCGTGATCGTCGCTTGAATGCGAGACGCTCTGGCGATTGGCGCAACCGTTTCCGTCATTTGCGACTGCGGGAGCAACTCCGCCGGCATCGAACGGACAGCCGAGGACCGCGAGAGGCGTTCCGTTGGTATTTCCGTAGAGAGAGAACATCCTCCGGTAGAAGGGCGCCGATTGCGGTGATGGGTGATAGACCGTCCCGGTGACGGAATCCGTTCCCCCAAGCGGGAGCTGTTGCAAAACGTAATTCTGGAACGCTGGAGTTGGGACGGTAGCGGGGGTGACAATGGGCAGGGCAATCCGAACCCATTCGCTATCGAAGAAAAAAAACAGCTTGTCGTGGACAATCGGGCCCCCAACACTCCCACCGAAATGATTCACGGTGGAGCGTGGTTTGTGATTTCCCGGCGTGGCGTTGGTGAAATAATCGGCGGCGTTGAACTTCGAGCCGTTCCATAATTCGTAGAGATTCCCGTGAAACTGATTGGAACCAGATTTAGTGACGTAGTTGATCTGTGACGCGCCGTACCGGCCCTGGTCGACCGCATAGGAAAGCGTATTGACCGTTACCTCTGAAATGGAATTCAATCCAAGGACGAGGTTTGTCGAGAGTCCGCTGTTGAGATTCGTCAGTGGATCATTCGTTTCCAAGCCGTCGACGATATAGCCGTTCGAGAGAGCGGGGAGGCCATTGAATTCGACGTTGCCGTAACCATTCGTGCCGCCGACGAAGTCATTGCCGTTGCCTGCCGTGTTGATGAGAGCGCCAGCCGCAAACTGCAGAGGGTAAGTTAAATCGCCGCCGGGATTGGGAAGGTCCTTCAACGCGGGAGCATTTAGGGTTGTGGACGAGTTGGCATTCTCGGGGCTGAGAATCGCGGCTTCGCTGCTGACTTCGACGCTCTGCATCGCCCGGGCGACTTGAATCGTGAAATTTACGATTTGTTTCTGGCCCAGGCCGGAAGACACAGAGTCATTCTGCGCTGGCTCGAAGCCCTGAGCTTCCACCTTGACAGAATACGTACCCGGCTTCAGCTGAGAAAAGTTGAACCTGCCCGATTCGTCGGTCTTCGCGGTTCGCTTCAGCCCAGTCTCCTTATTAAGGACTGTCACCGTGGCTTCCGGCACTGCCGCGCCACTCGCGTCCCGTACCTGACCGACGATGGCGCTGGTGGTTTCACCCTGGGGAAAGGTTACTTCAGGCAAGAGAAAATGAAATGAGCCGACAAGAATGACGATAGAGAGAGTCGAGCGAAGCATTATTGTGGACCTAGTTCTATTCACCTGAGCTTCAGGTATTAACCATACTTAAGATAAAAACTTAATGCAAGTGAATACCGTAGGAGGAGTTCTGGTAGATTGCCAATTCGCCGGACAAGTGGCCACGTCGTCCGCTAAACGGAGAGACGGGATACAGCAACCACACCCCCCAGAAACGGGGTTCTGGGAAACGGAAACGGCATCGCTCCAGTGTTCACCGCACTGCATAATGTTCGACATTTAGCCTTCGACAGCGTCCTCTTTGACCACGTTTCGCGGGCCCTTGTCGTCCCGCAGTCCGACAAACTTCGAATGTCGCAACCCATTTCCTTCGGTCCATTCCTTTCCTGAAACTAACTTCCTTGACGAATTCCTGATGAAATCCTCCGGACTTCTCAACGCCTTCGCCCCTATCTTTAGTGAAGCAGCGGCGAAACTCGTACCCGTTTGGTTGAGGGAACCATGTCGCTTACCGTATTCATGGCGCTTAAAGAAGCGTGGTGTCCTGTGCAGAGGCGCCGCCTGGAAACAGCGCGATAAGGAATGCACTGGACACTGTTATCGCGCTGCGCATCTGAACCGACTCTGGAGGAAACACCAATGAAATCGATTACTCGGCTAGTCACAGCAATGGCAGTTATGTTCGCGGTCGCCACCCTGTGTTCCGCGCAGGACGTCAAGCCTACCGACCTGGGCAAAGGGGCAGCGTTCAATGGCAAGAAGATCGAGGTAAAGGACAAGGGAGAGGTCGCTTACCTGCTGTCTTTCACGGCGGGGAAAGAGTTCGAGGCCACCACGGACGGCCTGAAGAATACCGACGTGCACCTTTTCGTCTACGACTCCTCCGGCGCGGAAGTCGCTAAGGACGACTCGCCCGGACCGGAGTG
>Ga0210403_10000707_pt1 | contig 33861 bp, 13 predicted proteins | sample IncBWC19MmetaG_FD_150863 | JGI IMG/M metagenome (GOLD analysis project Ga0210403, IMG submission 150863) | Forest soil microbial communities from Barre Woods Harvard Forest LTER site, Petersham, Massachusetts, United States - Inc-BW-C-19-M | ecosystem: Environmental > Terrestrial > Soil >...
GCCATGGGGGGCGTCCCTTGGCCATGTTTCTGACTGGTTTGCCGTGGGCAGGTTCAGCGCGAGGACGAAGCAGCTCAAGTTCCGCGGAATTCACGTGCGGATGTTGCTCGGGCCGGTCGGTTACATACCAGCCCCATCCCAGAGCGACGAGACCTCCAATGAGACCGCATAGCCAAAAGGAAGTGCGCCATCCCCAACGTTGCATCGTCCAAGCAATAAATATTGGCGTTAAGGCCCCGCCGGCCCCGATGCCTAAGGTGGTAAAGCTGATGCCTAATCCCAACTTTCCCGAGCTCATCCATGAGCCCACGATTTTGGCGGAGTTCGGAGCAGTGAACCCTTCTCCCGCGCCGATTAAAAGCTGACATATCGCGAACGACCACGCCACCCCCACCCAGCGACTTAGGGGAAGCCGGGGCGCAATCGCCATGGCTGCCAAAAAAAACGAATACCACAGGATGGCCAAGGTTAGAACTCTGCGGGGACCGAAGCGATCACCAGCGAGGCCGCCCGGAAGCTGCGTGAGTGCATAGCTAAAAACGAACATTCCTAGAATCCATCCCATGGTCGTGGCGCTAAGCCGGAACTCGGCCTGGATGTACGACGCGGCGACTCCCAGGTTTATCTTTCCGAGGGACGGGAGCATATTCACGATTGCGATAAGCGCCATGACGCGCCAGCGGACGCCCGTCGGGCGGAGATCGGATGACATCGATTGTCTCTCCGGAAGCTGCTGAGGAATGGCTCTCATGGTCGAGCGCACAGCGAGCTTTCTCCTAGGTTTCGGCGCGCACGGGCTTGCTCGGTACGGCGCATGGATCAGGGCTCGCGAACAAAACATGGAAAGAACGAGCCCTCGACGCGGTCATGAAGTGGATCTGGCCTGTGGGACCAAGCTTTGCGGAAACGAGCGTAGGCAGAAGGCCGTGCCAGCGGCTAAATGAAATGAGGGTCACGAGGCAATAACAGCCTGGCCCACCACACTTGAGCTGCTGTGACTGCCATTCCCGCCTCGCTGAATCGGTGCGAAATCTGGCGCTGACTTCCTTCTGCCCTACTCTTGACCCAACGCACGTTGCAGGTATACTTTCGGTCACGCCGATAGTATTCTCACTAGAATCAGACTTATGTCCTTTAACGAGTCTAAAAATAATCTTAAAACCATCGTTGATGGCGCTCCAGACGAGCACCATCAGCCCGTATATGAGTTTGGGCCGTTCACGATCGACCATTCAGAGCGCCAGCTCCTGCGTGAAGGCGTCCGCGTTCCTGTGACGGCGAAGGCCTTTGATACTCTCTTGCTGTTGGTTCAGCGGAATGGTCACCTTGTGGAGAAATCAGAAATCATGCAGGCCATCTGGCCTGATTCTTTTGTCGAGGAAGGCAACCTTTCGGTTACGATTCACATGCTTCGAAAGGCTCTGGGCGACGACGGCAGCGACTCCAAGTACATCGAGACGGTTGCCAAACGTGGGTATCGCTTTTTGCCAGACGTGCGGGAAGTAGCCGCCTCAGAGTCTCCCTTATCCGGTACGGTCATGGAAGCACCGGTCTTAGTGCCAGAGGCGGCTCGCCGGCCCGCATCTTTCATCAGGATTGGCCTTGGCATTGCCTTTTTGACGGTCGTTGCCATGATTATGGTGTTCTCCGTGGTGCGCGCTCGGAAGCCAGGCGGACCTGGAGCAAAGATCCGCTCCTTGGCCGTGCTGCCTTTCCGGAGCTGGAATTCCCATGCCACCCAGGATTACCTCCGGTTGGGACTGGCCGACGCAATTATTACAAAGCTAGCCAGCACCGGACAAATCATTGTGCGACCGACCAGTGCCGTGCTGAAGTACGCGGACTCCTCAGCAGATCCGTTGTCGGTAGGAAGCGAGCAGAAAGTAGATGCCATCCTTGCAGGCTACATCGAAACTTTGCCCGATCACGTCCGCGCTACCGCCCAATTGATCCGAGTATCCGATGGCGCGTTATTGTGGGCCGGCACATTTGAGCAGAGTTCCCAGCAAATATTTGTCTTGGAAGACAAAGTGGCGGACAGGGTCGCGCAATCGCTGTCCATTCACCTCCCCAGTGAAACAAGTATCCACCTGGCGCGCCGGGACGTGGACTCCAAGGCCTACCAACTTTATATGGAGGGGCGTTATTTTTGGAACAAGAGAACAGAGGAAGGTCTGCGCCGGAGCATCGAGTATTTTCAGCGGGCGACTACCGAAGATACGCAGTACGCGCCTGCTTACGCAGGTCTCGCTGATTCCTACGTCCTTCTGGATTCCTACGGTGTTGAGCCGGCCTCGCAGGCATACCCAGTAGCTAAAGCGGCGGCGCTCAAGGCCTTGCAGCTCGACGATTCGCTTGCGGAAGCGCACGCCTCTCTCGGGATGGTCTACTTCTACTATGAATGGAATTGGCCAGAGGCTGCCAAAGAGTTTATGCGTGCTATCGCGTTGAATCCGAACTACGCACTCGCGCACAGCTGGTACGCCCTGAATCTTGGGGCCATGGGGCGGTACGATGAAGCGCTCGATCAGGTGCGGCGTGCCCAAGTCCTGGATCCCCTGTCGCTCGAAATAAACACTGTAGTCGGCCGAATCTTTTACCTAAGGCATCAGTACGATCAGTCGATTGATGCCTACCGCAAGGTCATCGACCTAGACCCGCACTATGCGCGCGCACACGCTCGCCTGGGAATGACGTATGCGGCCGAGGGAGCTTTCGGAGATGCCATACACGAGTTTGGGGAAGCGCAGCGGCTTTCCGGTTCTGATTCCTACCCGGAAGGGCTGATGGGTTACACATTTGCGAGGTCGGGTGACACCGTCCGGGCTCGGAAGCTGCTTCAAGAATTGACACAGCGCTCGCGTCGGCAAGCTGTGCCTGCGTTCAACATGGCTCTCATCTGCATTGGGCTCGGCGATCGCGATCAGGCGCTGGACTGGCTCGCGAAAGCATACCAAGACCGCTCCAGCTACATGGTGTACGCGAAGACCGAGCCATTACTCGATCCTATCCGTTCCGACCCGCGATTTGCTGCGTTGCTCCAGCAGATGGGCTTCCGAGAGAGCGGAACCTAGTTTCGTTCTGAAGATGCCCGGGGCCACCACATTCATTTTCGGGACTCGCCTCCAATACCAATACTTCATTCGTCGAAGGATGCGTTAAGACTCGTTCGGGAGAGCTTGCTGACACTCGGGGAATCGTCGACGCTGCGTGAATAGGATACGCCACAGCTGCATAGTCTGTTGGCCTATCAGACACCGACGGCGATCGCGGCGCTACGGTCATGCGGCTGGCCTCTCTTCTTCCAGCAGTTTGCCTCCATCAACCCGGCGCGAAGTCAGCTCTATAGCGAAATCCTTACCGCACATGCCAGGAGCGGGCTAGGACTGACTGGGGCAGTTCAAGGCGATTGCCATTTCGAACTAGAACTAAGGAGGGCCCAAAGCTTTGTCCTCCAGTGGACCCTCTGAGCTGTATGCAGAAGCAGGCGCGCTGGGTGGCAATCTGAAATTGGGTGAACTCGGACAAGTGTCGGTTCAGCTTGGTCATGGCCGTAACAACGTTTTTTTAAGAAATAATTCATGGGCGTTAAAGGACATTCGCAGCCAGTTTTTTTACAAGGTTGAGTAAAGGGGAGCTGCCTGCATTGGAAGAAGCGAGCACTCGAAGAAGGCAGATTCTCGATGGGCACGTGGGAAAAGCAATATTCGAGTTACGCGTGGGTCCTGTCGGGGGTGATGGTGCCGCCGGGGCTTAGGTAAGGCGTTAGCGACCCGGCGCGAGCCAGCATTTTTTGGAATTCTGCGTTGGCTATGATCCTTTGAACAAATCGAACTAGCCCATCGTGGAAGCGGAGCGTGTGGAATCTGTCTGAATTGTGGATGAGGAGGACGAGCATGTCTCACTGGACGGCCGTAAAGAGAAACGTAATAGCGCTTCAGGTGCTTGCGCTCTTAGCGCTAAATATTTTTTTCGCCTACCCAACATCCGGACAGGTGGTGGGGGCAACGCTCGAGGGCACAGTGACGGATGCGTCCAGCCAGCTAATACCTCAGGCCCAAATCTCCGTCAAAAACGTGGCGACCGGAATTATCACATCCATTAGCACGAATGCGGATGGCTTCTATACAGCCCCGAATTTGCTCCACGGAGACTATGTGGTTACGGTTTCTGCTCCCGGTTTTGCAACCGTGGTACGAACCGGGGTCACTCTGACCGTCGGAGCCCAGCAAGTCCTGAACTTCACCCTTCGAGTGGGAGAAGTTACACAAAGGGTGGAAGTCACTGCCGCCCCGCCGACGGTGCAACTGGCCTCGTCCAGCATTGGAGCAGTGGTAGGTTCCGAAACCATTGTCGACCTGCCACTGAACGGGCGCGATTGGACACAACTGGCAGCTCTCCAAACCGGCGTCCAGGTTGTCCCGACTCAGAGGCCAATTAATGCGAGTGGCGTTCGAGGAAACCGCGGGTTCGGAAACCAAATAACCGTGTCCGGCACACGACCACAACTCAATAACTACCGCCTGGACGGAGTTAGCATCGTTGACTACTCCGGCGGAGCACCGGGCAGCGCGCTCAGCGTCGCCTTGGGCGTGGATGCTGTTGCGGAGTTTTCCGTTCTGACAGCCAATTACTCAGCCGAGTACGGCCGAACTTCCGGCGGCGTGGTCAACGCTGTCACACGATCTGGGTCGAACCAGATCCATGGGACCGCCTTTTGGTTCCTTCGCGACGAAGGCTTTGACGCAAAAAACTTCTTTGATACAAGCGTCGTTCCGTTTCATCGGAACCAGTTTGGCGGATCCGCTGGAGGTCCTATTAAGAAGGATAAGGCCTTCTTCTTTTTTGATTACGAAGGGATCCGTCAGGTTCTTGGCGCGACGAGCGTTGATCACGTGCCTTCCGCTGACGCACGAAATGGCATCTTGCATAACCCCGACGGGACGACAACGACGGTGACGGTGGATCCCTTGGTTAAGCCTTTCTTCGGTTTCTATCCGATGCCCAACGCCGGACTAATAGGGACGGGGAATACGGGAGTGTACATCGTTGCGGGCAACAATGTCTCTACCGAGAACTTCGAGACCGCCAGAATGGACTGGGAAATATCCGGGAAGGACAGTTTTTCTGGATCGTGGTTCTACGATAAAGGTTCGGCGGAGGCACCGGACGCCCTAAATCAGCTGGTCATTGGCAACGCGACTAGCCGGCTGATGACCTCGTTGGAAGAGAAGCATGTCTTCTCCCCGTCCGCGGTCAATACCTTGCGCGCTGGCTACAGCCGGGTGGCTGCACTCATCCAAGTAAACCTGCAGGCAATCAATCCTCTGGTAAAGGATGTGTCACTCGGTTCCTTTGCCGGGCTTCCCGCACCGTCGTTGAGTGTGCCGGGACTAACGGATTTTGTCGGTGGCGGTGTAGGGGGATTTACGGGCGATGTATACGCTTGGAACTCCTTCCAGGCGTACGACGATGCGTTCCTGACCAAGGGTGTCCACTCGCTGAAGTTCGGCTTTGCTTTCGAGAGAATGCAACATAACCTGATCATTCCGTCCCGTCCCACCGGGAGTTTCAACTTCGGCTCGCTCTCGGATTTCCTAACCAATCAACCTCTCTCGTTTCAAGGGCAGCTGCCAAGTACGGGTTTTCCCCAAGGAATACGACAGAGTCTCGCTGGCGGTTATATCCAGGACGATTGGCGGTTGCGTCCTAACCTGACTCTGAATCTGGGTCTGCGGTACGAAGCAGTCACGGTGCCGACGGAGGTGCATAACCGGCTTTCGAATCTGCCAACCTTCACCTCCGCAACGCCTCATTTAGGTTCTCCTTATTTCAGCAACCCGACCCTGCATGATTTTGAACCCCGGGTGGGTTTCGCTTGGGACCCTTTCCGCACCGGCAAGACAGCGGTCCGTGGAGCCTTCGGCATCTTTGATGCCTTGCCTCTCAATTACGAATTCTTCCTTGCGGAAGCCCTCTCAACTCCGTTTCATCAAATCCTCAGCGCAACCAATCTGCCAGCGGGTTCATTCCCGACCGGGGCAGCAAACGTTTCAAATGTTGACCCGTCGAAACTGATGGCCGCCTCCATTGAATCGGACCCGCATCGCAATTACGTCATGATCTGGAATCTGAATGTGCAGCAACAATTAGCTGCAGACACGACCATAACGATTGGTTATGTTGGGAACCACGGCGTCCACATGCTCGATCGTGCGGATGACATAAACAGCGTTCTTCCTACGACTACTTCTCAGGGGCTCCTGTGGCCGTCGCCACGGGGCAGCGGAACAAAACTAAATCCCAACAATGGTGACATCCGCGGCCTTTATTGGGGTGGCGACGCAGTGTATGACGCTCTTGAGGTGGGAGCATTGAAAAGGATGAGCCACGGCTTCCAAGTACAAGGCTCTTACACCTGGGGCAAGGCTATCGACACCGGTTCGGCCAGTGTTATCGGTGACCCATATACGAACTCCATCTCAAGCCTGTTCTGGTTTTGCAAGAAATGCAGGCGCGGTCCGTCGGACTTCAACATAGCTCATACCCTCGTGGCCAACTACATCTGGGATGTTCCGGCACCAAAGAATTGGGGGCCTATTGGTTCACACGTCCTAGGCGGATGGGAGGCGGGAGGACTCTTCACTGCCGAGACTGGCGTGCCTATCACACCTCTGATCGGTGGAGATCCTCTTGGACTCAACAGCAACGACCCGTTCGCCTTTCCGAACCGTCTCACCGGGCCCGGATGCGGTTCAGCCGTAAATCCTGGAAATATCAACAATTACATCAAGCTCAGCTGTTTTGCCGCTCCGAATCCGCTTACTCTTCTTGGCAATGCGGGCCGCAACTCAGTGGTCGGACCTGGACTCATGACCTGGGATTTCTCTCTGCTCAAGAACAACTACATCAAGAGATTCTCCGAAAGCTTCAACCTGCAATTTCGAGCCGAATTCTTCAATATCTTGAATCGGCCCAATTTTGCGACACCCTTCCACAACAACACCCTGTTTGACCAGAGTGGAAATCCGGTCGGTGGAGCGGGCGCGATCGATCAGACCTCGACGCCGTCACGGCAAATTCAATTTGGCTTGAAGTTGATCTGGTAACCTGAAGCCAATACTCTGATTCTGACGCCGAGATTCCAGACTGTGCGCAGAGGCTTGCTACTGAGTGAGGACTGCATTTGGCAGACCTCGCCTGACACTGAGATTTGAACCGCATGAAATCAGTTGCTCAAGATAAGTGATGGTTTCGGTTGTCTTGGCAACGCCTTGGATCTTGGAAGCTGCCTTTCATGAATATTATTTCAAGCACTCGCCTTCCGCCGCGGGAGGCGTGAGATGAGGTCTAAAATGCGGCGTCGGAAGGTGCTTTCGTTCTTGAGCCTGCGATCCGTGTTTGGCCTGTCGGGGTGCAGGGCGAACCCCGCCGCGGATGCCCGTGTCAACGAATGATGCCGACTTCTGAAATTAGGCGGTTTTCGTTTGTTCGAGTATCGCAGCTTGGAGGAGAATGCGGATGGCAACACGATTAAAATTGAAATATGGCCGACTCGCGCTTGCAGCAACCTGCCTTGGTATCGTCACCATCAAGGCAGGCGGATGGCCGCAGTCACCCGCCCTCGACATCACCTTGACCGGACAATCGATGATTCGGTCGGACATCCGTGCTACAGCGCCTTCCACTGTGCCCACGATAGCGTCACTGCTGAAGGGCGACGTAATATTTACGAACTTTGAAGGGACGGTAGCAGAACGCGGTCAGCCGAACGAATCGACGCCCTTGCAGCCGGAGTCGGAGGGAATATTCCTCGCCCCACCTGGAGCGCTCGGTGCGCTGAAGGCTTTAGGCTTTAACCTGGTGTCTCTGTCCAACAACCATGCGTGGAATCTCAGGGCCGTGGGTATTCAGAACACGCTCCAGGAAGCGAGCCGCCTTAACCTGGCTTATGCTGGGACCGGGAACACGGTGGACGAAGCTGTAGCGCCAGGCTACCTGCACACGCCGAAGGGCACAGTTGCGCTCGTGGGGATGGCATCAGGTGAAATTGCGCCCGGAGGGGCGGCTACCGCGACGCGACCGGGCGTGGATGAGCTCCGTGTCGAACCAGGGAATATACCGAGCGCGGAGGATGCGCAACGAATTCTTCAGAGTATCACGGACGCCAGCAAGCGGGCCGATCTGGTCATCGTATATCAGCACAATCACATATATGACAAACCTTTTAGAACGATGATGGCGGAAGAGCTAGCCGAGCGGTTAGTGCCACCCGATTGGATCAAGAAATGGACGCACAGAGAGATAGATGCGGGTGCAGATATCGTAGTAATGCATGGCGCGCCCCTCGTGCAAGGCGTCGAGATTTATCGCAACCGGCCCATCTTTTACGACCTTGGAAACTTCATTTTTAACATGCGGCCGACAAATACGAGGCTTGACGAACCGATTATCTGGGAAAGCGTGGTCGCCTATGTCCGATTTCAGGGAAAGAATCTGCAATCGATTACGTTCCGGCCGATCGTGCTCAATAAGCTGGGCCAGGGTCAGCCCGACCTTCACGACCCGCTCGCGGACAACGTCTTCCTCGACACCCGCGGTTTGCCAAAGCCTGCTGCGGGCGAGCAAGCGCACTATATTCTCGAACGTCTGGCTGAGTCGTCGCGGCCCTTCGGAACAGCAGTAGTCGTGAAAGGTGAAACAGCAGAAATTAATCTGAAAGCCGAGAGATAACGAGAATCTACACTGGAACGCATTGCACAAGCTAGCTAAATGCGGGGACGCTCCCGGTGTCGGGCTCGCGGCGCCGCAGGTGGGCATCACGCTGCAACTCGCGGTGATTGAAGATCGCACGGAGCCGTTGAGCACCTTGCCTGCAGAGGAGCTCGCCGAGAAAGAACGCAAGGCAGTGCGATTCAAAATCACTATCAATCCCGAGATCACTCTTCTCGGAGGGACACTGCCGGTTTCTATGTAGGCTGCCTTAGCTTGTCTGGGTTATCGGCCGTCGTGCCGAGAGCTAGGGGGCAGTTCGCTGCAGGGCAGATCACCTGGGCTGCGCTTAAAACCAGAGGCTTGCCTGCGGGCAAGCATTAATCGTACGAGTAGCCAGCAAAGAAGAGTTCATCTGGTGTGCCTTCCTTAAACACTGTGATGAAAATGCCTTCTCCCCGGCCAAGGTCAGCAAAAAAGTCCATATTGCGTTCGATCATCTCGTGAGTAGGATGTTCCGACTGATATAGCTCAAGGATTTCAGCTGGAGTCAATGGCGCCATAAGACCGGCACGCCGCACCTGGTCAAAGGTTACGTCTTTCATGTCAAGGATTGACCGTGTTCCGTTCGAACCAGCCGCTTGGATTGCATCCTCAAGCGAAGAATGCTTCGCTCCAGGTGAAGGAGAATTCGGGCGTACTGGAAATTCTGGCACCAGAACAGCAGGGTAGTAACGTCCCGCCGCGAATTCGCGTTGGCGAAGCGCCCGAAACGCTTCACGCATGTCCGGATCATAGGGGGTGAAGTAGTACCACGCAAGTGCGCCCATTTTCCGCGAGACTCAACCTGACCTCTCGTAATTTAAGAGCCCAAACCTTTCAGATCAGCCATAATGCATCCCTATTGCTTCCAGACCAAAGGACTGAGATAACTTCTCACTGCCTCCAAAAGCAACGGCGAAAATTGTGTAAGGCTGATCCGTGCCCCTTTCAGCTCGCCTAGCTCGTCTAACAGCTCATTGCGTTCCAACCCCTGGTCTAGTAACTCCGAAGGGTGTCTGTCTGAAAGCTTTGAAAGATGAATCAAGGAAAGATAATTGTGTCGATAGACTTCCTCGATGTAATTTTCGTAATCGAAATCGATGATTCTTGGCGCTTGCGATCGCTTTCCACCGTTAATAAGAGAAAAGGAACCAGCGATTGGTCGCGGTGTTTCGTTAACGTATCCATAGCTGCAGTTGAAATCGACAAAAAGGTGATCTAGATAGTGAAAATACTTACTATCGCTGCCCATTCTTTCGAAATGTTGCCAGACATCGGATCGAAGCGACAGACTTAAAATGACTCTGCCTGACTGTGCCTCGGAAAAGTTACCTTGCTGACGGGAATTCGTATGAGTCTTCGTTTCAAAGTGGAAAAATAGTTCGATACCCGCCTTTGTCCACTCTCCGCAGGTAATGTCTAAACTTGCCAAAGGGATGTTTTTCAGGTCTTTTCTGTACTCCGAATAATCTCCGTGAATCTCCGGCTTCAACTCGATTGCACTCCCGATTTTTCGCCCCGCTACCAGAAGCCTCGGAGAAAGGGCACCGGTGCCTTCCACCCAGTCGATAAGATTTAACGCCTTCTCCACATTCACGGGCCGTGCCCCGCAGAGAAAAAGTGTGAAGTAGGGCTCCATAGGGCGCTCTCTAATCCTTCTCCGCGGAAATGAGACCCCTACTAACCAGCCGGAACGGGAACGGGCACGGGCAGGGGTTCAGGCGGAGCATACTTCAACGCCAGTATTATGAATGTCAGAGCGGCGGCGGCGATACCCAATTCGGCGGCCTTTTCGTAGTCCGGTTCGGGATCGTACGCAATTACACCCTCAATCGGGATTGACATATTGAAAACGACAAACGGAAACGCGGGAACCCTTAGTTGCCGCGGCGTCAAGAGAGTCCAGCCAGGATGCCAGGGCACCGTTGGATTATGAATGGCGAGACGTGGGATATAAAATTGCTGGACCTCTTCCGCCCCGTCGGCTGCCAGGCTCAGGGGCTTTATTTCGTAAACTTCTCCGGCGAACAGTGACTGTACAAATGGGATCGGGTTGCTCGGATGCCTGCAGTCTGGACGCGCGTAGTCAGGAGGAGGATCGAAGATAGTGCCGATCGCTTGGTTGCAAACAAATCCGTTAATTCGGTAGAAGGGGTAAATGAATTCGTGGAGAATTGTGCCGCTTAATCCTGCGGGAGTGCCCCGATAAATAAACTGGCCGTATGCAAGTGAGCCTAGCGTGAATATGACACCCACCACGGCAGAGACGATGGCTATATCCTCGAGGCCCTGTCTGCCAGTGGGATCCACGATATTTATGGAGTCGTTCTCAGGGAAGGCGTACTTGTGAAGAGAACTCGGACTCTGAATGTCCCCTTCATAGTTGTCCATCGACCAGAAGCGGCCAGTTGAGACATTGAGGTACCTGGCGCGGTTGTAGTAGAGGTTCAGGTCGGGGTCGAACTGCTCGCCAGCGTAGAGATAGTTGTTGGGTGTGGTACCCGTAGAGTGGAGCAGGTTGCCGAAGGCGTCGTAGTCGTACGTGTCGGTGACCGCTCCGGTCGAGTCCGTCAGCGCGCGCACCGAGCCGTGGCCATCGAACACATAGAAGCTAGTGACCAGCGTCGAGTGGATCGGCTGGCGCTCGCTGATGAGCTCCAAACCCCAGGTATACGTTCTCGTGACTGCGCCCGTTTGCAGCTCGTCGAGGACCTGCGCATAGCCCGTGGGGTTGAGCGTATCGACGAGGTACTGCGTCGTACCGCCTGACGTGCTTTTCGCCACACGATTGCCATCGCCGTCGTAGACGATGGTCAACCCCGCCTGCTGCACCAGGTGGTTCTCGAAGTCGTACGCATACCCGAGCCCGACGGACTGCGTGGTGTTCCCGCTCGCATCGTACGTATCGGTGCTGAGTTGATCATTGGCGTTGTAGCTCGACGCCCCCCCTGGATAGCCGGGAACGGTCGAAGCTTTCTGCGTGCGATTCCCCACTAGATCGTATGTGTAGCTGGCTGCGCCATTGACTCCGCCCGGGTCGGAGGCAATCGTCTCACTCGTGAGTCGGTACAGATTGTCGTAGCCGTAAATCACATTGCGGCCCGACAACTCGCTCACCGACAGCCGGTGCCCGGTGGCGTCGAGAATGTAGCTGTAGCCAGCCAGTTGGCCGCCCGTGCCAGCCACACCCAGACTGGTCAGCCGATTGCGGTTATCGTAGCCGTAGGTGTGCGCAACGGAATTGGGATACGTTACGTTTTGCAAGTTCCCGACGTTGTCATAGGTGTACGCGGTAGCGCCTACTGGGTCGGTGACAGTGCTCAGCCGGTTCAGCGTGTCGTAGGCATACGCAAGACTTGCCCCGCCGGCGTTCGATGATTGAATCGTCTTCACATCTCCGGCCGCATCGTAGGTGTACGTCAGCGTGCCTTCTGGCGTCGCTTTGCTGGTCAAGCGATTCCGATTATCGTAGCCGTAATTGGTGGTGCCGCTCGCGTCCGCCATGGTGGCGCGTTGCCCGAGGGCGTTGTAGGTGAAGCTCACGCTTGCCGCGCCCAGATGATTGGTCGCAAAGAACGCGTCGGCGGTCTTTGTGAGCTGCCGGTTCAAGCTGTCGTAGGCATACGTCGTTGTCCGCCCGTTGAAATCCGTCCGGGTCTTCAGATTGCCGTTCGCGTCGTACGTGTAGCTCTCCGACTGTCCCATCGGCAGCGTGCGCTGAATGCGGTGGCCCATCTGGTCATAGGCATAGCTCGTGGTGTGCTGGTTCGCATCGGTCTGCGTGATGCGATTGCCCACTTCATCGTAGCCGTAGCTCGTGAGCTGGTTAAGACCGCTCGTGACGGCGGCAGTAACAGTCGTTAGGCGGCCGAGATTGTCGTAGCCGTACTGCGTGGTAAGGCCCTTGGCGTCCGTGCGTGATATTGCGCGGCCCAGCGCATCATAGGCAGTCGTCTCAAACTTGCTGTCCGGATAGGTGATCATCGTCCGGTGATTCAGCGTGTCATATTGGTACTGCGTGGTGTTTTTGTACGCGTCCGTCACGGAAATCTGATTGCCCGCCGCGTCGTAAGCGAACGCCGTCGTATGGCTCAGCGCGTCAGTGACGGAAGTCCGCCGGCCAGCGTCATCGTAGCCAAACTTCGTGATGTTCCCGTTGGCGTCCTTTGCCGTAAGCATGTGTCCGATGGCGTCATAGGTCGTGGAGCTCGTCGTGTTGTCGGTGAACGTCGTGGTGGTCAGGCGATTGAGTTTGTCGTACGTGAAGGTGGTTGTGTGATTGCCGCGGTCCGTGCTGGTCAGGCGGTTTCCGTTGGCGTCGTACGTCGCGGACTCCGTTGTGCTGTCCGGGTAGTTCGTCTGCGTCAGGTGGCCATCCGTGTCGTACGTATAGCTGGTGGTGTGGTTCAGCGCGTCGATGGTTGCGGACCGGCGCCCCTGCGGGTCGTATTGCACTTGCGTGAAGGAGCCGTTCGGATAGAGGGTCTTCGTCAGCCGGTTACTGCCGTCGTACTGATATTGAGTGGTGAGCGTTTCTTTCGTCCCATCGCTCTTGGTGCGCGTGACGGCTTGGGATTTGCGGCTGCCGTTGGCGTCGTAGGTGTAGGTGGTGAGGTTATTCAGCGCGTCGGTCTGGGATGTGAGATTGCCGGTCGTGTCATACGCATAGCCTGTCGCGTGGGTTAGAGCGTCGGTAGTGGATTGCAGGAGTCCGTTCGAAAAGTAGGTGTTGGCCGTCGTATTGCCCAGCGGATCTTTGGTACTGGTCAAATTGCCGTTCGAATCGTAGACATTTGTGGTGGTGTTCCCGTTTGGATCGGCGACCGTCAGAGGCTGCTTGCGCGCGTTATAGGTGTAGGTTGTGGTGTGGCCCAGCGGATCCGTTTCGCTGGTGCGGTTCCCGAGGCCGTCGTACGTGTATGTGATGGTTTTGCCAAGGGCATTGGTTTTGCTGAGCTCGTTGTCGCTCGCGTCGTACGTGGATGTGGTGACGTTGCCGAGCGCGTCGGTGACTTTCGTGATGTTGCCATCGCCATCGTATTCATAGACGGTGCTGTTGCCATTGGGATCAATCACGGTTTGACGCTGATTCGGAATATCCGGCTGGTACTGGACCTGACCGGCGAGCGGATCCGTCGTTCCGATGAGCCGTCCGCTGCCGTCGTAGTTGAACTGAATGGGTGTGGTTTGGCCCGGCGGATAGATCTGGTACACGAGTCCGCTGAAATCGCCAAACCTGGTTTGTTGTCCGGCGGCATTCTGAAACGTAAAGAGATCGTTCCCGTTGTAACCGTAGAGGAGACGGTTGCCGTTCGGATCATCGATTTCGGTGATGCGGTTGGAGGAATCGCGCTTGAAGATGATGCTCTGGCCGGTTGAGCTGATGATACCGTTGGGTGTGATCGTGAGCGTGTTGCCGTAGCGATCGACAAGTTTTGTCAAGCCAAGGAACTGGTCGATAGTGTAGGCAGTTCCATCGGCCGTCGTCAGCACAAAGAGAGTGGGATTGTACGTCTGGCCGCTGTAATCAAGAAGGTCAGACGACCCAGGAACACTTCCTGCAAAGTTCACAAACCCGCCATCGGCAGGAACAAGTGTGGCCCCAGCTGTGCCGGCACTCCCCGGAAGTTCCGTGAAGGTAAGGTTTGGAGCCGAGATGGGTCCCGCGGACTGGCACTCGGGGCCGCTTCTCGCTGCGAAGCTGTAAACCTTGCCTCCGGGGAACGTGATGGTGACGTTCTTGTCTCCAATGGGGTCCAGGCAATACTGCGGGAAATAGCCGCCAAGCTGCACGGATTCGTTCCAGTTCTTCCCGATCACACGATTCTTTTGCAAATGAATGTTGGAAAGCGACAAGCTCCAGCCCAGTCCGAAATCGCCGGAGATCCCGCGGTCGAGACTGTTATAGCTGCGAATGATCTGCATGGGCACGCCGGCCACGGGGACCGTCAGGTCGTTGAACGCTAGTTGCAGAACACCGACCTTCATGTTGCGCGCGACCGTGACGGTAACGCTGCTCACGGCACTCTGGCCGAACTGGTTGTTCGCGGTCAGCCGGATGGTGTAGGAACCATTGGGAAGGAGCGTGGGATCGAAGGTCCCGAGAGTCGTGTCGTTGATCTGATTTGCGCTTTGCCCCACGCGGGCGAATTGCGTCCAAACACCAGAAGGGCCATCGGCCGTGTTGGGGCTGTATTCGACAAACCAGTTCACCGGAGACACATTCCCCGTGACCACCACGGGCTTGGTGATTTCCGTGCCGTCGGCAGGCGTAAGGATTTGGGCCACAGGCGGCGCGGAGGCGGGATTGACCGTGACCCCCACGTTCGCCGTGCTGGTAAGGACGCCGTCCGTGGCAGTCAGCTGGAAGTTGTAAGAGCCGACGAATTGGCCCACACCCGTAAACGTCACTAAGGTCGTGAGTTGATTCGGCGAACTGATGACGGCTGCTGCGGGCCCATATAATTCTGTCCATGTCACCGTTAAGTTCTGGCCTGTAAAAGCCGGTGTCACCGAGCCCGATAGAGTGACGGTATTCGCGGGCAACTGGACTACCTGGTTCGGTCCTGCGCTCACCAATGGAGGTTTCTCAGCGGCATTGATTGTGAGACTAGTCGCAGAGGAGCTTGTGAGTTGGCCGTCGTTGGCGCTCAACTGGAAATAATATGTGCCCACGGCAGAACAGGTGACTTGCGTGACAGGCTGGTTCGGCGTTGCGATCGTACACGCGGCCGGCCCGCTGAGCTCTGTCCATTGTTCGGTCAGAGTGCCCCCGATGGGCAGGCCGTCATCCGTTACCGTGCCGTTCAGAGTCACACTGTTGGTTGGCTGCGTAACGGTCTGGGCGTTCCCTGGGTACACAAGGGGAGGCTGGTTGATTGGCGGATTGACGGTGACGGTGGCCGTGGAGATGCTCGTGTACTGTGTATCATTCGCGCTTAGCTGCACAACATACACGCCAGGCATCGTGAAATACGCATAGGTCTGCGGATAGGCGCCGTTGGAGAATGTTACCGAAGCAGGCCCGCTCAGTTCGCTCCAAACAATCGTGAGGTGGCTTCCTGCCGGCAGGCCGTCATCGGTGGCGCTGCCATTCAAGTACACCGTGGTCTGCGGCAGCGTGATCGTCTGGTTGAGGCCTGCAAAAACAGTCGGCGGCTGATTTTGCGGCGCCGCCGTGACCGTCACCGTCACGTCTGAAGTGCTCGTGTATTGCGTGTCGTTTGCGCTGAGGCGCAGATCATACGTGCCGGCCACAGTGAAGGTAGCCTGAGTTACCGCGCTCGCCGGAGCGCCGAAGGTCACAGTCCCAGGCCCGCTGACCACGGACCAAGCCACCGTGAGTGTGCTTCCAACAGGCAGCCCGTCGTCCGTCGCAGAACCACTGAGCGTTACGGTCGCGTTCGGCAGCGCAAGGGATTGGTTTGGACCGGCACTCACGACCGGAGGTTTATTGGTGGGATTGACAGAGACCGAGACGTACGTCGTGTTGCTCACCGGTCCGGCAGTGGCGGTGAAAGAGAACGTATAACTTCCGGCAACGGTGAAGGTAGCGGCCGTAGAAAGCTGCGAGGGCGAAGCGATTGTGGCAGGAGCAGGACCCGCACTCTGCGCCCACGCATACGTGAGTGTCGTTGACTGCCCGTTTTGTGTGGCGGTGCCGTTTAGCGTAACCGAATTGGCAGGCAAAGTGATGGTCGACGGCGATGCGCTAGCGCTCACAGTCGGAGCTTGGGCAGCGGGATTGACGGTGATTTGCGCGGAACCAGTGCTCGTGTAGATCCCGTTGCTGGCAGCCAGCTGAATTCCGTAAATGCCTGCTTGTGGGAACGTAACTTGCGTCGTTACCTGGTTTGGAGCGCTGAACGTGACCGGCGCAGGGCCGTAAATCTGTGTCCACTGCTCGGTGAGTTGAATCGTGGGTGGCAAGTTCCCGTCCGTCACCGACGCCGTAGCCGTCACCGTATTGCTTGGGAGTGTCAATGGATTCGGAGTCACGGAAAAGCTTGTAACCAGTGGCGGCTGGATCGCAGGAATAACCGTTACGGTCACCTGCGACGATGCCGTGAGTTGCGTGTCATCGCCAACCAACTGGAACGTCCATACACCGGAGGAAACCTGTAGCGGTGGGAAATAGAGCTGAGTTACCGCACTCGTGGGAGAAAGAATGACCAGCCCCGGTCCAAAACAGCTCCCTTGGCACCCTACCATCGTCCAGCTGGCCATGGGCTTTGTTCCCGCAGGAAGACCATCATCCGTGACACTTCCATTCAGGGTTACCATGCCGTCGGTTTGCGTGTTGAGATCGAGCGTTTGATTCGCTCCGGCGTTGACAACGGGCGCCTGATTCTGCGCCGGAGTGTTTACGGTGATGGTTACTTGGGATGTCGCGGTCAGCTGCGAATCGCTGGCGCTGAGCTGCAGTTGATACGTTCCGGCAGCGCTGAACGTTGCTCGTGTTTCTGCGGACGCTGGGGAAGTGAACGTTACGGTGCCGGGGCCGCTCAACATGCTCCACTGAACCGTAAGCGTTCCGGACGGCAGGCCATCGTCGGTGGCGATCCCTGCAAGAGTAATCGTCTGCGGCAGGAGAATCGTCTGCGGCGGACCGGCGTTTGCATAAGGTGGCTGGTTGCCAAGGCCCGTCTGCCACGTCACCGTCGCGCTCGCGCTCGCATTTCCAGCGGAGACGGTGATCGTATCGGCACCGTTTTGCGCGCCAACATAGCAGAACTGAGCGATGCCGGCAAAATCCGTGAGTTGTGATCCCTGCGCGACATTTGCTCCTGTAACTCCGAACCCCAGGCGAATACCGCCGAGTGCGACGCCATTGGCGTCCGCAATTCGGCCGACGGCGCAATGCTGCGTCCCTGTTTGTTGTGTTGAGGCTGGAGGGAACAGCGACAGGCTGGCACCCGGGACCGTGTCAACCGAAATGCCTCCTGGATAACTGTACGCGTCAAAAACAGCAAAGCCGTAAACGATGGCGCCAAACGGCATGCTTGCACTGAGCGAATGCGCGCCTGACGTCAGCGGGACACTGCCAGCAGTAAACGCAGTGTTATTTAAGGGAACAAAGCTGGAAACGTCCACGGCATTCCCGTCCATTTGCAAGGACGAGGCCGCCGATTGTGGAATGGACACGTTTACATAGTTCTCTTTGAACGTATACGGGACCGCGCCGCCATTACTGTCAAATCCTGTCAAAGTGTCTGGAGGTGCTTCCACACGATACGAACTCTGATAGCCGGTAATCGGCTGCAGCAGAACCATGGTGGGATCACCATTGGTGCTGGTGGGACTGTCCACCTCAGCCGATTCTGCATACTGCGCTACCAGGACCGGTTTGTCGGACGTGATGGAGGCCGGCGGCTTTAAGAATCCTTCATAGATTCCGCCATGGTTGAGAGTCGAAACCTGCTGGCCGTTGACGGAGACATTTGTATTGTCTTGGCTGGCAACAACATGGATTACATAAGGACTGGTCCGTGTGGCGAACCCCAAGGCAAGGAAATTATTTCCCCACTGATCGACCGGCGGAAGCTGCTCGAGTAGTTCGTTGCACGCTGCGGCAGTGCCAATGTTTGCGCACCAGTGCCCTGAGAAGACGCCCACCGGCTTGTCCGCATGAATGACCGTTCCGCTCAGGTCGGCGCCGAGGGTCGAATCGTTCACGAGCTCATAGGTGCGGCCCTGGTTTAGGATTACGGAATAAGGCACGCCTGCTTTCCGGCCTTGTGTATCCGTCGACGGCGTAATGGTCACGGTCGTGCCGTCATAGGGGGCCACGATCGCGAAGTCGGAACCATATTGCGTCGGAATGCCACTCACGAAGACGTTCTTGTAACCAAGCGTGATGTAATCGGTTCCGAGCATTGGCAGCGGCAATGCCAAATACCCATCCGTGGAATAGGACTGGAGATCCAGCGCAGAGATCGAAACCGGATTCTGCGAGGTGACGTGGATTCCCTTGTTCTGCACCAGATCTTTGCCGTACAAGCCGGTATTGAAGGGGTCCAGGTTCAACAACTGGGTATTGCCGGGCAGGGTTACCGTCGTTGTTCCGTTTGCCGGAAGCGTAAAATTCTGCGAAAAATTCAACCCGGGAATGCTCACTGTCCCTGACGTGGCCGCATCCGAAGAAATGTATAGGTTCGGAATCGGCATCGGATAGTTGTAGTTGGTTGGGAAAGCGAGCCAGAAATCCGTGCCTCGGTTGGTACGGCTCCCGCTCAGCGCCAGCACGTGTACGTGCAGAATCGAACTCGACGACAGCTGAGAATCCGAGGCCGCGAGCTGCAAAACATACTCGCCCGCAACGCTGAAGGTCGCGGTGGTGCTCGCCGCTTGCGGATTCGCCAAGGTCACCGTGCCTGGACCGCTCAAAACCTGCCAGCCCACCACGAGCGTTCCGTTCGGAAGTCCGTCGTCGACTGCAACCCCATTGAGAAGCAAACCATTTGGCAGGATTACGGTTTGATCGGGACCGGCATTCACATACGGCGGCTGGTTCTTCCCTGACGCTGGATAGACGACGACCGTCATGGAGGCCGACGAACTCAATTGCGTATCGGAAGCCGTCAGCTGAAACGTGTAGGTTCCCGCCGCGACGAACGTGGCTTGCGTTGAAAGGCTGTTTGGTGACGCAATCGACGCATTGACCGGACCGGTGAGTTGTGCCCAGGCCGTATTCAGCTGGCCGGAAGGCAAGCCGTCGTCGCTCGCTTCACCTCTCAGCACCACGCTGTTCGTCGGAAGAACAATCGTCAGGTCAGGGCCGGCACTCACTACGGGCGGCTGATTCGCGCCGTTCGCGCTCTGGACGCTAATGACAACGTCACTGCTCGAAGAGAGCTGCGTATCGTTTGCCGTGAGACGCAGAAGATACACACCTGCTCCAGGAAAGGTCGCTGTCGTTGTCGCGGTCGCAGGGCTGCCGAAACTCACAACACCGGGTCCTGCCACTTCGCTCCAACTGATGATAAGAATTCCGCTTGGAAGCCCGTCGTCCGTGGCGGTTCCCTGCAGCGTGACGGTGTTCGTCGGCAGTTGAATCGTCTGATTCGCGCCTGCACTCACGACGGGCGGCTGATTGACCGGCGGCGCGTTTACCGTGATCGTCGCTGTGGAAGTGCTGGTGTACTGGCTATCGTTGGCGCTCAACTGAAGAACATAAACACCCGCGCCGCCGAAGGTAGCTTTGGTGACCGCCGTATTCGGGCTGCTGAAAGTGACGGTTCCCGGGCCACTGACTTTTGTCCACTGAAGGATCAGTGTGCCGTTCGGCAATCCGTCATCCGTCGCCGTTCCGTTGAGCATGACCGAATTCACAGGCAGGGTGATGGTTTGATTGGGACCGGCATTCACTACCGGCGGCTGGTTGACTGCCGCGGCGGTGATTGGCACCGTCACGGGAGCACTGTTCGCGACCCCATCATTCACGATTAACTGAATGACGTAGAGACCGGCGACGTTCGGGATAAATGTTGGCTTCACGGCCGTCCCGCTCGAGAGCACGGCGGTTCCGCCGCTCGGCTGTGACAAAATCGCCCACGTGTAGGTGAGGGGGTAGTTCTCCGGATCTGTAGAGCCGCTGCCATCGAGCGTGACCGTTGCTCCCACATTTACGTTCTGCGCGGGGCCAGGATTCGCGATCGGCGGCGCATAAATGGTGGAGATCATCACCGTTGCAGGCGGGCTGCTCAGGAAGCCGTCATTGACAATCAGCTGAACGACATACGCTCCGGCCAAATCCGCAGTGAAGTAGGGATGAGGGGATGTCGCTAGCGACAGCGAAGCCGTGCTGTTCGCGGGCTTGCTCAGGAGCGCCCACAAGTAGGTCAAGGGCTTTCCCGTGGCGCTCGAAGACCCTGTTCCATCGAGTGTAACCACGCTTCCGATGGGAACGTTTTGCACCGGACCCGGATTGGCGACCGGGGGTGTGTCTCCGGTTGTGATGGTGACCTTGGCAGGGGAGCTGTTCAGAAACCCGTCATTCACGATCAACTGCACAACATACGTCCCGATCAGGTCCGCGTAGAAGGTAGGCTGCACCGCCGTCGAATTGGAAAGTACAGCGTTGCTGCCTTGCGGCACACTCGCAAAGGACCAAAGGTAGGTCAGGGGCTGACTATCCACGTCGGTCGAACCGCTGCCATCGAGCTGGACCGTTGTGCCGACGACGATCGACTGATTCGGGCCCGCATTTGCGACAGGAGCTGTGTCTGTGGTGCTGATGGTGACGAGAGAAGGCTGGCTGTTCAGGAAGCCGTCGTTGACAACCAACTGTATACTGTAATTTCCTACCAAATCCGCGACAAACGTCGGCGTTACCGTGGTCGCATTCGCCAAAACGGCGTGACTGCCCGTTGGAGTGCTGGCGATGGTCCACTGGTAGGTCAGCGGGTGACCGTCCACATCAGTCGAACCGCTGCCATTTAATTGCACGGTCGCGCCAACCGTAACCGTCTGGTTCGGCCCGGCGTTAGCCGTCGGAGTCAGGTCCGAGGCGGAAAGCGTCAGTGTTGCAGGAAGACTGTTTTCAAAGCCATTGTTGACAACCAGCTGGACCCCATACGAACCGACCAGGTCCGGAACAAACGTGGGCTTTGCCGTTGTCGGCCCGCTCAGAGTCGCCACGCTGCCTGTGGGAACAGAAGCGAATGACCATTGATACGTCAGCGGAAGGTGACTCGGGTCGGAGGATCCGGAACCATCCAGCTGGACTGGAGTACCGATGAGGAGGGACTGGTTCGGAGGATTCAGAACAGGAAGAGCTACCGGCACGGGAGGCAGACTCACAATGACCGTGACGTTGGACGTGCTGGTGTACTGCGAATCGTTTGCAGAGAGGGTCAGCACATACGTGCCCGCCCCGGGGAAACTCGCTGTGGTAACGGCCTTGTTGGCGGGATTGAATGTCACACCAGCGGGTCCACTCCAGGAAATAATCAGCGTGCCGTTGGGAAGCCCGTCATCGGTCACCGTGCCATTCAGCGTCACAGAATTGACTGGCAAAACGATGGTTTGATTCGGACCAGCGTTGACCACTGGCGGCTGATTTACCTGAGGGTTCACCGTAATGGTGGTATTGGAAGTCGTGGTGTACTGGGTATCGTTGGCGCTCAGTTGCAAAACGTAAGTTCCGGCGACGCTGAAGGTGGCTTGCGAAACGGCAGTACTCGGACTGCTGAAGGTCACCGTGGCCGGGCCGCTCACCACACTCCACTGAATAGTCAGTGTGTTGTTTGGCAGACCATCGTCAGTGGCGGTGCCGTTCAACGTGACCGTATTGGCAGGCAACGTGATGGTCTGATTGGGCCCCGCATTTACGACCGGTGGCTGGTTCACAGGATTCGCAGTGATCGTAGTGGTTGCTGGCGGGCTGTTTAGGAAGCCGTCGTTGACGATGAGTTGCACGACGTAAAGTCCGACAACATTCGGAACGAACGTTGGCTTCGCGGCGGTTGTGCTCGATAGCGCCGCGGAACCGCCCGACGGCTGGGAAAGAATGGCCCAGGTGTACGTCAACGGCTTGGTATCGGAATCCGTGGAGCCTGTGCCGTCGAGTTGTACGGTCGCGCCCACGTTGACGGTCTGATTCGGACCTGGATTCGCAACCGGCGGCACATCGTTCGTCGAGATCATCACTGACGCCGGAAGGCTGTTCAGGAATCCATCGTTCACGATCAGTTGAATTACGTAGGTGCCGGGAAGGTCCGCGAAAAAGGTAGGCTTCGCCGTGGCCGGGGAGACCAGCGCGGCGCTGCTGCCTGCTGGTTTTGTCGTCATCGTCCAGCTATAGCTCAGTGGCTGGCCGTCCGAATCCGTCGAGGCGCTGCCGTCCAGCGTTACCAGGGTGCTGACATTTACGGTTTGCGCGGGACCTGGATTGGCTACCGGAGCAACATCACTCGTGGAAATTGTCACGGTTGAGGGCTGGCTCGATGCAACGCCGTCGTTGACGATCAGCTGAATCACGTAATTTCCGAGCAGGTCGGCCTTAAACGTTGGCTGCACCGCCTGCGGATTGGAAAGCGCCGCCGTGCTGCCGGCTGGAGTCGTCAGGATGGACCAGCTGTAGGTAAGCGGATAGCCTTGCAGATCCGTAGAGTGGCTCCCATCGAGCTGAACAATGGCCTCCACTTGAACCGCTTGATTGGGACCAGCATTGGCCGTCGGAGGCGTGTACGTATCGCTGATTGTCACTTGCGAGGGCGTGCTGTTATAGGTCCCGTTGTTGACGACCAGTTGCACGGCATAATTCCCTACCTTGTCGGTGACAAAGGTGGGCTGCACGCTCGTCGGATTTGACAGCGCCGCCGCGCTTCCGCTTGGCACACTTACAAAAGACCACAGATACGTGAGGGGCAGGCCATTGGCGTCGGTGGACTTGCTGCCATCCAGATGCACGGTCGTTCCGCTTGCAACCGTCTGATTGACTCCAGCATTCGCGACGGGCGGCACCACTTGGGTGCTGATGAGCACAGTCCTCGGAGTGCTCGACGCGAATTTGTCCGCGACCACGAGTTGCACGGTGTAATTGCCGGACTTATCGGCTACGAACGTCGGCTTCACCACGGTGCTGCTGCTGAGTGCCGCGGTGCTTCCGGTTGGCTTCGAGACAAAACTCCATTGATAGGTAAGCGCAAGTCCAGCAGGATCGGTTGATCCCGAACCGTCGAGCTGCACGGTAGAGCCGAGCGCAACCGTCTGGCCAGGTCCAGCATTTGCGACCGGGGGCACGATCTGCGACGTGATGACCACCGTGCTTGGCGTGCTCGTGGAGTGACCATCGCAAACGCTCAGCTGAAGCTTATAGGTCCCGGTTTTGTCGGCCACAAACGTGGGCTTCGCCGCGGTCGTGCTGCTGAGCGTCGCCGTGCTGCCGGAGGGCTTTGAAACAAACGACCACTGATAGGAGAGTGGCAGACCTGCCGGATCGGTTGAACCCGTTCCATCAAGATGCACGGTCGACCCGGTCGCAACGGTTTGATTGGGACCCGCATTCGCCACCGGAGGCTCCACCTGGGAAGTGATGGTGACGATGCTTGGCGCGCTCGAGGCGTGCGAGTCACTCACGATAAGCTGTACCTTGTAGGTGCCGGTCTTGTCCGCGACAAAGGTCGGCTTGGCCGCTGTCGCGCTGCTCAGCCTGGCCGAACTACCGCTGGGCACTGACGAAAGACACCATTGGTAGGTGAGTGTGAGTCCACCAGGATCTGTGGACCCTGTCCCGTCGAGGTGCACTGTTGATCCGGTGGCGACCGTCTGGTTCGGTCCCGCATTTGCTGTAGGCGCCGGAAACGAAGTGCAAGCTGTGGAACTGCTGGAAGCCGTAACGGTCCGTCCCACATTGTCGGGCCCTTTTAGATACCAGGACAGATTCGTGCCATTGAAAAGAACATTGAAAACATAGTTTTGCGGGCCCGGCTTGAACGTGGTTGGCTGCCCCTGGTTGGCTGGCGCAGGAGTGAAAGAATTGTTTGTCCCCACCAGGATGGTGACGGATGAAGAATTGTTGTTCTGATATCCGAATCGGGCGATGTAGTTCCCGTTTCCATAGTTGGCGACGCAGTTGAGAATCGGTTGTAGGGAAGCATTCGTGACCGTTTGCGAGGTAGCTGCCAATTGCGTGGATGCAGCAGGCTCCTGGTTGCGTTCAAGGTCCTGAACTTCTTGGTGAGCTGGGGAAGGAAACGCAAAAGGATTTCCGCTCATAAAAAACGGAGCGGCAACGGGTGCCGGTAATTTAGATGATCGACCGGCAAGGCTTTCAGGCAGGCCCGCTGTTGCCAGGCACCAGGCCACTATCCAGCAGAGAAGGGTGCGCGCCGCATCTCTCACAAACAGTTTTGCGAAACGAAAACTGAAGTGGATGGGAATCGTGGGCATGGGCGACGCCTCCATCAACTAAAGTCGAATGCGGTACAGAAATTTTGTTCTGCTAAAAAACTGTGTGTCGGAAGCTAATAAGTGCCGCTCAATATACCAACCAAATGGGCAATTGCAAGGTATCTTTGGTTACGGCACCATAATTTTTGTTGGCGGCAGCCTAGCAAGGGCAGTCGTGCGTGGCGTTATGCTTGAACTCTTGCTTGGGATTCCGACCAGGAGCGGGGCAATTGGCCCCTTCGGGAGTGCCGTTGGAGCTCCTAGCCACGGTCGAGTGGAAATCAAAGACTGTTGCAGGAAGCGCACTGCCCGCCGACCAGATCGCCCACCAACTCATTCCCAATTCATGAGGCGAATGCGCTCATTGGTGCCCAGAGTGGAAGTCGAACCCACGAATGGAGGTTTTGCAAACCAGAAGACTGGGGATTTGATCGTCGGCTCATAACCCGACTGAGCAGGACTCGAATGGAGGAGAAGGCAGACGTTAAAGTGGGGTGTCCGGAAAAATGAACGTCCGCCACATGTGTGCGACGGGGCTATCGTTGTAGCCGATACCTGGGAAATCCTACTCCCGCCAGTGATAAGTAAACACTAGCCGACTTCTAGGGCGGATCTATGATGATCAGTCCTGGCATCAGTCGAACACGCCGATATTCGCTCCTCATTCGATGACCGCACTGCGGCTGTAGGAGCCGGTATAGTTCTTGCCGCCTTTGCCGCGCGCGCCAGGGATCACGAACTGGTTGTAGTTCTCAGGTGTACCGGCGTGATCGTGGTTTGTGGCCTGGTTATCGCGGTCGGTGTCCATGGGTTTTACGCCGAGAGTGGTATTGTCACCGCTGAAGGTGGAGTACGCGGCCGCGGCCCAACGCCAGCCAATGTCCACACTCGCAACGTCACTGGCAAAGGTGCCGCACATCGTGACCGGCTCGACGTCAGCCGGTAGGCCCGCGGACGGCACGAACCAAGGTATTCCCGTCAGGAAGGAATTGTCATCGAGATCCCACGGGATGGTCGTAAGCCAGACGTTATTGACAGTGTCGAAGGACGTGGACGCCACCGCGGCGTTCGGATCGATGGTGATTCTGGCGTCCGGCAGCGCCTGATTGACGGTAACCGTATTTCCGGCGGGGTCCGTGTACTGGAACTGCACGCTGGATTGGAAGAAGGTGACGTGGATGAGCTGCTTGGTGACATCACGAACCTTGAAAATGCTGTTGAACCACACATAGCTTCCCCCGGGTACGGCCACATTGCGGAAGTCCGACGCGATGCAGACCTGCTGGCTCTGCAAGGCCGCGGTCACGATCAAATCCGCGGTGCCGCTGCCGGCGATCAGGTCCGCGCTCCCCGCAAAACTGGCGGTAAGCGTGCGTCCGTTGGGCTCCGCCGAAGTCACGGTGATAGTGCAACTCGCAACACCGGGCGTTGTGCTTGGCACCGGTGTACATACGCCATTGTTCGATAAGATGTCGCTGGCCACCGGCGAACTGACGGCGATAGGTGCGAGCACGCTCGGGTCAATCGGAATAACCATGTCCGGCGCAGTCAGGGTAACAGTGGCCGTTGTGGACTGACCCACCATAATGGAGAGTGGCGAGAAAGCCAGGGCAACGGAAGTTGGCTCGGGGACGACACTGAGCGATCCATTGATGAAGCTGATCGCGTAGTTGGGCGAACTCAAGCCCGCGCACATTATCGGGTCTGTCCCGACTGGGCTGTTCGGCACGGCAGTCGTCGTGCAACCTAGTAATCCCGCCAAGGCCGAACTGGTATCGCCATTAACGAAGCCACTGAAGTTCGCGGAAAACGCCGAGTAGTTTGCGCCATACCGGCGTGCCGCGTTGTTTGCTGCAATCGTCAAAAGCGCCTGCGCCACCGAGAATGTAACGGAACCTGCAGAGGCCTGGAAGGTTCCTTGGGCCGCGAAGTTTGCCGAGAGCGAATGAGGTCCTGCGTTCAAGACGCCGAGGCTGAAGACAGCCGAGCCGTTCGAAAGGGTCATGGAAAATGCGGTCCCGCCGTCCAGGCTGAGCGTCACGTTACCGCCCACCGTCCCGCCCGGAGAGCCAACGGAAACCGTCACGCTCACCGGAGTTCCATATGTCGAGTTGGCAGCACTGAGCATGATTGCGGTTGAAAAATTACCATTTACGAGCTGACTGACTGCGGAGGATGTGCTTGCACTCCAGTCCGCGTCACCGCTGTATTGCGCGGTGATTGTGTGCGTTCCCGCCGTCAGCGTGCTAATCGTAAACGCTGAAGAACCATCACTCGCAACCGGAACTGCTGGACCCAAGGCCGTGGCACCGTCCAGAAAGGTTACCGAGCCAGTTGGGGCTGGTACGCCGGGTGGCGGCGCAACGCCCGTCACTGACGAGCTAAACGTGACCAACTGACCAGCGGTGGACGGATTGGGGGAACCGTTTAGAGCGGTGGCTGTACCATTCTTGTTGACAACCTGTAGGACAGCAGACGAAGTGCTCGAAGTGTAGTTAGTGTCTCCGCTGTACTGCGCGGTGATCGAGTGCGTTCCAACGGTCAAAGCGCTGCTCAGGAACGTAGCCGTGGCGCCACCGGCAAGAGTGACCGCTGGACCCAGCGGCGTTGCGCCGTCCAGAAACGTCACCGTCCCGCTGGGGGTGGGGCTGCCAGAGGCCGTCAGGTTGGCGGCAAAGGTCACGTTCTGCCCAAACGTGGAGGGGTTAAGGGAACTGGACAAGGCAAGCGATGTCGGACTCTGGGCCACGGTCTGGGACTCAAACGCCGCGAAAGGCGAGAGGGAACTTACGCTGGCGCAAACGATATGAAGTACCGTGTCGTTGGATACGGTACGGTTCTGCCAGGCGCCGTTTTCAAAGTGCATCAAAACAACACTGGAAGGATTGCTGACGTTACCGTAAGGAATGCAGATCTGGATTGGCGCCGTGAATCCCGCGGTGGTGGAGAAATCATAGTAGACGGGTGGGTTGCCAAGCTGGAAGTTCGCAGGAGGGGCAGGGCCGGTGGTGGTGTCATCGAGCGTCACGCTCGTGAGTCCGTTCTGAGTAACTTGCGTGAAGGTTACCGTGACGGGACTGACGGAACCGGCCGGATCGCCCAGATTGACGGTGTTGCTCGTTGTGAGCGTGTTGGCCGTGGCGATTGGCTCGTACACCAGAGCATCGTTGCAGAAACCGACCGGAGGACAATTGTTCTCTAGGTAAAGCACGTGCGCTATATCCGAGGGATCCATTACCAAAGCCGTGGCTTGGGAAAGCAGCGAGAGCACATCCCTGTCCAGCGGTTCAATATTCCAGTTCAGGCCGTCAAGCCGTGCAAGGGCTACACCACCGTCCGTATTGCTGTGGTCGAAGCCGTAGACGATTCGAGGGGTGCCAAGCGGCGAAACCCCCAAGGACACCATCTGATAATCCCAGGGAAACGTAATGCAGCACGGAATGATCGAGGAATCTACCAGCTGCAGCGGCCAGGACCCAAAAGATTGTTTAGCGGCATAGACAACCCTGCTCGTGAGGGCGTTGATGTCTGTCCAGCCCCAATAACTGACACTGGGCACATCGTGTGCGTCGATTGCCAGGGAAACCCAGTACGCTCTGTCGCCGCTGATCACTTCAAAATTCCCGGAACTCCAGGGAATGGCGCCTATTCCCCTGCGCGCATAAACCACCTCAGTAAACGTGGAACGGTTATCGGCCCAAACGACTTGAGGAGTACCTTGCGAGTCCACCGCGAGTGATAGGCCCGCCATTCCGCTGGATGGACCAATGATGGAATCGGTAGTCCAGACGCCATTGGTTTTCGACGCGTAGCCTATGCCGCTCGGGGAAATGGGGCCGTCTGCAACGTGTATGGTACCGCTCGTATCGATGGCCATCGAGCTGTAAAGTCCCGCCGCAAGCGGCACAGTTTCATGTACCCAGCCGACAACGCCGATTGTGGCATGACGCATCCCGCCCTGGCCGTCCTGATAGAAAATGTGCGGGTTCCCCTGAGGGTCGAGTGCGATGCTGATGGTGTAAGCGTACAAACTCGATCCCGGAGTTGGAGTCAATACGTCAACAGTTTGGGGGATAGGCGGTGTGAAGCCGCAAAGAACATGCGGAGGACAGCTAAGCACCAGCGGAAAAGCCTCGTACATCACTTCCGGGCCCCTCGCTCCACTGGGTTGGTCACCTATGTAGTAATAAGCAAAATATACGTTCTTGGAGTCGACCGCAATTGCCGCGCCTCTGCGAATCCCGGTTCCATGATCCACGACGAAACCAGGCTGCGTGGTTCCGGCAGTTGCTTGTGCCGATGCTTTGCCCGGCAACAGCAGAAAGGTTGCTGCGGCAAGCAGGGCGGCAAGGACGACTCTCTTTGGCTGGGTCATGGCAATTCTCCTTAAAAACCTTCGCTACCCTATTAATCGTAAAAACCGGCCAAACTGGCTCACGCAACGGAATAATTTCTGGTGCGCACGCCGTCCCTGGCCCCCGACAATTACCGAAGTCTCGGCGACCGGTTAACGACGAACCCGTGTGTGTTCCCCGCTGAATCAAAGAACATCCCGACCGCGTCACCCTGGGGATTGATTCCAAAGGCTAGCGTGCCCGCCGCTCCCGGGTAATCGATGGAGCTGAAGTGCCCACGGCTCAACACAAAACCGTGATAGTTGGAACTCTGGTCCAGGTAAAACCCCGCCGCCTCGCGCGAAGCGTTGATGCCCCAGGCCTCGGTGTGGATGCTGTTCGGATAATCGAAGGGCGTGAACTCGCCGTCGCTTGGGCGCAGCAGGTAGCCATGTGTATTTCCGGCCGTGTCTGTCCAGAGACCCGCAAGCAGGTCGCCATCGGGGGTCGCGCCGTTATTCATGGAAGCCAACTCATCCGGCAGCGGTGGGTACTTGCCGTCCAGGGCCGTGTAATTGCCATGGCTCAAAATCATGCCGTGCATGGTCGTTGAAAAGTTGTAATCGTGATAACAGCCGACAACTTCGCCGATGTCGGTAACCCCGGCCGCGATCGTATTGAGGTGCCCGGGGAACTCCACGTTTTCGAAGACTCCGTCCCGCAGGAGGAAGCCGTGGTAGTCGCCACCGGGCAACGCAGGATTGAACTGGACCGTACCGGCGATGTCGCCCTCGTCGTTGATAGCGTTCAGATTGGTGATCGCGTTTGGATTGGCAGTTGGATAGTCAATAGTTGTGAACTGCCCGCCGCCCGTGTCGATTCCTGGCACCTTTTCCACCGCACCGCCGTTGTCTGCTTTCCTAGCTTTCCGCAGGAACCCGTGAGTGTTCCCGGCCGCATCAAAATAAATGCCGACGAGGTCTCCACGCGCGTTGATGCCGTTCACGATTGTCCCCGTGGTGCCAGAAGCGGGGTAATCAATTTGTGTGAACGTAGGCGCGTGTACTTGTCCGAGAGCTATACCAAACGTGAGCACGAGGCTCGCGAGGGCTGCCAATAGCAAATTTCGTGACATGACATCCTCCTTTTGTCAGCGGCTCCTCAGCGCGAATCCGGTTTTTCATCTTCCGCCGGTGTCGCGTCATTCAGTCCTATCAGGAAACGCTTGCTACCCTAATTAATCGGAAAAACAAGGCAAACTGGCTCACGCAATCGAAAGATTCCTTGCAGGCTGGGCGCAGATCTTACACCTGGAGAACAGGAACGGTTGAAGGAGGGCTGCCTGACTGAGAAATGCCGCGACTTCGCGGATGGGAGAATGTCGCTAGGGTTTTGAAATAACTCCTGCGTGTGGCTGGGAAAGATTTGGGAAAGAACTCCAAACTCCAAAAACTGAGTTAAGTCGCACAGAACGCATCCGCAGCGGTGAAGAGCGGACCATCCCCTTGAAGCAAGTCATAAAGCGGCATGGCTTACAACGTTGAGCCATGCCGGATTGCGCTCGAAATAGTTGCAAGAAAAGTAAGGTGGCCGCATTTGCTTCGAGCAAGGATAAGCCTACTGCGAGCCCTTCAGTGCCATACGGACTGTTCTTATGTCGAGAAACATTCTTTGGGGACCACTTTCGGCGGTACCCTTCAGGGCGATGAAACCATAGCGCGCATACCAATCGACCCGGTCCCGATATGCGTCCGTAATGATGCAGCGGCATCCCACAGCATCTGCAACTTGAAGTGCGATTTTGAAGGCTTCGGAAATGAGAGCATGCCCAAGACCCTTTCCTGAGAATCGCCGGTCTACCGCAAGGCGTGCAACTAAGATTAGCGGCAAGTCGTATGGCGGGAGCCCGCGCACATATTTCTTTGGGAAAGCGTCTCGTGGCACACTTGCTGTCGCAAGAGTGAAATACCCAATCACGCTGAGCGGAGCCCCCTCATCAAGCGCCGCATAAGTCACTCCGATGGAACTTTTCTGCTGATTAGCCCACGCATGGCGCTTCAGATAGTTGTTGAGCGCCTCATCGCCGCAGTCGAAGGCGGCGACCTCGTCCTGCTCTTCGAGCCGACGGATGAGAACGGCCACTCAGCCTCTCATTGCCCGGATAAGGGTTTCCGTTGGATTAGCCGGTTCTCTCGATGCAAGATCTGCGAGACTCTCTAACTCGCGCGGTGTCCAAGGGATCTCCACGCGTGGGAGTGCGAGTTCGGGGGCGACGCGTTCAAGGCGCGGAAACACCAATTCCTTCCGCTCACCCGTTTCAGCTTCACTAAAAATGCGGTGACCGCGCTTTCTCTCCCATACTGCCCAGCGGAACAACGCCACGGCATCAGAAAGAAAATCCGTGTTGCTAGTAAGCTGCAACTCTTGCTTCAAACTGCGAACCATGCGGTCTTCAGCAGGAGCCAAATCAGCCTGAAACTTTGACTTGCGCGCAGCCCGTTCAGTTTGCGGCTGCTTCCTAATCTGCTTGGTTCTTAACGCCATCATTGGACTATCCTTTTATACTCCAGATTCACTCCTATACTACTACATATTGAATGTCGTTTTGAGTCCTCGCTGAGCCCAAGCCACGACACCCTATATCCCCATCCTAAACGGGGTCCTAAAACGAGGACGCCTCACGGACCCCTGCGAGAACGCGGCATTTCAACTAGAAACGGGTCGTGCCGACTAGTACAGACCGTGCCAGAATTTCCGGGACTTAGTTTGGTTGCAATGTGTTTGCAACTAGCGTCCAAAACCCCTCGTTTTTGGTGGTTTTGGGGGTCGAAGAACTGTAAGGGCCATTGAATCATCAAGACTTAGGGTTTGCTCGTCAAGCTCATAACCCGACGACCGCTTTAGACAGGTGCGCACCTGAACGCCGGGGCGAGGAAACGGGACTCTGCCGGAAGAAGACAGGGGCCGAGAAAGCTGTCAGCGCCGGTGGCTGAATTTGGCCTAGCTACCCTTGGGTACGTGACGCCCTGCTTTGCTTTTGACATCAGTCTCGGCTTCCTTCAGGAGAGCGCCATGTCTCGAATGCCAAGACACCATTAGCAAACCGTATCGACAATTACAGCGTGGGTGATGTAAATCTGTGCAGACAAGGGAGAGGTGGAGGTGGCTTGTCCGCCAGCCAGTGGGCTGGAAGTAGGACAAAGAAGGGCGACAAGAACTATCAAGTTACTTTTCATCAGTATCCTTCGTGGAAGTTGAGCGTCTAAAGCGGGCTGTCCGGAAAAATGAGGGTCCGCCACATATGCGCGACGGGGCTGTTGTCGTAGCCGAGCCCTTCCTTCGGTTGTTTGAAGTGACGACCAATGATGTCGATGAACGGATCGATCGAGACCTTCATTGCCGGATCGAAAGCGTAGAGATCGTGCACGGTGATCATGCGCGCGTCCATGTATGACTTGTGGTTGCGAGCATACTCGTAGGCTTGCTTGACGTAGGGGGGCGGCACGTAGTCCTTGCCGAAGATCTGGTTGTACTGCTCTGGATACTCATAGGCGACGGAAGGATCCGGGTAGAAACGCAGGGCCTGGTGATAGCGGATGGCCCAACTGATCTTCTCTGAGACGTAGGGCTCCATCATCTGCGCACCCCACCACCCGTGATCAACCTTGATCAGGTTGAGCACGACATCGTGAAGAAGGCAGGCGAGGATCAATTCCTCTTTCTCGCCTTTTTTCATCGCATCGGTTGCGCTCTGCAAGACATGCTTCGCTGTTGCTGGTGCGAACCGGTACTTGAAGAAATCGACCAATGTCGGTTTCTCCGGCATCGGCTCCAGCTTCTTCAGCTCCGCCGAGGCTTTGCCGCTCGGCAAGGGCCCGCCGAACAGTAGTCCCGTGCCGAGCCGAACCTTTAGCTCGTCAGCGGTCTTCTCCTCGTCGAGGCTTTCTATCATGTGGTGCTCAAGTGCGTCGGCGAGTGCCTCGGAGGGCATGGCGTTGATAGCGGCTGTCGTACCGAGCGTCGCCAGAAAAGATCGGCGATCGATGTGCATAGCGGCATTCTCCTCTTGAAACTGTTCGAAATTCGCACTTGGCACTCCAGCAGACTATCGCTGCTTCTGTTCATGGCAATCAGCGCATACGTTAGCTGCCTGGCCTGCCGGCGTTGGAGACCGCGGCCCTCTCCTTTGACGGGGTACTGTCCTCCGCGATCAGTGACTTGTCTGCGCGTCGAGGATCAATTTCACCAGATGACCGAATTGTGCCCGGTTCTGACTGGCTGGCGACGCTCGGTTCGCAATTTCCGTAATGGTCTTGGCATCTCTGACCGGAGGATCGTTGTCCGTGCGATGCACGATGACCATGTCCAGGGTTGGAATAATGAAAATGTAATGAGCCCCATTTCCCCGGGCGGAATAGATTCCGGGAAGCAAGACTTCCGGGAAATGAACACCGCCGTAATCAACCCACCAGAGATACTCGTAACCGCCGTGATCCGCGCCGTCGGACTTCACCATCTCATTGGCGTGACTACTTTTTTCGATCCAGGGTTCGGGCACGATCTGTTTGCCGTTCCAGCGGCCGTGACGGATATAGAGCAAGCCGAAACGCGCCATATCGCGCGCAGTAATTTCAAAGTGATAGGCGGGATGAATGGAAAGTGGACCGCCGAAATAGAAGACGTCGCTCGGCTGGAAATCCTCCATGCCAATCGGCTTGGCTATGCGTTGATAAAAGGCGTCGCCGATCTTCATGCCAGTCTTTTTTTCAAAGATCGTCCCCAGGACATTAAAATCCCAATTGTTGTAATACCAGAACGTGCCCGGCGCGTGACTCCCGCGGGGTGGCCGGCTCTTCTGCATGGACTCAGTTTCAAAATC
>Ga0210403_10000708_pt1 | contig 33814 bp, 39 predicted proteins | sample IncBWC19MmetaG_FD_150863 | JGI IMG/M metagenome (GOLD analysis project Ga0210403, IMG submission 150863) | Forest soil microbial communities from Barre Woods Harvard Forest LTER site, Petersham, Massachusetts, United States - Inc-BW-C-19-M | ecosystem: Environmental > Terrestrial > Soil >...
CCCGGAGTTCTTTGCTGGTCTAGCCTTAGGTATTCCGTAATAGATGCAAATCATCATCACGGGCGTAATGAGCGCCGAATTCCAAAACATCCAATTTGAAGAAAAATGGTCTCTGTACCAGCCGTAGAGCGAAGGCGCGATGTTCACCGCACCGTCCACAAAGGTTGCGTACAAGGCAAGTGTGAAAGGAAGGTATCGAAGCGGAATGTTGCGAAGTGCGAACGTGAGCGTGAGTGGATAAAACGTGCCGGAGGTCAGCCCGCCTAGGAGTGCCATTGCAATAACCAGGCTATAACTGTGAACCAGGGGCAAGAAGATAAGCAGCATGGTGAAGAGGGCGGCGGCTGTGAGCAAGATGCGCCGCGGTCCCATCAGACCACCGAGATACACGGTGAACGGTCCGATAAACATCAGGCCGACATCGAAGGCAGTGCCAATCCATGCGCTCTCGTCATACCCAAATCCATGGAGGCCCCTGAAATCGGGAATGCCCAGGGAGATCATGCGGCTGGTGAGCGTGACAACTCCTGCGCCTGTAACTACGCCCAGAATCCCCAGCAGTGGCTTGGGCGAAACCTCCGCAGGCATCGCGGCTGCGGCAGCGCGCGCGATGTCTACCGCAGACGGGCGAACTGTGATGCTCGAAGCTGCCATATGTTCTAGCTCACCGACTCGTCCGTACAGTTGCAATCACCGAAATTCCGGGCCGCAGTTTTGTCGCAAACGTCGAATCCTCGAGTGCGATCTTGACCGGAACACGCTGCACGACTTTTGTGAAGTTGCCAGTGGCGTTGTCGGGTGGCAACAGAGCGAATTGTGATCCGCTGGCTGGTGCGATCTCGACTACCTTGCCGCGAATGAGTTGCCCGGGATACTCGTCGATGCGAAGCTCAGCAGGGTCACCGACCTTCACGTTGGTTAACTGCGTTTCCCGGAAGTTCGCCTGCACCCATTTTGTGAGAGCAATGAAGGAGATCACCTGCGTGCCGGGAGACACAAGTTGTCCGGGTCGAACTTGTCGTTCGCCCACGGTGCCGTCGCCCGGAGCGTAGATTCTGGTGTAACCAATGTTCACCGAGGCTGCCGCAAGGCTCGCTTGCTTCGCGCGCAGATCGGCCTGAAGTTGCATCTCCTGCGATGCGAGGACGGCTTTGCTGCGACGCTCGGCTTCGGCCGCGAGTTCACTACTGTGCAACATCGTTCGGGCCTGATTGAGGTCGGCGTCACGGCTGGCGAACTGGGCTAACAGGTTTCCTTCCGCGGCGACGGCGGCTTCGAGGTTCTGCTCGGTCGTCGAGTGAGCCTGATACAGCCCTTCCTGACGTCTGCGTTCAGAGCGAGCACGAGTCAACTGAGCCTGGACAGCTTCCTTGCCGGCTTCGGCAGCTGCAATCTGCGCCTTCGCCTGATCGATACCGGCCACCGCTTTGTCTATTCGCACATCCTGTAACTGACGTTGACGACGGTTTTCCTCAATGCCGTCACGCGCAGCTTCAACAATGGCCTTGGCTTGGTTTACCTGCGCCTGATAGTCATCATCTTGCAGTTCGACGAGAACGTCGCCCTGATGCACCTTCTGGTAGTCGGCCACATTCACTGCGCGCACGATGCCTGCCACCTTCGTGCTGAGCGGAGTAAGGTCGCCCCGAACGTAAGCATCATCCGTAACCTGCTCTACCTTGCCACCTTCCCAGGCATTCCAGTTACGCGTAATGGTGATCAAAACCGTCAGAGCGAGAAGCACCACGAGGATGGTCGTTATATAGTTCGGCCACCTGGCACTTCGGCGAGGAAACTCCTCATCTGTACTGACCTTTGGCGGCGCCGGTTTCGGCATTGGTGGCGCGGATCCAGTGGACACTGGCGAGGTGGACATTAAACTCGCTCCTTGAGCACTAAGAGATCTCGAACCCTTGGAGTTCTCATGCCTGGGTTGGAGCAAGTGGAGTTCCACTCACCACGAATACTAACGAAAGCAAATCGCAAGGCTTCTCCCGTGCAACCACAAGCTGCGTTTCTCTTTTTGCAAAAGCCGATGATCTGCTGCCGCTCCATGACTTGCCATGTCAGTGACACGTGACACTTGACGCCGTGTGCCACTGGACTCCGCGCTGCAAGTTGGTGTTCTCGGAATTACGGTTCAGCAGAATTAATCCCCGCGGCGACAATTCGAGGCCTGCTCCGGTTGAGAGATACACGATGCCGCTCGATTGGAATCGTGCATGCTGAAGAGTTCACGTTGTTGAACTCCTGGCCGCAGCCGCGCCCAACTCTAGTTTCTCTGTATAAGAAGGGAACCCGTGGACAAAAAGAACTTCCTCGCAATTACTCTGATGTTAATCACATTCGCAGCGACAAATTCGACGTTGGCACAAAATTCGTCGCTGCCCAAAAAAGATGCAGCTAAGAGCTCGACCGCAAACGAACCCTCCCAACCAAACCCTGACGACTTCATTGAACTTGTGCGGAAAGATGTCAGGTCCCAGAAGAAGCAAATCATCGCTGAAAATATGGATTTAAGTGATGCAGAAGCAGAGAAGTTTTGGCCGGTCTACGATCGATATGCAACGGAACTCTCGAAAATCTACGACACCAAGATTGCCCTCCTGAACGACTATGCAGAAAACTACAGCCGCATGACGGGTGAACAGGCCGAGAATTACATTCGCAAGCGCGCTGAGGTTGAGCAGTCAATTATGGAACTAAGATTGAGATACGTGCCTGCGTTCCGCAAGGTGCTCTCCGGCAGGGAAACGGCATTATTTTATCAACTCGACTGGCGGCTCGGTCTGGCGATCGACGTACAACTGGTGCAAGTGCCGCTGATCAATCAATAATCGACGCGGCGTTGTCGCAGTGATAAAAGCCTCCCGCATGGAATGGATAGCATGCGGGAGGTTTTTTGTGTGGTGCTTTTGCTCAGCGCGATATCGTCCTTGAAAGTGGGGCACACCGTGTACAGGATGATTCCTGCGGTAACCACGCGCGTCAACCGAATCTTCCGCTTACCCTGGGCAGGAGCGCGCGATCGCAGTTCCTTCGTTCATTGCCAGTATTCCATATCGAGATAGAGTTCGCATTACATCGGTTGGACAGGCCTGCTTTACCCTCCATGTATGCGCCGATAGTCCTTCGCGCTTTCGTCCTCATTTTCGTCTCTATTTCGTTTCCGTGTAAGGAACCATAACCAAAATCTTAACGAGACAACGCGTAACGCGAGTGATAGTAAAATGAGGATTGTTAACGCGAGCCACTCACAGGCGTGAGAACCGAAGGCATAGTTTCTGATACAGTGCACTACAAAGTCCCCCAACGGCTGCGGCAACGACGAACAAGCAGAGATACCTCCGGACTCAGCGAAGCCACCTGAAGCTCAGTGCCTCAACGTCGATTCGCCGGCCTCGTCGATCTATCGAATGTTTAATTTCGGTCAGCTGCCGTGGGACCCGTCGCCACATCCGCAGGCATTGGACTCAGCAGCTTTTTAATCGCCCGTTCCATCGTGCGGTTCATTTCAGAAACCACCGCTGGGACATCGCGCTTATTTACGTCTCCTACCTCCGAAACAGCATTGGTCCAAACGATCTGCCCCGTAGCGAGCCTTATCATCTGGGCGGAGATTGCGACTTCAACCTTGACGCCACCCGAGTAGTCGATTTCCTCGAGCTTCTCCAATCGTCCGCTAAGCACATATTCGGTGTCGGGACGACCGTCGTAGGGCTTGACACGGGCAAAGTCTCCGCTGGTGCGAAGCCGCTCAATTACCGAGTTAGTCACGAACTCACAAGGGTTAATTGCCCAACGATGGTAAGCATAAAAGCCGATTCGCTCGGGAGATGGTTTGTACACAATGGCTCCCTGCCTCAGGTAAGAGGGCGCACGGAATTCACGGATTGCCACCGCAACGTGCACGTTTTCTGCAGGAGGTGGATCCGGCGGTGCAGGCAGGTTGAGGGTGTAGTAGTTTGGGTACCTCACTCTCCCCCCACAGCTGGCCAGCATCACGAGAGCCGCCAGGGAGAAAACAATGGTCATTACAGTTCTTCTCATACTCATCCGACGGTGCAGCGCGCCGAAACCTTTGATGACACCTGTTCCTTCACTCGATCGCATCATTTCGACACCTTCCTATCTTCAGGCTGTTTGACGCGAATCAGGCTCCACGGACGTTGTTTCACTGATTCGGTCAACTGGTCGAGGTTCTCGGTTGCCGTGCGCAGGTTTTCGATTGTGTCATCAATCTTGTAGTCATTTGCTCGCACCAGCACTTGCATGTCGGCCAGCAATTGCTTGGCTTGGAGCAAGGTGTTCTGCAGTTCCGCTAGATCTTTGCGGACAGGCTCGCGGACATCGCTGACAGTACCATTCACGTTTTGAATGGTGTCATCGGCATGCTGGCTCAGCGCGTTCAACTGATCGGTAAGACGATCGATCTTTGGCCGCTCCGTCGCAAGCATTCCATTGACGTTGTCTAGCACATCTCGAATCCTGCGCTGATTGGGTGTTCCCGTTACAGCATTCAGGTTGGCGAGCAAACTGTGCGCATCTCCGCTGATTCCCTCCACTTTCTCCCGCACCTGCGTGATCAAGCCGTTCGCGTTGTCCGCCACACCGGCCATCTTGCCGGCAATCTCGTCCAGACTGGCGGCTTCCTGTGATGAAATGGTTGAGCCCGGTGAAAGACGTCTGGCGTCATTGCCGCCTGTCGTAATGGACAGTGCGGCTCCACTCATCACGCTGACAAGCCCCAGCTTGGCTATGGACTTTTCGTTCACCGGGGTGCTTTGTTTCACATCAAGCAGGATTTCAATTTTGGTAGGATCTGTCGCGGCAGGCCGTACTGCCGTCACCTTTCCCACGTTGATGCCACCAAACAGCACCGACGCCCCCGGTTCCAGCCCACCGGCGTAGCGAAGGTACGTGCGGTACGGAACGGTGTGTCCGCTAAACTGCGCATTGATGAGGTAGATGAGCGTGAATGCCAGGAGCGAAAAGCATCCAAGAACAAAGGCGCCAACCTTGGCTTGTGTGGTCACGGGTATGTCTCCTGAGACTGCATATACTTTTCGAGATATGCGGCCACCGCCGGCGCTTTCGCTATGTTTTCGGGAATGCGATCGAGAAACTGGCGCACACGCGGATTTTGACTTGCTTTGAGTTCATCTTTCGAGCCGACCGAGCTGAATGAGCCCTGATACAACATGGCAATGCGGTCGGCGATGCGGAACGCGCTTGGGAGTTCATGGGTCACAACGATGACCGTCATCTGTAACGCTTCCTTAAGGAGGAGAATCAGTTCATCGAGTTCGGCGGCCACAATCGGGTCCAGCCCGGCCGATGGCTCATCGAGCACGAGGATTTCAGGGCCGAGCGCGAGCGCTCGTGCCACGGCTGCGCGCTTCTTCATGCCACCCGAGAGTTCCCGGGGAAGTAACTTGCCAAACTCCGCGAGACCGACTGCGGTCAGCTTCATCCACACGACAAGGTCAATGATGGAGGGTGCAAGGCGTGAGTGTTCACGCAGTGGCAAGGCTACGTTATCCTCGACCGTGAGCGAGTTGAACAGAGCCGCGCTTTGAAAGGCCACGCCGATCGACAGGTGAACCTTCTTCAGGTCGGACTGTGAGCAGCGCGTAATATCGATACCCTTTACGTGGACGCTGCCCGACTTGGGCCGCTCCAGCCCGATGATCTGACGCAACAGAGTGCTCTTTCCAGAGCCGCTGCCACCCAACAGCACCATCGTCTCTCCGTGCTCAATGTCAAGATTCAAACCATTCAGGACGCGCCGGCCGTCGTATTCAACCACGAGATCACGAACCGAGATGATGGGCATCAGAGTTTCACCGTGAAGTAAAAGATTGCGGTGAAGACGGCGTCCGCGACGATGACAAGGAATGTTGATTTCACCACTGCACTCGTAGTGGAACGACCTACCGAATCGGGACCTCCGCGGACACGAAACCCTTCCAGGCACCCCACATGAGCAATGATGGTTGCGAACACCACGCTCTTGATCAGTCCGGTGATCACATCGCGCAAGTTGATCGAATTGAACACATAGTGGACGTACAACAGTGGTGCCAGGCGAGTGCTCAGGAACATGAACAAACCACCGGCCAAAATGCCGAAGAAATTCGAGATGATGCTGAGGCAGGGAACCGAAATCAAAGCTGCCAGATATTTAGGTGCGAGCACGAACTCCACCGGCTCCAGCGCCATAACGCGGAGGGAATCGAGTTCCTCGGTCACCTTCATCGTCCCGATCTCAGCCGCGAATGCCGACCCGGATCGCCCACTCACCGCAATCGCGGTGAGTAGCGGTCCGAGTTCGCGCGTAAAGCCAACCGCGACCAAGTCAATGACGTATTGCATAGCTCCAAAGCGGCGCAGTTCAGACGCTCCCTGCATCGCGAGAATGAATCCAGTACAGATCGCCATCAGGGAGACCATGGGCATTGCATCGACACCGATTTCCAGCATCTGCCTCACGGTGGCCTGCCAACGGTAACGATTTCCTACAAAGGGCAGCGCGCGTCCCATGGCGCGCAATGTGGCCCAGAGCTGAATGTTCAGACTTCCGACGTAATCGAGATGTTCGATTGTTCTTTCGCCGACGCCTTCGAGAACATTGGCCATCAGGAGGCCCTCTGTCCGCAATCGCTGGCTTCGAACAGGGCAAGCACGCCCGTAACCTCGAATAGCCTGAGCACTGGACCACTGAGTCCCTGCAAGCAAAATGTCGCCCGGTGGTGGCGGGCGATTCTAAGAGCTTCGACTAAGGTCGCGATTCCAGACGTCTCAATGTAGGAAACACCTGCCAAGTCCACGGTGATCGCGCGAGGCGATGGTTCCTCGGACAGGATGGCTAATAGGTAATCGCGAAGGTCGGGTGAGGAATTCACATCGATCCGTCCATTAAGACGCACTAGGGCATCTGACCCGCTGTGATCCGCTGTGATCGAGATGCTGCCGCTTGAGGCGACCGGAATCGGTTTCAACCTACCCTCCAAACTCTTTCTTTGGTTTGACCCTACTATCCTGAGTCACGCCCAAGCCCTTCAGGCCAATCTGGTGCTTGCATGCGACCTTCCACAACAACACACAGCCAGGAAGCTCACTCGTTTTGCTGACGATGACTGAGGGTCTTTGTCCAAAACGTGGATCAACCACAAGGTCTCAGGAGCGCCGGCTGGCCCAACAGTAAGGATTGATTGGTTTCTATGGCATCTCAGGGTTCAAATGCGCACCGGTCGATCGTGTTTGTTATTGGCCAGAGAAGTGCTTTGCACCACGGTGGACACGGTCCCTGATGTCAGCAGCGATGGATGTTACTGTCAAACCTGGGTGACACAACTCTCGTTCCTTTACGCGTCGGCGCATTCCGGTCTCGGAAGATCGTGCTTCGGAGTCAGCAGACATGACGTGTCTGTCAAAATGACTGACACACTGGCTCATTTGCTCTTTGCAACCCACAGCTCGTTCTAACAACACCGTGTGTACGCCGCACAGCTTCAGAGCGCTGACAATCGCGATCGCGGCAGTGAAATTGCTCGAGGAATCTGGGAGAGTGAGCAGCCTCGTCCCGACGGCACTGCTGGAACCGAAGAAGACATGGATCGTTTTGTTGTTTCACGAACTCACGGCGAGGCTTGCCAGCCAGGCCGACGCAATGCTTTGTGGTTCTCGATTGTGTTGATTTGCTCTAGCCTGGCTGCGCCAGCGCAGCAAATAACGCAGGCAGGGAACACGAGCGCGTTATTCAGCACTCAGGCGACTCATCTGCTCGGATTCGCGAACGCGAGGAATAACAGCGCTGGGACATTGTCGGTTCAGGGCGATTCGCTCCAATTTCAGCAGAATGGGAAGACTGGCGCAAAAGTGAAGATCGCATTGGTTCGGGATATCTTTCTAGGTGCGGAGAGCAAGCAGGTCGGCGGCTTGCCCATGACATTGGGCAAGACGGCGGCTCCATTCGGTGGTGGCCGAGTTGTCAGTCTCTTCGCCCACAAGAAGTACGACACCCTGACCCTAGAATATTTGGACGCCGATAAAGGAATTCATGGTGCGATCTTCCAGTTAGCAAAAGGACAGGGCGAGCTTGTAAAGAATGAACTGATAGCTCAGGGCGTAACTGTCAGTTCCCGCCACGTTCAGTCGGCAAAACAAAGTGTGGGGGACGTCGGGCATGAGGACAAATAAATGCAGTTCATTGATCGCTTTTGTGGCTGCCCTCGTGGCCATGACCTTTTCGCTTCCCGGCCGGATGCCTGGACAAACTACCTCTGCGAAATCAGACAGCACAAGCGAAAAGTCTGCTACGCAGTGGAGCGTGCAAATCGAACAGGTTGACTCTGGGAACTTGGAGCTCGCCTATTCGTTCCAAATCGCGATTTACGAGAATCTCGTGGACGAATTGAAAAAGGCAAAGCAATTCTCGCAGGTCTTCCGTGATGGCGACCTCAAGGCCAGCGAAGTTCCAAATTTGCTCATGCTCAAAACAACTGTAGAGAAGTACACGCCTGGCAGCGAAACCCAGCGTGCGGTGACAACCGTAAGCGGCGCCACGAAATTAACGGTACGGAGTCAAGTCCTCACGCGCGAAGGCAAAGTCGTTCTAGAGCGCACCGTGAACGGCAACGTGCGCTTCTTTGGCAGCAACTTGCGGGCTACTCACAACCTAGCCCGCAACATAGCCAAAACGCTCAAGGAATCATCCTGGCCAGATGTCACAGAGCCAACTGCGACACTCAGTGTTCAACCCTGAGTTGCGACCCAACGTACACAGCTTTGGCTGCAGAAGAAACAGAACGAGACCTTCAATAAAGACAGACGAGAGGAGCGAATTATGCTGCGGTTCGTGGGTGTGTTTTGTATTTGCCTGACGACATTTCCGTTGTTTTGCCAGTCCACGTCAAAGTATCAGGTGGGCACTATCACTGACGTTAAGACACATCTGGCTGATGCCACTAGCGCTTCTGACGCCATCAGCTATGACGTTTCTGTCAAAGTGGGTGACACAATCTATGTAGTGCTGTATACGCCAGCGCTGGGCGAGGAGACGGTGAAATACTCTGCCGGGCGCGACCTGCTCGTGCTCGTAGGGAAACGCACAATTCGCTACAACGATATATTGGGTCAGTCGTTTGAAGTCCCCATAGAAAGCCAGAGACCTGCTGCCAAGCCTAAACAGTCGAAGTAATTGTCGCCTGAGGCAGAGTAGTCCCTTGGGATCTCGCAAGAGTCTTAATTCCGTTTGATTTCGCCCCATCGACGCGAACATCGCGGGCTCCGGTCACACCGCACTCGCCCAGTGTCTTCGTTCTGGCCAGAGCGCGACGAGTCGTCCATGTGCAGCGCGGCCCCGCGCGATTCCTTTCTCATGACAATTGAGTGACTGTCACAAGGTTTCGACATGTCAAGTCGAACGAACTCAAGTGACATCTCACCCTCCACCGTGGGCTGCATTCGAACCGACTGCATCTGTCGTGTTCTCAACGCCTTGAAACAAATCGCGCGGGATGCCCTTGGTTTGGACAGCACATTGCAATTTAAGTGACCAGGAGGAGCAGCCATGCGGACGTTGATCGGGATTGCTTTGTTGCAGGGTCTTGGTTTCGCTCAAGGTATCTCCCCCTCACTTGGATCAACAAGAGTTGATGTGTTTACGAAGGGCACGAACGGAGAACCTGCCGTTTTGCCCGGGGCACGCATCGTCCTTCGCGGGCTCATACCTAAGGTGACCCAGTCGGACACACAGGAAGCATTCGCTATCGATGGCCTTCCCCCGGGGACCTACGAAATCGAGGCGAATGCTTCCTACTTGTTTGCGGCACTGGCGGTGGAAGTTAGGGCCGGCGCATCGTCCAACATCCCAGGCGAAATGAACGTGGCTGCGTTCACTACCGCGATGTCGACGCAACTGACACAGCTTAAGGCGATGGATTGCGTCTTTAGCAGAAAGGTGCACCATGCCTGACCTCACAGCAAAACCAACTGTCTCCATCGTTGTTCCTTTCCACAACGAGGAGGACAACATCACCGAATTGTATGCTCAGCTGCACTCAGTGATGGAAGACGTTGATTGGGAATACCAGTTTGTCTTCGTGGATGATGGCAGCACAGATCTTACATATAAACGACTGAGTGATCTTGCTTCAATCGACCCTCGTGTCGCTGCAGTCCGGTTACGCCGAAACTTTGGTCAGACCGCGGCCTTGGCCGCTGGGTTTGCACATTGCAAACATGACTACGTGATCGCCATGGACGGCGACCTTCAGCATGATCCGGCGGAGATTCCTAAATTCCTGGAGAAGCTCGTTGAGGGATACGACGTTGTCAGCGGTTGGCGCAAGCACCGTGTTGACAACCTACTGTTGCGGAAGATTCCTTCACGTTGTGCAAACTGGCTCATGGCCAAGCTCAGCGGCGTCAAGATTCACGATTTCGGAACAACATTTAAGGCGTACCGCCGCGAGCTCCTTTCTCAGTTGCCGCTTTATGGGGAGATGCACCGATTTATACCGGCTTTGGCTTCGGCATACGGCGCCTCGATCTGTGAAATTCCCATTCAAAACAAGCATCGGAAGCACGGGGTATCGCATTACAACCTGTCTCGCACCTTCCGGGTCATGTTCGATCTCCTCACCATTCGGTTTCTCCTTCGCTATATGTCGCGGCCGCTGCACTTCTTTGGCCGGCTCGGCCTGATCAACATGACTGCGGGATCCGCCCTGGCGCTTTGGCTGCTGGTGTGGAAGGTCCTTTATCGAACCAATGTCGTGGAGCAACACGCACTGCTGCTGGTTTTTGCGGCAGTCCTGGTCCTGGTGGGCCTCCAGTTGGTGGCACTCGGACTCCTCAGCGAATTGGGAGTCTGGCAATACTTCAACCCGTCTGCACGGAAAACATATTCCGTGTCCGAGGTCTTTGATCTGCGCGCAGCTGGTGGGATTGATATCGCGTCCGAGTCGCGGTCATGAGCACGCAGGCCCTCGCGATGGAAACGGAAGAGTCTTTGTTGAATGAGCTTCAAGATCGTTCCTGGTGCTGGCATCGGGATGCGGCAATTGCGCTCCTGCTTACGGTCCTGGCGTTTGCCGTTCGGTTGAATCATGTCGACTTTAACAGCCTGTCTGAGGATGAGTCGGCAAAGTGGGCGGCCGTCCAGGAATATGGTCACGGTCATTTCGTCGGCATTAACAGTGAGCACCCGATGATGCTGAAGGTTCTGGGCTGGGTCAGTCTGACAGTGGGTGAGCGCTGGAACCGACTAGCCTTACTCCATAGCTGGCTCACGATGAGTCCCGAGGGCTGGCTTCGATTGCCTAATGTCCTCTTGGGCGCCGCGACGACTGCGATTCTCTTTCTGTTTTGTCGGCGCCTGATGGGATTTGTGGGGTCATTCGCGGCGAGCTTCTTCTGGGCGGTTTCGCCATTGGCGATCGCATTAAATCGGCTTGCCAAAGAGGAAACGCCGCTCACTTTCTTCACTCTTCTGGCTTGTTACCTCTACTGCCGGGCCCAACAGGCAGATTCGGACGAGAGGGCGCTCCGATGGTACGACCTGAGTGCGATTGGGTTTGGACTGGCTTTTGCCTCGCAATACATTCCTTACCTTCTTGGCTTGAACGCGCTTGCCTGGTTTCTTGCCGCCAAGATGGGAGTTAATCGCAAGGCTTCGCGGTTCAGTTACAGACGATTCTTCCTGGTCGTATTCCTCGCCTTCATTCTGGTGAACTCGGTCGTTCTTTTCCCAGGCAACTTCAGCGCTATCGTGCATTGGCTGCATCATGATGGCGTCAAGCACAGTGGCTACGATTTCGATGGCACTCTCTATCTGAACTTTTTCTCGCGGCTGCTTGCCGGAGTTCCCTGGACTTTTTATTTGTGGCTCCTCTTGATCAAGACACCGATTCCAATTCTGGTGGCCGTCATCGCTGGAAGCATCATGTTCGTGCGCGACCGACCGACCCTCGCGTCGTGTTTCTTTCTTTCTCTGGGAGTGATTCAGTTGGTTGGGCTTTCGGTTTCTGGTGCAAAGTGGGTGCGTTATTCGCTCGCGGTGCTGCCATTTCTGTTTCTGGCCGGCGGTTATGCGGTGCAGGCGACCTGGGACCGCATGAGAGAGAAGAGAATGTCGCTGGCATTTGTTGGGCTGGCTGCTGCCACTCTGTTTGCCTGGCCTTTGGTTGAACTGCGCGCGTGGTCACCGTACTACTCCTTCTATTTGAACTCGATTGGCGGAGGCCAGAAAAATATTGCCCGTTATTTTGGGCAAGATGAGGTTTCGGAGTTCGACACACGGGAAGTGGCGCTGCAGGTGTGTTCCAGCGCACACGCTGGCGCCCGGCTGGCAACCGCCAGGCCCATGACCATGACCTATTACGTAGAGAACTGCGGTCGCACTGACATTGAGGTTGTGCCCCTCTACGATCGCCACTATGTACCCCGGGACGGAGACATGATCATTCTGGAGCCATCCCGGCGGTTTTTCGAGACACAGAGATTCTTCGACGCTCTCGAAAAATCTGGTATGTCTCGCCGCGAAGTCCGCGTCGGACCGGTTCTCGCGAGCACGATTTATTTCTTCGACTCATCGACACCACAAACAACGGGTCCTGCGGAATGGACGCTCACTCAGCTGCGGGAGTCACCGTCTGAACTCGAGACAAACACTCACAAGCCGGACTTCGCGAACATGAACACTGTTGTCGGCTTCCTACGATCCCCTTGGAGAAGCAAATGATGACTCGGTTTTCCCATGATTTGTATTTCCACCCAAGCCGGTTTCTGCCCACGCTGGCTTTGCTGGCTGTTTGCATGTCGGCGGCCGCACAGCAGTCCACCATCTCAGCCCCATTGAGCGCGGATGAAGTCATGCAGCGTGTCGTGCAAATGAACGAACACCGGGCTAACGCGCTCAAAAGCTACTCAAGTATCCGAAGCTACCATCTTGAGTGCCACTGTCTGTCGCACAAGAAGGCAGACATGGTCGTTCGGAGTGTGTACGAAGCGCCCGATAAGAAGGTATTCATGATCGTGTCGGAGAATGGATCGGGCACCGTGCGGAGTCGCGTGTTTAAGAAGCTCCTTGAGGCCGAACAGGAGTCCATGCGCGACGAGAATCAACAGCGTTCGGCGATTACGCCTCAGAACTACACATTTCAACTCGCAGACTACCAGAAGATCGGTGGGAATGAGTTCTACGTGCTCGAGGTACAGCCGCTGACCAAGAACAAGTTTCTCTTTCGGGGGCGCATCTGGGTCGATGCGAAGGACTTTGCCATTGCTCAAGTCAAGGGCGAACCGGCCGTCAACCCTTCGTGGTGGACGGTGAAGACCGACTTCACGCGAAGTTATCAGAAACTCGGCAGCTTCTGGCTGCCCGAGTCAAACGACAGCGAGACGAAGGTGCGGATTCTTGGTAGTGCAGTCCTCACTATCAAATATGGGGAATATCAAATCACGCAGACTCACAACTTGAATCCAGCTTTTGATGTGGAGGAGAAGCTCTCGAATGGACAGTAACTCAACTTTGGTGCCGAATCCACACAGCAGTTCACGGAAGGGCGAGCGCTGCTGCGTGAAAGGGAATCAGTTTGATATGACTACTCATAACGACGATCCGGAATCGGATCATTGCATTGCATTCCCGTCTTTCCCGAGGCCACGGTTTTGTATTGATTCACGGATTACAGCACTTCCCGAGCACGATCCCGTATCTTCCGGCCTGCAAGAATGGGAGTTATTTCAAAACAGTCTGGTTGTATCGGGTGCGAAGTCACGACCGCTAAATCCCTGTGCGGCAGTTGGATCGGTGACCCTACTGTTCCTCGTCTTGCTAGCACTGGTTGTCATCCCCCTATTCCACACGGATACACTGCCCAGGCGCGAAAGGCTAACAATGCTGTATATACCGCCAGCGGCTGCAGCTTCCAATGACACGAGGATTTCAGTACCGACATCCGCTTCCAGATACACGCCGACAACTATGAGGCTTCCTAGTCCGGTGCATACGACGCAAGAAGTACCTTCGCCTCCGGTGGATACTCCGGGGGGAGTAGTTGGGGGAGTTCCTGGCGGAGTAGTCGGTGGAATTCCCAATGGGGCGCTCAGCCAAGTGCTGCGTAGCACGAGCAGCATGCCAGTCCTTGCGAAAACGATCGCCCCCGTGCCAAAACGAGTCCATGTTCCCGCTCAGGTAGCCGAGGCCAACCTTGTCTACGACGTTGCACCGAAGTATCCGCCTGAGGCCGGCCGGGCGCGGATTGAAGGAACGGTAGTGCTGCTGGCCGTGATCGGCAAAGATGGCAGCGTGGAAGACGTTCGGGTCAAGAGCGGTGTGTCAGCGCTCGCGCAGGCCGCAATCGAAGCAGTAAAGCAATGGCGCTACCGGCCATATCTCATGAATGGAGAACCGGTTGAACTCGAGTCCCAGATCACAATCAACTTCACCTTGTCCAAAGGTTAAAAATGCCAACGTCGCACAATAACAGAAATGCCTCGTCTCACTGGTTCTTGGGAACGCCTAGGAATCTCACCCACATGTTGCTGTTCATTGCCCTGGCAGGTGGATTGATTGGTGCACCCGCCTCCGCGCAGTCTATTGCCGCGCCGAACACCAAGACCGGAAGTATCCTCGGTACCGTGGTCGACAGTGACCACGACACAATTCCCAACGCAACCGTAGTCTTGCGAGAACCGCTCGACGATCCTCTCACAATTGTAACGAAGGACGATGGATCGTTTGCATTCCACGATGTCACGCCAGGAATTCCTTATCAGATCAATGTCACCGCAGAAGGATTTGCAGAGTGGAGCTCCAACGTCACAGTCGAAGCCGGGGAGGAAAAGACTGTGACCGATATAACGCTCCACATTTTAGCTGTAGAGCGGGCGATTACTGTGACTTATTCCTCGAAGGAGATCGCTGCACAGCAGCTCAAAACTGAAGAACATCAGCGCGTTCTCGGCTTTATACCGAACATTTATGTAACTTACGAGCCTCACCCCGAGCCACTGACGGCAAAGATGAAGTTTCATCTGGCCTACAAAGGTCTTACCCACCCAACATTCTTCGCCTTCGAAGGTTTATGGGCCGGCGTCGAACAAGCCGCGAACATGACCGACTATCGCCAAGGTGCACGAGGATATGGCGAGCGCTTCGGTGCAAATCTTGCCAGCGGCAGCAGCGAAGCCTTATTTGGCAATGCTATTCTGCCTTCGCTCCTCCATCAGGACCCTCGGTATTTCTATCGGGGCTCCGGGACAAAAGGATCGCGGGCTTGGCATGCCATCATAGCTCCGTTCGTCTGTCAGGGAGACAACGGGAAATCGCAGCCGAATTATTCTCAGTGGGGCGGCAGTTTGATTTCAGCTTCACTTTCCAATACCTACTATCCAGATTCGGAACGTGGTGCTGGGCTTGTATTCAGAAACTTTGGGACTAGCATGGGGCTCCATGTCGCCCTCGGTCTGGCGCAAGAGTTTTTGTTGGGCAAATTCACAAGCCGAGGTAGGCACTAATCTCGATTTGCTGGAGGAGTTTCGAAGATTGCTCGAGTTCGTCAATCTGCCTGAGCCGTCTCCAATGCATCGTTAGCACGGTAATAGTGCCCCAGGTTTCTCGTCGGTTCAATCCAGCGCGGTTCAGACAAGTCCTGGGTTCCTGATCTTCCCGCCTGGGGCGAAAAAAGAAGGTAATAATTATGATGACGGGGAAGGCTTGAATTCCGGTAGGCAGGAAGGCACGCAGCCTGTCCGAAGCGTAAGAAACATTGGACTGATCGGGTTGGTCGCCGCCTCCCTGCTGCTCTCCTCCGCCCAGTCTTTTGAGCCGGCCCCCAGACTGTATCGGGCGAAGCCGGAGGATGTGCCGCCGTGGGCGGAACAGGGAAATTTTCGTTTCATCCGGCTGGACGGCGGACGAATCGAGAGCTGGAAATCCGAGCGGACCTGGTGGGGTAAAAAGTTCAGCGCCGAAGAGAAGGACGTGCTGACCCACATCTATGACCGCGATTTTGAGAAAATGCTCGTGTTGCTCAAGCAGGCGGAGTTCAACTGGATCTGGGTCACCTGGAGCAGCGGTTGGTCCATTAAGGACGAGAACGCGAACCGGGAGAACCTGAAAAAAGTAATCGCCCGTTGCCATGAGAACGGCATCCACGTCTCGGCCTATTTGTCAGCTTCCAACATGTTTCGCTCGAGCGCCTACCGCGATGACCCCGAGACAAAGAATTATGGCCTCTCGATGCACGGCATTCCGATGTTCTACGCCGGTCCGACCAAAACCGATCTGCAGATTTCCTGGGACCGCCGTCTGGCCGATGCGCGCAAGCCGGGGTGGCGGACCTACCTCCTGAAGAAGGCAGAGATGGCGGTAGACGCGGGAGTGGACGCGATCATGTGGGACAACATGATCGGTTACAACGAAGGCCTGGCCCAGTTGCTCGATGATACCCAGCGCATGGCGGAGCGAAAGGCGCGGCAGACCGGCCGGCCCAAAGTCATGGTTGAAGCGAATATCCATATTGCTCCAGACCGATTTGCGATGAACGAAATGAACGAGGTGATCTGGGAGGAGGACGGCAAGGACACTCCGGGGGTATGGAACGGTAAATGGCAGGTGGACAACGCGCGCAAGATTAAGTTCTTGAGCGGCGAGAAGCAGCCTTGGCAGCCCCTGAAGTATGAGAACGATCTTTACCACTGCGGCCCACGCGAGCGCTGCATCCCCAGGCCGGCCGAGCAGAAACTTTCCATCGCTGAGGCCTATGCGTTCGGCGCAGCCACCTCGCGCAACATCGAGGGTCGATTCCTCTCCGCCCTCATCAAGGGCGAGCCGGAGGCTCAGGAGGCCTGGAAGGCCATCGCTCAATACAACCATTTCCTGGTCGAGCATCGGGACCTGTATCACCACGCGGCACCGGTGGCGCAGATCGCCTTGATCTCCGCGGAGCTGCGGAATCCCCTGGCCGACGAATTCCTCAAGGAGAGTGTCTTTTTCGAGACCAAAGTGCTCGCGCACCTGGACAAGGGAGTCCCCCTAGACCGGTTCAAAGTGCTGGTCATGCCAGCTGACCTGCCCAAGCTCAGCCGAGAGCAAAAGGCTCGGTTGAATACGTTCACCGCTGGCGGGGGCGTCATCATCAGGGCCGGAAAAGCGGAGCCGGGGATTGCGGCGCACGCCGAAGCCGCGGCCGGAGGACCTCGCCTCGGCTTTGAGCCGCGCGGTTACGTGCTGGGCCAGTTGACTCGGAAACCCGACGGTCGGACCTTCATTCTCCATCTGCTTAACTACAACCACCAGGTTCCGGCAGAGAACGTGAAGGTTCGGCTGGACCTGAACGGGCTGGTCGAAGACCTGAGTCGCTGGGAGGTGAAAGTCCTTTCGCCGGACGCGGCCAGGCCTGAGTTCGCTGGCCTCTCTCTGCACGGCAGCGTCAGCGAGTTCACTCTGCGCCGGATCGACCACTATACCGCGGTGACTCTCTCGCCCAGGGTGGGGCGGTAGTTTTATCGAGCAGCCCGGCTCCGTGTGTGACGGCTTACTCTTTCCATGGCCGTTCCTGAACCAGCGTCCAGAAAGACAGACTTCCTCGTCGGCGCAAATGTTGACCTTCCGATCCTGCAGGAGGTCGATCTCACCGCAGCGGCGACGCACGCAACGCCTGTATCTTGCCGAGACGATCGCCCGTGGCGGGCTGGTTGGGAGGATGGTTCCGGCCGGGTCCTGTGCGCTCGGACCCGCGTGGCGAGGAGTTGAAGAAGTCACGCCGGAACCGGGGAGCTCTCCACGGCGACTTCTATGTCAGCGAAGCAAACGTCTTCGCGAACTAGCTTTTGCCTTTGCATCTCAATTGCGATTCCATTCCTGCCCTTCTCCGGTGCAAAAAACCCGTGAAAGGTCTTGTCGGGCTGTGATCCAAAGTGCTGGGCAATCGAAATGGTTGCCCTTGGATCATGCCGCGCGAGAGACCGCGTCACGGTTGAGCAGTAGCTCAAAGATGGTGCCCAATGCCCCCGGGCCTCTGGAACTGCGATAGAAGAACCGCAACTCATCAGGATGCTCTACAGCCAACGTCTTCACTATTGAGAACGACGTACGATTGATCGGGTTTGGATTGCGCCAGACGATGTTCATAACGGCCTACCTTGCTTTAATAGAGTTACTTGTAAAACCCCGTACTTCGAAGTGTCAATACGGTGACACTTTGCCAGACAGTCACTGACCGATCTCTCCAATGTTGACAGTGGCTTGAGCCAAGTTCACTGCACGATTTGTTATCATCATCCGCCGCTGGGGCGTCAGGAGGTCCTCGAAGGCCAGAATCACAACGCCCTCCGCAAATAGGCTGCGGTCCCAGCGCTTGAGCAGAACCGTCTTCTTGTCGAAATTGACTGCATTCTTATCCGCACCGAGAACCAATGCAATCGTTGGACGCAAAACAATGCTATTGCCAAACTCTCTTTGCACTGCCGTGCACGCCGAGAGATAAACTCTATTTACTTCGGATGGTGACCACTTCTGCTTGCCTTCGCCGCTGATAATCACGCTGCCTTCCTGGGCACAACAAACACTTGCGAATGCCGCAACCAGCATTGCTGACTTCAACATGTTCTTCATGTTCACACCTCACGTACTCGCTGAACGAAGTGCGCGGACACCCGTCTCCTCTGCACTCGAATTTCCATTTGATCCTTGCAGGACGAAATCCAGGTGGATGGTTCGTTCAAAATAGCTTTGTGCCCAGTCGCAGAATCAGTCCGCAGCTGGCTACAGGCGGCAGAAGGCCTGCCTCTAAACCCATTCAGTTAGTCCGACCTGAAGTTCGAGGTGAAAAGACTGGCTACACGGCACCTCTATGTTTTCCGGGAGCTGAGAGAGTTTCGTTGCCAGCAAAGCATTTGGCGACCCAGTTGCACTCACGTTTGAATACGAAGCGAGGGGCCGCAGTCCCTGTCAATGGACACCCCCCCAAAACGCGCCTGCGGCCCGCGCTCACGGATCTGTGCATTCGGCGGCGACAACCGCCACAGTAGGGAGGCACTTTATGGCTTCGCTTGTCGTAGTTACAAACAGCAACTCGAGCTTGATCTCCGCTATACGTAACCTGGTCTGTCCGCTCTGCGGAGCAAGCATGATGGAATTTCGATGTCTCGGATACTGTCGCAGTGACTGGCGTCAGGAGTGGGAGCGCGCGATCAGTGCTGGATCGAAGCGTGGAATACCGCGTTCTGGGAGAACGTGTGCAGAACATCGACTGTAGAGGGAGCGGCTCGCGCCGTCGCGACTTTGAATGAACGAGATGAGAGGACAGTGGAGCGATCACGGATCCGGACTTTGTCATCAACGACTTTCGTTCCTATATGGTCTTCATACATCTCCGCCTGCGTGTGATGACACTGCTCACTCGACATTCTTGTCCAAAACCATCCTGCTCTCCAATTCTCAACCGGGCCGGATGTCGCTCGTTGCTCGCTTTGCATGGACCGCGTTGTACTGGAACCTAGGGGTCGTCCTCTGGGGTGCTTATGTAAGAGCGACGGGTTCAGGTGCAGGCTGTGGCAATAAGTGGCCTCTCTGCGATGGCGAAGTTGTTGGGGCAAGCGCCAACGGGCAAACCATCGTTGAGTTTACGCACCGGATAACCAGTGTCATCTCGTTGCTCATGGTGACCGGTCTCGTGGTCTGGTGCTGGCGAGTCACAAAGAAGGGAGACTGGGTCCGCTATTCCGTTGTACTTGCCGCTGTTTTTCTTGCAAATGAAGCGCTATTGGGAGCTGCTCTTGTCCTGCTGAAGCATGTGGGCAGCGACCAGTCTGTCGGCCGAATTCTCTTTCTCGGTTTGCACTTTGGCAATACGCTTCTGCTTCTCGCGGCGCTGTCGCTCACAGCCCTCTGGTTGTCGAACGGCAGCAGAAGCTTCACTCTCATAAGCAAATGGCAAGAAGTAGGTTCTATCGGACTGGGCCTACTTGCCACCATGATTACGGGGATTACCGGAGCCGTAGCTGCTCTGTCCGATACCCTGTTTCCGGCAACATCGCTCCCAGCGGCATTGGCGCAAGAATTCAGTTCTGGCACACCCTTCCTCTTGCACGTTCGACTGCTCCATCCCGCGGTAGCGATTGTCGCTGCATGTTACGTTCTCTGGATTATCTGGAAAGGCTCAACCCGGCGACATCGATTCTCACAGTCGGCAATCGCTCTTAGCGTCCTTCTCTTCGTGCAGGTCGGCGTCGGCATGACGAATGTATTGTTTCTCGCTCCTGTTTGGCTCCAGATCGTCCATTTATTCTTAGCCGATGTGCTCTGGATATTGCTGGTGCTTGCCTCAGTTGATTTGGTGCTTGAACGCCCCATCATTTGCCCAGTCTGTGGTCTGGCAGGCGTCGTCAAGGAAGGCCGAAAAACGTGAACCGGTACGTATGCATCGCCGCCTGTTGTGCGATTTTCGCAATCGCAATATCCGGTGGGCTCTCTGCTGACACTACGCAAGGCTCGTATCAGCTCCCGTCGGACGCACAAGTTATCGGATATGTCCTGCAATCAGTGAACTGGTACCGCCACGTGTATACCGAACGACAGGTTGCAAGCGATTCGGGAGACCTAGTGTTTCTGAATGACAATCAAGCCCTTGAAAGCCAGATTGTCAAACTCTCGTTCGAATTCGCCAGGGCGGATGTGGCCTTGGCAAAGACGGCCGCGTCTCCGCACGACGCGGCTGCGACACTGGCAGCCCCCGCTTCTGCGGACCTTACGCACTTTATCGAGTTGAAGAATCAAAATGACCAGCTAACTCAGCAAACAAGTGCCGACATAGGAAAGCTGAATGAGAAAATTGCCTCAGCTCGCAAAACCGATCGCAAGAAGTTGAAAGCCGCTCTCGACGATGCTCAGAGCCGTTTAGAACTTTTGCAGGCTGTTTCGCAGGGAGTCAATGATCTAATCCAGTTCGTACAGACTGCCGGGACGTCGCAAGTCAACACTGCTACTCTCGATTTGACCATTGGCGATCTTGCACAATCCATACCCGAGCTGAGCAGCCCGGCAACTCCCTTTTCGAAATTGCCAGGACAAGACGCAGATTCCAGAACCAGCAATAGCTGGCGAGAGACTGGCCTCCTTGGGCTGGTGTCGGAAGTCTCAGCGCTAAATCGCAAGGTTCGCGTGGTGGACGAGAAGATTCGTCTCACTGACAGTCTTTCGCTCTCGTTGAAGAATATGCGGACTCCAATGAGCGGCTTCATCACTCGAGTTCTTCAGAGGGCCGCCACAAGCAATTTGGAGACGAGCAATGTTTCATCGTTGCGCGAACAAAAGGCTCAGCTTAATGCGCTTACATTCGAACTCAAGACCCTTTCTCCCGCCATCGTGGCACTTGATAAGCAAAAGGCGTTGCTTGAAGAGTACGAGTCACACCTGCTGCCCTGGCGAACGGCGGTAGCCAAACAATACAGGCAGGCATGGAAAAAATTGGTGGTCCGCCTACTCATCGTTATGTCGATTGTCGGTCTGCTATTTGGAGTGGGCGAGATTTCGCGGCGGCTAGCACTCGGCCGTATTCCGGACCCAAACCGCCGACGAGTTGTAAGCATGGTCCACCGTCTTCTGACATTGTTTGCCATAGCGGTGGTCGCCTTGTTCAGCGTTGCCTCAGACTTGAGGTCGTTGGCAACGTACCTTGGGCTTCTCAGCGCCGGACTGCTGCTCGCGCTGCAAAACGTCATTCTAGCCAGTCTCGGCTCTCTCGTCCTGCTTGGGAAGCGCGGAATCAGAGTCGGTGACCGAGTACAGGTTTCCGGTATTACAGGCGATGTCATCAACATGGGAGTGCTGCAATTCCAATTGGGAGAATTCGACGTGGAGGAAGGGCGCTTCACTGGTCGCGTCGCGACTTTTTCGAACTCCCTGGTTTTCGTATCTCCAGCTACTGGTCTGCTGAAGTTCAATTCTGCTCTTGGGAATGCAACCAAGCCCACAGCGCGCACAGCGGGAACAGGGCCGGATTTGGATCACGGTTCGGTTGCCGCGGCCGGAAGTAAGGGCTAGGTCTCAACGCCGAACATCTAGCCCGCAACGGGCGTGCTGCGTCATTCCGTTGACTGTGGCTTCCTTGTCACCGTCATAACGCAGGTCATTTTCTGTTAAAGCGGTTCCTACCAGAAGCGGCCCATGTCGTGCGGGCCAGTCACTGCAAAACCTGATTGACGCCGCTTGTTCAGTGCCGTTTGCGCGCGTAGATGAAGTGTGATGCGGCGATCTGTCATTTGGCAGGTTACGTGCTTTCCTCTCGTGGAATGGAGAGACAACATGCCGGGAGCAGCCTTACGGACAGAGAATGATCAGTGCCTTGAGGTGGTCGACCACCAAAGCGCAGCTCGGAAGTTACAGGACGTTTTGTCTCTCCGCTTACCGTCTTTTTATCGCTGTGCACTTCGACTTTTGGGGAATGCGGCTGACGCAGAGGATGCGGTGCAGGAAGCCCTGTTGGCCGCTTACAAACATATAAACCAGTTTAGGGGGCAGTCGCAGATCTCCACTTGGATGACGACGATTGTCCGCAACTGCGCTCTTATGCAATTGCGCAAGCGACCACGCCAGATTCATTCCTCGTTGGAGGAGGAGTTCGGAGAGGAACAACCGCGCTTTCTATGGGAAGGACTCCCGGACGAGCGGCCGAGCCCGGAAGACGAGTATCGAATTTCTGAACTAACGGCGCGCTTGCGACAATGCGCAGCACTGCTCTCGCCTAATTTGCGAAGAACATTTCAGCTGCGTGTTGTAGATGGTCTCTCAATCATCGAGACAGCCCGAATCTTGGGAGTGCCACGTGGAACGGTCAAGGCGCAGTTGGCACGCGCGCGCACAAAGATTGCGCGGCACATGAGGCCAGTGCTTGCACCAAGATCTCGGCCACCTCAGCGAATGCAAAGCAGTTCGGGACTTGGTGAGAGGATGACTTAGTGAAAGAGCATCAGGAATCATTCAACACCTCAGATGATCTAACAGGAGCCAGATTTGGGGATTGGGCGCTCTGGCTAAGGGAACGAGGGGGGCACATGCCAGCAGGTAGCGGAATCCGATTTACGGTCTGGTTGTTGACGGTCTGTCTGGGCGCTGCACTAGCGCTCGCAGCTTATGCTACGACGAATACCATCGCGACCGGAATAACGCTCGCTGTTCTCGTGAGTATCGTTACTCTAGCTGCGGCTTTCAGCCTGGGATTCGCGATCAGGATAGTCAATCAGTGGCAACGAGCCATCGTGCTTCGGGTCGGGAAATTCTTGAGTGTACGCGGGCCGGGACTGTTCTTCATCACGCCGTTCGTAGAAACCGTGGCATACGTCATCGATTTACGCACGATAGCAACGGCTTTTCGCGCAGAGCAAACTATGACATCCGATACGGTACCCGTAGACGTAGACGCGGTATTGTTCTGGCGCGTAACAGATCCGCAGCGCGCTGCTTTAGAAGTCGAGAAATACGCCGACGCGGTTGCTATGGCTGCCCAGACGGCCTTGCGTGATGTAATTGGGCGCGCCACACTCGCGGCGATCCTGGGTGAGCGGCAGGATATCGATAAGAATTTAAGAACAGTAATTGACACACGTACTCAGCCCTGGGGTATTCGGGTTGAGTCGGTGGAACTGCGTGATGTCAAGATCCCCCTTGAGCTGCAGGCTGCCATGTCCCGACAAGCACAGGCCGAACGCGAACGACAAGCTAGGGTAATCCTAGGTGAATCCGAGGTGCAGATTGCTGAACGATTCAATGAGGCTGCAAAGGTCTATGCTGGCAACCCGACCGCCCTACATCTGCGCGCGATGAACATGCTGTACGAAGGTCTTAAAGAGAAGGGTGCCTTGATGATCGTGCCCTCTTCAGCATTGGACAGTATGAGTCTCGGTAATATTGGTGGGTTGGCCGCCTTGGGCAAGGCAGGGCAAATATAGATCGGATTGTGGTCTATTACTCAGCCCCCTAGTGAAGCGACTGATGTGAGAGATCGGCACACAACTCATTCAAGGCTCCGCGATGCCTCTTCTTCTGTTCTTTTCGATCTGGAACAATTCTGGAGCCAACTGCTGCACTTTGCCGCTTGGCAGCTTGGGGTCACACGAATTGGAATCCTATTTGCTTCTCGTGAGTTAGAACACGGCTGAGAGTCGCGAATATGGGAGGTCAGAATGTGGATGCGATGTTGTGCAGCGTGCAGGCGGGTACTCAGGAAGACCAGGCTAGCCGATCACATTCGCTGCGAGTGCGGCTGGGAGTGGTAGCGAAAGGGCAACCGTAATTGAGTTCTACATACCCGCGAGATTGCGAAAAAAAGACGGAAAATGGATTCCGCCCAAACAAAGCGGGAAGATCATTTCGTTTCCAGTGCATGATCAGAAGTCGGTGCGGAGGCGATTAGGTTTGGGATGGCCGCCGGTGTTGCTGTCAAATGAATATGTTCCCTTCAGATCTCAATTTTAGGAATCCAGATGTACTGCCCAGGTTCTTGCAGGAGGCGTGTTGATCGGGCACGTGCTTTGCATGGCACACATCGCCACCCTCACCGAGGAGAACGAGGCAGTGTCACCGGTTGTCACGACTCGTGACAACTGCCTTCTACCTAGCGTCACTCGTTTGACGGCAACGTACCGGTAATTAGGCCGACCACGAGCAGGTAACGATCGCGCTTGATCTGGCGCTCGAGAATGTCAGTATCGTCCCCGTTTCAAGGCAGGCCTCGTTCCTTAGCGGAACACGCAATCCAAACTGATCAGTTGGACTGCGACGTGCTACTACTCATTTGGTAAGAGCCGCGTGAGCATGGGTGGCTCGAAGGTGATGTCGTGGACGAATTGGTCGATACCTCAACCTGGCAGCATGCGGTAATCAGCGTTCGGTCGGAGCCTGATCGTGAACGGTTGGTTATTGCTTATCCCGACGAAGAGACCCTACGGGATCTCATCGCAGCACGCAGTATTGTGGCGCTCGGCTACACCTCTCGTGCTGACGCTCTTAAGAACATAAATCGCTGTGTGACGACCAAGGCGTCTTTGAAGCGACTGCTGCCGTCAATCCATCCAAACATGACCTTATTGACTGAATGTCGTGCGGCATTACGGCGATTCGCAGTGGGCTCTGAACCCTCGGGGACTTCAAAACTCATGCGTAATCTCCTGCACAGCGGTCTCGCTGCGGCCCTCGTCTTCTTCTACTCGAAAAGCATTCTGTCCTCGGCAGTTAGGGCCTTTCTCTCTTTTTAGTATTACCGGGCATCCCGACCAAGAGCCTTGGGGAATACTCGCGTTTCTGCATAGGTGTCAACAACCGCTGAGGCTGTTCTTGATCTCAGGGCTTGTCCCTGGCCGTGCTGTCATTCGCTCTTGACTGTCAGCTGACAGTTTGACGTCTCGACACAACCTCCGCCCAATCTTTCGAACGAAATCCCTTTATTTCCATGCATTAAAAGCACAACCCGAGTCCCCCTTGTTTGGAATGCCAGTTGCCTTTAGGTCAGTGTCGAAGGCTGGAAACGTGACGCAGCAAATCAAACCGGAGCCTGAGAATCTCCAGACTGGATCTGGTCAGCCCTTCCTCTGGTCGTTTAATCGCATGTTGATCCTGCGCAATCAGGATCGACGGCGGAGATTCATGAAACGGGTACCGGCCCTGGCCGTCAGGATTGTTATTGCATTGTTTCTCACCACATCAGCGATCGCACAAGAACAACAGCGTGCGTACAGCGAGTACACATATTGGTTCAGCGGAGCCTTTGAAAACGGCCATGCATTTTCGAGTACCGTGGGTGCGAGAAACTACCAGCTCGAGAACCGCTACGAACGGCTTATCTACTGGAACCCACCCTTCGCCGTGCGCTGGGTGTTCGATGCAGTCCCTGTGGCACTGGTCGGCGATCCTCGTACCAGCGATGGTCACCGTGCGTATGCATACGGTGTCGGGGGCAGCCCTATCGGTGCACAAGTGAATTTCGTGCATTTCCGCCGGGTCGAACCCTTTCTCACGAGCGGTGGCGGCTTCTTGTACTTCAACCATCGAATGTTTGGAACCACTCAGCAATTCAACTTCACTGCTCAACTTGGCGGTGGTGTGCAGTTGTTCACATCTAGCCGCCGCAGCGCCATTGATCTTGGATACAAGTATCACCACATTTCGAACGCAAACCTGGGAAATCGAAATCCTGGATTGGACTCGCATATGTTGTTCGTTGGGTTGTCGTTGTTTCGGTAAAGAGAGCTACGGTTGAAACGCCTACACATCGATCTCGGTGCCGCACTTGCTGTGGCGTTATTCCTGTGCACGACAGCATTGAGCCAGAGCAATCAATCGGTGCTAGGCACGGCGATCGTCATGGGCACCGTCACAGATGTCAACGGTGATGTGATCCCGAACGCGACCGTCGTCCTTAAGGAGATTGAAGGCCGCGACCCTCTTACGATCGTGACTAATGACGACGGGATGTTCGAGTTTCACGATGTGAGACCAGACATTACCTATCAGCTCAGCGTCAGCGCCAAGGACTACGAAGACTGGATATCTGCCCCGATCATCCTCAAACCGGACCAGTTCAAAATTGTGTCCCGCGTCCAACTGCGAATTGCACCCTTTCGTATCACTGTCGACGTTCATGACGACCCTGTCAAAGTTGCTACCGAGCAGTTCAAGGCCGAACAAAAACAGCGCGTGTTCGGAATCATTCCGAATGTCTACGTGTCCTATGAGAGCGATCCTGCACCGCTGACGACAGGGATGAAGTTCAAGCTGGCTCTGAAGGTTTCTACAGATCCAGTTACGGCTGCTGGAGTCCTCCTTGTAGCCAGTGCCAAGCAAGCTGGAGATACTCCAGAGTATGGCCAAGGCTGGGGAGCATATGGAAAACGTATTGGAGCAGTCACCGCCGATGGTTTTTCCGACATCATGATCGGTGGCGCCATCTTGCCATCGTTATTGCACCAGGACCCACGTTACTTCTACCAGGGAACCGGCACCACCGGTTCTCGATTCCGCCACGCGGTATTCAGTACTTTTGTTGCAAGAACGGACCAAGGGAAGTCGCAACCAAACTACTCTAGCTTGGGCGGCATTCTGGCATCCTCCAGCCTGGCAAACCTTTACTATCCCAAATCCAATCGTGGTGCGGGGCTGGTGTTCGGAAATGTCGCGATCGGCCTCGCGGAACGAATTGGCGCGAGCTTGGCCCAAGAGTTTCTTCTCGGCAGATTCACCCGAAGAGGTGGACATCTCAAAGGCAGCGAGTAATAGAAAGTTTTCGTCGTCAGGGGACTGGCGAATATCAGCATTTGACGAAAGCGACCCGAGAAAGATGAAACCTCAACGCACGATCGTTACTCCTAGCCAAATACCACCAATTGGCTCGGCCCACTTGTCATGAAAAATGGATTCGCACATTTCTGCAATCGAGGAACCCGAGGCTAGATCTTATGTCAGCCGCTCCGAAGTTCCGCATTGATGTTGATATTCACAATCTGCTGATGGATTCATCGCGGCAGATGGTCAAACCCGCAGCAGAAAAGGGGCTAACGCTGCCCGAACCTGTGTTTCCGCAGTATCCGGAAAAGCTGGCCAATCCTGGACCGGAAATCGCTCCCGAAAAACGGGACTGGCGTCTGTCGCACGTCTATCGTGCGATGCGGGGATGGCTTTTTCCTTACATACGGTCGCGCGTGATGCCCGGCGAATTCCATCCCATCACCGCCTACCTGTTCGTCGAATACAAATGCAATCTCGACTGCTGGTACTGCTGGGCTTACAACAACAAGGTAAAGGGTATGACCGAGGATGTGGCACGCCGGTCCATTGACTGGTTGTACGACCATGGCTGCCGGGTACTCGCGCTGATGGGGGGAGAGCCGTTATTGCGCCCGCAGTTTGCCCACAAGGTGGTCAATTACGCCGCGAAAAAAGGATTCTGGATCTACATCGGCACGAACGGCCGGTTGTTACGCCCGGATGTGGCTGATCGCTTGGGAGACGCGGGCGCGTCAGTCTTCAACTTTGCCGTTGACTCCTGGGACGAGAAACCGAGCCTGCCAAAAGCGGTTGTACCCGTGCGCAAGCACCTGGAGCACTTGCTGAGGAAGCAATATGTGTACGGCTACATGGTTTTCTTCAATATGAACATCTGCCGCAACAACACGGAAGATATTCGAATCCTCACCGAGTATGCGCACGACCATCGCATCGCGACCGACTATCACATTAACGAAACTCCCATGCTCGAGCAAGACGAGCACTTCAAACATCTGAGCGACAATCCGACCTATATCCGTCCGCAGGATTGGCTGGAGATAGACTCTCTGGTCGATTGGCTGATGCAGAAAAACAAGGCCGGCTACCAGATGGTCAATTCGGTGCAGCGCCTACAGGAAATTAAGACGTTTATCCGAATGACCAGCGGCGCTGACTTGAATCGGTTGGGCTGGAATGGTGATGGCAGCGGAGGCAATGGAAACATTGCCAAGCGGCTGATCGATACTCCCGGAATCGTCCAGGATGCCAGTGGCGAGCTGCACTTTGCTGAGTGGAACTGTCGCGCGGGCCAGAACAACGTCATCATCCGAACGGACGGGACCGTCGCTCCCTGCTTCCCCATGTACGCGTCGACCTACGATTGGGGAAACATCGATAAGCACAAGTTCGATGACGGCCAACTCGCCGGCATGAAGAAAACCTGCCAACAGCATTGTTTTTCTACGCTCAATCACAATTTAGCGTACTGCTACAACGACGCGCGGGTGATCAAGTTCGTCTGGACGAATCTGGTCAAGAACCGGATGAAGGGTGGAGCAAGAAGTTTCGAAGACTGAATTGAATGTGGAAATCGATAAGGCGAACTCCTCCGATATGTCCTTTTGTGGGCTTTCCCCCAAGGGGGATGTGGCCTTTGTCGTGCATAAGCCTCTTGGCGAACATCCTGCGCGACGCGAGGTGAAAAGATGAATGCTCAAAGTCAACGAAAGTGTGCCTATTCGGCTTGCGAATGCATAGTCACAGCCACCGCGACGTACTGCAGCGTCTATTGCTCCCAAGCCGAGCGTCTGCAGGAGACAGAAATTCAATGCGATTGCAAGCACCGTCCCTGCGCCCTCGACTGAGCAAGGCCGATGCAAGAAGACCGCGGGGACTCGGCCTGTCGGCTACGGATCATTAATCATGGCATTCCCGGAGCGACGTACCGTCGACATCCTGCTGACTACCGCGTTGTTGACGGCAGCCGGCGTCGCAGTCTATTGCGCTCGGCGGGTCATTCTGATGTTTGTTTTTGCCATATTCTTCACCTACCTTATTGATCCTGTAGTGAAGTTTCTGCAGCGCCATTCTTTGTTTTTCAGAAATCTCCGAGGGCCGGCGGTCATCGAGGTGTACCTGGCGTTTGTGCTGCTGATCGCTCTTGGGGGTTACACGTTCGCCCCAAGCCTGGCAAGAAGTACGACCAGGGTGCTGGATGAAGCACCCGCTTTTCTGAATAGTCTCTCCACCGGCGATATCGCGAGTGATCTGCGAGGACAATACGGTTGGAGCGAGGCGCAGGAACTTCGCTTCAGGGCCTTCCTTGCACGGCACAAAGAGGATATTAATGGTCTTGTGCCAACGGTTGATCGCTATCTTTCAAACGCCACGCAAATGTTCGGGTACCTGCTATTGATTCCCATTCTGGCCATCTTCTTCCTGCGCGACGGTCCCTGCATCGTGGACATTCTCATTCAGCTGCTCTTTCATGCCGATCGGCATCCGAAGATTCATGCACTAGTAAGCCAACTGCACCTGATGCTGATCCAATACATCAGGGCGCAGCTGTTCCTGTGTCTGCTTTCTTTTGTGTTCTATTCAGGAGCTATGCTTGTCCTGCGTTTTCCGCATGCCATCGTATTGGGGATCTTAGGTGGATTGCTGGAGTTTGTTCCAGTTGTCGGTTGGACAAGCACATTCGCTGCGGTTGTTGGCGTCGGGATTCTAAGTCACTCTCACTGGATCTGGATGGCGGCATTGTTGGGCATTTGGAGAGTGATTCAGGACTATTTTGCTGCGCCGAGCATCATGGGAAATCACTTGAAGATTCACCCTCTGGCCGCAATCTTCGCGGTGCTGGTCGGGGCCGAAATCGGAGGAATCGTCGGCATCTGCCTCGCAGTACCGATGACGGCTTCGGTCTGCATCATCTGGCGTTCAGTTGCTGCAGAGCGAACAAAAAGAGGTTGTGTGTCCGATAGGGAAGCCCTGCCAGCAGATCTTCCGACTGTGTAGTGACAGCGATCTCATGACCAATCGGTTGGCTGCGCACTCGTCAACGTGCGTACCTCAGCGTAAGGTCCGTCCTTACGCGCAGGTCTCGACAAGTGTCAATTGTGACTTTGACATCCGGTGGCACAATGCTTCAACGATGTTGCTCTAGTTAGTGATTTCAGCACCTTGCGGGTTTGTGCCTTTGGCAACCGTATTGCGCTCTGTTGATTCGTCTGAGTGTCACTGTGTTCAGGGTTTCCACCGCCGCAACGGAAGCTAGTGGCAGAGGGCAAGATTAGCGGCCCTGGTAGCGAACCCGACACATTTAAGAAGCGGGCTGAAAACAAGAAGAGGGGTGTTGTTGTCGACTTTCAGCAGCCTCAAACGACAACCGAGAGAGAAATAGAAGTGACCATGGGGCAGGAAAAGCACATCACGAGAGCCGCGGCGTACGCCAACAGCGATGATTTCCGCAGAATCTTTGTCGAAAACATGAACAGCCTCTACCTGCTCGCGTTTCTGCTCACGACGGACCACGGAAGGGCTGAGCAGTCTTTCGTCTCCGGGTCTGGAGGATGCGGTCGGAGGCAACCCGGTTTTTAAAGAATGGGCGCGCTCCTGGGCTCGCCGCGTGATCATTCAGAACGCCGTGAGGCTGATCAACCCACGGCCGGACAACGGAAGTGGCCGTTCGAGATCTGCTTCGCTGGATAGCGATTACCAAACACTACCGGCGGAGCGGCACGTAGAGATTTCCGCACTTCTGCGGTTGGAGCCCTTCGATCGCGTTGTGTATGTAATGACCGTTCTCGAGCGCTATTCCGATCACGAGTGTTCTCTTCTTAGTGGGCTGCCCACGGCGGGAGGTCCTTCCGGCGCGCACTCGCGCTTTCGAGGGAATTGGACGCCAGGTGGGAATGCGGGACCGGCAACTATCCAATTCCAGGGCACAAGATCCCGGGTTGCATGACGGGCCCGGCTCGTTGATCGAGTTGATAGACGTTCTGCGCTTTGTGACATCGGCATAGCTGGAGTAATTCCGGGAACGGCGGTTTACTCAAAGGATCAGAACGCAACTCGAACCTCGCACCGTCCTGCTTAAAGGAACAGCATTCGTATCACTCAGAGCTTTGTGTCGGTAGGCGTCCAGGCACCAGCGGAGTGGGTAGCACCTGGTTCTCAGTGAGAGGGCATCAGCCTGAACAGTCAGCACTGAGGGCTACTCAAACTCGATTTTCGCCATCAAGCCCTTATCTTCGTGGCTCAGCAGGTGACAGTGGAATAGCGACATGCCTCTGATCAGAGGGTCGGTGAAGTCCATGATCAAATCCATTGAGCCGACGTACGGGGCATTCACTGTATCGAGCCATTCCGGTGAATCCGATCCTATCCCATTCTGAGCGTACGCCAGGAAATGCACTTGATGGATATGGAAAGGATGGATCTCGCGCGTCGCGTTCACGATTCTCCAGTGTTGCGGAGCCATCGAAATACTGACCAGGGGATTGGTTCTCGAACTGGCACGGCGCAAGATTCGCGTCAACGCCATCGCTCCCGGTCATACAGAAACTGAAGGCAATGTGACGGCGGGGACCTTTGATAGTGGTGCAGGCGCCGTTCTGGACGCAAAGACACCGCTGGGACGTCTCGGTCGCGTCACTGATATCGCTCCGCTCGCGGTATTCTTGGCATCAGACGAATCAACTTGGATTACCGGAGAAATCATTCGGGCCGCAGGCGGTCTCGTTGTAGCTACTTGAGTGGAGGCAGTTGTTTGATGCCATCGAGCCCGCGCCGACGCTGTCTCTCCCGGCGAAAGCGACCGCGTTGGGACTTGATAGAGAGTAGCGGTTGGAAGAGGTGATAGTTCCAGATTTCAGTTCAAGTGCTCGGCCGCAGAAAGCCCACCAAATCCCCCGCCTACGATTACTACCTTCCGGCGTTCGCTCATTACTTTCCCCCTAGCGGGTGAGTCATCTCTTCGGGGCGTACCCATGAGTCGAACTGTTCTGCGTTGAGGAAACCGAGTTTCAGAGCAGCCTCACGCAAGCTGATATCCTCGCGATATGCAGTCAGTGAGATCTTCGCCGCCTTCTCATATCCAATATGTGGGTTAAGTGCGGTCACCAGCATCAATGAATTGTCGAGATGCTCCTTAATGCGCCTTTTGTTCGGCTCGATTCCAACAGCGCAGCGCTGGCAGAATGAGCGCGAAGCATCGGCAACTAGTTCAATCGACGTCAGTAAGTTGTGTAGGATTACCGGCTTGTATACATTCAGCTGGAAGTTACCCTGCGAGCCCGCAAACGCCACGGCGTGGTCGTTGCCAAAAACCTGAACCGCCACCATTGTGAGTGCCTCACACTGAGTCGGATTGATCTTTCCCGGCATGATGGATGAGCCGGGCTCGTTTTCGGGAATCTTGATTTCTCCGAAGCCGCCCCGCGGACCGCAGGCGTACCAACGGACATCGTTTGCGATCTTCATCAACGCCCCCGCAAGAGTGCGAACAGCTCCGCTCGCACTGACCATACCGTCGTGAGCCGAGAGCGCCGCAAATTTGTTGGGAGCTGATAGGAACGGCTGACCCGTTTCTTCCGCGATCCATCGGGCAGCTGTCTCGCCAAAGCGAGGGTCGGCATTGAGTCCCGTACCAACCGCTGTGCCACCGATTGCCAGGGAGTAAATGCCCGGAAGAGCTTGGCGAATGCTAGCAACGGCGTCGTCGAGTTGTGCCACCCAGCCGGAGATCACTTGTCCGAGTGTTAGTGGCGTCGCGTCCTGCAGATGCGTACGCCCAACCATCACTACATCGCTGTACTGCTTCGATTTCCCGTCGAGTACCTCTCGCAGGCCTCCTACCGCGGGTAACAAGTTGTGCTCGATTGTCTCCACGGAGGCAATGTGCATCGCGGTCGGGAAAGTGTCGTTCGATGATTGACTGTGATTCACATCGTCGTTGGGATGAATTGGTTTCTTTGATCCGATGACGCCGCCGGCGAGCTGAATTGCGCGATTCGCGATCACTTCGTTGGCATTCATGTTGGTCTGCGTACCGGAACCGGTTTGGAATACGACCAATGGAAACTCGTTATCCCATCGGCCATCGATCACTTCCTCAGCGGCGCGGACGATCAGATCGACCTTTTCCTTCGGAAGTTGGCCGAGTTGCCCATTGGCCATGGCCGCACACTTCTTTAAGATTCCGAGAGCTCGAATGATTGGCCGGCCCCAGCGGAAACGCTCGACCCCGATCGGAAAGTTCAGGTGCGAGCGCTGGGTCTGTGCACCCCAGAGGTGCTCGGACGGAACATGCACGTCTCCTAAGGCATCCTCCTCGATACGATATGCGTGAGGTACCACTCCTTTGGTCGCCATATTAAGACCTCACCGACGCGTCGCAGCGGGCTCTGGGGACTCCGCTTCGATATGAGCCTGCATCTCTTCGTGAAGATGCTGCTGAGCCTGCTCTTGAAGTTGTGCGCGAACCCCCTCATGAAATTGCTCATGAGAGTCCTCCGCAGATGGCAGTTGCACAAGACTGGGTAT
>Ga0210403_10000709_pt1 | contig 33760 bp, 29 predicted proteins | sample IncBWC19MmetaG_FD_150863 | JGI IMG/M metagenome (GOLD analysis project Ga0210403, IMG submission 150863) | Forest soil microbial communities from Barre Woods Harvard Forest LTER site, Petersham, Massachusetts, United States - Inc-BW-C-19-M | ecosystem: Environmental > Terrestrial > Soil >...
CGGGCGAGAACCGCCACTGGATCCTCCACCATGCGGCTCATGAGCTCGTGGCTGGGGTGCATCCACACCTCGCATCCAGCTCGCTGGGAGATAGGGACTGCCTGGCCGCAGTGGTCGGAATGGGCGTGCGTGCACACCACCAGGCGCGCGTCCTCCAGGCGCAGGTTGCACATCGCCAGCGCACGCTCCAGGTTGGACATCGAGTCCGTCTGGTGCATTCCGGTGTCGAACAGCACGAACCCATCGCCTGAGGCGACCGCCCAGGCGTTGCAGTGAGGGACGCCGGGCCATGGCAGTGGGAGACGCAGACGGAAGACCCCCGGCAACACCCGCTCGCCGCGCGGCTGAGCGGGCATGCGGTCGCGCTTTGAGATCACATCGGACACCCGGCGCACACTAGACTACGGCTCTTCGGCGGCGTCAAGGAGGGGTCATGTCGGATCGCAAGAGTTCAGGCGAGGCCTCGAGCGAGGCCAGTGCGAAGGTGCAGGAGGCGGCCGCGAGCGTGCAGCAGGCGACCGCGCCCCGCAAACGCATCACCGGCAGCAAGGCCGAGAGCGTGGCCCGGCGCTACTTCCAGGCGATCGACGCCCACGACCTCGAGACCGCCGTGTCGCTGTGGGCCGAGGGCGGCCGCGAGAACGTGCGCGGACAGGTTGACACGCTGGCGCCGGACGGTGTGCGCGCGTTCATCGGAGATCTGATGCAGGCCATCCCGGACCTGAAGATGGAGATCGTCTCGACCACCGCCGAGGACGAGCGCTGCGGCGTCCAGTGGCGCCTCACCGGCACCTTCGCCGGGCCCGGGGGCTTCGGTGGGATCGCTCCAACAGGCAACCCGGTCGAGCTCGAGGGCTTCGACCTCATCGGGGTGCGCGACGGCAAGATCGAGAGCAACGACGCGTTCAGCGACTCGATGACCTTCGCCCGCCAGATCGGCATGATGCCGCCGCAGGGCTCCACAGCCGAGCGGCGCATGACCGGTGCGTTCAACGCCAAGACGCGGCTCACCACGGGCCTCGGCCCGGGCGAGGCGAAGATGGTCGCCGAGGGCGTGTGGGTGCTCCAGGGACAGCCCGCCCGCTGCAACGTGTACCTGATCGAGGATGACGGCGGCGTGACGCTGTTCGACGCCGGCGCTCGCACGATGACGCGCGCTGTGGCGAGTGCCGGCGCGAAGCTCGGTGGCATCCGCCGCGTGGTGCTCGGGCACGGCCACACCGACCACCGCGGCACGGCGCCGGCGCTCGGCGTGCCGGTGCTGTGCCACCCCGACGAGGTGCAGGACGCCGAGGGCAGCGGCGGCTTTCGCTACTGGCCGGAGGGGCTGGCTGGACTCCCGGCCCCGCATCGCCAGGTCCACAGGCTGCTGCACCGCTACGCCTGGGACGGCGGCCCGGTGAAGATCGCGCAGACGATCGTGGAGGGCGATGAGGTGGCTGGGTTCAAGGTGATCCACCTGCCCGGACACGCGCCAGGGATGATCGCGCTGTGGCGCGAGTCCGACCGGCTGGCGCTGAGCAGCGACTGCTTCTACACGCTGGACATGTGGGGCCGCGACTGCGCCCCGCGGGTGCCGATGGCGATCTACAACTACAACACCGAGCAGGCTCGGGAGAGCATCCGCAAGCTCGCTGCGCTGGAGCCCGCTGCAGCGTGGCCCGGCCACGCAAAGCCGCTGACCGGCGACGTGCGCAGCCAGCTCGAACGGGCCGCGCAGGCGACCTGAACGGTGGGCAGGCGCGCCCGCCGCGGAGGCCGGCTGCAAGCGCCAAGCAGCGACTACAGCGACGCTGAGGGCAATGTGCTGAGGCTGCGCGGGCGCCTCACCGCCGGGTCGCGCGAGCAGTACGCGCTGGCACTCGCGGGCGCGGGCGCTCCGGCCGCCGCCAGTCGCGAGGACGCCTGGCAACGCGCGCTCGAGCTGCTGTTCGAGCGCCTGGCGGTGCGCTGGACCATCGCGGGCGTGCCGCTGGATGGGCAGCGGGAGCTGCTCGGCCGCTTGCGGATCGCCACACCGCAGGAGCGCGCGTGGGTAAGGGAGGTGCTGCGCGAGCACTGCGCCGAGCACTTCCCCGAGCTCCAGGCGCCCTGAGCGCGGCATCGATCGGCGCCCGGGTGAGTGCTCCAGCAGGCGCCGGCTGGGGCGCCGTTCAGCCGCGATCGAGCAGCTCCAGCCGCGGGCCGCTGCCGCTCGCGGCGGAGATGAACCTGGCGGTGGCGGGGTTCAGGACGAACACCATCACCTCGCCTGCCTCCACCCTGACTTCGAGGCGGCGGCCCTCGTCCTGCACGGCGATGACCGTTGCGCCTTCGAAGCCGCCGCCAAAGTGGGCGACCCGCGCAGGGGAGCCCACGCGGGGATAGGGGCGCGAGGGACCGAGCACGGCCACATGCTAGGCGCCCGGCGGGCACCGCTTGGCCGAGCGGCGGCTCGCCACCGGGTCTTTGCCTCTGCTCGCGCTACCGTGCGGAGCCATGCGCCGCACGAAGATCGTCGCCACCATCGGTCCCGCATCGCGCGAGCCGGAGACGCTCGTGCGCATGGTGGAGGCGGGCATGGACGTGGCACGCCTGAACTACTCCCACGGCACGCTCGAGGAGCACTCCGAGACCGCGCGGCGCGTGCGCGACGCGGCCGGCCGAGTTGGGCGCCCGGTTGCGATCCTGCAGGATCTGCCCGGCCCCAAGCTGCGGATCGGGCCGCTGCGCGAGGACGTCGTGGAGCTGACCCCGGGCGAGATGCTCACGTTCATGTGCGGCGGAGAGGAGCTCGCCGGCGACGCGCAGCGGATGAGCGTCAGCTGGGGAGGGCTGGCCGACGCGGTGGAGAAGGACTCGATCGTCTACCTGGCCGACGGCTCGGTGCGGCTGCGGGTCGTGGAGGTGCGGCCAGCGGACCACGAGGTGGACGTGGAGGTGGAGATCGGTGGCGCGGTGGCGTCCCGCCAGGGCCTGAACATACCGGGCCCCTTGGCGGCACTGCCGGCGGTGCCGGAGGAGGACCTGCACATGCTCAAACACGGCGAGTCGATCGGCGTGGACATGGTGGCGCTGTCCTTCGTGCAGAGCCCCGAGGACGTGGAATACGTGCGCGACCACACGCGCCTTCCCCTGATCGCCAAGATGGAGAAGCCCCAGGCGGTGGAGCGCGCGGAGGAGATCCTGCGGGCGGCGGACTGCCTGATGGTGGCGCGCGGGGATCTCGGCATCGAGCTGCCGATTGCGCGGGTGCCGATCGTGCAGAAGGAACTGCTCGAGCTCGCGGGCCGGATGGCGCGGCCGTCGATCACCGCCACGCAGATGCTCGACTCGATGGTGCACTCCTCGCGGCCCACCCGCGCGGAGGTGGCCGATGTGGCCAACGCGATCCTTGACGGCACCGACGCGGTGATGCTCTCACAGGAGACCGCCATCGGCGCACACCCGGTGGAGGCGGTGGCGATGATGGCAGCGGTGGCTGTGCAGGCGGAGGCGATAGCACCGTATGAGCGCTGGAACGAGCACCGCGTGCGGCGCACCCAGTCCGATCCGGCCTACACGATCGCCCACAACCTCTGTGACGCGGCGCGCGAGCTGGAACTGGACGCGTTGGTCATCCCGACGTTGTCCGGCCGCTCGGCGCGGCTCGTCTCGGCGCACCGCCCGACGGTGCCGATCTACGCGCTGTCCCCGGGGCGAGAGACGGTGAGGCGCTGCGGCCTGATGTGGGGCGTGCAGGCCGCCTCCATGCCCCGGCACGAGACCACCGAGGCACTGATCGCCGACGCGGCGCGGCGCGTGGTGGAGCTCGGCTGGTGCAAGCGTGGCCAGCGTGTGGGCATCACCGCGGGGCTGCCCTCCGGGCGGCCGGGCACGACGAGCCTCGTGCAGATCCAGGTGCTGTGAGCCACGGGCAGGTTCGCCGGCCGTCCTCCTCGAGCGCCATGCACCGGCGCTCGCACATCGGCGACGGGCGCGAGCCTCAGCCGGCGGCGCCCACGCCGCCGCGTTCGTAGAACGCCGCCTCAGCGCGGCCCAGCTCGGTGACCGGCTCATCGCCGTAGATCCACTCGCGCGCGATCCGGTGCCAGTTGGCGCGCGCGCGCAGCTGGGAGAGCACAGCCAGCGTGAGCATCTCCATGCGGCGCCCGAAGAGGTGCTCAGGGCGCATGTCCTGGTGGCGCATCTCGCGAAAGTGACTCGATCGAGGGTCTGAGCTCTCGATCATCACCTGCGTGGCGATCTCGGGCGAGAGCAGGACCGGTTCGTCGGCGGTGGTGTACCACCAGATGGCATCCCTGACGAACGCGAGCAGGTGTTCGGGATCGACGCGCTCGGGGTCGGGCAGGAAGCCGGAGGCTGCGAGGAGCGCGTGCAGCGCGCCCGCGTCACCCTCCACCACCGCCCGCTGGGCGGCGAGCTCGAGCTCCACCGCGCGCTCATCCATGCGCTTGAACAGCCCGAAGTCCAGGAACGCCACGCGGCCGTCGGCGAGCAGCAGGAAGTTGCCCGGATGAGGATCCCCGGAGAACTGGCGGTGGCGATACAGGCACCCGAGGAAGAAGCGAAAGACGATCTCGCCGATGCGGTCGCGCTCGGCCTGGGAGCGGCCCTGGAGCTCTTCGAAGCCGGTGCCCTGCACGAAGTCGCTGACCAGCACCCGCTCGCGCGAGAGCGAGCTCACCACTTCGGGAACCACGATGAAGGGGTGGCCGGCGAAGATCCGTGCGAGCGCGCGCTGGTTCTGGGCCTCGAGCTCGTAGTCGAGCTCATCCACGATCCGCTCGCGTATCTCCTCGGCGACCGCCTTCACGTCCATCCCCGGGGTCATCCGCTTGAGCAGCCGCATGATCATGTCCAGGTTCTGCATGTCCGCTCTAACCGCGCTGGCCACACCGGGGTACTGGACCTTGACCGCCACCTCACGGCCGTCTTTCAGCAGGGTCGCACGGTAGACCTGCCCGATCGACGCGGCGGCGATGGGCTCCTCCTCGAAAGTGGCGAACACATCGGAGATCGGCTGTTCGAGATCGTCCTCGATCACGCGTCGCATCTGCTTGAAGGAGACCGTGGGCGCGGCGTCGCGGAGCTTGGCGAGCTCGCGCTGGAACTCCTCGCGGTGCTCCTCGGCCACGAGGCCCATGTCCAGGAATGACATCACCTGTCCGAACTTCATCGCGGCGCCCTTCATCGTTCCGAGCACGGCCACGATCTGCTTGGCCGTCTCGAGCTGGCGGCGCGACATAGCCGCCTCGGATGCCTCCTCGCCGCGGGTGACGTTGGCTGCGCGGGTGCCGAACTGCTTCACCGCCTCGCTGGCAGCGAGCGTGGCTACCGTGGCAGTGCGCCGCACGCGCGAGGTGGGAATCTTCTCGTTCTCGCGCGGCACGCCTCTCATGCTAGGAGCGTCTCACGCAGCCTGCTCGACCCGCGACCCGGGCACGATGTCATCGGAGCCGTCCGGCCAGCGCACCCACGCCTTGGTGCCGCCGTCGTAGTCGGAGCCGAGCAGCACGAGCGTGGCCGGTTGCCCAAGCGCTGTGCAGGCCTCCGAGCCTTCCGGGTCGATGCCGCGCCAGACCCGGATGAACGGGTTGTGATCCCACTCCTGCGCCACGGAGGTGGCGTCGGCGTGCCCGGGATAGATCACGGTGTCGGGCGGCAGCTCCATCAGCGTGCCCATGATCGAGTCGCGCAGGTCGGTGTATGTGGTGTGGCCCGGCGCTTTGACGCCACCGACGGAGTCCTTGAACAGCGTGTCCCCGGTGAACACCGCGGCTCCGGCGCCGGTGAAACCGGCGGGCGCGGTGCTCGCCTGCGGGCGCCCGGTGCCCGGACCGCCCGCCGGTGCGGCGGGGGGCGGCGGGGGGCGCTCGCCGATCAGGAACGAGAGCATGCCCGCGGTGTGGCCGGGGGTGTGCAGAGGGCGCACCTCGAGCGCGCCGAACCACAACGTCTCGCCGGCCTGCACGATGTTGATTCCCTCGGCTGCCTTCGCCGCGCCGTCCTCGCCGGCAGCGGCCACGATCATCTCCCGCTCGCTCGGGCTGATAAGCGCCTCGATCTTGGGCCAGCGCCGCCTCAGGGCGTCGAGCTCGCACACGTGATCGAAGTGATGGTGGGTGAGCAGGACGTGGGTGGGCTCGAGGCCCAGCCGGTCGGCCGCCTCAATCAGGGGCGCAACCGGTCCGCCGGCGTCGATGAAGAACGCCGGGCCTCCCTGCCCGTCGGCCAGCAAATAGGTGTTGGAGACGAACTGCGGATGCATGGAGCGCTCGATCAGCATCGAGCCATCCTTGCACGAAACCGTCAGACCGCGTTCGGGAGCAGCGGCTCCTCGCCGGCTCCAGCCGCCTGGCCCACGAGCGCCCCCAGGCCCTTGAGGTAGGCCTCATCGCCCACGTCCCGCCGCCACTCCAGCACCGGCACCGTTGTGGCGGCGTCGGTGACCCGTGCACGCGCCTGCTCGAGTGTGGGTGCGGTGGCTGCGAGCGCCACCGCGCGCGAGGTGCCCACCGTGCGGTAGCGGTGGCCGCCGGCTGCGACGGCCGAGGAGAAGAACACGTGGCAGCCATCCGCTTCGATCGCGGCGCGGTCGAGGGCGAACTCATACACCGGGCCGGCGCGCAGCGCGTAGTCGGGTGAGACCAGGTAGAGCACCACCGAGGCCTCCTTGCTCAAGGGCACGTCCGCGGCGGTGAGCGAGCAGGCTGATATCCGCTCCATCACATCGGGCCAGCTACCGCGGAAGAGGCTCATCACGTTCATGCACTCGGGATCCCCGAAGCGGGCGTTGAACTCGATCACCTTCACGCCCTCCGCGGTGGCAAAGAAGCCGCTGTTCATCACACCGGTGAAGTGGCGGCCTTCCTCGGCCAGCCGCTCGATCACGCGCTCGATGATGGTGCAGGCCCTGCGGTAGTGGGCGGCGGTCATGAACGGCAGCGTGGCTCCGGGCATCGACAGCGAGCCCATGCCGCCGGTGCCGGGACCCGTATCGCCGTCGTAGCGGTAGGGGTAGTCGTAGGTGGACGGCGGGAACACCACGGTGCTGCCGTCGCTGATGGCCTGGATGGTGAACTCCGCGCCGAGAACCTTCTCCTCGATCAGCACCGTCTCCCCCGTCCGGCCTTGCAACAGGCCGATCGCATACTCGGCGGCCTCCTCGTGGCTGGCCAGATGGGGACCCATCACCTTCACGCCCTTGCCGCCGGTGAGCCCCGAGGGCTTGACCACAACCGGCGTCGAGCCGAACGATGCGATCGCGGCGCCCACCTCGCCGGGATCCACCACCACGCGCAACAGCGGCGAGGCCTCGGGGGCGACCTCGGCGAGCAGCGAGCGGGCGAAGGCCTTGTTCCACTCGATCTCCGCACCCGCGCGCGTGGGTCCGACGGCGCGCGTGCCTTGCGCAAGCAAGGCATCGACGACGCCTGCGGCCAGCGGCTCATCGGCGCTGACCATCGCCACGTCGATCTCGCGCGAGCGCGCGAACGCCGCCACAGCCTCGGGGTCGCACACGTCACCCACCGAGTGGCTGCCTCCCGACGCGGCGGCGTGCTTCACGATCGAGGGGTTCTCGTGGCCCACGAAGGCGTGCAACTCGCTGTGCTCGGCCATGCGCATCGCCAGCGCACTCTCGCGCCCCCCGTGGCCCACGATCAGAGTTCGCACCGCGCCAGTCTAGAGCCAAGGCGCCCGCCCCCACCCGCATCAACCGCGCGCTAACCTCCGCATGGGACGAGCCACCACAAGCGAGGCGCATCAGCAGATGGCAGGCCGGGCAGCAATGAGGGCGTCAGATGGGGACCGCGATCGCGTGGCTGAGCTGCTGCGCAAAGCTGCGGCCGAGGGGCGCCTGATGATCGAGGAGCTCGAGCAGCGCTTGGAGTCGGCGCTATCGGCGCGCACCTACGGCCAGCTGGACGCGCTGATCGCCGACCTTCCAGGTCCTGGCCTGCTGGAGCAGCGGCGGCCGCGCAGACGCCGCCGCTCACGGCTGGCCCTGGTCGGGTCGGCCGCGGGCTTCGTAATCGGCGTGTCGCTCGCCACGGTGCTGGTGCTTGCGATCGTGCTGCAGCTGGCGGTCGGCGTGCTGGCCACGTGGTGGATCTGGCTCGCCGCAGGATGGCTGTTCTTCGGCCGGCGCCGCCACCACGGCCCGCCCTGGCGGATGTGGCGCGCGTGCGGCTGGCATGGGCGCAGGGTGCGCATGCACCGTTCGTCGAGCTACTTGGGGTAGGCACGCGGCTGAAGCGGCGCGGCGAGGCGCTGGGCGCCCGCGGCAGGCCCCTGCTGCGAGCCGTTACACTCGGCGCGCCATGGCTCTCATCCACACCTGCTACCGCATCACCGACATCGACCGCTCGGTGGCGTTTTACGAAGCGCTGGGCTTCCAGGAGGTTGCGCGCCTGCCGATCGGGGATGAGGCGGTCAACGTGTTCATGAACCAGCCCGGCGACGGCGACATGCCTCGGCTTGAGCTCACCTACAACTTCGGCGTAGACTCCTACGAGCTGGGCACCGCATACGGCCACATCGCGATCACAGCGGGTGACCTCGAGGACACTCTGGCCCGGCTGGCCAAGCAGGGGATCGAGCCCGAGAAGCCGCCCTACAAAGTGAGCGAGCGGGGGCCGCGCCTGTGCTTCGTCAAAGACCCGGATGGGTACCGCATCGAGCTCATCGAGATGGCGTAAAACTGCTTCAAACGCAGCGATTCTCGGTTCTCTGCTTCGTTCACCAGCGGCCGTAGATCGCTGGGCGGTAGCGCGGCTCAGGGATAGGCCTGTCTGACTCTCGTGCGGCGAGGAGCCAAGCCTGCTTTGCTCGCTCCACCTCAGCCAGCGCCTCCTCGGGCGTAGTGCCGAATGCCGAGCAGGCTTCCAGATCGGGGATATCGGCCACGTAGGCCTCGTCCTCCTCGCTGTAGAAGACGTTGATGTGGTAGTCGCTCATTGCTTGTCTTCCAGTCTGAGATCGTAGCGCTCGACAAGCCTCATAAGCTGCCGGATCTGGTACGGCTTGGCCTGCCCACGAACGGATTGCAGGTTGATCAGCTGCGGGATCCCCGGATGCGTGAAGACGTGATGACTTCCGCTCACGCGCCGCAACTCAAAACCAAGCGCTTCTGCGAGGCTGCACAGATCGGCGAAGACAACGTTCGCAACCGCTCCATGCGCGAGGCGGGTGAGGAGCTTCCGCTCGTCCATGCGTCGCACCGTAACCGCCGCTTGGGATAGGACTCTCACGACGACGTGACTATGTTGGCTCGGCGGCAGAGGCAGTTGACCCTCACGGGACGATCGAGTAAGTGTCCTACATCCGTCCACCCAAGCCGCGCCGTCCCCCCCGCCCTCTAGCCTGGGCGATGGTCGCCGGGCGAGGCTTTCGCCGGCCTGATCGAGTTCCTCGCATGATGCGAGTTTGAGGCCCGGTGACCACCTTCTTTGCGCCCGCGGTACCCTCCGGGAAGCGATGGCGGACACCGGCAAGATCGCCAAGAACCTCGAGCGCTTCGCGCAGGCGGTGGCCTCGCATGACCGCGAGAACCCCACGCACACGGCCTTCGGCATCGGCCTCGCGCACTTCGACCTCGAGCGCCTCGGCTTCGACGAGGGCGAGGAGGTGCTGCCGGGCATCACCATCCATGCTGACGGTGGCGTTAGCGGCAACTTCCGCGTGCTCTGCGACGGCGAGCACGAGGAGGAGCTGAGCGAGGCTGAGGAGCAGGCTGTGGAGGCGGTCTCGCGCCAGATGCTCCCGGTGAGCGCACCCGGCAGGGGCGACTTCCCCTACGAGCAGTAGCCTCGCGCGGCGGGGGAGTCGATCAGGCAGCGACGGCCGGCGGGTCAATCCCTGCGCGCGCGGCGATCATGCGCGACAGCCGCTCGATCGTCGGACACGACAGGCCGTGGCGGGCGGCGGCGCGGAGCACCGATCCCGCGATGGCATCGAGCTCGGGGGTGCGGCCGGCTGCGATGTCGCGCTGCATGGAGCTGCCGAGGGTGTCGTGAGCCCGCTCAAGCTCGGCGATGGCCTTTGCGGCGTCGACCTCCCGCGCGCCCTCGGCCTGACCGGCCGCGCACGCCTCCTCGATGGCGCCCACGAGGTCCGCGCGCAGCTCAGGCGTGGAGCGGATCTCCCCGAGCAGCTTGTCGTAGGCGCTGGTGGTGCAGGCCAGCGCATTGAGGCGCACGAGCTTGGACCACATCACCTGCGCTTCGGACTCGCCAACGCGGGCGGAGACCCCGGCGTCGGTGAGCGCGTCGGCCAGCGCCTGCATCTGCGGTCGGGCCTGCGGATGGGCGCTTGCCATGCCCACGAGCAGGAACGGGCTCGTGTGCACCACCACGCCCGGCTCGGGCCGGTCGGCCTCTACGCGGATGGAGCCGGCGAGCACCGATTCCGGAGCGAAGCGCTCGCGCAGCACGGTGATGTGGTCGAGGCCGTTGAGCAGCGGCAGCACCACTCCGGGCGCGACCGCTATGCGCTCCAGCGCAGCTGCCAGCCCCGCGGCCTTGGTGGCCACGATAAGGGCGTCCACCGGGTCCTCGAGCCTGGTAACCGCGCGCGGGCGGGCCACGAAGTCGCCGAGGGTGACGCTCTGCACGTATGTGCCGCGCTCGGCGATGATCGCGGCGGTGGACTCGTGCGCCACCACGATCACCTCCGTGCCCGCGCGGTCGAGCGCGCCGGCGATGAGGCCTCCCACTCCCCCGGGTCCGAGCACTGCGACTCTCATGACAGCGGATCGATCAGCACGCCGGGGTTCATTATTCCCGCAGGGTCCACCGCAGCCTTCGCCCCGCGCAGCGCGGCGGCGAACGGCTCAGGGCGCTGCCTGTCATACCACGGGCGATGGTCGCGGCCGACCGCGTGATGGTGGGTGATGGTGCCGCCCGCAGCGATGATCGCCTCGGACGCTGCGGCCTTGATGGCCCCCCACTGCTCGAGCTCCTGCCCACGGCGAGCGGGCGCGATCACGGTGAAGTACGGCGCGGGCCCGTCGGGGTAGACGTGGGTGAAGCGGCAGAACACGCGGCCCTCGCCGCAAGCCTCGCGGAGCGCCTGCTCGGTGGCGGCGCGGACCTCGGCGTGGAAGGAGCGGAAGCGATCCCAGGTGATGGCGGTCTCGAACGTCTCCGCCAGCACGCCCATCGCCACCAGCAAATCGCGCGCGTAGGGCGCCCCGAGGAACGCGCTGCGCCACGACCCGACTGCGTCGCCGCCCTCGGCCCGAGCGGGCTCGGAGGCGTCTCCCCCGTGCTCGGCGCACAGCTCGAGCGCCCGCGCCATGGCGTGGTCCACCGGGTGGTCGGCGGACTCGAAGCCGAGCACCAGCAGCGCGGAGGAGCCGTCGCCGGCCATCGTGAGGGCAGCCTCGCCCGCGTCCAGCAGGCGGCAGTTGGAGGGATGCAGGCCCGACTGGGAGATCGACCTCACGCACTCCGCGCCGGCGAGGAAGTCCGCAAAGCGCACTCCAGTGGAGCTCTTGTGCGCCGGGCGGGGCTGTACCCGCACCCACGCCTGGGTGATGACGCCGAGCGTTCCCTCCGAGCCGGCCATCATGCGGTCGGGGCTCACGCCCGCGCCCGATCCCGGCAGCCTCCTGGACTCCCACGTCCCAGCGGGGGTGATTGCGCGCACCGACTCGAGGAAGTCCTCGATGTGCGTCCACACCGTGGCGAAGTGCCCGCCCGCCCGAGTGGCGATCCAGCCGCCGAGGGTGGAGTACTCAAACGACTGCGGGAAGTGGCGCAACGTCAGGCCGTGGCCGCGCAGCTGATCCTCCAGCGAGGGGCCGAGCGCACCGGCGGCTATGCAGGCAGCGCGCGAGATCTCATCGACCTCCAGCACCCGGTCCATGGCGCCGAGGTCGATGGACACCGCGCCGTTGTAGGCCGACCCCACGACCGGGCTCACGCCTCCGACCACCGAGGTGCCACCGCCAAATGGGATCGCCGCGACCTGCTCGCCCGAGCACCACTCGAGCAGCCGTTCCACCTCCTGCTCGCTGCGCGGGCGCGCGACGAAGTCCGGGGGATGCTCGAACTGCCCGCGAAAGCCGCGCACCACGTCCGCGTAGGACTTGCCGAGCGCGTGGCTGGCGCGCGCGTGAGTGTCGCTCTGGCAGATGTCCGCGAGCGCGGCGGGAATCGCGATCCGCGGCTCAGCCAACCGCACGCTCTCGAGTGCCGCCGGCTCGGCCGGCTCTCCGACCGCGAACCCCAGCTGAGCCTGCAGGACATCCGCCGAGGCGCGGACCTGCTGGGGCGTGGGTTGCTGATCCTCAAAGCCCCAACCCCAGTGCTTGCGCCGACGGCTGCTCACCAGCGCGAGTGTATGGGAGCCGCCTCCCCGCACGTTCGCCTGCAGCGCCCCCATCGTTCGCCTGCGGCGCCTGCATTTCACTAGCCTTCGGCTGCCCATGTCAGCGCAGTCCGAGCCAGCCAACTACACACCTGAGATCCTCGCCCGCGGGCCGTGGGACCTCGCGCGGGTGACCGCCAGCTGGCGCGAGGAGGAGTTCGAGCCCACGCCCGAGCACTCGCTCGCGGCCGACGCCGCCATCGACGAGCTGCAGCAGCGCGGCTCGCCCAGCCACGACGGCGTGGCCGCTCGCCTGGTGGACTTCAACACGGATCAGGAGGGGATCTCGATCGAGTTGCAGCCGCTGCGCTGGGCGCTTCGTCTGGTTCCCAACGACGCCTCGCTGAGTGTGGCCGCCCTGTGCGTCACACGCTCTGCCGACGGCCGCTGGCTGGCCGGACGGCGCGCGCCCTGGGTGTCCTCCTGGGCCGGGCGTTGGGCACTGGGCGCCGGGGGCGCTGTGGACCTCGGCGAGAACCCCGCGGACACGCTGGTGCGCGAGTTGCAGGAGGAGTGGGCCGTCTCGCCCGAGCGCGTGCGCGGAGAGGCGCTGTTGCGACTCCCCCACAGGTTGGTGATGTTCGTGGGCCAAGCGTGGCTGCCTGAGGGCGCCGAGGAGGCGGTGCGGCCCGACCACGAGCACGACGCCTTCGCATGGTGGCCGCGCGACATCGCAGCATGGCCCGCAGAGGCCGGCGAGGCGCTGCCGCGTATGGCCCGTTGGCTGACCGAGTGAACGCTCACCTGCGGCCCGGGGTGGGGCCGCTCACGTTCACGCGCCTGAAGTGGACGTCGTTCGCGCACTCCTGCGTGTACGTGACGCTGCTCATCAGCGCGTTCCCCGCGGGCAAGCCCGAGCCGCTCACCTTCACGCTTGGCCTGGCCCACGGAGTGCTGTGGATCCTCATGTCGATCGCCTGCATCAGCGCCGCGCGCCTGCGCGTGGTATCGCTGCGGCTCGCGGTCGCCGTTGCCGTCCTCGGCGGGATCGGGCCCTTCTTCGGAAGCTATGAGTTCGTCCGCGAGGGACGCAGGCGAGCGTGAGGCGGCGCCGTGCATTTGCCCGCCGGCCGCTGGCTCGACATGTGAAAACACCCATCAGACGGTGGGCTATGTCAGGTGAGCGGCCGCGCTAGAGTGAGGCACTGAATGGCAACGGGCAACGGGGCTCAGCAGATAATCGACGTCGTGACCCCTGCCGCAGGCGAGTCCGTCACAGAGGGCACGATCCTCGAATGGCACGCCAAGGTAGGCGATCCGATCAAGCTCGACGACACCATCGTCGAGATCTCCACCGACAAGGTGGACCTCGAGCTTCCCTCACCCGCAAGCGGCGTGGTCAGCGAGATCCTGGTGGAGGAGGGCGACACCGTGACCGTGGGTCAGGTCATCGCACGGATCGCCGTCGGGGGCTCAGTGCCGGCATCGGCGACGCCACCGGCCACCGAGGCGACGGCCACCGAGGCAACGGCCGCAGCAGGCGTGACGGCCACAGCGGACGCCACCAGCGTCTCGCCCGTCGCCGCGCGCGCAGCGGCGGTCGAGGGCGTGGATCTGGCGGGCGTCGCCGGCAGCGGCCCGGCCGGGCGGATCACCAAGGCCGACGTGCTCTCGGCCGCGGCGGCAAACGGCGCGGCGCAGAGCAACGGCTCGCGCGGCAACGGGAAGTCGGCAACCGCTACCGCGACGGGTGCGCAGCCATTGAAGGGCGGCGCGGCGGCGCTCGCGCGCTACATGGAGGAGTCGCGCTCGATCCCCACTGCCACGAGCTTCCGCACGCTGACCGTGACGTTGCTCGATGCCCGCCGGCGCGAGCTCAAGGCAGCGGGGCACAGGGTGTCCTTCACCCACCTGATCGCCTACGCGATCGCGCGCGCCGCAACGGACATGCCGGTCATGGCCAACCACTTCTCCGAGGTCGAAGGCAAGCCGCACCGGGTGGATGACGGCGAGGTGAACCTCGGCCTGGCAGTAGACGTTGAGAAGAAGGACGGCTCGCGCACGCTGATGGTGCCGGTCATACGCAACGCGGGCGACCTCTCGTTCGAGAGCTTCCTGGCCGCCTACGACGCGCTCGTGGAGAAGGCGCGCACGAACACGCTCACCGCCGATGACCTCGTGGGAGCCAACATCTCGCTGACCAACCCCGGCGGCCTCGGCACGATCGCCTCCGTTCCAAGGCTCATGACCGGCCAGGGCACGATCGTGGCAACGGGCTCGATCGCCTACCCGGTAGGCCTCGGAGGCGTGGGCGCAAGCATCGGCGCGGAGAAGGTCATGACGATGACCTCCACCTACGACCACCGCATAATCCAGGGCGCGGAGTCCGGGCGCTTCCTCGCCCAGGTCGAGGCCTACCTGCAGGGCGAGCACGACTTCTACGAGGGCCTGTTCCAGTCGCTGGGGGTGGAGCTGGGGGCCCCGCCGGCCGCGCCCGCGCCCATCCCCACCGCAGCGCCGCAGCCGGCGGCGCCAATCACGGCGGTCGGCGATGACCTCCTGCGCGCCGTACAGGCAGCCAGCACGTTCGTCAGCCGCGTGCGCAGCCACGGCCACCTGGCCGCGCACCTGGACCCGCTCGGCTCCGAGCCTGAGGGAGACCCCGGCCTGGACCCGCAGGCGCTCGGGCTGACGCCGGAGATCCAGGCCAAGCTGCCCGCAAACATCTTCCAGATGTACGTCACCGGCGCCACGCTTGCGGACGCGCTGGCTCACCTGGTGGAGACCTACTGCGGAACGATCGCGTATGAGATCGAGCACATCGCCTCACACCGCCAGCGCGTGTGGCTGCGGGAGCAGATCGAGTCGGGCGCCTTCCGCCGCGAGCTGACCAACGACGAACGTCGGATCCTGCTGCGGCGCCTGGTGGAGGTGGACGCGCTCGAGCGCTTCATGCACAAGGCCTATCTCGGCCAGCACCAGTTCTCGATCGAGGGCCTGGACATGACGGTGCCGATGCTCGACGAGCTGATCCAGCTCTCGGCCGCCACCGGCGGCCAGGAGGTGGTGGTTGGCATGGCCCACCGCGGTCGCCTCAACGTGCTCGCTCACAACCTCGGCCGCGCCTACGACACGATCTTCGGCGAGTTCGAGGGCGCCTCCACGCTCGAGGCCGTGACCACCATCCCCCAGGGCGGCACGGGCGACGTGAAGTACCACCACGGCACCCAGGGCAGCTACCAGCTCCCCGGCGGCGGCACCATCCGAGTGAACCTGGAGTCCAACCCGAGCCACCTGGAGTACGTATCGCCGGTGGTGGAGGGCGCCACCCGCGCGGCGCAGACCTCGCGCGAGGGCGCTCGCGCCCGCCAGGACACCGACGCGGCGCTGCCGATCGTGATCCACGGCGACGCGTCCTTCCCAGCCCAGGGCGTGGTGTCCGAGACGCTCAACCTGCAGGCGCTCGACGGCTACAAGGTCGGCGGCACGGTGCACCTGATCATGAACAACCAGGTGGGCTTCACCACCGACCCAGACGACGCGCGCTCCACGCGTTGGGCGTCCGACCTGGCCAAGGGCTTCGACGTGCCGATCATCCACGTCAACGCCGACGACGTGCCGGCCTGCATGAGCGCTGTGCGGCTGGCGTTCGCCTTCCGCCAGGAGTTCGGCCACGACGTGCTGATCGACCTGATCGGCTACCGACGCTTCGGGCACAACGAGTCCGATGAGCCCGCCTACACCCAGCCCGAGATGTACGCCAAGATCAAGAGCAAGAAACGCGTATCGGAGCTGTGGGCGGAGCGCCTGGTGGCCGAGGGGGTGGTTTCCAAGGAGGAGGTCGAGCAGCAAGCGCAGGAGGTGTGGGACAACCTCACGCTGCTGCACCAGCGATTGAAGTCGAGGATCGCGGCTGCGGCCGAGCACGAGGAGGCGCAAAGCACCGGCGAGTACCAGCTCGACCGCTCGCCCAGCCCCGAGGTGGACACTGCGGTGCCGGCTTCGCGCCTGCGCGAGCTCGGCGCCGAGCTGTTGCGCGCGCCGGACGGCTTCACGGTGCACCCCAAGCTCGTCAAACAGCTCGACCGCCGCCGCGAAGCCCTGTCGGAGATCGACGGCGCCGGGAAGATCGACTGGGCGCACGCGGAGGCGCTGGCGTTCGCGTCGCTGCTGACCGAGGGCACGCCGCTGCGCCTCACCGGCCAGGACACCGAGCGCGGCACCTTCAGCCAGCGCCACATGGTGCTCCACGACGCAAAAACGGGGCAGACGGTGTGCCCGATCCAGAACCTCCCCGATGCGCTCGCGCCGATGGAGCTGCACAACAGCCCACTGTCGGAGCTTGCGTGCCTCGGCTTCGAGTACGGCTACAGCCAGGAGGCGCCGGAGACGCTCGTGCTGTGGGAGGCGCAGTTCGGCGACTTCGTCAACTCAGCGCAGGTGATCGTCGACCAGTTCATCACCTCGGGCCTTGCCAAGTGGGGACAGACCTCGCGCCTGACGCTGCTGCTCCCGCACGGCTACGAGGGCTCCGGGCCCGAGCACTCCTCCGCACGCCTTGAGCGCTTCCTGCACGCCGCCGCCGAGGGCAACATCCGCGTGGCGAGCCCGACCACGCCCGCGCAGTACTTCCACCTGCTGCGCCGCCAGGCGCGCATCGCCAAGCAGCGCCCGCTGGTGGTCATGACGCCCAAGTCGCTGCTGCGCCTGCCCCAGGCCGCGAGCTCGATCGCGGACATGGCCGAGAACACGCGCTTTGAGCCGGTGCTGGCCGAGCCGGGCATCCAGGACGACCAGGTCACGCGGCTGGTGCTGTGCACGGGCAAGATCTACTACGACCTGGTGGGCCACCCCGAGCGCGAGTCGCACGTGGGGCTGGCGGTGGCGCGCGTGGAGCTGCTCTACCCCTTCCCCGAAGGACAGATCCTCGACTTGATCGCCCGCTACCCCAACCTGCGCGAGGTGCTGTGGGTGCAGGAGGAGCCGCGCAACATGGGCGCGCGCGCACACATGTTCCCGCGCCTGATGCAGATCATGCCGCAGGAGATGCACTTCGGCTACATCGGCCGACCCGAGCGCGCGAGCCCGGGCGAGGGCTACCCGGCCGCACACATCGACGAACAGAACCGCATCGTCACAACCGCCATCGACCTGCGCCAGCCGATCTCCCAGTACCCGCGCAAGACCCCGGGTGAGCGCTGATGTGGGCCCTGTTCAGGCGCTGGCTTGCCATCCGCGCCCAGAAGCGCCGCAAGCGCGGATGCGGCTGACGCGCGGGCAGCTCGGCGCCACCACCAGCGTGGCGGCGTAAGCGCCTAACGGCCCTTCCACACCGGCTCGCGCTTCTCCTTGAACGCGCTGGCCCCCTCCTTGGCGTCCTCGGAGGCCGTCACCGGTCCGGCGATCTCACCCTGCTTGGCCCACATCTCCGCGGTTGACCAATCGAACTGCTCCTGCAGTATCTGCTTGGCGGCCGCGAGCGCGAGCGGGCCGTTCTTCGCCAGCGTGCCCGCCAGCTCGAGGGCCACCTCCACGGCGCCGCCCGGCTCGGCCAAGCGGTTGACCACGCCAAGCTCGTGAAAGCGCTCGGCGGGGAAGGGGTCGCCGGTCAACGCCAGCTCCATCACCACGTGGTAGGGCATCCGTCGCGGCAGCCGCAACAGCGCGCCGCCGGCCGCCACCAGCGATCGCTTGGCCTCGGGAATGCCCATCCTGGCACCCTTGGCCGCCACGATCAGGTCGCAGGCGAGCGCTATCTCCATGCCTCCCGCCAGCGCGAAGCCCTCGATCGCCGCGATCAGCGGCTTGCGCGCGGAGCGCTGCGCGATGCCGGCGAAGCCCCGGTCGCCGAACCAGGGCGACTCCCCCTTCACGAACGCGCCGAGGTCCATGCCCGCGCAGAAGAACCCGCCCGTGCCGGTGAGCACGCCGACCGAGAGCTCCCCATCCCCGTCAAGCTCCTCGAGCGCGCCGGCCACACCCGCGGCCAGCGCGGCGTTGACCGCGTTTCGCACCTCGGGGCGGTTGAGGGTGATCAGCAGCACGTTGCCCCGGCGCTCTGTGAGCACGGGCTCAGACGTCTGTGCGGCGGCCTGGTCTGCGGTCATCGGTGGCGCTCCTCGCTCTCGGAATTGCCCGGCAGCCTATCCGCGCAGCCCCGCGCGAGCGCCCAGGCGGGCTCAGGCGGCGAACAGGCGCAGGTCGGGCTCGCGCTCGCCTCGCAACACCTCGAGGTCCACCTCCACGCAGTCGATCCCACGTGCGCCCGCGAGCACGCGGGCCTGCGGCTTGATGGTCTGCGCTGCGAGCACCCCGCGGCAGGATCCAAGCGCAGGATCCAGGCGGATGCGCTCGAGGTAGCGACTCAGCTGCTCCACCGCCTCGATGGTGGCGATGCGCTTGATCTCCACCGCGATCCACTCGTCCTCGCCGTCTCTGCACATCAGGTCCACGGGCCCGATGTCGGTGGGCCACTCGCGCCTGACCAGTCGCAGGCCCTCCCCGCACCACTGCGGCGCGTCCGCCAGCAGCTCCTGCAGCTCGCGCTCCAAGCCCTCCTTCTCGAGCGCCACCAGCGCGTCGAGCTCGTGCTCCACATCGGAGATGACCTCGCTGACCTCGATCTCGATGCGGTCCTGCTGGCGCTGCTTGCGCACGATCAGCCGCGTGAGAGCGCCGTCCTGATCGCGCTCCTCCTCAATCACCGTCGGCGGGGTCATCCAGTTGAGCGGCTTCACGTTGGGTCCGCCCCCGTCGGCCCACACCATGAAGGTGCCATCTGCCTTGATCATCAGCAGGCGTACCGCCTCCGGCAAGACGGTGCTCAGGCGACCCACATAGGAGACCTCGCAACGGGCGACGATCAAGCGCATCGGCTGGAACCTAGCGGGCCTCGCGGACCACACCGCGGTAGCCCGCGCAACCGGCCGGTCCCTCTAGAGCCCGCCGTTTCGGTATCGGTGTGAGAACTGAATGCGCTCAGGCTGCAGGCGGCAGCGCCGACGGCGGATGCGCACCAGGGGGCTCCTCAGCGGGCTTGGCCTCGGACACGAACGGCGCTGCCTCCGTGGTGATCTGCGCCTGGCCGGCGCTGCCATCGATGTTGATCGCCTCGCGGAACTCGCGCACGCCTTTGCCCACTGCGCGGGCAAGCTCAGGCAGCCGTTTGGGGCCGAGCACCAGGAGCGCGATCACGGCGATGAACAGCAGATGCACGGGGTTGTCTATGCCCATGGGCCTAACGCTAGCGCGCCCGCGCGGCGCAGGAGCCGCGCCGGCGCTGCGGATCGAGAAATCCGCTGGTCACCTCCGATCCCCCCCTTAGTCTCTGCCCCTGTGGCACAGGAACAAGCCGCCCGCCCGGGCCGCCCCTACCCGCCGCCGGCCGTGGCCGAACCGGTCTGGCCGGCGCAGGCCACGGTGCTGGCGGCAATCCTGCTGCAGCTGACTCTGCCCAAGCGCCTGACGGTCGGCCCGACGTGGCTGCTGCCGGCGCTGGAGGGCCTGCTGGTGATCGGGCTGATGCTGTCCTCGCCACGGCACATCGACCGGGAGCACCCCCAGCGCAGGCGGGCAGCGGTGGCGCTGATCGCGTTCGTGAGCGCGGCCAACATCTACTCGCTGGTGGAACTGAGCAAACACCTGCTCCACCACAAGCCGACTGGCGGACGCGAACTGATCATCTCGGGCATGCTCATCTGGCTGACCAACTTCCTGATCTTCGCCCTGTGGTTCTGGGAGCTGGACCGAGGCGGCCCAGGTCGGCGCGGAGCCGGCGAAGACACTCCGCCTGACTTCCTGTTTCCGCAGATGAGCGATGACCGCATCGAGCCGCTTGACTGGCGGCCGCGCTTCATCGACTACCTCTACGTGTCGCTCACCAACGCCACCGCGTTCTCGCCCACGGACACGATGCCGCTGACGCCGATGGCCAAGTCGATCATGGGCGTCCAGGCGATCGCCTCGCTGGTGACGCTTGGGCTGATCGTCTCGCGCGCGGTGAACATCCTCTAGCCACGCGCAGGCGCGAGCCCCGGCTCGATGGCCAGCGCCTGCACGATCAGCTCCCGTACCTCGGCGCCTGCGCCAAGCGAGGAGGCCCGCCGCAGGGCCTCGAGCGCGCCCTCTCGATCCATCAGCCGTAGCCGCAGTCGCCCCAGGCGCTCCCAGGCGCCGGCGTCGCTTGGCCCCCGCCGCGCGGCGCGCTCGGCTGCCTCCTCGGCGAGGTCCACGGCGCCCATGTCTTCGTAGATTCGCGCGGCGAAGCGATGAGCGGCCGGCCGCTTGCCATCGACACGGGCCCAGTCGCGCACGGCGCGCGCGGCCTCATCGAGCTTGCCGGCATTCCAGAAAGCGAGCGTCATCAGCCGCAGCACGGCTACGTTGCGCGGCTCGGCGTCACGCGCGTAGATGAGTCGCTGGGCGGCGAGCAGGTAGTCGCCCTCGGCCATTGCGCGCTGGGCGGCGAGCATGAAGCGCTCCACGCGCTCCTCCGCGGGGTCGGGCTTTGAGAAGTCCACGAAACGCATGCTGCCCGCGGGCACGGTGCGCACGCCGTGGCTGAACTTCACGCGCGCCCACTGCTGGACCTCCGCGGACTCGTCGCTTGAGTCCGATGAGAAGTAGATCCCGGCGACGGTGCCAACGCCCCACTCGGGGTATGACTGGCAGCGCGCGTAGCGGTGCACCACCGAGTGGTCGGGCACCCTGCTTCCGAAGGGATCGTGCTTGGCGCGGTCCTGTGCATGCGCCCGCGCGCGCTGCTCGGCCTCGTAGGCGCGCCTGCCCGCCTCCTCGCGCTCGCGGCGAGCGGCGGCGGCGCTGACCTTGACCGCGTTGCGCGACACGCTGCCCCCGCGCGAGCCCTCGGCGAGCCGCTCGAGCTGGTCGGCCGCCTCGTTGATGGCCTTCAGATGGCGCTCGTGCTCGAACTGGCGGCCCTGCGGCGCCACGTCGGGGTGCCAGCGCTTGGCCATCTTGCGCCGCGCGAGCTGCACGTCGCGCTTGCTGAACGGCGCCTCGAGCTCCAGCAGGAGCAGGTGCTGCTCGATATCCAGGACCACCGTAGGCATGACCCGACAACGTTAGCGACGATTCGGACCTCCTATGCTGCGTGCGAATGTCCTCTCAATACGTCTTCACCATGCACCGCCTGTCCAAGGCGCATGCGCCCGACAAGACTGTGCTCGACAACGTGACGCTCGCGTTCTATCCCGGAGCGAAGATCGGGGTCCTGGGCTACAACGGCGCGGGCAAGTCCACGCTGCTGCGGATCATGGCGGGGGTCGATCAGGAGTACCGGGGCGAGGCGCAGCTCGCGCCGGGCGCCACGGTGGGGATGCTCGAGCAGGAGCCCAAGCTCGATGAGAGCAAGGACGTGAAGGGCAACGTGGAGGACGGCGTGGCGGAGACCAAGGCGCTGCTGGACCGCTTCAACGAGCTCGCGGCCAACTACTCCGACGACACCGCCGAGGAGTTCGGGCGCGTCCAGGCGAAGATCGACGCGGCCGACGCGTGGAACCTCGACACCCAGCTGGAATACGCCATGGACGCGCTGCGCCTGCCCCCACCCGACGCAGAGGTCGCCAACCTCTCCGGCGGCGAGCGCAGGCGCGTGGCGCTGTGCCGGCTGCTGCTGCGCGCGCCCGACCTGCTGCTGTTGGACGAGCCCACCAACCACCTCGACGCGGAGTCGGTGGCGTGGCTCGAGCAACACCTCTCGGAGTACAAGGGCGCGATCGTGGCGGTGACCCACGACCGCTACTTCCTGGACAACGTGGCCGGCTGGATCCTCGAGCTCGACCGCGGCAAGGGCATCCCCTATGAAGGCAACTACTCAAGCTGGCTGGAGCAGAAGCAGACACGCCTGGCCCAGGAAGCGCGCTCGGAGAAGGGGCGTGAGCGCACCATCGCGGCGGAGCTCGAATGGGTGCGCACGAACCCCAAGGGCAAACGCACCAAGTCAAAGGCACGCCTGGCCCGCTACGAGGAGCTGATCTCAGAAGAGCGCAACGTCAAGCTCGACGAGGTCCAGATCCATATCCCACCGGGACCGAGGCTGGGCGAGAAGGTGCTCACCGCGAGCGCCCTGTCGAAGGGCTTCGGCGACCGGCTGCTAATCGAGAACCTGTCGTTCGATCTGCCGCGTGCGGGCATCGTGGGCGTGATTGGCGCCAACGGCGCGGGCAAGACCACGCTGTTTCGGATGATCACCGGCGATGAGGCGCCCGACAGCGGCACGCTCGAGCTCGGCGACACGGTGAAGCTCGCCTACGTGGATCAGTCGCGCGACGCGCTGGACCCGCAGAAGACGGTGTGGGAGGAGATCTCAGAAGGCTACGACCAGATCAAGGTGGGCGAGCGCGAGGTCAACTCGCGCCAGTACACCGCGGGCTTCAACTTCAAGGGCTCTGACCAGCAGGCGCGCATCGGCAAGCTCTCCGGCGGCGAGCGCAACCGCGTGCACCTGGCCAAGCTGCTGCGCAGCGGGGGCAACCTGCTGCTGCTGGACGAGCCCACCAACGACCTCGACGTGGACACGCTGCGGGCGCTGGAGAACGCGCTGCTGGGCTTCCCTGGCTGCGCGATCGTGATCTCCCACGACCGCTGGTTCCTGGACCGCGTGGCCACGCACGTGCTGGCCTTCGAGGGCGACTCGCAGGTGACATGGTTCGAGGGCAACTTCGAGGCGTATGAGGAGCACCGTCGCGCGATCCTCGGGGCGGCTGCGGATCGGCCCCATCGCATCACCTACAAGCGGCTCGTGCGTGGCTGAGCCGGGGGCGCCCCCGGTCGGCAGGTTCGACCGGGACACCGCCGTGCACCGCGAGGACGGCTCTGGAGCGGAGGCGATCTTCGCGGCCGAGGTGTCACCCGACTGGCGGGCCGGGCGCGGGCCTCACGGCGGCTATCTCGCGGCGATCCTGCTGCGTGCGCTGATGGAGGCCGTAGCGGACCCGGCGCGCGCGCCACGCTCGCTGACGATCCACTACGCGCGGGCGCCCGAGCCGGGGCCGATCTCGATCCGCACGGTTGTGGAGCGCGAGGGACGCTCGCTGAGCACGCTCTCGGCGCGCATGGAGCAGGATGGGAAGCTCACCGCGCTCGCGCTGGCGGCCTTCTCGGTGCCGTGGAGCGGGCCCGAGATCGCAGACATCGAGATGCCGCGCGTGGCGCCGCCCGACCCGGCGCTCCCCGGTGGTGTGCAGGCGCATCCGCTGGCTCCGCCGATCGCGCACCGCAGCTCCCAGCACCCGCGCTTCGGCGGCGCGCCCTTCTCCGGCGCGGAGCAGCCGATGGAGATCGGCGGCTGGCTGGGGCACGAGGAGCCGCGCCCGATCGACGCGCTGTCGCTCGTGTTCTTCAGCGACGCGCTCCTGCCGGGGCCGTTCATGCGCCTGACCGAGCCCAACGCCGCGCCCACCATCGACCTGACGGTCCACTTTCGCTCCACACTTCCGCGGCCGGGCGCGCTCACCGACGCCGAGGGCAGGGAGCTGTGCCTGGCGCGGATCACCACGGGCCTCATCCACGAAGGCTTCTTCGAGGAGGACGGCGTGATCTGGGCTGCGGACGGGACCGTGCTTTCGCAGTCGCGCCAGCTCGCGCTCCTGCTCCCGATGAAGATCGGTTAGGGTCCGCGTATGCCCGACTACACAGCGAAGCGCATCAGCGACATGGAGGCGGGATTCGGCGGCGGGTTCGTGAAGGCCAGGGCCGAGCTCGGAGTGACCGCGTTTGGCTTCCAGGTGATCCAGCTGCCACCCGACTACGCCGACTACCCCGAGCACGACCACGCCGAGAGCGGCCAGGAGGAGGTGTTCATCGTGCTCAGCGGATCCGGACGGATCGACGTTGAAGGCGAGCAGGTGGACATCGACCCCGACACGTTCGTGCGCGTTGGCGCGGCGGCCAAGCGCAAGGTCTACGCGGGGCCCAACGGGCTACGCATGCTGGCGATCGGCGGTGCGCCCGGCGAGGCGTACAAGATCCCGGAGATGACTGAGCTCACCGGCGCGGCGAGCTAGCAGCGAGCCGGATCTCAGGCGGCGAGGCTGATCTCGCCGCCCAGCCGCAGCGCCAGCGCCGCCACCAGGCGTGCGCACGCTTGTACGTCATCGAGCTGCACGAGCTCCACCGGCGAGTGCATGTAGCGGATGGGGATCGACACCAGGGCGGTGGGCACACCCGCGCGGCTGATGTGCACAGCGTCGGCGTCGGTGCCGGTGGCGCGCCCGGTGGCCTCCACCGTGAAGGGGATGCCCTCGGCCTCGGCTGTTGCGAAGAGCAGGTCGAACAGCGCCTCGTTGAGCGTTGAGCCGCGGCTGATCACGGGGCCCGAGCCGAGCTCGTGCTTGCCGGCGTCCTTCACCTCGATGCCGGGAGCGTCGGTTGCGTGGGTGACGTCCACCACGATCGCTGCGTGGGGCTCCAGTGCGAAGGCGCTCGTGCGCGAGCCACCGAAAGTGGTCTCCTCCTGGACCGCCGCCACCGCAGCCAGCTCCCACTCTCCGCCACCGCGCTCGGCCACCATCCGCGCGGCCTCCAGCGCCACGTAGGAGCCGAGGCGATTGTCCAGCGCGCGCGAGACCAGCCTGCCGCCCAGCAGCTCGGTGGGCTCTCCGTCGATCACGGCCACGTCGCCGATGCGGACCATGCCGCGCGCCTGCTCGCCGTCGCTCGCACCGATGTCGATGTGCATCTCGCGGATGTCAGCCACCTTCTTGCGGTCCTCCTCACGCAGGAGGTGGATTGGCTTCTTGCCGATCACGCCTTTCACGGGCCCCCCGCGCGTGTCGAGCACCACGCGCTGGCCCACGAGGATCTGCGCATCCCAACCGCCGACTTCGCGGAACCACAGGTAGCCCTCATCGTCTATGTGGGTGACGATCAGGCCGATCTCATCGATGTGGCCCATCACCAGCAGGCGCCGTGCAGCCCCGTCGTAGCCGTGCTTGGGGGCCACCAGCGCAACTGGCGTGCCCACGGCGTCGGTGCGCACCTCGGCGAACGCACCCGCAGCCTCGCGCCAGATGCGCGCGGGCGCGGTCTCATAGCCGGAGGGCCCGCGCGCGGCGAGCAGGTCGCGCAGCAGCTCGGGCACGGCCACCTTGGCGGCCGTGCGTTTGGCTTTGGGCTTGCCGGCGGCGCGGGGGCTCATGCGGAGAGCAGGCCGCGCAGGACGTACTGCAGGATGCCGCCGTGGCGGAAGTACTCGGCCTCCCGCGGGGTGTCGATGCGCACGTGCGCATCGAACTCCACGGGCTCTCCTTGCTCGCGCGCTGCGCTCACGCGAACGCTGGGCGGCGGCGCGCCGCCGTCGGCCATGGCGTCGGCGAGGCCGCTGATGGCGTAATGCTCCACGCCCGTGAGCCCGAGCGAGGCTGCGCTCTCGCCGTCGGGGAACTGCAGCGGCAGCACGCCCATGCCGACGAGGTTGGAGCGGTGGATGCGCTCGAAGCTCTGGGCGATCACGGCGCGCACGCCCAGCAGCTTGGTGCCCTTGGCGGCCCAGTCGCGCGAGGAGCCCGAGCCGTACTCACGGCCCGCGAGCACCACCAGGTCGATGCCCTCCTGCATGTAGCGCATGGCCGCGTCGTAGATGGGCATCTGCGTGGCGGAGCCGTCGGCGAGGTAGCGCGTGTAGCCGCCCTCCGGCAGCGGCTCGCCGCCGCCCAGCAGGTTGTGCAGGCGAATGTTGGCGAACGTGCCGCGCATCATCACCTCGTGGTTGCCGCGCCGCGCGCCGTAGGAGTTGAAGTCGCGTGGCTGCACGCCGCGTTCCTGCAGGTAGAGGCCGGCGGGCCCGTCGCGCTTGATCGCGCCGGCCGGGGAGATGTGGTCGGTGGTGACGCTGTCGCCGAGCAGCGCGAGCACGCGCGCGCCGGCGATGTCGCTGACCGGCTGGGGCTCGGCGGGCATGCCCTGGAAGTAGGGAGGCAGGCGCACGTAGGTCGAGCGCTCATCCCAGGCGAAGCGCTCGCCCGTTGGCACCTGCAGGCTGTTCCAGCGCTCATCGCCGGCGAACACCTCGCCGTAGCTGCGACGGAACATGTCTGCGCGCACGGCCTCGCTGACCGTCTCGGCCACCTCGCGGGCGCTCGGCCAGAGGTCGCGCAGGTACACCTCGGCGCCCTGCTCGTCCCGTCCCAGCGGGTCGGCGAGGATGTCTATGTCCATCGTGCCGGCGAGCGCGTAGGCCACGCACAGCGGCGGCGAGGCCAGGTAGTTCATGCGCACGTCGGGGTTGATGCGCCCCTCGAAGTTGCGGTTGCCGGAGAGCACCGAGGCGACCGCGAGATCGCCCGTCTTGACCGCCGCGGAGACCTCCTCGGGGAGCGGCCCGGAGTTGCCGATGCAGGTGGTGCAGCCGTAGCCCACGAGGTTGAAGCCGAGCTGCTCCAGCGGCTCGGTCAGGCCGGCGCGATCGAGGTATTCGGTGACCACCTTCGATCCGGGCGCAAGCGACGTCTTGACCCAGGGCTTGGCGCTCAACCCGCGCGCCACCGCGTTGCGCGCGAGGATGCCCGCAGCCACCATCACGGATGGGTTGGAGGTGTTGGTGCAGCTGGTGATGGCCGCGATCACCACGTGGCCGTGATCGAGCTCGAAGGTGTGTCCGGCGAGCGTGACCGGCGTGGGCGAGTGGCGCCTCTGCAGCGTGGTGGCGCCCGACTGGGCGCCCTCGTGCGCCTGTTCCGCCTGGGCGGCCTGCGCGGGCGCGGCCGGAGATGAGGATCCAACGCGGGGCGGCTCGTGCCCCGGGACGCCATTGGCGGGGGGGTCTGAGGCGGGATAGGACTCGGCGACGGCCTCATCGTGGGCGTCCGCCTGATCGCCGTCGCTGGGAACGTAGTCGCGCAGCGCCCGCCTGAACGCGTCCTGCGCGCCGCTCAGCGAGATCCTGTCCTGCGGGCGCTTGGGCCCGGCGAGGCTCGGCTCGACGGTGGCGAGGTCGAGCTCGAGCGTGTCGGAGAACGTGGGTTGCTCGGAGCGCTCGTCATGCCACAGTCCCTGCTCCCTCGCGTAGGCCTCTACCAGCGCGATCTGCTCGGCGGAGCGCCCCGAGAGCTCCAGGTAGGTGAGCGTCTCGGCGTCGATCGGGAAGATCGCGCAGGTGGAGCCGAACTCGGGCGACATGTTGCCGATGGTGGCGCGGTCGGCGATCGGCAGCGCGGCCACGCCCGGCCCGTAGAACTCCACGAACATGCCGACCACTCCCCGCCGGCGCAGCAGCTCGGTGACGGTCAGAACGAGATCTGTGGCGGTGGTGCCCTCGGCCAGCTCGCCGTGCAGCTGGACGCCGAGCACCTGCGGGATGAGCATGGACATCGGCTGTCCCAGCATGGCTGCCTCGGCCTCGATGCCGCCTACGCCCCAGCCGAGCACGCCGAGGCCGTTGATCATGGTGGTGTGCGAGTCGGTGCCCACGAGCGTGTCGGGGTAGGCCTGAGGCGGGGCCCCATAGCTGCCGTCGGTGGAGAAGACCACCCGCGCGAGGTACTCGAGGTTGACCTGGTGCACGATGCCGGTGTCGGGCGGAACCACGGCGAAGTCGTCGAAGGCGCCCTGGCCCCAGCGCAGGAACGCATAGCGCTCCTGGTTTCGCTCGAACTCGCGCTCGGCGTTCACGCGGAACGCTTCACGCGTGCCGAAGGCGTCCACCTGCACGGAATGGTCGATCACGAGCTCGGCCGGCGCCAGGGGGTTGATCTTGGCGGGATCCCCGCCCATGTCGGCCATCGCGTCGCGCATGGCCGCGAGGTCCACCACGGCGGGCACGCCGGTGAAGTCCTGCATCAGCACGCGCGCGGGCGTGAACGCGATCTCCTTGCTCGGCGCCGCCTTGGCGTCCCAGCTGGCGAGCGCTTCGATGTCGGCGGCGGTGACCGAGCCGTTGCCCTCGGTGCGCAGCAGGTTCTCGAGCAGCACCTTCAACGAGAACGGCAGGCGAGCCACGTCGTAGCGCTGCTGCAGCGCCTGCAAGCGGTAGATCTCATACGCGCGATCGCCGACCTTCAGCGTGTGCTTCGCATCAAAGCTGTTCTCCGACATGGGCAAACTCCCGCCGATCCGTTGGGCCTACGCAGACGCATCGCAGTCTCGCAGAGTGGCGCTGACGACTCGGGCGCCGGCCGGGCCTCGGTCGCGGCGGCCTACAGCTCGGCTTGGGCGGCGCGGCTGACGCGCCCCTTGCCCTGGCGCTTGGAGCGAAGCAGGGCCTCGTCGCACGCTTCCAGCAAGTCGTCGGTGCTCATCGGCGCCTGCCACTGGGCAACGCCGATGGAGGCCGACACGCCGCCAGGCGGGACGCCATCGACGCCGAGCCCGAGGAGGCGGTCGAGGGCGCGGGTGGCGGCTGCGGCCGCGCTTGCGAGGTCTGCGTTGGGGAGGATCACCACGAACTCATCGCCGCCGTAGCGTGCCACGCGATCGAACGCGCGGAACTCTCCGGCGAGGGCGTGCACCACGTCGCGCAGCAGCGCGTCGCCGGCCTGATGGCCGTGGCGGTCGTTGACCAGCTTGAAGTCGTCGAGGTCGATGAGCAGCGCAGAGAGCAGGCCGCCGGTGCGCAGCGCGCGCCCGATCTCCTCGTCCAGGCGGCGGCGCATGGCGCGGTGGTTCATGCAGCCGGTGACCGCGTCTGTGCCCGCCTCGGCTCTGGCCCGCACGAGCGCGAGCGCGGTGGCGCCGTGATCCACGAGCGCCGTTGCCAGCTCGATTGCGGCCGCGGAGAACACCTCGGTGACGCGACGAACGAGCACAACCACCGCCTCCACCTCTCCACGCTCGGCGAGCGGCAGCAGCAACGCGCAGCTCATGGCCCCAGTGGCGGCCAGCCGCGGCACGGTGGTGGACAGCTCGTCGGTGTCCGCGGCGAGGAAGCTGCGTCCTGTTCCCGCCACCCAACTCACGCCCGGCGGGCGCTCGGCGCGCGGCAGCAGATAGCTCACGCGCCCATTGCCGTCGAACAGGTACACGGCGACGAGATCTTCCTCATCGCCGCTTGCGAGATGGTGGATGTGAACCTCCTCGGCGCCCGGTGCGGCGAGGAGCTCGCCCGCCATGGCACGGAAGATGGTCTCGGCGTCCTGGGCGCTGTCAGCCAGCGCGGTGAGGCGTCTGATGCCTACGAGCAGGCGATCGAGGGCGTCAGGCGACGCTGAGGTATCCGTACCGTACGCGACATCCATTAGCCCAATTTACGCCATGAAGGGGCGGCGGACCAGCCCGGGCGCGTGGATCTTCCTCCTGCCGGCACGCGGCGATGGCTGCTGCTGCCCCCCGCTGGGGCGCTTGTCCACGGCGCGGGCGGCCCCGCTACGGGGCGGCGCAAGGCCGCCCCGTAGGAGACGCTGCCCTCAGAAGGTGACCGCGACGGTCGCCGTCGAGCTGCCCACAGAGCGGCTCTTTGGCGTGAAGCGAACCGTTGCCTTGACCTTGAAGTGGCGGTGCCTACGCCGCCCGGCGCTCGACAGCGGGATCTTCAGCGAGGCCGCGTTCTGGGCCGAGTTGAAGCTCCGCGTCACGCTGGAGAGGCCCGACCCACTGCCGCGGATCTTGCCCGCGGCGAAGGTCTTCACGGTGAGGAACAGTGTGTTGCCGACGACCTTGTGGCCGACGATCTGCACACCGCAGCTCTTGACGTTGATCTTGGTCTTCTGCTTGAACTGCTTGCCGTTCTGCGCGGTGATCACCGTGGGCATGTACAGCGGTGCCGTGCAGAGGTTGCCGAACGCAGCCAGCGCCGAGTGCGGCCCGGTGGGCAGGCTGACGGTCACGCTCGACACCGGCACGTCGGGGTTCGCCGCGAAGTTGGTCGTGGTGATCCCGTTTTTGATGTCGGTGTTGCCCACCACGATCACGCGCACGCCTTTGTTTTCGAGCACGAGGTCGAGGTCGGGGAAGGCGGCGCCACCGTGCGAGACGAGGTAGGCGGGGCCTTCCATCTTGCCCGGCAGGAGCGGCGTGATCGCCCTCGCGGTGCCCACCATCGAGACTTCCGGACACGCCAGCGGGTTCGCTTGGAAGGTGGCCTGCAGGCACGCTTTCTGGAGCGTGCTCAGGCGTGAGGGCAGCTGCTTGGGCAGCGTGACGAGCACTGACTTCATGTTCGCCTGGCCTTCCGGCTGGCTGATAGTGGTTTCGAGGCTCGCGCCGTTGACTTTCGAGGTCTTGGCGCTGGTGGTGGCGGCGAACGACGGGGTGAAGCCCAGAGAGCCGCAACCTTCGGCCTGGAACGGCGTCTTGACCGTGCTCGACGCGCCCAGCGAGCCCGTGAGCGTGGTTTCGGTGACCAGTTCAGCGCAGTTGGTGGGGTTGCGCTCGAAGCCCTGCCTGTTGATGGAGATGGTCAGCGACCTGATTCGCGTTGGTATGCCGCCGTCGATGCTTGGCACTTTGGCGTCGGTGGCGATGATCTGCGCGGTGTCGGTTTTGACGTCGATCCTCGCTCGCGCCACCACCGGTTTGAGGCTGAATGGGCCAGCCACCGGCGACACCACGATCGAGAGGCCGTAGGGAGCGCCTTCGAAGGGCCCGGTCAGATAGACCTTGCCGTTGAAGGTGAACGGCGAGCCCGAGCCTGCTGCCACGGCCACGGTGCCGATCTGGCTGGCCGAGTTGCAGGTGCCAGCGTTCGCTTCGGCTTCACCACACAGCGTCACCGTCGGGATGGCACCGGCCAGCCCCGGAGGCAGCACGTTGCGCAGCGCCGCGATGTACTGATTGCCCTGCGGCCGTGCGATGCCGAGCGTGAACGTGGTGTTGGAGCCGCCCTGCCCGGGTTCGTTGGACGTGGCCTGGGTGGGCGCGAACGGGATCGTTGCCGCGCAGCCAGTCACTTCGAAGCTGGCCGTCGGCGACTTGGCCGCGGTGTTGGTGAACGGGGTGAATAGCGTCGAGGCGGTGCTCGCTTCGCACTTGAGACTGTTCGCAAGGGGCGAAAGCGTGCCGCCTTTGAAGTGCACAACCAGGCTGCTGAACGGCTGTTCTGGGTTTTCCGTGAACGTGGTGGTCAGCTGGCCGGTTGTTTCGTTGGGCGTGGTGACGCCGCGTAGGCGCACGATCACGCCGTACTTTTCAGATTCGGCGGCCACGTAGAGGATGTAGGGCGGTTTGGTGATGGGAAGCGATTCCGCGCCCAGGTAGACGTTGCCCTGCAGCGATCCGGGTGGCAGGCCCGGGACGTTGAGGGTCACGGTCCCGAGGTTGGACCCTTCGGGGCATTCGATCGGTTTCTTCGTGCCGATTCCTAGTTGGGCAGGCGTGCACGCTTCCAGGCCGGCAGCAGCCGACGGGTTGAGCGTGATGCCTTCCGGCAAGGTGATGGTCGCGGTCTTGGTTTGTGAGTAGTCGTTCGCTCCGGCCGCAGTGTGATGCGGGCTGCTCAGTTCGGTGGTTATGCCGTCGGTGGCATCGGATGCCTTCGACGCTTGCGTCAGCGCGAAACCGGGTTCGTATTCGACGAGGCCACAGTTTTCGGTGCCGATCGGCGTGGTGTAGGGCTGTGTGGCCGACGGCGCGCCGCCCGCGAATTCGAGTTTCAGCGTCGTGGTGGTCTGCGGCCCGATGCCCGTGCAGGAAGTGGGATTCGTGAGGAAGTCCCCCCTACCGGCTTGACCGGAGCGGCCGTTGAACGTCAGCCTCGAGCTGATCAGCGGCAGGGCGGTGGACACGTTGATTTCGAAGTAGTCGTGGTAATCGGCCTTGCCTGTCCCGGCCGTTTCGGCGCCCCATTCAACGTTGCCTTCGATCAGTGTATGCGCGTACATCTGCACTTTTTCGAGACCTGTGCCTTTGAACAGATTTTCAGTGAGCGGTTTGGGCAGTTTGAGCGCGACGCCGAAGTCGGAGGCGAGGCCCTTGGGCTGGATGAGGTTGTAGACCTTGCCTTCGAGCGGCAGGTCTCCGCCTTCCGGAGACGGTTTCGGGCCGAGCCAGACGACCGCGTTGTTGACGCCGATTTCCGATTCGGCTGCACACGTGGGCGCAAGGAAGAAGCCAGGTGCGACTTCTTTGCCGAGTTCTTCGAACGAACACTTCAGCGGAGCCTCCGGGTTGGTGGCCACACCTGGAGCAACGTCGGTCCTGATGTGCTTGACGAAGCTGCCCGACGCGGCACCCGCGGGAGCTGCGTTGGGAACTTCGCCTTCGGTGTTGACCGTGAAGTCCGTGATCCCGAAGTTCGGGTGTCCGCCGGCCTGTGTGAAGCCTTCAGCTTCGGCCTTTTCTTTTTCTTCGGCAGGCGGCACTTTTTTGCACGTGTTCACCTTGCAGTTCGCAGCGAAGAAGCTTGCGATTCCGGGGGCTAGAGCAGCCTGGGCGGCCGCGGGCGCGGAGGCCCCGACGATGGCGCAGGCGACGAGCGCCAACAGCGAAACACGTGCGTGGGACCTCATTCCGACCTCCCTCTAGAACGGCACGACCTATGACAACCATGACTCCGACGAGTCCGCAAAGTTGCGGTCTTCGACGGACGTATTAGACGAACCAGCCGGATGTCCTTCAAAACAGAAACAGCATCGACTCCTGGGTTCCAGCCTCGACTCCTCGGAAAACGGCTTCGACTCCCTGGTTCAGATAGTTCACCGGCCCCCGGACAGATCATTCGGCTGATCCGACTCGCCGGCGGCGTTGCCCTGGGTGCTACAGCGTTTCGCGCACCACACGGCGATCGTCCACGCCGAGAATCCTCAGGCGGCGGACCCGTGTGCAGCGTACGCTTCCAGAGCGGCCGCGCGGCCGCTGCAGTCGTAGAGCGTTTCGCCGCCGCTCCTGACGGCGCCCGCTTCGCCCGCGGCGAAGGAGGAGGCCGTCGGGGAACTGGACAGCGTGACCGCCTTGCACTCCTGCGTGACTGCAGCCAGCGCCCACTTCGATCCCGTGCGGGTGTCGCCGGGAAGCGTGAGGCCTCCTGCCTGGCCCTGAGCCGATCCCAGCACCCAGCGGATCTTGCCGGCGCGCACCTCCTGAGCCAGCCAGCCCACGCTGACTTCGCTCTCGCGACCGGAGAAGCCGCCGATGCCAGCGACTTGGGCGCCGTCGCTGATGATGGCCGACGCAGCGCTCGACTGGCTGGACACAGCGATGGTGCCGCCGCCGTGGGCCTTGACGTACGCGAGCACGTCGCTGCTCAAGCCCGCGCCGCCGAAGCGCGGCGCGCCGCCCGCGGGGGGCGCTCCGGGCAGCGCGCCGAAGGGGGCTTCGCCGCCGGTACGCGCTGGCGGTGGGGCCGGGCTTTCGCCCTGCGTCGGGGCCTGGGCTGAGCCGCCGCTACCCCCGGGACCAAATAGCTGCTGCGCGAGCCCACCCGAGCGCGCCGCCCCCGGAGCGCCGCCGAAGCCGCCGCGGAACCCGCCCGGCCGACCCCTGCGCGTGAGCGCTGACGCAGGGCCTCCTTCGGGGAAGGTGCTGCTGGTTGCGTGGCTGAGCGTGTCCAACGCCCACACCGACGGGGCACCAGCAG
>Ga0210403_10000710_pt1 | contig 33752 bp, 24 predicted proteins | sample IncBWC19MmetaG_FD_150863 | JGI IMG/M metagenome (GOLD analysis project Ga0210403, IMG submission 150863) | Forest soil microbial communities from Barre Woods Harvard Forest LTER site, Petersham, Massachusetts, United States - Inc-BW-C-19-M | ecosystem: Environmental > Terrestrial > Soil >...
GAGGTGGAGTTGTGTGCGGTGGTGGACCGCGATCCCGCGGTGCTGGCGGCGGCGCGAGCACAGTATGGGGTGGCCGGGTATGCGACGGTCGCGGAGCTGCTGGCGGCGGGGCTGAGGCTCGATGCGGCTTCGGTGTGCGTGCCTACGGTCCATCATGCGGAGGCTGCGGCGGCGCTGCTGCCGGAGGGGATCGATCTGCTGATCGAGAAGCCGCTGGCGGCGACGCTTGAGCAGGCAGATCGGATCGTGGTGCTGGCGGCCAGGCATGGGCGCGTTGTGCAGGCCGGGCATCTGGAGCGGTTCAATCCGGCGGTGACGGCGGCACGGCGCTATCTGAGCCGGCCGATGTTCTTCGAGGCTCACCGGCTGAGCGTGTTTACGCCGCGCTCGCTGGACGTGGATGTGGTCCTGGACCTGATGATCCACGATCTGGATATTGTGCTGAGCCTGGTGGGTGCGGGCGCCGGCAATGCGGTGCGCGAGGTGCGGGCGGTGGGGCTGCCGGTGCTGTCGGGCAAGGTGGATATTGCCAATGTACGGGTGGAGTTTGAGGACGGCTGCGTCGCGAACTTTACCGCCAGCCGGGTGAGCACGGAGCGGGTGCGGAAGCTGCGCTTCTTTCAGCCGCGGCAGTATCTGTCGTTGGACTTTGCGCGGCAGGACCTGCTGGTGATCGACGCTCCGGATGCGAGCGCGCTGGCGGGGATGGACGCGGCAAGGCTGGCGGAGTTGGCGGCACAGGTGCAGCAGGGGCAGGAGCATCCTTCGGCCGGGCTGTCGCTGCGCAAGGCGGAGGTGGAGCCGGGCGAGCCGCTGCGGCTGGAGATTGCGTCGTTTCTCGATGCGGTCCGGCGCCGGGCGACGCCGGTGGTCTCGGCGGCGGATGGAAGGGCGGCGCTGGCGCTGGCGCTCGAGATCAATGAGGCGATCGCGGTGCATGCGCGGCGGGCGGGGCTGACGATCTCGAGGTAGAGGAGAGCCCATGGTCTCAAGGACGAGACATGGGGCACCCACTTTTTAGGGTAGCGGTGGAGTCTGCTAGACTCGCCGTCAACATGAGAAAATTGATCGCTCTTCTCCCCCTGACCCTGGTCGTGGCCTTGAGTGCTGCGACCTCTGTTATTTCAGAAGGCCAGCAGCAGCTGGCGGCGCGTCACGATCACACCGGCCATCCAAGAGACACGGAGATTCATGACGCCGATACGCGGGCCTGGTGGCACACGACCGAGGCGTTGTCGGGCGACGACATGGAGGGCCGCGATACCGGGTCGGCGGCGTATCAGCGGGCGGCGGAGTATGTGGCGGGGCGGTTCCAGAGGGCGGGACTTGCGCCTGCGGGGGAGGACCACAGCTACTTCCAGCCGGTGCGGGTGCATGAGGTCGCGGTGGGTGCGGCAGGAACGAGCTTTACCCTGCTTCGGGAGAAGGGCGGCTCGCTACCGATTGCATTTCTCGAGCAAATTACGGTGAATCCGGCGGCCAATCTCCCGGTGGAGACGGAGGCGGGGCTGACCTTCCGCGGCTACTGCGGCAAGGAGGCGATGCAGGAGATCGCGGGCAAGATCGTGGTGTGCTTTGGGACGCAGCGGCAGGGGCTGCCGACGGGCGCGGAGCGGGTGGCCAATGCGCGCGCCGGGGGAGCAAAGGGGCTGATCAACGTTGACGATCCGTACTTCACGATCGAACCGCCGCGGTGGCCGGCGGCGTATGCGCGCAGCGTTGTGCTGGACTCGGGTGCGGCTCCGGCTGCAGGTGCTCCTCTGCTGGTGATGCGGGTGAGTGTGGAGGTGTTTACGCGGATGCTCGAGGGTACGGGCAAGGATGCGGCGGCGGTGCTGGCAGCGGGCGGGCACAAGCAGGCGCTGGAGTCGTTCGATATTCCGGCGCGGCTGGCGGTAAAGCTGCACTTGACCGAGCGGCGGTACGCTTCGCCGAATGTGCTCGGGGTGTTGCCGGGAAGCGATCCCAAGTTGAAGGACGAGTATGTGGTGGTTGCGGCGCATCTCGTTTGATATGGGTACGGGACGCCGGTGGCGGGCGATCGGCTGTACAACGGGGCGCTCGATGACGCGGCCTACGTGGCGCTGTTGATCCAGTTCGCGGAGGACCTGAGGCGGGAGCATCGCACGCTGAAGCGGTCGGTGCTGTTCTGCGCCTTTACGGGCGAGGAGAAGGGGCTGTTGGGGGCGAACTACTTTGTGGAGCATCCGACGGTGCCGAAGGCACAGCTGGCGGCGGACATCAATCTGGATCAGCTGCGCCCGCTGTTTCCGCTGCACATCCTGACGGCGCTGGCGCTCGATGAGACGACGCTGGGGGCGACGGCAAGGCAGGTCGCGGGTCCGATGGGGATCGAGCTCAGGGCGGATCGCGAGCCGGAGCGGGGGCTGGTGCGACGGGCGGATCATGCGCCGTTTTTGCGGATTGGGGTGCCGGCGATCGGATTCATCTTCGGCTACGACCCGGGCACGGAGGCGGAGCGGCGCTATCGCGAGTGGTACCAGGTGCGGTATCACCGGCCGCAGGATGACCTGACCCAGCCGATGGACTTCGATGCGGCGACGAAGTTCAACCAGTTCTTCTACCGGCTCGCGGAGGCGGTGGCGGAGGCTCCGGTGCGGCCTGCGTTTGTTTCTCGCTAACGCTAAAAGGCCCACCCCTCCCCTGCAGGGAAGGGTGGGGCCGTTGGTGGAGCTTCCTGGGGAGGGAAGTGGTTAACAGGCGGGGCGGTCTTCGCAGCGGACGCAGGCCTGGCAGAAGGTGTGGTTGCGGCGGTGGGCAGCGATCATGCAGAAGCTGCCGGCCAGGGTGATGGAGACCTCATACCAGTGGTTGGGGAGAAGGTCTCCGAAGTAGGCGGCGGTGAAGATGAGCGAAAGGCCGACGGCCATGAGGAGGAGGACGGAGGGCTTCTTGTGCCGCTTGTAGCCGAGGCCGAGGGCGAAGGTACCGAGCAGGGTGACGACGACGGCCAGGGTGCGGTGGGTGTGCTCCTCGGAGGGCAGGAAGTGAGCGGAGACCGCGGAGAGCGAGAGGATGACGGGGGTCACCAGGCAGTGGATGAAGCAGAGCGCGGAGGCGTAGACGCCGGCGCGGTCAACCTTTGCCAGTAAGGGGGCGGATAAAGAGGACATATGGGGATCGCTCCGGCCTGCGCGGGGCAGGTTGGGATTTGGATGGGGGCCGGCTGGGGTAGGGAAAGGGCGGTCTCGCTGCCGAGATGTCCCACCCTTTCCGGTGACGCGAGAAAAGGGATGGGGCACCCCGGGACGTTGGCTTGGGGAGGGCGGTCTCGCTGCGCTCGATGCCCACCCTAGCGACGATGAGGCCGTCGCGAGGATGGGGCACCCGGCTTTCCTGGGTCCCACCCTCTCCGATGAGGCTGGAGAGGGTGGAGCCCCGGTGGGTTGTGGTTAGAAGTGGAAGCCGATCTCCGCGGTCAGGGCACGTGGGGTGACGTAGTGGGTGCCGCTGAAGGTGGAGAGGAAGTTGTAAAGGGCGTACTTGTTGGTGAGGTTGACGCCGGTGAGGCGCAGGCTCCAGCGGTAGCGATCTCCGTTGAAGAGGTTGTCCTCACCGAGGGAGGCGTCGAAGAGGCTGCGCTGGGCGATGCGAGGCGGGTTGTGGTCGTCGTTCTCGGTGCCGGGCGCCGGGATCTTGACGAGATTGGAGGTGAGCTGGGAGGCGAGGCAGACGTTATTGGTGGCCGCCGCCGCGCCCATGGTCGGGGTCGCCGCGACGCCGTTGCAGACCAGGCCGGCCTGGAACTGCTGGTCGGGGGTCAGGCCGGAGAGGTTGATGGCGGGTTGCCCGTTGAGGGTGGTGGAGTAGACCGCACCGCAGCGGCTGTTGGGATCGGTGACGTTGTAGCAGGGCACCGAGGCGGCGGTGAGGCCGCTGTCATAGCGCCAGTTGAAGCCGAACCAGGGACCGGTGTGGAGCCAGGGCAGGAAGTGGGCCGAGGTGGGGATCTGGTACTGGATGTGAGTGGTGGCGTTGAGGGCCTCGTCGTGGTCGATGCGGAAGGGATAGCCGCTTTGGCCGACGGTGGCTCCGGCTCCGGCGACCTGGCCGGGGAAGAAGCGGGCGCGGACCGAGCCGAGGACGACGAAGGCATTGATGTTGTGGAAGTTGGGAACCTCGGCGCGCAGGGCGAAGCCGGGGATCTTGGAGCTGCGCCAGTCGATGGGGAAGGTGATGGGGGTGTTGCCGAGGACGGAGAAGTCGAAGGCGTTGTGGGTGTACTTCCAGACGTAGTCGCCGCTGAAGACGAAGTTCTTGCCAACGGTCTGCTCGAGGCCGGCGTGGAACTCGTTGCGGAAGCCGGGCTGCAGGTTTCCGGAGACTCCGGGGGTGCAGTTGAGCAGCGGGGTCAGAACGGTGTTGGAGCAACCCTGGCTGGAGAGGACGAGATTCTCGTTGAAGGGCGACTCGAGGGTGCGGGCGTAGGAGGCGCGCAGGACGGTGTTGGTCTGCTTGACGGTGTAGGAGAGGCCGACACGGGGCTCAGCCTGGCGGGCGACGGTGAGGCCGTTGTAGAGGTCGCCGCGCATGCCGAGGTTGAAGAGCCACTGCTTGACCTTGATCTGGTCCTCGACGTAGAGGGCGATCTCCTTGACGTCGGTGTGGCCGACGTAACGGTACAGGCTGCCACCGCGGGTGAGGTCGTAGGGCGCGAGGACGGGGTTGAAGTACGGTGACGCCGGATTCCCGGTGGCCGGGCTCACAGGGATGTTGGGGTTGGAGGCCAGGTTCGGCTGGTTCGCACCGCACAGGGTGGGGTCGGTGTAGCCGGGCAGTGCATTGCCGGTGGGATCGACGCAGGGGGCGTTGTAGGTGGCGTTGACGATGCCGAGCTGATCGTTCTCGCGCAGGAAGGTCTGTGAGTAGTTGCCGCCGATCTTGATGTTGTTGATGCCCTTCACGTAGGAGAGGTCGGTGTGGATACCGGCGTTGGTGAGGGTGCGCTGCTGCGCGATCGAGGAGGTCTGGATGGGACCGGAATCGGCGAGCGGGTTGTTGCTGGGGTAGTAGTTGTAGAGGTCCTTACGCACGTAGGCGCCGAAGTTGAAGACGGCATTGGCGTTGAGGACGCGGGTGTAGGTGGGGGAGATGTCGAAGGTCTCGATCTTGGAGCGCTGATCGGTGTTGCCGATGTTGCCGAAGACCGGGTTGGGGCTGGCGCCGCCGGAGATCACGTTCTGGACGTTGAGGTTGTCGTAGGCGTTGGGGGTCTGGAACCAGGAGCGGCTGTAGTTCAGGTTGAGGTGAACGGAGTCGCGCTGGGTGATCTGGCGGTCGATACGGTCGAAGACGTTCTGCTCGTTGCCCTTGGCGTGCATGACGACGAACTCAGGGGGATCGAGGAAGCGGCTGGTGTTGAGGCCGTCGACCTCGAGGAAGTTGCCGAAGTTCTTGCCGCCGTAGCTGATGTCGAAGGATCCGGTGGCGGTGCCGAAGGTTCCGTAGGAGGTGGTGATGCTGCCGGTGGGCTTGGTGACGCCGAGGCCGGAGCGGGTGGTGACCTCAATGACGAGGGAGGTCTTGCCGCCGAACTCGGCCGGCGGGGCTCCGGAGATGACCTGCATGGATTCGACGGCGCGGGAGGGGAGCTGGTTGGAGAAGACCTTGCTCTGCTGATCGGTGATCGGCTGGCCGTCGATGGAGAAGGAGTTGGAGGCGTGGTCGCCCATGCCGTGGAAGAGGCCGTTGGAGTCGGAGGTGACGCCGGGCGAGGCCAGGGTGACGAGCGAGCTGAGCGCGGAGGACTGGCTCTCGAGCGGAAGCTTGTCGAAGGCGCCGCGATCGATCGAGGTCTGGAGGTTGGTGTCGTTGCGCATCAGGTCGCTGGCTTCGACGCTGATCTCGGCGGAGTTGCCGCCCACGGTCAGGGTGTTGGTGGTCTTGGCCGGGACGCTGGAGCGAATGTCCAGGTCGGTCGCATAGGCATTGAAGCCGGGGACGCTGACGGTGAGATGGTAGGGGTCGAAGGGGACGTTGTCGAACTCGTAGTGGCCGGCTTCGTCGGTCAGCGCGGTGCGGGTGAATCCGCTGACGGGATTGATGATGGAGACCTTGGCGCGAGCCACGACGGCGCCACTTGGATCGGTCACGGTGCCGAGGACGGTGCCGTGGTTACTGCCGGACTGGGCGCGCAAGGCGGCGCTACCCAAGGCAAGGAATATGGCGAATACTGCAAATGCGATACGGACGCGCTTTAATGGCGTGTGCATACACTGCTCCCTTAATGGTCGAACTATTTACCTGTTTTTTTTTGGACTTGCTAGGCGAGGGTCAAGCTGGGAGGCGGGGGCCGGGTAAACAGGGCGAAGGTCGAGATCGCGTGCGCGCTAGGTAAGGGGAGGAGGCACGGGACGATTCCGACCAGCATGACCGCCGCGGGGGCGGCCGGAGTGGCGATGACGTGAGCGACGACATGCGCGGTGGCGCAGAGTGCGCAGTCGGCGTGGGAGAGATTATCCGAGTGGCTGTGGGCCACCTGGAGTGTGGTGCCAAGAAGCACCAGCAGCATGCACAAGATCGCGAGCAGCCATCGACCGGAGGTAATCCGGGGGCTGCGCAGCCGCGATTTTGAGCTTTCTCTTCCCATTCGGGCCTTCTGTTGTCAAGGTATCGTTAAATATACCGCAACACTGAGTGGATGTTGGAGCGGCAGGACACGTTGCTCGTAGCTTCCCGACCTGCCCTATTGAGTGACTTCCCGATGCATTCCCACCGACGGCCTCGATGCGTCCCCGGGCAGTAATAGTAATGTATTCGCATTATTGAAAAAAGGCAATCCGGTACTCCTGAAAAGACGTGGGGAGCTTCCGCGGTCCTTGGAATCGATCGGGGATTCTGGACGCCAGCGGACCCGGCGCGGCCGTTCGGTGGTCGCGCCGGGATTGACTGGGCGGACGGGTCAGGCTATGGTTGTCGAATCTGGTGTTCGGGAAGGCGGTGCAAATCCGCCACTACCCCGTAACTGTAAACGCCGAGAGCAGGAGCAATGTTGGAGCCACTGGGACGTGTGTCCTGGGAAGGCTGTTCCAGCTCGCTGAGGCGTAAGTCAGGAGACCGGCCAGATGCCAGGCTGAAGTCACTCGGCTGTTCCAGGCTGAGGAGATTTCGGCACTTGTGGGCTTGATTCAGCTTCGATGGGAGAGCTGGAGAGCATTCTCGCAGACGCGACGGCAGTTTTCACGGCCGGCTCGAGTCCGTTTGAGCGCTGCCTTTTTGAATATCCCGCTTTGCGTGCGATCCGCCTTCCGGGGGAGGAGCTGTTGCTCCGCCGGGGAGGGTACGGTTGCTCGCCAGGTGAACTGGATGCAGGAGAATCGCCGGAGAACGGTGACCCTGGTGCTGGGTGGCGTGCGGAGCGGCAAAAGCCGTTATGCCCAGCAGCTGGGGGAGCGTGTCGAGCGGGTGCTGTTTGTGGCTACAGCCGCGGCCCCAGGTGCCGATGATTTCGATGACGAGATGCGAGAAAAGATCGAACGCCACCGGGCGACGCGGCCCGGGGAGTGGCAGACGGTGGAGGAGCCGTTGGAGCTGGCGCGCGTGCTCGGGGAGCAGGGGCGGGAGTGCGATCTGGCGATCGTCGATTGCTTGACGCTGTTTATTGCCCATCTGCTGCATACAGCGGGCGAGGATCACGAGGCCATCGAGCGGAGGATGGCTGAACTCTGCGACGTTCTGTTGGCGGCGCCGTGCGACGTGGTTCTGGTGTCGAACGAGGTGGGCAGCGGTGTGGTGCCGGCGTATGCGTCGGGGCGGCGGTTCCGCGATGCTCTGGGCGAGCTGAATCAGCGGGTAGCTGCAGTGGCGGATGACGTACTGCTGCTGGTGGCGGGACTGCCACTGGCGCTGAAGGGCGCGGTGGCTTCGGCGAGTTCGACGGGGGTGCGGGCGTGATCGGGATGCTGGTGGGCGGCACTGCGAGCGGGGTGGGCAAGACTACGGTGACGCTGGCGCTGATTGCGTGTCTGCGGCGGCGGGGCCTGACGGTACAGGCGTTCAAGGGCGGGCCGGACTTTCTGGATACGACCCATCACACGCGCATCTCGGGACGACCGGCGCGGAATCTGGATACCTGGATGCTGGGGGCGGAGGCCAATCGCGATGTGCTGCGGCGGTCTGCGCGCGGGGCGGACGCGGTGATCGCGGAGGGCATGATGGGCCTCTTCGACGGCAAGAGCGGGAGCACGGAGACGGGCAGCAGCGCGGAGGTCGCCAAGCTGCTGCGGCTGCCGGTGGTGCTGGTGCTCGATTGCGGGAGCAGCGCGCGCAGCGTGGCCGCGGTGGTGCTGGGATTTGAGCGCTTCGATCCTGAACTGCCGCTAGCGGGGGTGATCTTGAACCGGGTGGCGGGTGAGCGGCACTACGCGATGCTGCGCGAGGCGATCGAAGGAGCCTGCCGGACGCCGGTGCTGGGCTGGTTGCCGCGGGAGCCGTCGATCGCAATACCGGAGCGGCACTTGGGGCTGTATGCGGCCGATGGGATGGGTGCGGACGGCACTCTGGAGGGAGCGCGGGATGAGGCCGCGGCGCTCGAGGCGCAGATAGACACGCTGGCGCGGATGGCCGAGGCGCATCTGGACGTGGACCGGATTCTGGAGCTTACTTGCGGCTTGAATGTGGATGAGGGTGCGAGTGCGGCTTTGGCGGTGACGCCTTCTCCGGAGGTTTCTTCGAAGCTGCGCCTCGGCGTGGCGCGGGATCGGGCGTTCTCGTTCTACTACGAGGACAATCTGGACCTGCTGCGGGAGCAGGGCGTGGAGGTGGTGGCGTTCAGTCCGGCGTACGATCGCGAGCTGCCGGCGGGTCTTGACGGTCTGTATCTCGGCGGCGGCTATCCGGAGCTGGAGGCGGAGCGGCTGGCCGGGAATGTGACGATGCTGGAGCAGGTACGGGAGCTCGCAGCGCGGAATGGTGTGATCTACGCGGAGTGCGGAGGGATGATCTACCTGGCGCGGACACTGAGGACTCTCGATGGCCGTATTCACGGGATGGCCGGAGTGCTGCCGCTGGCAATGGAGATGACCCCGCGGCTGGTGGACTTCGGCTATGTGGACGTGGAGTTTACTCGCGACTGCCTGCTCGGACCGCAGGGGACGACGATCCGAGGGCATAGCTTTCATACGTCGCGGATCAGCTCGGGGCTCGAGGGGGAGAATGGCGAGCAGAGGGAGATGCGGACGAGCTATCGGGTGCGGTTTTCGCTCTCGGGCAAGGAGCAGAGCGAGGGCTTTGCGCGCGGCAAGGTGCTGGCCAGCTATGCTCATCTACACTTCGGGGCAAACCCGGCGGTGGTGCCGCACTTGATCGAGGAGATGTGGAGGGCTAGGGAAGCTCGGCGAGTGGAGGTGGTGCGCGCATGAAGAGGACGGCTGTATTTCACCGCTGTATCGGCGGTCTTATACCTGGGTTGCTGTTAGCGGTGGTGGTATCTCAAACTCTGCCGGCGCAGGCGAGCCGCATCTTGACCGACGAGACCGGACGCAGGGTGTTGGTCCCGGACCATCCTCAGCGGGTGATCTGCCTCAGCCCGAGCGTAACCGACACGGTGTACGCAATCGGAGCGGGGGAGGATGTGGTCGCGATCAGCGACTACACCAAGTACCCGCAGGCGGCGCTGGTGAAGCCGAGTGTCGGCGACCTGATTCATCCCTCGCTCGAGAAGATTCTTGCGCTGCATCCCGACCTGGTGCTGGGAAGCGTGCCGATGGGTTCCACCGAGACCACCAAACAGCTGGAGCGGCTGGGGGTGGCGGTGTACCTGGTCAATCCGCAGGGGCTGGCAGGGGTTATGCGTGCGGTGCAGAGTGTGGGCGAGGCTTTGAACCGGGCACCAGCGGCGACGGCGCTGGTGGCCAGACTGCAAGGGCGCGTGGCCGCGGTGCGGGAGCGCACCCAGCATCTGGGACGGCCCTCGGTGCTGATGCCGGTGTGGTACGACCCGATCGTGACGATCGGGAGGCATGCCTTCATTACCGAGATTATCGAAGCGGCGGGCGCAAGATCGGTGACCGGGGATATCGAGGCCGACTGGCCGCACGTGAGTATGGAGGCTGTGATTGCGCGTGCGCCCGAGGCGCTGCTGTTGGTCCGCGGAGGCAAGACGACGCTGGAGGTGCTCGAGGATCGACCGGGCTGGGCAGCGCTGCCGGCGGTGCGAATGCGCCGGGTGTACTACGTCGACGACCGGATCGATCTTCCGAGTCCGGTGGCGATCGATGCGCTGGAGGAGCTGGCGCGGGAGTTTCATCCGTAGCGTTCGCCCTTTGGCCAAAGTTTTCGTTGGAGCCGCGCAGGAGTGGCTCTGTAACCCATAACCAGCAGCACAACCATGCAAGGTGTTGGGAAGGCGGTGCGAATCCGCCACTACCCCGTAACTGTAAGCGCAGAGAGTCCGGCGCGGACGCGCAAAGCCACTGGAACGAAGGTTCTGGGAAGGCAGCCGGGCTCGAAGAAGCGCAAGTCAGGAGACCGGCCTTGCTGCATCATCCCGAGGGGGAAGACTTGTCATTTATTTACTCTGCTTGGTTGGTAGCTTCGTCGAAACGGACGACGCTTCGATTTGCTCATACAGTGTTGCTTGTTCTGTTGCTTCTGCCGGTGGTGGGATTTGCCGCGGAGCCGGCGGTGCTGCGTGGGGTGGTGAGCGATCCTTTGGGCGCGGTGGTGGCCGGCGCCAAGGTTGAGCTGGTGGAGGGCGCTGCGAAGAGCAGCGGCCTGAACGCCGTACAGACGACCACTGCCGACGCGTTGGGGCACTATAGCTTTTCCATTGCGGCTGCGGGACGGTATGCGGTGCGCGCGGTGGCGCCGACCTTCCAGGAGACGACCAGCTCCGCGATTTTCCTGAGCGGGGCGGAGCGTGCGGTGCTGAATGTGACGCTGGCGACCGCGACCCAGACCGATGAGGTGACGGTGACGGCTACGGGCACGCCGACGCCGGTCGCGCAGCTGGGCGCATCGGTGACCGTGCTGACGGCGGACGAGTATCGCAACGCCGTCCAGGTACAGGATCCGCTGCGCGAGGTGGCGGGCGTCGAGATGACCCAGTCGGGCCAGATGGGCGGCCTGACCGGCATGTCGATCCGCGGCGGCAATACGAATGCCAACAAGGTGCTGATCGACGGTGTGCCTGCGGACGATATTGGGGGCGCGGTGGACTTTGCCAACCTGGCGACGGTCGGGGTCGAACAGGTCGAGGTGCTGCGGGAGCCAAACAGCGCGATGTATGGATCGGACGCGCTGGCCGGGGTGGTGAGTCTGACGACGGCGCGAGGAACGACTCCGCTGCCGCAGCTGACCTACCAGGGCGAGGCGGGGAACTTTGGCAGCTATCGCAACCAGGTGACGGGCGGCGGTGTGTACAAGGGGTTCGACTACTACTCGGCGTTTGGCCGCATGGATACGCGCAACAATCTGCCTAATGATGCGTTCCACAACGGCACCTATGTGGGGAACTTTGGCCTGGCGTTGAATCCGGCGAACGAGCTGCGCTTCGTGGTGCGGCACATGACGGTGTCGGGCGGGCAGCCGAACGCGATTCTGCTGTACGGGATTGCGGACGACGCGGTCGCGAAGGCGCAGAACACGTATCTGAGCGCGAGCTGGAACAACCAGGCTACGGCGAAGTGGCACAACGAGGTTCGCTATGGCGGGCTGCGGCTGCGCTCGCAGAACGACACCTTCGGGTATACGGGCAATGCCGATCCGGCCGGTTCGGGAAACTATCTGGGCGACGTGGTGACGATCAGCGGAGCCAATGGCTATAGCGTGACCGGGCAGGCGCTCTTTCAATACGGGGGGGAACGCCCCAGCCAATATGTAACTGCTACAGATCGCGACTTCGTCTATGCGCAGTCGGATTACCGGGTGAATACGCACCTGGTGGCGCTGGGAGCGTTCAAGTATGAAGCCGAGCGGGGAACGACGGTCTATACCACCCCTTTCGGCCCGTCGAGCAGCTCGGTCTCGCACGGAAACTACAGCTACACGATGCAGCTGGCGGGCGATCTGGGGAACCGCTTGTACTACACGCTGGGCAGCGGTCTCGAGGAGAATGGGCTGTTCGGATTCGCGGCGACGCCACGGGCTTCGCTGGCGTACTACGTGGCGCGGCCGTCGGCGGCGCGCTGGCTGAGCGGAACCAAGCTGCATGGCAGCTTCGGCAAGGGCATCAAGGAGCCCAGCATCTCCTACCAGACGGGCTCGCTGTATGCGGATCTGATGCAGCAGACGAATGGCCGCCAGTTGATTGCGCAGGAGGGCATCAGCCCAATTGGGCCGGAGGAGTCGCGGACGTTCGATGGCGGCGTGGAGCAGGAGATTGGCGGAGGGCGCGCACGGCTGGGACTGACCTACTTCCATAACCAGTTCACCAATGGGGTGGAGTACGTTCCCCAGGGAGCGCTGCTGGCGCTGGGGGTGACGGTCGCGAATCAGCCCGCGCTGCAGTATGGCGCAGCCGTGAACTCCGAGGCGTTTCGCAGCCAGGGGCTGGAGTTCGAGGTGGAGTACAAGGTCAGCCAGCATCTGTTTGCGCGCGGCGGATACACCTACACCGATGCGGTGGTGCAGCGGTCGTTCGCCACCTACGGCGAGCCGCCGGTGTACAACACGGCATCGAACTTCAGCACGGTGCAGATTGGCCAGTATTCACCGCTGGTGGGAGCGCGGCCCTTCCGGGTGGCGCCGCACACGGGCTACTTCGGGTTGAACTATACGCGGTCGAAGTTCTACGGTTCGCTGTCGGGAACGATGGTGGGACGGCGTGACGACAGCGACTTCCTGTCTGACACGAACTATGGACCGTCGCTGCTGCTGCCCAATCGCAATCTGGATGGAGCGTATCAGCGGCTGGACCTGAGCGGCGGCTACCAGGTGACACCGATGCTGGCGACGTACATCGCGGCGCAGAACGTGTTGAGCGAACACTACTCGGAGGCGTTCGGGTATCCGGCGCTGCCGCTGACGTTTCGCGCGGGCGTGAAGATCACGTTTGGGGGCGAGTCCTGGCGCCACCGGTCGTGAAGGCCCGCATGTCGCACAGGTTGTCTGCTGCTGGTCCGGATGAGAGTCCGGATCAGCAGCAGAGGCGCGGCTTGGCGGAGAACGTGACCCGATGGCTTGCGCTGATGCTGCTGCTGGCGATCGTGCTGGCGGCGGTCACAGTGTTCTCGATGGGCATGGGAGCGGTGCATATCGCGCCGGCTGCGATTCTGCGGGCTCTCTTTCATCATGACGCGTTGAGCACGACGGATCGGGTGATTCTGCTGGAGGTGCGGCTGCCGCGGGTGCTTGCGTCGGGGCTGGTGGGAGCTGCGCTGGCGGTGGCGGGGCTGATGTTCCAGGGGCTGTTCCGGAATCCGATGGCGGATCCTTATGTGATTGGATCGTCGGGCGGGGCGATCTTTGGTGCGGCGGTGGGGATCTTCTTCTTCTCGCAGGTTTCGCTGCTGGGGTTCAGCGCGACGGCGATGCTGGCGTTCGCGGGATCGGTCGTGGCGATGGCGCTGGTGTATTGGCTGGCGCAGTCTGGCGAGCAGACCAGCGTGGTGACCCTATTGCTGGCCGGCTTTGCCGTGAGCGCCATGCTGACCAACTCGACCTATTTTTTTGAACTGCTCGACAGCAGCGGCGGAACGAGCAGCCGCATTCTGATCTCGTGGCTGTATGGGTCGGTGGGAACTCCGCCGTGGACACAGCTTGCGATCAGCGCTGCGGTAATCAGCGTGGCGATGATTGCTTCGTTTCCGTTGATGCGTCGGCTGAATACGCTGGCGCTGGGCGATGAGTATGCGCTGCAGCTTGGCCTGCGCGTGGAGTACACACGCGTCGGCATCATTCTGATCGGGTCCTTGCTGACGGCGGTGGCGGTGGCGCTGGGCGGGCTGATCAGCTTTGCAGGACTGGTGGTGCCGCATGTGGCGCGGCTGCTGCTCGGGCCTGATCATGTGCGGCTGCTGCCGGTGACTGCGCTCGGCGGAGCGATCTTCCTGATGCTTGCGGACACGCTGGCGCGCAGCGTGATTGCGCCGTCGGAGATTCCGGTGGGCATTCTGATGGCATTTCTTGGCGGGCCGTTCTTTCTCTACCTTCTGCGCAAGACGAAACGGGGCTATGCGGTATGACCACGCTGCTGCAGTTTGACGCTGTGAACTTTGAGTATGGACGACGCAGGCTGCTGCAGGACGCGAGCTTCGAGCTGCAAGCGGGTGGCTGCACGGCGCTGATCGGGCCGAATGGCGCGGGCAAAACGACGCTGCTGAAGATCGCGGGCGGGGTGCTTCGCTATGGCAGCGGGAACGTGGTGCTCCAGGGTGAGCCGATGCGGCAGCTGGCGCGGCGGCAGATTGCACGCACGATTGCTCTGGTGCCGCAACATCTCGAACTGCCGTTTTCGTTCACGGTGGAGCAGGTGGTGGAGCAGGGGCGAACGCCGTACCTGGGGCTGCTGCGCGGAGCCTCGCGGGAGGATCGCGCTGCGATCGATCGGGCGATGGATCTGGCGGATGTGAGCGGACTTCGGCATCGCGTCTTCAATGAACTGAGCGGAGGCGAACGGCAGCGGGTGAAGATTGCGCTGGGGCTGGCGCAGGAGCCGAAGCTGCTGTTGCTGGATGAGCCGACGCAGAATCTGGACATCGGCCGGCAGGTGGAATTGATCGATCTGCTGCACTTTTTACGCGGCGAGGGAATTACGATCCTCGCCGCGATCCATGATCTGCATCTGGTCGAGGGGAACTTCGACAGGGTGCTGCTGCTGAGTCCGGGCGAGACGCTGTGCAGTGGAACGCCGGCGGAGATGCTGCGACCGGCGCTGCTGGAGCGGGCCTTCAACTGCCCGCCGGACCGGCATCCGGTGCTGGTGGAGCGCACACAGATGCAATCGGGGAGGACGGCATGAACGAGGCGATGGAGAGTTTGCCGAGAGTGCTGGCGGCGCGGGTCGCGGCAATTCCGGCGATCGATGAAGAGAGAGTGGCGGAGGCGCGCCGGCATCTCGATGACCTGACCAAGCCGCTGGGCAGCCTGGGGAGGCTGGAGAAGATTGCGGCGCAGATGTTCGCGCTGCGTGATGGCGGGCCGCGGGCTGCGATGAAGAAGGCGGTGTATGTCTTCGCGGCGGATCACGGCATCACGGCGGAGCGAGTGAGCGCGTACCCCACGGAGGTAACGCGGCAGATGGTGGAGAACTTTCTCGCGGGCGGGGCGGCGATCAACGTGCTGGCGCGGCAGCATGGAGCGGCCGTGCATGTGGTGGATGTGGGCGTCGACGGCGATCTGAGCCATCATGCGGCACTTCTGCACCACAAGGTGCGGCGCGGCAGCCGCAATATGCTGCGCGAGGCTGCGATGAGTGAGGCGGAGTTGGCGATGGCTTTGGCGGCGGGAATGGCACTGGGGGATGCCGCGGCAGCCGAGGGCGTAGGCTTGCTGGCGATCGGGGAGATGGGCATCGGCAACACGACCGCGGCGAGCGCAATCACGGCCGCTTTGACGGGCACGGCGGCGGCAGAGGTCACGGGGCGAGGCACCGGGCTGAGCGATGAGGCGTACCGGCGCAAGCAGGCTGTGATCGCGGCGGTACTCGAGCGACATTTTGCTGCCGGATCCGCGGCGGCGCGGCCGCTGGAGGTGCTGCGCTGTGTGGGCGGGCTGGAGATCGCGGCGATGGCAGGCATGATGCTGGCGGCGGGGGGGCACCGCATTGCGCTGGTGATCGATGGGTTTATCTCGACCGCCGCGGCGGCGGTTGCGTACGCCGTGGCTCCGCGGGTGCGGGACTATATGTTCGCGGGGCATCGGTCGCAGGAGCCGGGCCACCGGATTCTGCTGGAGCGGCTGGGGCTGTGGCCGATCCTCGATCTCGAGATGCGGCTGGGCGAGGGGACGGGTGCGGTGCTGGCGATGCCGGTGATTGAGGCGGCGGTGCGGCTGTACGACGAGATGGCGACGTTCTCTTCCGCGGGCGTAAGCGGGGCGAGCCGATGAGTGCCGCAGCTTGGTTGCGCGGGACATCACGCGACATGGTCGCGGCGTTTCAGTTCCTGACAAGACTGCCAATGCCCCGGATTGCGTTTGACGCGGGATCGCTCGCGCGCTCGGTGAAGTTCTTTCCATTGGTCGGGCTTGGCGTTGGGACGGGTGCGGCCTTGCTGCACTGGGCGCTGGCGCCGCACATGACGCCGGTTGTGGTGGCGTGGGTGATGCTTACGTATCTCGTACTGATCACCGGATGCTTTCATGAGGATGCCTTGGCCGACGTGGCCGACAGCCTGGGCGCCTGGACGCGGGAGCGGCGGCTGGAGATCATGCGCGACAGCCGCATCGGCAGCTACGGGGCGGCGGCGCTGGTGCTTTCGATTGCGGGCCGACTGCTGCTGCTGCGCTCGCTTCCAGCAGGACGGTTAGCGGCTTACGTGATCGTGGCGCAGGTGCTGTGCCGCTGGTCGACGCTGCCGTTGAGCTACTTTCTGCCGGCGGTGCAGGGTACTGGGCAGGGGGCGCGGATCGCGCGGCTGAGTTCGCGGTCTTCCCTGCTTCTCGGGTCGACCTTCAGCGTTGCCGTGGCGGTGGTGGCGCTGCATCGGGCGGCAGTGGCGCCGCTGGTGGTTGTAGCTGTGCTGACGGCGGCCGGCGGGTGGTTCTTTATGCGAAGGCTCGGTGGGATTACGGGCGATTGCTTCGGCGCGGTCAATCAGATGACGGAGATTGCGGTTTACGTGTGCGGGGTGTGGACGGCGTGAGTGATGCGCTTTTTATCCGACACGGCGCAACCGACTTGGCGGGGAGCTTCTGCGGCCACTCCGATCCTGGGCTGAACGAGCGCGGCAGGCAGCAAGTCGCGATGCTGCTCGAGCAGATTGCAGACGAAGAGATTGAGGTCGTCTATTCAAGCGATCTGCGGCGGGCGCGCGAGACGGCTGCTGCCCTCGCCACAGCCAAGGGAATCGCGACACACAGCCTGCCGGAGCTGCGCGAGATTGGCTTTGGGGAGTGGGAGGGGCTGAGCTGGGCCGCTGTCGAAGAGCGCCATGCGGAAGACGCCCGGCGTTGGCTGGCTGCTTATCCGGCGATGCCGGCGCCCGGCGGCGAGGCGGTGGCGGAGTTCGAGGCGCGAGTGCTGGCGGCAACTGAGACGCTGCTGCAGACGGAGGCGCGGAGGTTCGCAGTCGTGAGCCATGCGGGGGTGATGCGGGTCGTACTGCGCCGGCTCTACGGGCTTGCAGAGGATGAGTGCTTTGCGCGGACACAAAATTACTGCAGCGTGGTTCGGGTTCCACTTGCGGCCGGTGTGGTTCATCAAGGGGTACAGGCATGACGACGCAGGTGAACATACGCGAGCTGGGTGGGTGGGATCTCGATGCGTATGCGTGGAGGGACCGCGCGATCAGCCGGGAGAGTCTAGAGGAGCAGGTGGCCTGCTCCAAGCAGCTGGTGCGGTGCCGCGCGCCGTTCGGTGCTGGCGACGCGGCTCTCCTGTCGGCAGGGGCGCTGCAGTATGAGGAGTGGCTGAGACCGCAGCGGATGCGTGCGGAGCTTCAGGAAGAGATGAAGGGGCTGGATTGGTCGCTGGGCGTTGTCGATCTGCGCCGGCTGATCGCCTTCCAGCGCAGGCTGGTGCTTGATCCGGAGCTGCCTCCACCCCCGGTGCCGCAGCAGGACGACTGGCAGGCGCTTTGCGAGCTGGCCTTCGAAGGTCGGCGAAGCCTGGCGCATCGGGTGTGGTCCTCGAAGATGCACGGCGATGGATTGGAGCTGCGGCTGGAGTCGCCAAATCCGGACCTGCGGATCACAGTCTCCGGGCAGTTCACCGGCGACGCTTTGCCGTTGCGGTTGACGGGAGGGAGCCCGTTCTTCGAGGTGGCCGAGTATCGCGGAAGATGGTTGCTGCGCGATGGATACCATCGCGCGTTTCAGATGCTGCGGGCAGGGGTGTATATGGCCTTTGCCGTGATCGTACGGGCGCGCACAATGGAGGAGGTGGGCGCGGTCGATCCGTGGTTCTTCCGTGAGGCCACGCTGTTTTCGTCACGGCCGCCGATGGTGACCGATTTTCTTAACGATGATTTGGTTTTGACGTATACGCGGCCGCGCTTGCGGAAGATGATCTCCGTACGAATCGAGGAGTCGCTCGAAGCGTTGGAAGAGAGTTCGGCAGAGACGTTGCTGCAACAACAAGGAGGAAGAGAATGAGCATTGCAACAAAGCATGGAGATCGCGGACAGACAGGACTTGCGGGCGGCATACGGATATCGAAGGCCGACCTTCGCGTCGAGGCCTATGGGACGGTCGATGAGTTGAACACGGTGCTGGGCTTTGCGCGCAGCATCTGCAAGGACGAGCAGATCGCGCAGTGGACGCTGGAGATTCAGAAGACGCTGTTCCGCGTGGGATCGGCGCTGGCAACGCCGCTTGAGAGCAAGAAGACGGCGCCGGTGATCTCCGCCGAGGACGTCGAGGGGTTGACGCAGCTGGTCTATCAGATTGAGGCGATGGAGGGCATACTGGGGGATTGGTCGATACCCGGCGCGCATCCGGAGTCGGCGGCGTACGAGATGGGAAGGACGGTATGCCGGCGCGCCGAGCGCTGCGCAGTGCGGCTGCAGGAGAGCGGCGTGGAGGTGCAGGCCGAGGCACTGGCGTATCTGAACCGGCTGTCGGATCTGGTGTGGCTGTTCGGGCGGCTGATCGAACACAAGGCGGGCGTGGACGCGCGGCTGCGCGACGAGACCAAGGCGGGGCCGAAGTGGTCAAGGGCCTGGTAGTGCCGGCGGAGGGCTTCTCAGCTGCAGAGCGCGAGGCGGTCTATCGGGCCATCAGTGAACGCAGGGACGTGCGCCGCGGCTATCTGCCGGATCCGCTGCCGGAGGAGACGCTGCGACGGATTCTCGGCGCGGCGCACCGCGCTCCCTCGGTGGGGCTGATGCAGCCGTGGCGCTTCATCGTGATTCGCGATCGCGCGGTGCGGGCGGCGGTGCATGCGAACTTTCTGCGCGCCAATGAGGCGGCCCAAGCCTCCTATGAGGGCGAACGAAAAGATCAGTACAGTCAGTTGAAGCTCGAAGGCATTTTGGAAGCGCCGCAGAATGTCTGCGTGGTCTGCGACCCGGAGAGCGTGCAGGGGCATCGTCTGGGGCGGCACACGATGCGGGAGACGGCGATCTACTCGGCGGTATGCGCGGTCGAGAACCTGTGGCTGGCGGCACGCGCCGAGGGTGTGGGTGTGGGCTGGGTGAGCATCCTCGATCCGGATGTGCTGCAACAAACGTTACATATCCCGGACGGCGTGGTTCCGGTGGCGTACCTGTGTATCGGCTATGTGGACGAGTTTGCGTCGGAGCCGGAGCTCGAGCGTTCGGGGTGGGAGCGGCGTGCTCCGCTTGAGAGCGTGCTGAGCTTTGAGCGGTATGACGATCGCTGGAAGGCAGGCGAGCGGCCTTGATGGATGAGGTTGGGAACTCCGGAGGAGAAGGTGGGGAGAGCTCGCGGCGTGCGCGGGCGCTGATGGTGCTCGGCACCAGCTCGCATGTCGGCAAGTCGCTGGTGACCGCTGCGCTCTGCCGCATCTTCGCGCAGCAGGGCTGCAGGGTAGCGCCGTTCAAGTCGCAGAACATGTCCTTGAACTCGGCGGCGACGGTCGAGGGCCTGGAGATCGGCCGCGCGCAGGCGCTGCAGGCCGAGGCCGCGGGGGTCGCGGCTTCTGTGCACATGAATCCGATCCTGATCAAGCCCTCGGGCGAGGCCTCGGCACAGATCGTGGCGCACGGCAGGATATGGGGACAAGTGTCGGCGAGCGAATATCACCTGCGCCGGGTCGAGGAGCTGCTGCCGATGGTGCGGGCAAGCTATGACGTGCTCGCAGAGGCGCATGAGGTGATCGTGCTGGAGGGCGCGGGATCGCCGGCGGAGATCAACCTGAAGCAGCATGACATCGTGAATATGCGCATGGCGGAGATGGCGGATGCGCGCTGCGTTCTGGTGGCGGATATCGATCGCGGGGGCGTGTTTGCGTCGCTGCTGGGGACCATCGAGTTGCTGGAGCCGGAGGAGCGCGAGCGCATCGGCGGCTTCATCATCAACAAGTTTCGCGGAGACCTGAGCCTGCTGGAGCCGGGCGTGCGCATGATCGAGCAGCGGCTGAACAAGCCGTGTCTCGGCATTGTGCCATATCTGCACGGGCTGGCTCTCGAGGAGGAGGACAGCGTCGGCTTGCCCATGATGACGGAGAGGGGATGGGCGAGTGCGGCGGACGCTTCGGCGGCACGCAGGCTGCGGATCGCGGTGGTCGCGCTGCCCTCCTTCTCGAACTTCACGGACTTTGATTCGCTGCGCGAGGAGGAGTCGGTCGAGCTGCTCTTCTGCCGCTCGGCGGAGCTGATGGAGCTTGCCGATGTGGTGGTGCTGCCGGGTTCAAAGCAGACGGTGGACGATCTGGACTGGATGCGGCGGAGCGGGCTGGACAGGGCGGTAACGAAGCATGCGGAGAGCGGCCTGGTCGTGGGGATCTGCGGCGGCATGCAGATGCTGGGCGAGGCGATCGCCGATCCCGAGGGGATTGAGCGCGAGGGCGATGTGCGCGGGCTGGGGCTGCTGCCGATCCGGACGATCATGCGGGCGGAGAAGGTGACGCGGAGTGTATCGGGCATGCTGTGCGGAGAGGTACTGTTTGGGCAGAGGATCGCGACGCGGAGCGTGGTGGGATATGAGATTCACGTTGGCGAGACGATCTATGGGACTGCGGCACGGCCGTTTGCGACGCTGGCGGCGGGGGCTGAGATGAAGGCGCAGTGGGATGGCTGCCTGAGCGAGGACATGCGGGTGATGGGCAGCTATCTGCACGGGGTGTTTGATGACGACGCGTTCCGGCATGCGTTTCTGTTGGCGGCGAGAGCCTTCCGGCAGCTGAGCGCCGAGGTGCCGCTGACGGGATGGAAGGCAAAGCGGGAGGAGTCGTTGAACCGGCTGGCGGCGGAGGTCAGCAAGGCCGTCGATCTGCGGACGCTGTTTGGGTGGGTGGGCCAGGTGTACGCGCCCCTTGCCCTGGACCTGAAGGAGGCCCAATGACGCGACGAAAGATGATCGTGGCGGCGTACCTGCTCGATTGCATGCTGGGCGATCCTGAGTGGTTCCCGCATCCGGTGCGGCTGATGGGCCGGTGCTGCACTTCGGGCGAGGCGATGTTGCGCAGGCTGGGCAACGATGTGACAGATGGCGGGAGCGAGCGGGCTGCTTATGAGCTCGTCGCTGGCGGCGCTCTAACTGTGGCGATTGTCGCGGGTTCGTACTCTGCCACAGACGGTGCGATCCGCTGGGCGAGGGCGATCGACAAACGCGCGGGTGTGGCGATAGAGCTGCTGCTGGCATGGACGTGTCTGGCGGGGAGGAGCCTCGATCAGGAGGGGTCCGCAGTGGTGCGGGAGCTGGAGGCGGCGGTCGGGCACGGCGGGTTGGAGCCGGCGCGGGCGCGGCTGGCGCGCGTCGTGGGGCGCGACACCGGGCATCTCGATGAGGGGGAGATCTGCCGCGCGGTGATCGAAACAGTGGCGGAGAGCGCGAGCGATGGCGTCGTCGCCCCGCTGTTCTACATGGCACTGGGCGGGGTTCCGCTGGCCATGGCGTACAAGGCGGTGAACACGCTGGACTCGATGATCGGGCACGCCGACGAGCGCTACCTCTACTTTGGCAAGGCAGCGGCGCGACTGGACGACGCGGCCAACTTTGTTCCGGCGCGCCTGACCGCGGGGGCGATTGCGGCGGTGGCAGCAGTGAGCGATCCGGCGGCGGGAGAGCGGGCGCTTGCCATCTGGCGGCGCGACGGCGACAAGCACAAGAGCCCGAATGCAGGGCAACCGGAGAGCGCGATGGCGGGCGCGTTGGAGGTGCGGCTGGGCGGGGAGAATCGCTACGGCGGAGAGGCGATCGACGCGCCGCTGATGGGAGCAGAGTTTCCGGCGCCCTGTGTTCCGCAGGCGAAGCAGGCGCTGCGCATCGTTGCGGCAGTTGCTGCGATGGGTGTGTTCGCGGCGCTGTTGCTTACTTCGCGGAGGAAGCGGTGAGTCGTCTGCCGGCGCATGGTGGACAGTTGCTGGCGGTGGCCACGCGGTTCGGCGTCGCAGCGGCGGAGCTGACGGACTTCAGCGCCAACATCAATCCGGATGGGCCGCCGGCGGCTTTGCTTGCCGGGCTGCGCGAGGCAGTCGAGGAGCTTTCGCTGCTGACCAGCTATCCCGATCTCGAGGAGCTCGGGCTGCGCGAGGCGGTGGCTGGCGTTGTATCGCTGCCGATGGAGTGCTGTGTCGTCGCGAATGGATTTGTTCCTCTGTTGGCGGCTGCCGTGCAGGCGTTGGGGGTGCGGCGTTGCCTGCTGACGGTGCCGGCGTTCAGCGAATACCGGAGAGCGCTCGAACAGGCGGGAGCCGAGGTCGTGGTGCTGCGACTGAGTGGTGACGACCTCTTCCGGTACAACAGCGATGCCATCGTGAGAGCGGCGGAGGAGGCCGGGTGCGACACGGTGTTGCTGGCAAACCCGCAGAATCCGTCCGGGGTGCTGGCAGCGGCAGGATTGATGCGGTCGCTGGTAGAGCAAGCGGAGCAGATCGGGCTGCGCGTGCTGGTCGATGAGGCATTCATCGACTACGCTCCGGAGGAGTCAATTGCGAGTGCGGTGCAGGTGGCGAGGAATCTCGTAGTCTTCCGTTCGGTGACGAAGTTCTTTGCGGTTCCGGGGCTGCGGGTGGCCTTTGCCGTGAGCCATGCGGCTTGGGCCGAGGAGATTCGGCAAAGGCTGGCACCATGGGCGATTACGACACTGGCGGCACGGGCGCTGATGGCGGGACTGGCGAACGAGGAGTTTGCGAGCGCGTCGCGGAAACGGAATCAGAGACGCCGCGCGGAGTTGGAGGCTGCGCTCCGTGGGCTGGGTTTCTGGGTCTGTTCGGGGGCGGCGAATTTTCTACTCTTTAGGGTGCCCAATGGGGAATCGCTGTGGGAGCGGATGATCACGCAGCATCGCATCGTGCTGCGGTCCTGCGCCAACTACGAGGGGCTCGACGCGACCTACTACCGGGCGGCGGTGCGCAGCGAGGCGGAGAATCGGCAGCTGATCGAAGCGCTGGCGTGCGAGTGTCCGGGCGCTGCGCTCAGGCTTGCTGCAGCGCGAGTGTGTCGGTAGCGGCGAACTCGGTTACGACGGCTGCGATCTGATCGATGCCCCAGTCGAGATCTGCGCGATCGATCATCAGCGGAGGAGCGAGCCGGATGACGGTCTCATGAGTCTCCTTGCAGAGGACGCCACGATCCTTCAACGCCTCGCAGAAGGGGCGCGCGGGAACGTTGAGGTCGAGGGCGATCCATAGTCCCTTGCCCCGGACGGATGCGATGTGGGGGCTGCGAAGTGCCTTGAGCCGATCGAGCGCGTAGGCGCCGAGCTCGGCGGACCGGGCTGAAAGATCTTCGTCGACGATGACGCGAAGCGCGGCGCGGGCGACGGCACAGGCCAGGGGATTGCCGCCGAAGGTGCTGCCATGGTCGCCGGGCTCGAAGACTCCCAGGACCTCGGAGGAGGAGAGCACGGCGGAGACGGGATAGAAGCCGCCGGAGAGCGCCTTGCCGACGATGACGACGTCGGGCACGATCTCGTCGTGCATGTAGGCGAAGAGCTTGCCGGTGCGGCCCAGACCGGATTGGATCTCGTCGAGGATGAGCAGGACGTTGTGCTCGCGGCAGATCGCGGCGACCTGGCGGAGGTAGCCGGCGGGGGGAACGATGATGCCAGCTTCGCCCTGGATGGGTTCGACCAGGAAGGCGCAGGTGTTGGGGGTGATGGCAGCGCGAAGGGCCTCGGCATCCCCGAACGGGAGCTGCTTGAAACCGCTCGGGAATGGTCCGAAGCCGTTGCGATACTGCTGTTCCGAAGAGAACCCAACAATGGAGATGGTACGGCCGTGGAAGTTGTTTTGGGCGACCAGGATCTCGGCCTGGTCGGTGGGAATGCCTTTGTGCAGAGAGCCCCATTTGCGGGCGGCCTTGAGTGCGGTCTCGACCGCCTCGGCGCCGGAGTTCATGGGGAGCGCCATCTCGAAGCCGGCGAGTTCGTGCAGCTCCTTCAAGAGCAGCGGCAGCTGGTCGTTGCGGAAGGCGCGCGAGGTGATGGTGACCTTCTGCGCCTGCTCGCACATGGCCTGGTAGATGGCGGGATGGCAGTGGCCTTGGTTGACCGCGGAGTAGGCGGCGAGCAGATCGAGGTACCGGCGTCCTGCCACGTCGTAGACCCAGGCCCCGGAGGCGCGCTCGACCACCACATCCAAGGGATGGTAGTTGTGGGCTCCGTAACGGTCTTCGAGGGCGACAAGTTCCGAGGCAAGCACGATCGAACCTTCCTAATATGTAACGTTGCGCGGCGCGAGCGCGCTGAAGAAATTACAGTCTGTATCCAGAAGATAGGGCGCTTCTTGAGTTGGCAGGAGCGTCGAACGCAGACGAGGTGCGGGTCAAACCTAGTTACGGCTTCGTTATGGAAACGCTATGCTTCCTTTATGCTACCGCGCTTCCGGGACGATTGCTCACATATCCCGGAGGATGGATCAATATGCAGCGCCGAAGGGGTTTATGCGAATTCATGCAGAATTTCTTGAATAAATTTTCAGACCGCACTCGCTGCGGTGCCAGCGAGCGCGGCCAAGGTCTCTGAGCCGCACGATCGGTGGCCTTACTCCGACGTAAAGGTAGACGCTGGAAGATCGGCGGAGTTGTAGAGATTTGCGGTGGTCGCTCCCGGCCAGGCGTAGCGAACGTATACGGGATCGGAGACGCGCTCGCTGGTCACAACGACGGAGCCGTTGCCGGAAGAGATGCCAGACGCTGCTCCAATGACGGCCTTCGCGGGGTAGAACTTTCGGTCCGGGCCCGCCAGCTCAAAGCCGATCAGGGAGTCGCCATGGGCCCGCAAGCCGGCAGCGTGATCGAAGTAGACGCGCATCCCGCCGTTCTCCCTGACAGCCTGACGGAAGAGCGGTCCTGAGAACTCGAGCTGCTTGCCATAGACGGTGGCCAGCGCGGCGAGTGCCAGGCGCGCGCCCACCGTCTGCTTGTCCGAGGGATGCACGTTGCCCGGATCGCCGACGTCCAGGGTAACGGCCATAGCCGTGCCGGCAACGCTGAGGGTGCGACGCTGCTGGTCGCGGAGCAGACCCCAGCTCTCTCCCGGCGAGTTGAAGCTGGAGATCTGGGCGAACAGGAAGGGGAATTGTCCCTGCTGCCAGGAGCTGCGCCAGCCGGCGATCATCGCCGCGAAGAGCTTCTCGTAAAGCGGCGCACGCTCGGGAGCGCTGTTGGTCTCGCCCTGGTACCAGATCACTCCCTTGATGGAGTACGGCGTAAGCGGCGCGATCATGCCGTTGAACAGGGCGGCGGGCTGCCAGGACTCCGGCGCCGGGCGCCAGGGGTGAGCGGGCTTCGGCTGCTGCGCCTGTGCGGCGGCGGCGTCCTCGCGCTTCTCCTCGGCGATGACCAGCGGGAGCCGAGCCTGCTGGTCGGCGAAGTGCGCCCAGGAGGCGAACACGGGCATGAGGGAGCTGTCGGCCGACAGGGCGTCCAGGCTGGTCCAGGCCTCGATCGGCGTTCCGCCCCAGGTGGAGTCGATCAGCCCGATCGGAACGTGCTCCTTCTGCTGGATCTCGCGACCAAAGAAGTAGGCGACGGCGGAGAACTCGGCGGCGGTCTGCGGCGTGCAGGTGGTCCAGGCGCCGCCGACATCATCGAGCGGGGAGTTCGAGGCCTTGTGATCGATCCGCAGCAGACGCACCTGGGGCAGAGTGGCGTTGGCGGTCTCCTTGTCGCCGTCCTTAAGAACGGCGTTGCCGGGAAAGCCGCGCAGGGGAAACTCCATATTGGATTGGCCGGAGGCAAACCAGACATCGCCCACCAGAAGATCGCTGAAGCTGACCGGCGCGCCGCTGGCTTCCCCGCTGCCTTCCCCTTTGACTGACATCGTGTAGGGGCCGCCAGCCGATTCGGGCGCGAGCCACAGGCTCCACTCGCCGTACTCGTTGGCCGCGGTCTGGCGGGTCTGCGCGTGAAACTGCACGGTGATGTGCTCCCGCGGATCGGACCATCCCCAGATATGGATGGGAGCGTCGCGTTGCAGCACGGCGTGGTCGCCGAAGCCGTGCGGCAGGCGCACCTCGGCCGCGAGCGGCGCGGCAATGGCGAGCGCCACAGCGGCAGATGCAGCGAGAAATGATCCCTTGCCATACCTCAGGTCATGCAGTAAACCCATCAGCGTCGTCTCCTTGCAGTGCCAGACTTTGTTTCTGCTTCGGTTTGGGAAATCTGGGCAATAGGGTGCCTTCAGGCGTTCGCGACCTCAACGCTCAGGGCCGGGGCGAAGGCTGGGAGCATTGCGGCTCCCAGCAGCCCAGCGCCCGGGCCGATCTGGGCTGGGCAGACGAAGGTGCGATGGACCTCTCGCTTGAGCCGCTGACTGGGCTCTCCCAGCCGGTACACGTAGCTGTAGTCGTGCAGCGTCTTGAACATCTCGTCGCTGAAGAGGTCCCAGGCGCTGGCCACGCCGCCACCGATGACGTAGAGTGGCAGGTCGAGGGTGCTGACCAGGCCGGCGAGGCCCAGGCCGAGGTGAAATCCCAGCCGGTTGAAGAGGTGGATCGCCGAGGCGCTGCCGGAGCGGGCAAGCAGCGCGAGGTCGCGGGCGGTGACGCCTCCCGCCTCCTTCTTCTCTTCGATCAGCCGGGCGACGTCCTCTGCCTGGCCGCTGGCGGCGAGCTCGGTTGCGGTGCGGACGAGGCCGGTCGCCGAGGCGTACATCTCCAGGCAGCCGCGGCTGCCGCAGCCGCAGAGAGGGCCGTCGGGAAGAATGGGCACATGGCCGGCCTCACCGCCCATGCCGACCATGCCGTGCCATATCTTTCCGTCCAGGATGATGCCGCTGCCAACGCCGGTGCCGAGCGTTATCATGCACATCGATTCGACTTGAACCGTGCTTCCGGCGCCGGCCTTCCACTCGGCGAGTGCGGCGGCGTTGGCGTCGCATTCAAGCGTAACCGGCAGGCCGAGCGCCTGCTCGAGCGCACCCCGCAACGGGAAGCCATCCCAGCCGGGGAAGTTGGGCAACCGGCCCAGGGTTCCTTCGATGAGATTGATCGGGCCGGGGCTGCCGATGCCGACGCCGGCTAGCTTCGACGAGCCCAGGTTCGTCTTCAGGAGGCGCTTGATGGCCTCCGCGATGTCCGTGACTACAGCCTCCGGACCGGCCTCGACGCGGGTGACCATGGAGAGGCTCTCCACCGGTTCCAAGCCTCCGGTATAGGCCCCGACGCGAAGGCTGGTGCCACCTAAATCCACTCCAATTGCCAGGTCACTCATGCGTTCTCTCTCACTACTCTGTCTGACGCTGTCGTCAAGCGGTCTGTTCCTGCACGGGTAAGGTTGGTTGCCGGGCGACGATGCGGTTCCATCCCCTCTGTCGTGGCGATCGACCGGTCCATTCAGTGCGGACAAACCGCCCATGAACCAAACGCGAAGCAAAAAAGCTTCGCCAGGACGAATGCCTCCGGTTGCGATTCTGAATGGACAGATGTGTATCTGTAACGATGGTATCGCAATCAATCTTTTGCGGTTTGGACAACAGGCGGGAGGAGCGGCCTTGATTCCTGCCCTACATCTCCTTTCTATCCTTATCTTTCCTCGATTCCCGACTCGTCCATCGCATCCCCATTCCCATTTCGAGATAGGAGCGGTGCGGGACGCTGCAGTCCAGCGGCGGTCGCTTGACAGGATGGGAACGGGCGCTTACAAACGTGTGATCTTCGTACAGAGAGACGCGGAGGCGCCTCCGTTCTTCGTTCTTCCCTTTCCCTTCTTCGTCCTTGATCGACTGCCACAAAAAAAATCGGCGCGGCCAAAGACATTTTGAGCTTTGCCGGGTTGACAGAGATGACCTGCTCGACAGCTTCAGGAAGACCTCGATCTTCACCGTGCTTTCCACCTCTACGATAGGACGGTTTATGCAGCTCACGAAGCTTCCTTTCCTCCGCACCCTCGCCTCCACCGCACTTGCCTTTACGCTCGCCGCGCCGGCGGCGGTCTTCGCACAGACCTCCGCGGCGGTGGGGCCGACGACGGTTGCGAGCCGTCTAACCCGGCCGATCGACGAGAGCAGCCGGGTCACGCTTTCGGGCACCGTGCATCCGCTGGCACAGGCGGCGAACGATCGCGGCGTCGCTGCGGACGGCATGCAGCTGGACCGCCTCCAGATCGTGCTCAAACGGAGCGACGCGCAGGAGTCGGCGCTGAAGCAGCTGCTCTCCGACCTGCACACGCCCGGCTCCGCGAGCTATCACAAGTGGCTTACGCCGGATCAGTTTGGCCAACAGTTTGGACCGTCCGACGCCGACGTCGCGACCCTGGAGACCTGGCTCGGGAGCCACGGATTCGGCTCTATGAAGCTGAGTCCGGGCCGCCAGACGCTGGAGTTCAGCGGCTCCGTCGCCCAGCTCCGCGACACCTTCCACACCCAGGTGCATAAGTACCAGGTGAACGGGGAGACCCACTACGCGAACTCCACCGATCCGCAGATTCCGGCGGCCGTCGCTCCGGTCGTCGGCGGGTTCGCATCGCTAAACAACTTTCGCCTGAGGAGTTACAGCAAGACACTGGGCAAGGCTACCTATAATCCCCGGTCGCACGAGACGAAGCCGCAGTGGACGGTAGGGAATAGCCAGGGGGTCAGTTTTATTCTGGCCCCTGGCGACTTCGCCGTGCAGTACGATCTGAATCCGCTCTACAAGGCAGGCACAACGGGCAGTGGCCAGAGCATTGCCATCATCGACGAATCGAACATCAATGTGGCGCTGGTGAACAACTTCCGCACGCTGTTCGGTCTGAGTGCGAATCCGCCGAACGTGATTATCGACGGCAACGACCCGGGCATCGACGGCATCAACAATCCCGGTGGCCCCAACGGCGCGTCGGGGGAGGCGTACCTGGATGTGGAGTGGGCGGGCGCCGTGGCGCCTGCGGCAACCATCGATCTGGTCATCGCCGCGGATACGGCGCTCGAAACGGGCCTGTTTCTGGCTGCCCAGCATGCCGTGTATGCCAATATCGCCCCCATCATCAGCCTGAGCTTCGGCGGTTGTGAGGCCGCGCAGGGCAGCTTCAATCAGATCATCAGCGCGCTGTGGGAGCAGGCGGCGGCGCAGGGCATCACCGTGCTGGTCTCGAGCGGGGATAGCGGATCGGCAGGCTGCGACAACGACCAAACCCAGAATTATGCGTTCCAGGGGCAGGCGGTCAATGGGTTGGCGTCGACGCCCTACAACGTGGCGGTGGGTGGAACCGACTTTTTTTACAGCGCCTATAACCAGGGCAGTACCGCCATCACGACGCAGCTTGGGACCTATTGGGCGAACGCCAACGGGCAACTCACCACCAGCAACAGCACCCCGGCTGTCTCTCTGTTGACTCGCATCCCCGAGCAGCCCTGGAACGACAGCCAGTACGGCTTGAATATCTTTCCGTACACCAGTGGCGCGACGACTATCAGCGCCGGAGGTGGCGGAGCCAGCACCGTCGGCTTCCCAACGACAACCACCACGTTCGGTCCTTATCCCAAGCCGGCATGGCAGACTGGCGCGGGAGTTCCCACCGATGGGGCTCGGGACCTTCCCGACGTTTCGCTGTTCGCCTCCGACAATGGGAACGGCAGTTTTTACCCGATCTGCGCCGCCGATGGCGACTGCCAGCCGGTTGCCAGCGGAAGCACAGTCCAGATCACGGGTGTCGGCGGAACGTCGGTCTCGGCGCCGGCGTTTGCCGGCATGATCGCGCTGGTCGACCAGATCAATGGCCCGCAGGGACAGGCGGACTTCGTGCTGTACCCGCTCGCAACCCAATACCCCAGCGCCTTTCATGATGTGGTGAGCGGCACCAACTCGGTTCCATGCAATATCACGCCGATTGCGATCACAGGCGTTGCGTCCCCAAACTGCATTGCCGTTGCGAACCCGATTACGGGCGCAGATCCGAACCTCGGGACGGCGACCGAGGGTCAGATCGGCAACACTACCACCAACGTTGCGGAGTACAACGCGGGAGTGGGCTACGACCTGGCCACCGGGCTGGGCACGATCGACGCCAACGTCATGGTTACGAACTGGAACAAGGTCAAGTTCACCACTTCGACAACCACGCTGACGGCGTCCCCAACCACCTTCACCCACGGAACGGCGGTCACCATCTCAGGAGCGGTGACAGGGGCGGGGACGCCAACGGGGTCGGTCGCGTTAATGACGGACAGCCCCCTGCCATTGCAGGTGGGGCAGGCAGCGCCCATCTTCCAGACCGGCCAGACGTCGGTGTTCGCGCTCAAGAACGGAAGCTACCAGGGCAACGTGAACTACCTGCCGGGTGGAACCTATAACATCTGGGGGCAGTACAGCGGGGACGGCACCAATGCCGCCAGCACCTCCAATAAGGTTTCGATCACGGTCAGCCCGGAGAACAGCAGCCTCTACTTCAACCTGCTCAACTCAGCTGCCACCGCCACGCAAACCGCCGCCATCGCTGCGGGAGGCACAGTGCCCTATGGCACCCAGCTTCTGCTCGCGGGGCAGGCGGTGCCTACGACGTACTACACCACCTGCCTTACCGTGACGACACCGCCGGCCACTTGCAACACCACCACCTTCAGCTATCCGACCGGGACAGTGACGTTTACCGACAGTGGGAGCGCGATCAACACGGCCACGGTCAATAGCGAGGGCGACGCGGAGTTCAACGCGCCGTTCACGGTGGGGACGCATTCAGTGGCGGCGAGCTACTCGGGCGACAAGAGCTATAACCCCTCCACCGCCGCGGCCTTCGGCTTTACGGTAGCAAAGGATACTCCTCAGATCCTGTTCTCGAGTACCGCCGCCACCTCGGCCGCGAACACCTATCAAGGCGGCCAGCCGATCACCTTCACCATCGGGGTGGAGAACTACACGAACGCCGCCAACACAATACGCTACCAGGTGGGCTTCTATTCGCCAGTAGCGCCCCCGACCGGGACGGTGACCCTCTCGGGCTTGCCCGCCGGCGTGCCTACGAGCGCTACGCTGCAGGGCACGCTCAATACCAACAGCTTCGCGGAAGGGGTAGCGACGATCACTGCGCCCTCCACGCTGGCGGCCGGAACCTATAACGTCACAATCAGTTACCCCGGCGACGCCAACTACAATGCGACGACGGCCACCGGAACGGTGATCATCGCCGCCGCCAACAATGCGCTGTCTCCCTCCACGACCACGGTGACTTCGTCGGCGACCACGACCTCAGTGAGCGCGGCCGTCAACGTCACCGCGACCGTAACCGGCGCCACGGGGAAGGCGGCTCCAACCGGTACCGTGCTGTTTTCCAGCTCGGGAGTCTCGCTGGGTTCCGTCCAGCTGTCGGCGGGCTCTGGCGATGTCTCCTCAGTAACGATTCAATTGAACAGCGCGCTGCTGCTTCCGGGAGCCAACCTGATCACTGCACAGTACAGCGGAGACACGGTCTATCAGCCGTCCTCGGCGACGTTCACGATCACCAACGGCCCGAGCTTCGCGCTGAGCGGCGCCGCCGTGAGCGCCACTCGGGGAACGGCCGCTACTTCGACCATCACCGTCACGCCGACGGGAGGATTCACCGGGAGTGTGGCTCTGTCGTGTGCGGTAACTGCAAGCCCGGCCGGCGCGACCAACCCGCCCACCTGCTCCGTCTCGACTCCTGCGGCAATCACGGGCACTACGGCGGTCACGGCGACACTCACCGTCAACACCACTGCGCCGACCACGGCGAAGCTCGAGAACCCATTGAACCGGATCTTTACGCTGGGCGGTGGTGTGGCGCTGGCGGCGCTGCTCTTCTTCGGTCTGCCGGTTCAACGGCGAGGCTTGAAGGCGCTGCTGAGCCTGCTGGTCTTCGCGATCCTTGCGGGCGCAGCCGCCGGTTGCGGCGGCGGAACCACGACTCCAGTCACGACGCCCCCTGTGGGGGGCACTACGACTGGCAGCTATACCGTCAGCGTTACCGGCATAGGAACCAACAGCAGCAGCAGCGGCTCCGTCAGCCTCGGTCCCGTTACCCAGACCGCCGCTGTGGCCCTGACGGTGAACTAAGCGCGGGACCGCAAGCGCAGAAGAGAGCTGGTGACGGCCGGAATCTCCGGCTGTCACCAGTTCTTTGCGCCCGCAGCACGCAGACAGCACGCACAGAGGGGTGCTCACTCGCGGACTTCCCAGGCGAGGGATCTCTCAGTATGGTTATCCTGCATACAAAAAGCCAAAACGGGACCCTTATGATGACGAGCTGCAAGTCCTTCTTCTTTTTTCTGCTTTCCATGGTCCTGCTGGGCGGGATCGCTTCGACGGCGCGGCGCGGAGTGGCGCAGGCCCCGGCCCTGGCCGCGATGTCCGCTGCGCCGGCTGCATCTCCGGCTCCCACTGCGGCAACCGCAAAGGAGGAGCCCGAGACGCTCGCGCAGCAATGGGTTAAGGCCAGCTCCAAGTACGACGGCAGGCGTACACAGATCCTCGACGATGTGGAGCGCGGGGCGCACCAGGGCAGGTTCCGTCCCGACTGGAACACGCTCTCGCAGTTCGAGGTTCCGGAGTGGTTTAAGGATGCGAAGTTCGGCATCTTCATCCACTGGGGGGTGTACTCGGTGCCCGCCTACGGCAATGAGTGGTATCCGCGGGAGATGTACCTCGACGGCTCGGACATCAACAAGCACCAGGTGGCGACCTATGGCCCGCTCACCGAGTTTGGCTACAAGGACTTCATTCCGAAGTTCAAGGCGGAGCACTACGACCCCCAGGCCTGGGCGCGGCTGTTCAAGGATGCGGGAGCGCGCTACGTAGTTCCGGTGTTCGAACACCACGATGGCTTCGCGATGTACGACAGCGGGCTTTCGGACTGGACCGCGGCCAAGATGGGCCCGAAGCGCGACGTGGTGGGCGACCTGGTGAAGGCGGTCCGCGCCGAAGGGCTGCACCTCGGCGCCTCCTCCCACCGCATCGAGCATGACTGGTTTCTCGATGGCGGCCGGCAGACCCCGTCCGACGTCAACGACCCGAAGTACGCCGCCTTCTATGGACCGGCGCAGATCGACCTGAAGGACACGACCGATGGCAACGATCTGCAGCGGGACTGGACCTACGTAAGCCCCGCCTACGCGCAGGACTGGCTGGCCCGCTCCGCCGAGATCGTGGAGAAGTACCATCCGGAGATGCTGTACTTCGACTGGTGGATCGGTCAGCCTGCGGTGCGGCCGTACCTGGCTAAGTTCGCGGCGTTCTATTACAACGAGAGCTCGGCGGGCGGGCCCGTGGGCATCATCAGCTACAAGAATCTGTCCATGGAGAAGCACGCCGGGCTGCTCGATATCGAGCGCGGGCAGATGGCTGATATCTACCCCACCTACTGGCAGACGGACACCTCAGTGAGCAACAAGTCCTGGGGCTACATCGAGCACGATACCTTCAAGACGCCGGGCTTCATCGTGCACCAGCTGGCCGATGTGGTCAGCAAAAACGGCAATCTGCTGCTGAACATTGGCCCGCGCGCGGATGGGACGATTCCGAACGAGGTGCAACAGGTGCTGCTCGCGGTGGGCGCCTGGCTGAAGATCAACGGCGACGCCATCTACCGGACTCGCCCCTGGACGATCTATGGCGAGGGGCCGACCAAGGTAAAGC
>Ga0210403_10000713_pt1 | contig 33714 bp, 32 predicted proteins | sample IncBWC19MmetaG_FD_150863 | JGI IMG/M metagenome (GOLD analysis project Ga0210403, IMG submission 150863) | Forest soil microbial communities from Barre Woods Harvard Forest LTER site, Petersham, Massachusetts, United States - Inc-BW-C-19-M | ecosystem: Environmental > Terrestrial > Soil >...
CACCCCACGGCAAACTTCGACGATTCCTACGCGGTGAATTCAGCCAACAACGGCCCGTATGGCGATGCCCTGATGACCGAACTGATTCCCTATATCGAGGAGCATTTCCGGATTATCCGCCAGCCGTACGCACGGGTGCTCACCGGCGGATCAACCGGCGGATGGGAGTCTCTGGCCTTGCAGGTCTTCCACCCGGAATTCTTCGGCGGTACGTGGAGTTTTTTTCCCGACCCGGTGGATTTCACGCGCTACCAGATGGTCGATATCTACGCCGACAACAACGCGTTCCTGGCCCCAGGATACGACGCGCCCATACCCGAACGGCCTGCGGAACGCACGAACGAAGGCCAGGTCACCACTACGGTCCGGCAGATGAGCCAGTTCGAGGAGGTGATGGGCTCGCATGGCCGCTCATCCGGGCAATTCGAAGCCTGGGAAGCTGTGTACGGCCCGGTGGGAACCGATGGCTATCCGAAACCACTGTGGGACAAACTCACCGGCAAGATCGATCCCCAGGTGGCCGAATACATGCGCGACCATGGCTATGACCTGCGCTACTACCTGGAAAAGAACTGGGCGCAGATCGGGCCGGCGCTCGCAGGCAAGATTTTCGTCTATTGCGGCGACATGGATAATTTCTATCTCAATCTGGCCACCTATCGCCTCGAAGACTCCCTGAAAAAGACAACCAGCCCGGCCTACGGCGGAGCGTTTGAATATGGACGCCCAATGAAAGGGCATGGCTGGCATCCGATGAACCAGGCGCATCTCGTGAGAATGATGGCCGCCCACATCAGCGCGAATGCACCGGCGAATGGGGATGGGTCGTGGAAGTATTGAGAAAGCAATTGGCAATTAGCACTCAGCCGTCAGCACTCAGCATTCAGCCCGTGAAGCTTTTGCCGTTAGCCTTTAGCACTTAGCACTTAGCACTTAGCGTTTAGATGTGAACCTTCACTTCGTGGCCCGCGTTGCATAGCCAGACGTTTTGTTTGCCCTCACGCAGTATTTCAGGGCTGAATGCTAAGTGCTAAGGGCTAAAGGCTAAGGGCTAAAGGCTATTGCTCAGGCTTTCACGGGCTGAATGCTGATTGCTGAGTGCTGACTGCTTCCCCTTCCCAGTTCGGAAACGGCTGCCGCGATGAATCACGGAAGGCAGCGATCAAGGCGCGCACGCTGCTGCGCCGCTTCATGATTTCCTTCACAAGATCGCCCAGCGCATCCCATGCATCTTCGCACCATCGCGGCGGAATCTCGCCGGCAATTTCGTTCAGAACATGAGTGGGGAATTTTTCTATCCGCGTAAGCCACGGTTCGAATGACTGCCATCCTCGGATATGCGCATAGACGTGGTTGCGATAATAGACGCCGTGGAGCGCGAGATCGGGGAAATTCCACTCGCCCGCGTTGAAGCAGTATCCCTGATCGATGAATGACACCTGATAGTGCCGGGAGCCGGGATTTTTCCAGAATACGGCCTGCCGGCCGTCGGCATTACCCAGCCATTTGTCCAGGGCCAGAATGCCGGTAAAGGTTTCACGGTTCACCACCCGCTCAAACATGCTTTCCGGGAGATAGTCGAAGACCTGGCCGGCAAATGGATCGCACACGTAGCGGGCGCCAAAATGCAATCCCGGCAAACAGGGACTGCAATGGCCGGCGTTCTCAAAGCGCAGCTCCGGGGTATTGCGGACAAGCCAGTCGCCGACCTCAATCGCTTCCACGACCGGGACTGGCAGTCCGACGTGACTGGCGATGCGCGTAGCCAGGAATTCATTGGCCAGCACCTTCAGGTGCTGTGGATTATTCTGAAATTTGACCACGTAGAAATGACCGTCGGCGGCGCGCATGAGGTGTGACTGCGCCCCACCCCGCATTCTTCTCACATGCTGCACTGCGTCAATTGCCATCGTCAAAGTGAGAACGAGCGAGGGACGGTTTCTTGCAGGAGAAAAACTAAGAAGAATGCACCACGGAGGCACCGCGCAACGGAGCCGCAACCAAAAAGAATCCACCGCAAAGTACGCCAAGACCGCAAAGGAAGATCAAAAGATTGAACCGCGGAGTGCGCAGAGATCGCGGGGGACGCGGAGAAAACCAAAGACTGGGTGACGATTGCCGGCTCAGAAATATGCGCAAGAAAAGAAGAATCTTGGGGCTAGTAATACGGAGCCACGGAGGAAAACCAAGAAAGGCATTTGGTATTGGGTAGTTGGTATTTGTGATTGATCGCGGCCTTTCCGGGTCTGGCAAAACTCGCAATTCCTCCTGCAAATACCAAATACCGAATACCAAATACCCTGTTCTTATTTTCCTCCGTGACTCCGTGACTCCGAGGTGAATTTTGGGTTTTGTTCGTAGACCTTGACGAACGCTTCCACGCTGTGGACGTAGACATCGGCAAAGTCGGCTACGTAACGGCGCTCCTGGATGAGGTCCATGGCGTCGCGTAGCGACCAGCCCATGACCCGCAGCACCGCCAGGGTCATCATGGGCGCACGATGTACGCCGGCCGCGCAGTGGATATAGACTTTGCTTGCCGGTTCATCGAGCGCCTCCAGGGCGAAGGCTACGCCCCGTTGGAACAGCTCCGGGGGCTTGGGCTCGAAATCGTCGTCGGTGGGGTTGTAGAGGACCTTGACCGGGTAAGGCTCAGCCAACGGGCGGTCATCGAACTCAACCTGCATGTCGATGATGTGGGTGAACCCCAGGCCCACCAGTTCTTCCATGTTTTGGTCGTTCCAAATGCCACCGCCCACGCCGATTCGATCGGTCACCCAACTCATGTCCATACAAGCATTTTAGCCGCTGGGCGGAAATCGCGCCCTTCAAAAGGGCAGCACTATATCTTTGCAAGCCGGCAGTTTACATCCATATTGCTTACAGTTATACTCGGCAGGACCATGAAATTCCGCGCATTGCAGGAAAATCTTCGCCGGCGAATGCTGGAAAGAATCGCCCGCCGGGAACTTACGGCCCTGGGGCTGGCGCGCCAGATCGGGTTCCAGCAGCCGCACGTCACCAACTTCCTCAATCGCAAGCGTTCGCTGAGCCTGGAAGCCATGGACCGCGTGCTGACCGCGCAAAAGATGTCGGTGCTCGACCTGATCGACGCGGAAGAAATCAACAAGCGGGCCAGCATCCCGCCGCCCAGCCAGGATGATTTCGAGAACGTGCTGCTGGTGGAAGGCACGATTGCGGCAGGCGAGCCGATCATCACCAACGAGCGAGTACGGGACATCCTCAAATTCAAGAAGAGTTTCCTGCGGCGGCTGCGGCCGGCGGTGGAAGCCTCACGCGATGGATGGCAGCGGTTCGTGATGATCAAGGTCGATAATCACGATGGCATGAGCATGTATCCGCGGCTGCTGCCGGGCGCCACCGTGCTCATCGACCGCCACTACAGCTCCCTGGAGCCTTATCGTAAGCACGAACCCAACATGTATGCCGTGCGCCAGGGCGGCGCCGGCGCCACGGTGAAGTACGTTGAGCTGGCGGGAAAGAACCTGGTCCTAAGGCCGCACAACCAGTCGTATCCGATTTCAATCGTCCACATGGAAGACGGCAAAAGCCTGGCGGACTACATCGTCGGCCGGGTGTGCCATGTGGCAATTGAGACTTGAGGGCAAGCAATTAGCAAATGGCAATTAGCAGTCAGCACTCAGCATTCAGCCCATGAAACAGTGCGGGGGGTTGAGTGATGCGTGGTGCGTGGTTGAGTTCTTTGTTTTGGATAAAACTTAAGATTCCGGCGCTCGCCATAGAGGGTTCAGGGCTGAATGCTGAGTGCTGAGTGCCATCTGCTAATTGCTATCTGCCATTTGCCCTCTTCCCGCAGTTTAGAATACTTCCTGGAGACAGCTCATGGACCAACTCTCAGGACTCTTCGCCGCCCGGCGCAACGAAGACATCGCGCTCGACATGATGAAATTCATCGCGGCCACCACCGGTTACGGCAAGCTGGGTTCCCCGGGAGCAGGATTCCAGGGCGGCACGGAAAGCAAGGCTGAAGACTATGCCGCCCACCTGCTGGAGCTTTATACCCGGTGCCTGCATACGGTGAACGGCAAGAAATAATCAGCGGGCGGTTTGCGTTGTGGTCGGATTCTAGGGATAATCGGGGCAGCCGATTGTGCTGCTTGCTTCGCTGTGAACTTGCCGAACTACATGACGCTGTCGCGCATCGCAACGATACCGTTGCTGATCTGGATACTCACCAGTTCCTACTTTAACCATCCGCATCTTACGCACTGGGCGGGAGAACGGGTCATCCTGGCGTCGGCGCTGTTCATCGCCGCTTCCATTACGGATGGACTGGACGGCTATCTGGCGCGCCGCCGCGGGCAGATCACCACCATGGGCATGCTGCTCGATCCGCTGGCCGACAAGCTGATGATCACCGCGGCCTACATCACACTCGTCCACCTCGTGCCATCGATCGTCAATGTGGGTGTGGCGGTGCTGATTATCGGACGTGAATTCCTGATTTCCGGCCTGCGCTCCATCGCAGCTTCCGAAGGATTCACCATCGAAGCCAGTGAACTGGGCAAATTCAAGATGGTGGTGCAGATTGTCTCCATCGTGGCCGCCATTCTGGCGCTGCACTGGGACTACTGGGATTTCCGCTACTTCATTTTACCTGTGCGTCTGATCGCACATCTGGCCATCTGGTTCATGGTGGCGGTGTCGGTCATCTCGGCGGTCGACTATATTGTCGGGTTCTGGAAGAAGATCGACAAGCGCGTCGAACGCCGCCGCCGCCGCCCCTTCATTCTCAGCCGGCGAAAGAAAAAACAGATGGAAGCGGCCGAGGCCGATAGTCCAATCAAGAGTTAATACGGAGGCCTGCCATGAAACACCGGTCTGTCATTCTTCTTGCTTTGGCAATGATGATCTCACTGTTCGCGAGGGCCCAACCCCAGGACCAAGACCAATCCCCGTGGGGCGGCCTGCTCAAGAAAGCCGAATCGGCCCTCAATAAGCAGAAGAGCGGCAGCCTGACCAGCGACAAGATCTCCGCCGGCCTCAAAGAGGCCCTGAAGATCAGCACCGGCAAGGCGGTGGCCCAGACTGGAAGGCCCGATGGGTTCCTCAAGAATGAAGCCATCAAGATTCTATTGCCGCCCAAGCTACAGACCGTTAGCAGAGGTCTGCGCCTGGCGGGCGTGGGCGCTCAGGTGGATGACCTGGAAGTGGGCATGAACCGGGCCGCTGAAAGGGCCGCGCCCGCCGCCAAGCAGATTTTTCTCAATGCACTGTTGAAGATGACCTTCTCCGATGCGCGCCAGATTCTTTCCGGCGGGAATACTGCGGCCACCGACTTCTTCAAGAAGACCAGCACCACGGAGTTGACGACGGCCTTCACGCCAACAGTCCACCAGGCAATGGACAGCGTGGGCGTTGTCCGCCAATATAACCAGATCATGAAGAACCCGATGGCCGCTTCTCTAGCGGGCAGGCAGAACCTGAATCTCGACAGCTACGTGGTGGGAAAAACCCTGGACGGATTGTTTTATGTGCTGGGCCAGGAAGAAGAAAAGATCCGCAAAGACCCGGCCGCCCAGACAACTGCTTTGCTGAAGGAAGTGTTTGGGAGGAAACAGTGACCTAATACGGTGACCAGGTGGAAATGTAACTCTGGTAGATCGAGACATCTGGACATCGGGTAATCTGGACATCGGGTAATCGGGACATCGGGTAATCGGGACATCGGAGTACCAGCCTGCTTTTTTGGCGGCATTACCAGCTCAACCGGGAGATTAAGTAGTCATCGCAGATCGGGGGATCGGCACGCCCGGTGTGTCACCCGATGAACAAGCTGGAAGACTCATAAAAGATTTTCTTCCGCATGCGCAGAGCGTGGCCCAGCGTCGGCACATCCCGCTGCCAGATGGGTAGCACCAGGGACATGGCGAAGCCCTCCGCGTTACAAACAATACCCCAGGCCAGCACCGCGTCGAGAAACCAGTTATCGAGACCAAAGCCAAAGAAGGCAATGGTTGCCGCCGCCATCAGCAAGCCCCAGACCTTGGCCAGAATGGAATGATAGCTGGCGTTGCGTCCGAACTTCATCCAGGCGAAGAGGTGCTGCCCCAGCTCCATGGCCACCAGCGCTACGAACAGCACTGCATGATGTTGTGCGGTCATCGGATAACGCAGCATGACCAGAGCCAGCACGCCCAGATAGAAAACTGTATCGGCGAGCGTATCCCAGCGGCGCAACCTGGAGGTATCGCAACGCCAGCGCCGGGCCAGCACGCCATCGTAGATGTCAGAAACCAGCGCTAGCACGATGCAACCAACGGTCATCCAGCGCTGCGGACGGGTGAGGCCGAGCCACACGATCCCCGGACCCAGCGCTAGCCGGAAGAGCACCAGCATCCACGGTAGCCGGGCCTTGAACCAAGAAGGTCCAGCAGCGTTTTCAGTGATTGACCTTTGCATCGGATCCATTCCTTTCCTCAGCCAGCGGCCCATCCGCAGGGAGAGCGAGGCGTAGCTGCTTCGCAGCAGTGCGGCGCGCAGGATGACAAACAAGGCGATCGAGATGATCTTTAGAATCACGAACTTCGTCATGGCCGCCCACTGTCACGGAATCACTTCTTCGCTGAGAGGTTGTGACTTTTTTAGTTCCCCAACACGGCGTCATCCTGAGTGCGAAGCACGAAGGACCCCGTGAATGCTGGCTCTATCGAGAAATCTTCAGGGCGTTTCAACGACGAGTTCGCGCTGCCCTCTCGGCAGAAACAAAAAGTCGCAGCCTCTGAGCGATGAACGATCAACCCATTGTTTCTCACGGACAAGGCTATCCGCGCCGAATCGAGGTCTCAAGCGGCAAGGAACGGCGGATACAGGCATGTCGCAGAATGTCGCGTGCGGCTGATGAGGCATTTGTTCTCGTGTGCCGGCGTTGCACAATAAGCGCGGTTGCAATAGATTACAGTTCGATATGGAACGCGCCTCCGATCTCTCGCTGACCATCAACAGTGTTCAGCTTTCCAGCGAACTGGAAACCCTGGCCACATTTTCTGAGGCGCCGTCCCCAGCCGTAACCCGCGTGGTTTTTTCCGAGGCTGACCGGCGCGCGCGCAGCTATGTGAAAGATCTGTGTGCCCGAGCGGGACTGACACTGCGTGAAGATGCCGTGGGCAACACCTTTGCCCGCTGGAACGGCGCCGAGCCGGGACTGCCGGCCGTCGGCACCGGCTCCCACATCGACGCTATTCCCAATGCCGGACGTTACGATGGCACGGTGGGTGTTCTGGGCGGGCTGGAGACCATCCGCGCCTTGCAGCGAAGCGGGCTGCGTCCGCGGCGCTCGATTGAATTGCTGCTGTTCACCTCAGAGGAGCCTACGCGCTTCGGCATCGGCTGCCTCGGAAGCCGCCTGCTCTCGGGCGCGCTGGAAGCCGCGAAGGCCGCCAATCTAAAAGACAAAGAAGGCAAGCCGCTCGATGAATGGCGCGCAGCCGCCGGCTTTCACGGCGCGCTCGATAGCTGCCTGCTTCCGCGCGGATACTACGCGGCATTCGCCGAGCTGCACATCGAGCAGGGCACACTGCTCGAGCAACGCAGCACTGCGCTGGGCGTGGTCACGGCCATTGCCGCCCCGGCGAGTCTGCGCATCATGATTGAGGGCGATGGAGGACACGCCGGCGCAGTGTTGATGCCCGCAAGGCGCGATGCCCTGTGCGCCGCCGCTGAGATTGCGCTGGCCGTGGAAGCGGCGGCCAAGAGCACTCGCGCAATCGACACCGTCGCCACTACGGGCGTCTGTGACGTCTTTCCCGGCGCCGTCAACAGCATACCTATGCGTGTGCGGCTGGAAATCGATGTGCGTGATATCGACCAGGAGCGCCGCGACTCAGTGCTGGCCGGTATTCACTCCGCGTGTGAGGAAGTAGCTGCGCGGCGCAAAGTGACCGTAACCCGAGAGACAATCAACGCCGACTCGCCTACGCAATGCGATCCGGCCATTGTGGAAGCTTTGGAGCGCGGAGCGGCAAAACACCACCTTACCTGCCAGCGCATGGTGAGCCGTGCCTATCACGATTCCTCGTTCATGGCGCGCATCGCTCCGGTGGCCATGCTCTTTATTCCCTGCCGCAGCGGCTTCAGCCACCGGCCGGATGAGTACGCGTCCCCCGAAGCCATCGCGCAGGGCGCGCTGGTATTGGCGGAGGCATTGGCGGAGCTGGCGGGTTAGTCAGATACCATTTACGGCGCTTGCCAAGGATTAATGGTCGCCGCCCCAGTAGGCTGGAAGTCTCGCACGTTGCGGGTCACGATCGTCAAATCGTGCGCCAAAGCAGTTGCTGCGATCAGTGAGTCAATGGTCGGAAGCGGTCTTCCTACCCGAACTCTTTGGGCCACGAGTGACGCCCAGCGACTCGCTACCTCGCGATCTACGTCCAGAATACGGCCTAAAAACCACACCTCTAACTAACTCTTGCTTGAACCACTGCTCAAGCTGCATGCGGCGTTTGCCGGGAGAAAGAAGCTCGATCCCTTTCTCGATCTCCGCCAGCGTTATGACACTGACATGCTGCAAATCTCGCGCCGTCGTTTCAAGCCAGCGCTTGACTCCAGCATCGGGGCCAACCGGGCCGGTTGTATTCTGATAGGACATTCGTGTCGATCAGGAACCCACTCATTCAAGTTCAGCAGGACGCGGATAATCTTGGAAACGTTCCAGGTTGAGGTTCGCCTCTGCAAACGGAGAATTCAGAAGAAGGTCGGACAAATTGCCCGCCTTCATCGAGAGAAGCGGGCCATCGTAAAGGTGAACTCCCTTTCTTACGATCTCTTGGAGATAGTCACATAGTGACACGCCACGCTCATGAGCCTGGGCCACTAGGCGCTTTTCCGTCTCAGGGTCGAGGTCCAGGGTGACGGTCATGGCTGTTTCTCCTTATCAGTCTTTTTCTATACTTGCCGGGTGGCCTTGAAGTGTCAAGACTAAAGAGCATAAAGCTCTTCAAGAGCGATGCATTGTAAAACAATCGTCCTCCATCTGATTCGCGCTCAGCTTGGTTTACTCTTAAAGGCGTGGATCCTGAACCGAGCCATCCCTCCCCCGGAACCAACGTGCGATCTCTACGCGAGTTGGCCGCATTCTTCCTGCGGCTGGGCACCATTTCATTCGGAGGGCCGGCGGCCCACATCGCCATGATGGAGAACGAACTGGTCCGCCGCCGGGCATGGCTTTCGCGGTAAAAGTTTCTCGACCTGCTGGGCGCCAGCAACCTCATTCCCGGACCAAGCTCCAGCGAGCTCGCCATTCACATCGGCTATCTGACCGCCGGATTTCCCGGTCTGCTGCTGGCGGGCCTGTGCTTCATTCTTCCAGCAGCGTGCATGGTGGCGGCGCTGGCCTGGGTCTACATCCATTTTGGCGGGCTGCCGGCGGTGGCCTCCGTTCTCTATGGAATCAAGCCGGTGGTCATCGCCCTAGTGATGCAGGCGCTCTGGGGCCTGGGACGAACGGCCGTCAAGAACAAACTTCTGGCGGTGGTGGCCGTGAGCGCAACTGCCGTCGGGTTGATGGGGTTGCATCCGCTGCTGCTGCTTCTCGTTGCCGGAGCGGTGGTCGTGCTGGCGACTCAAATTGGCCGGGGCGCGATTCGGCAAAGCGTCATGGGCTGGACTTCTCTGGGAAGCACGGCGCGTTGGCCTTCGGGCAAGGGCCTGCTCAAGAGTGCGGTCGCTGTGACAACTGCGAGTCTAGCTCCCTTCAGTCTCGGCCCGCTCTTTCTGGTATTCCTGAAGATTGGCGCGGTGGTTTTTGGAAGTGGTTATGTGTTGCTGGCATTCTTGCGCGCCGACCTGGTCGTCCATCGCGGCTGGCTTACCGATACGCAGCTTCTCGATTCCATCGCCGTCGGACAGATCACACCCGGCCCGGTCTTCACCACCGCGACCTTCATCGGCTATCTGCTGGGCGGCTTCCCTGGCGCCGTGGTGGCCACCGTAGCTATCTTTCTGCCGGGCTTCCTGCTGGTCGCAGCCAGCGGCCCGCTCATCCCACGCATTCGCCAATCGAAGATTGCCGGCGCCTTCCTCAATGGCGTGAACGCAGGTTCTCTGGCTCTGATGGCGGTGGTCTCCTGGCAACTGGTAAGGACATCGATCATCGATGCGCCGACAGCAGCGCTCGCGCTGATCTCGTCGGTTGCGCTGTTCCGGTTCCGGATGAACTCGGCGTGGCTGGTATTGTTCGGCGCGGTGGCTGGGTTGGCCATTCGCAGCGTGATGCGATACCCGTAGAGACGGTGCTCCGCACCGTCTCTGGGCCTGAGCGACCAAGCTCAGGCCCAAGCGGTCTTGGCGATTCAAGGCTACACGGCAGACGCATGGACTGTTTTTCATGAACTCTCAACCCATGATCGTTGAGGTCACCACGGACACCCGCACACTTCATTCAGGCGAGCATCTTCAAGCCGTGCTTCTGCACAACAGCCAGGAGCTTGAGCGCCATACCGCTGGGCCGCTTGGCGCCGGTTTCCCACTTCTCCACCGTGGATTCACTTGTATTGAGATAGCGGGCAAAGACCGGCTGGCTGACATGGTGGCGCTCACGAAGCTGTTTGATCTCATGCGGTTTTATTGGAGGGGGAGCAGCCAGACACGACGCGTCAAAACTCCTCATGGTGGTTTTGTCGATAGCGCCCACCTTGGCCAGTGCCGAGGCCGAGGAATGAATGGCATTAAACGCAGCGCTTTTGAACCTACGTCTTGTCTTCATAGATAGAAGTCATGCTATCCGATGTCCAGATGTTCCGATCTACCAGAATCACTCTTTCACGCGGTCACAGTACTAGAAACTAAAACATTCACCACACTGCCATTCACTTGTTTCAAGTACCGGCAGTTAATCTGACGGATTCTTTATGAATGTGAGCCGGAATCTCCCATCTTCTTCTTCAACAGCCCAGAGATTTCGATTCCTTCCACGGCGTCGAATTCTCGAAAGTCTATCCTCACAATTGGCTCTTCCTGCAACAACTTGCACCAATTCCGCTAGTGAATGCCACTGGCCATCGCTTAATCGCCTGTAAATGTCGTGAATTGCGGAATTTGGATCCCAACCACCGGTTTGAATGTCGGTAGCTTGATGACCATCTGTTATTTCGATATCTCGGGACGTCTCGTCTTCCTTGTTAGGGCTCAGCCACAAGGTAAGAGCCTTGTCCGTCAACAGCTCCGCTCTCTCGTTTATGCTTTTTCCGTCCCAGTCAGACTTTGCGCCGATCCATCGATTCAGATCCAAATGGCTCTCTTGAAACAATTTCCTCTTTTCAGTGAACGGCATATTTCCCAGCTCATAGTTGTAACCAGTCAGCGTCAGATTTCCGAGCGTGTCTAACCAGCGGCCGTGAATCTCTTCGGCATTGGGATTTAACGCCATCCGCCACTCATCATTGAGTGCTTGGGGCAAGACATGTTCAATGGTGATCGCTGCTTTCTTGATATCTATCGGCTCCTTGTGGCCGAAGCTGCGTTCGATTGCTAGGAGCACATAGCGAGTTGCTTTGCGGCCATATTGTGATTGATGAAGAATGGCTTGTCCAACCTCTTCGTTAGCGGGCCAGCGCCGCGCGCCGCTCTCCGCAGATAGTGAATTCTTTAACCAGTCCGCGGTGTTTACTTCCTGGAAGTGCTTTGCGAGCTGTATGAAGATGCGGCTCAGGGCATTGGAAGGCAAGCCGCATAAAACTCGCCTTACCAAGTACGATTCCACTGTGCGGAGTCCAGCGAGCAACTCCGTGTCACTAAATGCCTGTCGACTATAAGCATCAAAGAAGCGAAGCAGTAAAGGATAGCTGATTGTCATATCAATATCGATCAATGCCTGCAAGCAGTCCCGTATTTGCTGATTCTCTACTATAGATGGATCAACGAATTGTCGGTAAAATTCGCAATGCCGTTTCATTTGATGGAGTTCATTCTCGACGTCAGCGGATTCCTTCAGATCTGCCAGACGCTTTTTGACAGCAGCATAGATATCACCTCACTTGACCTCCTCACCCTCTTTCATCGCATAATGACGTAGGAACTCGGTTAAGGAATCGGCTAAAGATTCTTGAATAGGCTTCCAGAGCTTAAAATAGACTTGCTCCTGTTCACCTCCCGAGCCGAGCGAGTTCTTGAAACGCATGAGGACGTAATTGCGTACGAGGTCGGCCTGAGTTAGCGGCTCGCCCTTATAATTCAAGCTCTCAAAAATGAGATATGGATCATCAGCGTCGCCAAGGTTAATCATTACCACCTGAAGGCACCGCTCTATCGTTTGTAGCAAGAGGTCGGGATTAATAGGATCTCCGTTCAGATCCTGGCCGTTAATACAATTTGAAAAGAAGTCGATTGCCTGTCGGATCTTTTGACCCTTCGGGGGAAGTTCTTCGTCTAACACCAATCGACTGAAAGGCTCTCGGTCACCATGCGTGGGCATTAGTTTCAAGCGATCTGGACCGTCATAGTGGCGGTTAACGAGATAGTCTTCCACGCGTCCCTTGCTTTGGGCGTTGAGAAATGGGCGCAAGGCACACAACAGAAGCGCGATTGTGGTGAGACGCTGCTGGCCATCTATGATGAGGTGCTTGTTGACGCCAACGGGCACTGTCCTTGCAGGAACAGAGACAACGGCTCCCATGAAATGAGTTGAATCGACGGCTCCGAGATCGTATTGTGGCAGAATGTCGTCCCAAAGATTAGTCCAGTGACTTTTCTCCCATGTGTATGGGCGTTGAAAGAGCGGAACGATATTCTGCTTGGTGCCATCAAAATATTGGATAACGCGCACTGGGTTTGCTTCCATGTTTCCTCATCTTTCTAAATGAGCAGCATCTTGGCTTTGCCAGGATAAACGACCAGCGGGCTCGCTGGAGCCCGAGAAGACACCTTCCGTTAGACGCCCGTCCGAGATGTGTCTGAGGAAGATCAGGCTGAGGATGAATGTGTTCGTGCTCCGAGGCGCATGTGTGGCTTGGGCGTTTGTCAACGGCGGCCCAGGGTTCGGCCTCAAAACCGACGGTGACGCTGTTCAAAGGCCTTTCAGAAATCGAGCATTTTGGGAACATGATTTGGGTGTAGGGGTTAGTTTACAACCAATTTGGGATGCGCTCCACGATATTCAGCTAAGGTTAGCATCTAGAAAAAACGGATACCTCATCGACTTACTACAGTGGATTTTGTGCAGTGCCTCGCGGCGTAATGCACCTCTCCGTTGCAGCAAAGGAGCGCTGGACCATTCTGGTGGAAACGGATACCCCGAAACATAATGGGGATGTGCAATCCCGCTCGTAAAGACCATCGAACAGCAACTCGTCAGATGCTTGCGGAATCATAGCCGGATTCCGTTCGTCACAGAAGTTTCAGTTCAGCCTCTCCACAAACCTTTCCAGATCAAGGGCCTCCACGTTCGGAGCAAGCGCGGTCATAGTCACCGGGGAGTTAGACTTACGGTGGACCACAACCATCCGGCTGGGACGTTTTGAAAGAGCGCTGCTCAGGGAGATCAACGGAGCGGCCATCGCCGGTCTGACCGTTCTGCTCGATTTCGCTTCAATCAGCCACAGCCCGGCATTGGCCGCAGGTAAAAGAAAATCGACTTCCAGACCCTGCTGGTCACGAAAGAAATACAGCTCCTTGCGCAAGCCTCGATTGGCTTGGCTCTTGAGTATCTCCGAGGCTACAGAGCCTTCAAAGAGCGCGCCTAGAAAGGGCGACCGCTCCAGTTCCGCCGCTGAATGAATTCCCAACAGGTGACAGGCGAGTCCCGAATCCAGCCAGTAGATCTTCGGCGACTTGATCAGCCGTTTTCCGAAGTTCTCGAAGTAGGGAGGCACAAGCATGATTTGTCCCGTCACCTCGAGGATGCGCAGCCACTCAGCAAGCGTGGGGACTGAAACCCCCAGGGGCGCGGCCAGGTCGCTCTTATTGAGCACTTGCCCATGGCGGCTGGCCAGCAACGCAAGAAAACGCCGGAATGTGACCAGGTCGCGGACATTGGTGATCGCCCGAACGTCGCGCTCCAGGTAGGTCTGCAGATAGGAAGCCAACCACAGTCCACGGGTCTTTGGATGGGCAATCACTTCAGGGAATCCGCCATGTAGCAGGTCTACTTTGGTGGTTTCCGCGACGCTCAATGGCAGTAGCTGAAGAATGGCGGCGCGTCCCGCCATGGATTCGGTGATGCCCTGCATCAGAGGAGCTTCCTGTGAGCCGGTGAAGAACCATTGCCCTTTGCCGGCGGGCTTGTGATCGATCAGGGTGCGCACATAGTTAAGTAGCTCCGGCGTATTCTGGATTTCGTCGAAGATGACCGGCGGCTTCATTTGTTCCAGGAAGGTGCGCGGGTCGCTGCGCACTCTGGCCTGCACGTCCGGGTCTTCGAGCAGCACGTAGCCGGCATTTGGAAACAGGCGGCGCAACAGGGTCGTCTTGCCCGCGCGGCGCGGACCGGTCACCACCACCGACGGAAAGCCCCGGGAGCCGTCGATGACGGTCTTTTCCAGCTTGCGCGGCACATAACGCATATGAGTAATTTAAAGTATAACTTTAGATTTATCAAATAGTACCTGATGGACTGCGATCCCTCTGTGACATCCACCCGCCACACCTCGTCTGAAGTTTTTTAAAAGCTGCCAAATTAGGAGACATTCAGCTTAAAATGGCAGCAGCGAAACAGCCAGGAGCTTGAGCGCCATGCCGCTGGGCCGCTTGGCAGTCGGTCTCCCACTTCTCCACCGTGGATTCGCCGGTATTGAGAAATCCAATTGTGTACGCTATTATGTACACATAGGCAGGTGATGGTCATGGCTACCATTAAGTCGGAGTACGGGAATTCCGTGAACGCATCGCCAGTTTTCTGGAATCGGATACTCCGGTGGCAGTCACGCGGCACGGCGAAACGCTAGGAGTCTACGTTCCCACACCCCGTAAGCGGCCCGCGACAGCCGATCTCTCTGAACTGAAGGCGGTTGCGGATCGCTTGGCCTCAGCGCTGGAGAGCAGCGATGAAGAAGAGCTTGTGGCTGAGTTTAAGCAGTTACGCAGGCGTGGAAGGCCGCGCCGTCCGTCGAAATGATCGTCCTTGACGCTAACATCTTGGTCCGGGCGGTCCTGGGTCGTTCCTTAGAAAAAACGGATACTCTCGTCCATGCCAGCCGTGATAATCTTGAAGCGATGAACGTGAATCTCACACCCGATCAGGAAGCTTTTATCCGTGAGGGCATTGCTGCCGGCCGCTTCCATAGCCCCGAGGATGCTCTTCAGGAAGCTCTTATGCTCGCGCGCCAGTTGGTGGACCAACCTAAGGAGAAGCTCCAGTATCGAGCTCAGCCTGGTCTCAAGCTTGCCTTGCTGAAACGCCAAACATTCACCGTAGACGGACGAGCGGGAAGAGTCGCGGCATCTCTGGCTGCTCTGAATGCGACGCAACCAACAGACCTGGCGCTTGCACAATGGAAAGAAATCTTGGAAGAAATCGAGGACGAGGACTGAGCAATGGCCCAGCCCCTGGCCGCCCTCCCCGATGGAAGCGACCTTCTCATTGACACAAATATCTTCGTTTACGGTCTGACAGGCAAATCTGCTCAGTGCAGAGACCTTCTTGAAAAGTGTTCGACCCAGCAGGTCACCGGAATGAGCCTTTTCGAAGTTCTGCACGAAGCCACTCACAAGTTCATGATTGCCGAGGCTGCGCAGAAGGGCCTTTTTACCGGCCAGCTGGAGAAGGGCGCGAAGTATCTTGCAAAAAACCCCGGGCAAGTCAAGCTTCTTTCCGACTATTGGCTGAACACTCAAAGGCTCCGGGCGCTCAACCTGCTCTTCCTGCCGATGGAACAGGATATTGTAGCCCGCGCACAGGTGGAGCGATCAACGGTCGGCATGCTTACAAATGACTCCATCATCGTTGCTGCGATGAGGGAGTATGGTCTTTCCTTGATCGCAACGAATGACCGGCAGTTCGATGCAGTGCCGGGGATTACCGTTTTTTCTCCAACAGACGTTTAACGCCTGCACTCAGCGTCATCAGATACTATGTTGCACAAGTAGTCGCAGTCGTCAATGTGGCCGCCCCCCGCTCCAAACTCTGGATGAATGGGGGTGCGAAATTTAAACTGCTGGTTTAGATTTCTCAAACATTGGGTGGTGTCCTAATTTGAAAATTAGGACACTACCAAACATTGCAATCCGTCCATCGGTTCACCTTCCGCCGTTCCGTGATGTTTGGCAGCCTGATTTTCGCTGATGTGCGCTGATAAGACTTGAACTTTTTCTATTTCTTCACTTCAAAGCTGATCGAGCTTCCGGCGGCGATCTTTTGCCCGGATGGCGGGAACTGGCGCACGATCAGGCCGGATACACCTGAAGTCGTTTCGACCAGATCGACCCGGCCCAGAGTGAAGCCGGCGTGCTCCAGCGTTGTCTTGGCGCTGCCTAACGGATGACCTATAAATCCGGGCATGACATATTGCTGCGCGTTATCCGGATCGGATAGCAGCAGACTGATGCGGGGGGAAACGGCGTTGCGGGTTTCCGGGGCCGGGCTCTGGGCAATCACGGTGGAAGGCTGCGCTCCCGGAAAGCGCATGGCGGCAACCACGCCGACTTTCTGGCCGCGGGTGGCGATGTTCATTTCGGCAACGCGCTGGCTTTGGCCGAGAACACCGGGGACGGAGTTCCGCTGGGAGCCAAGACTCTCGGCAACGCGCACTCTCCATCCCCGGCGGACTTTGATGCCGGGGCGCGGCGATTGCGACACGATACGGCCTTCGGGGTAATCGGTGCTGTAGAAATGGTTCTCGACGGTCAGTATCAGGCCTTCGTTGCTGGTGAGGCGTTCGGCTTCGGAGGAAGTCAGCCCCTGAAGCCGGGGTACGCGCACCTCGCGTCCGTGAATGGCAAAGCGCATGGCCAGCAGGGCCGAAGTGATGGAGACCGCCAACAGCACCAGACCCAGGAGAAAGAAGCGGACCAGACGGAGCATGATCAGCGCACCCCAGCCGGGAGATGGCGGCGCCACTCCCGGGCCGCCAGATGCACTTTGTTCTTATCGGGGAGCGGCGGAAGAAAAGCTTCATCCCGGCGCGCCGGCTGGGCGATGGCCACACGCATGAAGTCGATCCAGATGGGGAGCGCCGCTTCGCTGCCGGTTTCTTTTTCGCCCAGACCTTTCTTCTCATCGAACCCTACCCACACGCCGCAGGTAATGCCGGGCGAGAAACCCATGAACCATGCGTCAGTGAATTCATTGGTGGTGCCGGTCTTCCCGGCCACCGGATGCCGGAGCTTCAATGCGGCTGAAGCTGTGCCGAACTGCACCACGCCCTGCATCAGCGAGACCATGGTGCGGGCGGTGCGCTGGCCGGTCACGTCCTTGGCTTCCGGGAAAGCCTCATCGAGAATGTGGCCTTCGTAGTCGGTCACCCTGCGGATATAGTGCGGCTCGACGCGCACTCCGTCATTGGGGAACACCGTGTAAGCCGATGTTTGCTCGTAGAGGGTCAGATCGGCGGCGCCCAGGGCCACGGGCAGCACCGCCGGCACGGGCGAGCTAATGCCAAAACGGCGCAGGTAAGTGATGACCGTGGAAATCCCGACCTTCTGCGCCAGCTTGACCGCCGGAATATTGCGCGATTGGGCAAAGGCGTGGCGGAGCGTGATGCTACCGGCAAATTTATGGTCATAATTGTGAGGCGTATAGGCCACTCCGCTGCTGTTGAAAGTGGTGGGCGCATCCACAATCAGGTCGTCGGGGTCGGCGCCTCCATCGATGGCGGCGGTATAGACAAACGGCTTCATGGCAGAACCCACCTGGCGCATGGCCTGGTTGGCGCGGTTGAACTTTGATTCGGTAAAATCGCGTCCCCCCACCATGGCCTTGATTTCGCCGGTGGAATTCTCGATGGCCAGGAGCGCGCTCTGAGCGCCGGAATCTTGTTCCAGCGTGACCCGCGCGGAGTTGCCGGGGCCCAGGGAGAGCACTTTCACATAGACGATATCGCCGACAGCCATCAGATCTTTAGGGAAGCGGTGATGGGTCCAGGCGAGTTCAGGGGCCGCCAATGGGGCCAGATAGCCGCCCAGCTTCACGGTGGCCACCTGCGGGGCCACTTCCAACACCAGCGCATGGAGATAGCGGCCGGGCGTAATCGGCTGGCTCCAGTCGAGGTGCGCGTATTTGTCGGGCGCGCCGCCATCCTCAATGATGTTTTTGAGGCGCCCCTGCATCTTCCATCCGTGGCGTCGCTCGTAGGCCGCGAGACCATCGAGCACGGCCTGGTTGGCGGCCTTCTGCAGATCGAGATCGAGCGAGGTGTAAACCCGCAGGCCGCTTTCGTGGACCTCACTGGAGCCGTACTTCTTTTCCAGGTAGCGGCGCACTTCTTCCACAAAGTAGGGCGCGGGCGAGAGCTCGGAAGGCTGAAGGTCCAACCCGAGAGGGGTGGATTTAGCGCGCCGGGCCTCTTCCGCGGTGATCTTGCCGTCTTCCAGCAGATTGTTGATGACCAGGTTGCGCCGCTTCAACGCCCGCTCAGGATTGTTCATGGGCGAGTAAGAGCTGGGCGCTTTGGGAATTCCGGCGAGCATGGCCGCTTCTTCCATCTTCAGGTCGCGGGCGTGCTTGTTGAAGTAGTACTGTGCTCCGGCTTCGAAGCCGTAAACACCGTGCCCTAGAAAGATCTGGTTGCAGTACATGGTAAAGATCTGCTGCTTGGTGAAATGCCGTTCGATCTGCACGGCCAGCATCATTTCCTGGATCTTGCGGCTGAAGTGACGCTCAGGCGACAGAAACAGGTTGCGCGACAATTGCATGGTGAGCGTGGAAGCGCCCTGCGAGCGGGAACCGGAACTCATATCGCGATAGGTTGCTCCGATCACCCGCCACAGGTTAATGCCCCAATGGCGCTCGAAACTCTTATCTTCGGTGGAAAGGATGGCGTCCCGCAGGACTTGGGGAAAATCTTCGTAGGTGGCCAGAACGCGGCGCTGCAGCGCAAATGAGCCAATCACGCGGCCCTGATCATCATAGAGTTCGGTGGCGGTGCTGGGGCGATAGCGCTCCAGTTCATCGATCTGCGGCAGATCGGTGGAATACACAATCAACAGGCCCGACAGTCCCCCGGCCACCATCGAGGCCAGCAGGAGCAGGCCGAAAACGACGCGGCCTACCAATTTCTTGCCGGCGATTCGGACTTCAGGAAGGTCTGAGTATAGAAACTTCATGGGAAGAGGCCGTCAAGCCCAGAATAGCACTACGTAGCCGCAAACCTACCACGGAAATACAGCGTAACGTAGCCACAAGCAAAACCTTTGAAACACAGAGGAACAGAGGCAACAGAGGATTTTGGGGTTGTGAGGCGGCCCCTGAAATCGCCGCAGACCTCAAGAATTCGATGGATACTAAGAAAAGAATGCTGGAGAAAGTTAAAGCGTTGAAACACGGAGGTCCATGTCTTTCACCCTGAGTCCGTATTACTAATACTCAAAGTCTTCGCGGTCCGCGACGACATCTGTGGCAGCCTCACAACCCCAAAATCCTCTGTTCCTCTGTATTACTATCCATCAGAATCTTCGCGGCTTGCGACGATTTTTCCGCCGCCGCACAACCCCAAAAACCTCTGTTGCCTCTGTTCCTCTGTGTTTCAAAGGTTTCGTTGCGGCTACATCGCGCTGTGTTTCAAAGGTTTTGGCGGTGGCCTCGTCGCGCTGTGAATTCCAACTTTAGGTCTTCTTGGCCTTGTTCTTCAGCACTTCGATGGCGCGGCGAAGCTGGTCGTCTTCTTTAGATTCTTTAGAGGGAGCGGTCTTCTGCGGCTCTTCCGATGGGGCCACGCTCTCATCGTCGTCAGGGAGCAGAGCTTGATCGTCGGCGGCCATGGTCACCTGAACGTTGGGCGTGATGCCGTTTTCCTGGATGACCTTGCCGTTGGGCGTGTAGTACTTGGCCACGGAAAGAATCAGGGCCGAGCCATCCGGCACTTCGATCAGCTTCTGGATGGAGCCATCGCCGAAGGTCTTGTCGCCGACAACGTCGCCACGGGAGTTTTCGAGAATGCCGGCGGCCACAATTTCAGCCGCGCCGGCCGTTCCCCGGTTCACCAGGACGGCCAGGGGCAGGTCGGTGATCTTCTTCTGGACGTCGGCGTTGTAGGTGGCTTTGGGATATTTCTGCCCCTGCAGGTAAGCGATCAGGCCATGGTTCAAGAACAAATTGGCGACCGCCACTCCTTCTTCCTGGTCGCCTTCCGAGGAATTACGCAGATCGAGCACCAGTCTCTTGGCGCCCGCCTTTTCGAGGGACTTGATCTTGGCTGCGACTTCCTGGGCGCGGCCCTTGTTGAGCGCCTGGACCTTCAGATAGCCGACATTGTCGGGCATCATCTGTTCCTGCACCGCGGGCAGCGTGACTACATCGCGCACAATGGCGATCTTCTGCGGCTCCACCTTGCGGGCGCGAATCATGGTGCAATCGAGCCGTGAGCCGGGATCGCCGGCGAGGCGGCCGCGCACTTCGGCCAATGACATTTCATGAGTGTTCTTGCCGTCGAGCGTCTCGATGATGTCACCATTGTTGACGCCGGCTTTGTCGGCCGGTCCGCCGGGAATGATTGAAACCACAGTGGCGTATCCGAAACGCTTGGAAACCGTGGCCCCCACTCCGGCCTTGCCCTGCGTCTTTCTCAACTTGAAGGCCTTGTATTCCGACGGACTCAGGTAGCTGGAATTGGCGTCCAGCGATTCCAGGAGCCCATGAAGGGCGCCGTTGGTGACCAGCGGCATGTTCGGCTCTTCCACGTAGTCGAGGCGCACGTGGCTAAGCACCTCGCTGTACACCTGAATATGGCTGTAGGCGCCGTCATTGGCCGCGCTGGAAGAGGCATGCACCAGCCCGCCCACAACCGAGAAACCCACAATGAAGACTGAAATGGTAAGCAGAGCGATTTGCAGTTTTTTAGACATGAACACCTTTACTGAATAACTGACGATCCAGGCGCCCGAAGGTGAGCCACGGTCTGCTTATTATAACGGCTTTTTGTGCGCAGGCATTCGAGGCAGGTTACCCCAGTTACCCCAGCTTGACCGCTGGAACCGGCGTGCGTGACGTGTTGGCGATGAAATACGCCAGCTCCGATACCTGGGCCCCTAGAAAGTTGTTTTCAGCGGCGAGTACCCAGTACGTCCAGGATTTCCCGCAGCGCCTGCCGCACTTGTTTGAGCTGCCCCTGGTCCAGGGGTGGGGCGGAAAACGGAAGAGCTGTCTGTTTCTTCTTGACTTCGCCGCGCAGGAACTGGCGCGCCCCGGCGATGGTGAAGCCCTCTTCATAGAGCAGCTTCTTGATGCGCAGGACGCTCTCCACGTCGGGTGGCCGGTACATTCTCTGGCCGGTGCCGCTCTTGGCGGGCTTCAACTGCGGAAACTCAGTCTCCCAGAAACGCAGCACATAACCAGGAAGGCCGCATAAACGGCTGACTTCGCCGATGCGGAAATAGAGCTTGTCGGGAATGACAACCTCGCTGGTGGAGGACTTACGGGAGTTGACCTTGACGGTTTTCTGCATTCGTTTTCCCCGGAGGAAGCGGCTGGAGCGGATATTATGTCGCTCGGCATCCGGCGTCAACTGCGAATCCCGGCCCCGCGGGCGCCGCAAAATAAAAAGGGTGTTCGAATCGAACACCCGTTTCAACTATTTTCCCTTGAAGATGCGGAGACTTGGCCCCGCTCATGACTAATGCTTTTTTTTCTTCTTCGCAGCCTTTTTCTTTGCAGCCATGGTGAGTACCTCCTCTAGAATTTGATTCCTTTGGACCCCAGTGCGAACCACTGACCCTACAAATTGCGTATCATCACTGGTACACCCAAGATATTGAGGTACCGTGATGAACTTGTCAATACAAATCTCAGAATATTTTCACGGCGCTGCCGATGCAAAACCTTCCTTGCGCATGATCTTACGGTTGCTCGCCGCTCTTTCGAACGGGAACACGGATGCCGGAAACCGGAAATCAGAGCGCGGCAGCGACTTTCTCCAGGCACTGCTGCTGTACCTGGGCTTCATCTCCGAATCCGCTCATCCACTGCACATCGGGTTCACGCCGGAACCATGTCATCTGACGTTTGGCAAAATTCCGGTGGCCCTGCCCGGTCAGTGCGATGGCTTGATCCAGCGTGATCTCTCCGCGCAGATGCTGCACGGACTGTTTGTACCCCAGCGATTCCAGAGTACGGGCCGCCGGATAGCGCTGTAACAGATAACGCGTCTCTTCGATCAATCCCTGTGAGAACATCTGGCGCGCGCGTGTGTTAATGCGCTGGTAGAGCGCTTCCCGATCGGGAGCGAGACCCAGACGCAGGATGCGGAAGCCCGCGAGTGGATCGCGTCCCTGCTGCCAGAGCGTGGACAGGCTGTGGCTGGCGGTGAGACAGACTTCGAGCGCCCGCACCAGTTTCGATACGTCGTTGGGATGAATGGCCTTGGCCGCCTGCGGATCGAGACGAGCCAGGATTCGATGTAGATGGAGCGGGCCGCGATCGGCGGCGCGCACGCGCAAGCGCTGCCGGAGATCTTCCGATCGCGCCGGTCCGGCGAACAGACCTTCGATGAGCGCCCGCAGGTAGAGTCCGGCGCCTCCGGCGATCAGTGGCAGATGCCCGCGAGAGCGGATTCCAGAGATAGCCAGGCGCGCCAGGCGCGCGTAGTCCCCGGCAGTAAATGCCTCGAGCGGTGAAACGACATCCAGCAGATGGTGTGGGACGCGCTGGCGCTCCTGCGCCATGGGCTTGGCCGTGCCGATCTCGAACTCACGATAGACCGTCACTGAATCGCAACTGACGATCTCTCCATCGAAGTGTTCAGCCAGACGGACCGCGAGCGCAGTCTTGCCGCTGGCCGTCGGGCCGAGGACCACCACCAGCAGAGGCAGCGTCAAGCACGGCTCCAGAAATGGCGCGCGGCGACAAAAACTAAAATCAGCAGCGCAATGATCACGACACCTAGTATCTGCTGACGAGGCATAGGACATTGTAATTTGGGGGAGGGCTTTGCAGATCACCCGACCACCCAAAGCCGTGTCCGCCTCGCATCAGCCGGATGCTAAACTTTCCCGCATGGAAGTGGTGCTCAAATATGCCTTTGATGGATTTGAGGCTGACCTGAAATCGGCGGAGTTGCGGCGGAATGGGACGCGGCTGAAGTTGCAGTTGCAGCCGTTCCAGGTGCTGGTGGCCCTGCTGGAAAAGCCGGGAGAAGTGGTGAGCCGGGAGGAATTGCGGCAACGGCTGTGGCCTGAAGATACTTTTGTCGATTTCGACCACGGCTTGAATACGGCCATGGGCAAACTGCGGGATGTGCTGGGTGACTCTGCGGCGCGTCCAAGATATGTCGAAACCATCGCTAAACGCGGCTACCGTTTCAACGGCGAGGTGCGCGCCATTCTGGCTCCGCCGGTGGCCGCCAGCAATGCGGTATCGCCGGCTGTAATCGCGGCAGCGCAAAGCACTACGGCTTCGCCGGTGGAGGCGACACTATCCTCGGCCGTTGCCGATCCGGGCCTGCCACGCGCCAGCCGGAATACGGCGCGTTTGCTCTTCACACTTGCCCAGATCATGTACATGGCCTTCTATCTGTCGGCGCTCTTCCGGCTTGACCGGCTCTATCAGTCTTCGGTGATTGCGTGGCGGAGCGCCGCGCATCCGGCTTTCTATTTCTACGCGCTCACGGCGGTGGTGGGCGTGTCGGTGCGGCTGTACTTGATCACCGCCACATCGTTTGATTATCACCTGCTCGGTGAAAAATACCGCGTTTTATACCCTGGGTTATTCGTGCTCGATCTATTGTGGGCGCTGGCGCCTCTTCTGCTGGCCGACCGCATCGGCATGGGACTGGCCCTGGGCGCCACCGCGGCGCTGGTCTATATGCCGTTTGCCCAACGGGTGTTGATGAAGATGATGCAGACGGGCTGAGTTGAACAAGGTTGGCATCCACTTTGAAGCAGGGTCGTGCGCCGCTAATCAAACCACTCGATTTCCTGGACATCCACCCATAGCTTTGAGGCAGTGCAGCAGGCCATCAGTCGAGTTGTACTGACAAACAAAGGAATAGGCGCCGGTCATTGGTATCCTGTTTAGCTTCGATCTGGCCCTCGAACAATATACGCTGCTGTACGCGGAAGGAGTTGGCCGCGAATGAACACGAATTAACACGAATGGGATTTACGGGTGTCCTCATGCAGCTTATTTTGTTATCTTGTCGGGAAACCTGTACTGAGGGCGACGGGTGTCTGAAACCGAATCCACCAAATCGCTGTTACGCCGCGAGATGGGCTTGTGGGACGTGTTGCTGTTCAACATCGCCGCCATCCTGGGGCCGCGCTGGATCGCCGCTGCCGCCCATAACGGCACCTCTTCCATCAGCCTGTGGGTGCTGGCTGCGGTGCTGTTCTTTCTGCCCACGGCGCTGATCATCGTCGAACTCTCGACCCGCTTCCCTTCCGAAGGCGGACTTTATGTCTGGAGCAAAGAAGCCTTTGGCGACTTCCACGGGTTTGTGGCGGGGTGGTCGTATTGGGCCTATACAGTCTTCTATTTCCCTGGCCTGCTGACCGCCAGCGTAGCCATGTCGGTCTATATCGGCGGCCCAAAATATTGGGCGCTGGCCAAAGACCCGCATTATCTTCTGTATGCCTCTCTTGGGCTTCTGGCGGTGGCCGTCATCCTGAACCTGGTGGGATTGAACATCGGCAAATGGCTACAGAATGCGGGCGGCGTGGCCACCTATGCGCCGCTGCTGATGCTTCTGGGCCTGGCCGCCTACCTGATGTTCCACCGCGCGGCAGCCACGCAATTCACCTTCAAGAACTCGCTGCCAACATGGAACCTCGACACCGTCAACTTCTGGTCACAGATCGCCTTCGCCTTTACGGGCCTGGAGTTGGTTTGCACCATGAGTGAAGAAGTGAAAGACCCGCGCCGCACTTTGCCGCGGGCCATTTTCGCCAGCGCCGGGTTGATCGCAGGCATTTACCTGGTGGCCACTGTGGCACTGCTGTGGATCATGCCCGGCGAGGGCGTGGATGTCCGTGCGGGCGTCTTTCAGGCCATCAGCAGCGGCTCCACTACTCTTGGGATCGCATGGTTCGGCGTGATGGCCGCCCTGCTGGTGACCATTGGCAACGCCGGAGGCGTGGGCGCAACCGTGGCGGGCGTGGCCCGCGTGCCTTTCGTGGCCGGCATCGACCGCTACCTGCCCTCGGCCTTCGGCAAGATACATCCGCGATGGAGAACGCCCTACGTCGCGATTTTGACGCAGGCGGGCATCTCAGGACTGGTGCTGGCGCTCTCACAATACAAAGCCGGCTGGCTGGAAGCCTACCAGATACTGGTGGATGCAGCCGTGATTCTGTACTTCATTCCATTTCTCTATATCTACGCTGCAGCGATCAAGCTGGCGTATCGCAAAGACCGCGCGGAAAACCCGCAGGCTGTACTGGTTCCCGGCGGCAAGCCCGGCATCTGGCTGGCTGGGCTGCTGGGATTCATCGCGACCCTGGGATCGATCGTCCTGGCCATGATTCCCCCAGGCGGGACCAACCGTCTGCTTTTTGAAGGCAAATTGATCGGAGCTACATCTGTCGCTATCGCAATCGGGCTGGCGCTGTATTGGCGAGGAGCGCGGTCGAAAGCGCTGCCAGCCCCGGTGGAGGGCCGCCGCGATCCTCAATAAGCCAATTGCTTCTGCGCCAAGTAAAACTTACACTCTAATCAGGGGAAATCCACCCCCATTCAAGTGACCCGGGAATCAGCATTCCCTTAGTGTTTTGAGTACTTTCGGGTTTCAGAGATCCATGAACAAAAGCATTTGGTACAACGAAGAAGCTGGTTCGCCGCATCTGAGGAAGATAGCGGCCCATTAAAGGGCAAATTGACACAAGTAAAAAGAGTCATCGCATCTGGGATGTCAGAGGCAGAAGCGATTGACAGAGCCAAAAACGGCGATGCGGAAGCCTTCGAGGGACTCTACGGGCTCCATAAGCGGCGTGTGTATTCCCTCTGCCTGCGCATGGTGGGGAACACTCCGGAAGCTGAGGACCTGACACAGGAAGCCTTCTTGCAACTGTATCGCAAGATTTCCACGTTCCGGGGCGAGTCGGCGTTTTCAACCTGGCTGCACCGGCTGGCCGTGAATGTCGTGCTGATGCATTTGCGCAAGAAGACCTTGCCGGAGATTTCGCTCGACGAGATGCTCGAGCCGCAGCAGGAAGACGCGCCGAAGAAAGACATCGGAGTTCCTGACAACGCGCTCACCGGGGCCATTGACCGGGTCAACCTGGAGCGGGCCATCGGCGACTTGCCGCCGGGCTACAGGATCATCTTCGTGCTGCACGATGTCGAGGGGTACGAGCATAACGAAATCGCGGAAATGATGGGCTGTTCGATCGGCAACAGCAAATCGCAGTTACACAAAGCGCGCATGAAGCTGCGGGAGCATTTGAAGATCAGCCGGGCCGAGAGGCCCGCCGGCCGGTAGGGGCCGTAAGAGGATGAAACACAAATGAACTGCCAAGAATTCCTGGAGGTCCTGCCCCACGTCATTGACGAGGGTGGAAATACCGAGGCCGAGACCCATGCTGCATCGTGCTCCTCGTGCGGTGAGATGGTGAACGACCTGCGGCATATTGCCGAACAGGCGCCGCTGCTACTGCCCATGCACGACCCCAATCCCCATGTGTGGAGCAGTATTCAGCAGTCCTTGATCAGCGAAGGGCTGATACGGGGGGGGCGAACGCCTAGACCGGCGGGTGTGATCGCAGTCCCGCAGCGGCCCCCAGCCTGGACCCGGATGGGTTCCATGATGGCTGCGGCCGCGGTGCTGCTGCTGGCGGCGGTGCTGTTCAACTACCGGCCCAAGCCTGGTGTTTCTTCCGCCAGTGCTGCGCAATCCCCAGATGAACAGCTCATCAGCCAGGTTTCCAGCAAGAACCCATCGGTGGGCAAGGCCTATGAGGAGAGCCTCAAGCAGGTGAATTCCTACATAGCCGACGCGGAAAAGGCGGTCAAGAGCGACAGCAACGATTCCGTGGCCAACGAGCAATTGATGGACGCCTATCAGCAAAAAGCCATGCTCTATGAAATGGCGACGGCCCGTTCACAGGAATAAGACGCAAGTTCAGGTTGCCGGTGGTCCGGTAATCAAAGCAAGACAAAGCAGGACATTGAGACATCCAGCACGCGCAAAGATGTTCCGGTCCTGGGGAGGCAGGAGAGATGACACAACTGACGAAAACCGCCTATGTGGCCGCTGTACTGGTTTTGGGCGCTCATCTGGCTGCGGCCAGCCCAACCCGGCAGTCGCGGTTGAACCTTGGTCAAGGCGCGGTCCTGACCATCGTCAGCAGTGGAGGATCGGTTTCTCTGCATCCTGGCGCCGAACAGCAGGTAATCGTCAATTCCACCACTCATTCCGAGCGGGTGGAAGCCGATGTTCACGCCACACCCGACGGAAAACGCGGTGAGGTAATCACGCATGTGCTTACCGCGCAGGGTCTCAGCGCCGACGAAATGCGCGTGGATTACGAGATCTTCGTGCCCGCCGGCATTTCCGTGATCATCAGCACCGCGACCGCCCCGATTACGGTCGCGGGTGTGAGCGGCGACATCTCCATCTCTTCCGACACCGGCCAGATCGTCGTTCGCCAGGTTTCCAAGTCGCACCTGCATGTTCGGGGCGTGGCCTCGGCCATCACACTTTCCGACGTGATCGGCACCCATGTCGACATCACCTCCACCACCGGCCCGGTACAGATGAGCCAAGTCTCCGGCCCCATGGTGGAAGTCCGCACCGCCAGCGGCAGAATCTCCTACAACGGAGACTTCTCGGAAGGCGGCCACTATAAGCTTTCCACTCATGACGCCCCCATCGATGTCTTCATGCCGGCCCTGGCCTCAGTGGATTTGACGGCCCTCTCCAGCAACGGTGCCGTAGACCAGCCCGACCTTCCCTTCGACAAAAAAGAACATACCAACGTGCCGCCATCTCCGGGACGTTCCTTTACAGGCACCTCTCATTCCGGTTCCTCTTCGGTTGAGCTACATTCGTACAGTGGTAGAATCCGCGTAAAGAAGCAATAACCGGCAGCGCGCGGTGGCGGCGGATTTTACCCAAGAAACCATGAGCGGACCATTCCCAACCCGGAGTGTTTTTCTCATCGGGTTCATGGGCGCAGGCAAGACCAGTGTGGGAAAAGAACTGGCGGCGCGTATCGGATGGCCGTTCTATGATCTCGATGAAGTCATCGAAGCCCGTGAACGATCCACGGTGGAAGCCATCTTTGCCGCGCGCGGTGAAGCAGAATTCCGGCGCGCGGAGAATGCCGCATTGCTGGAACTGCTAGGCCGTGAACTGGCCCGGGCCGATGCTATTGTGGCACTGGGTGGCGGGACTTTTACGCAGACGGAGAACCGCGAGGCCCTGCAACGGGCGGGCGCCATTACGGTCTTGCTCGATGCGCCACTGGAGGAGTTGGAACGCCGGTGCGGAGCTGCACTGGGCGCTCGTCCGCTGGCCCGCGACCGGACCGGATTTCAGCGGCTCTTTGCCGACCGCCAGGAAGCTTACCGGCAGGCGCGCTTCCGGGTCGATACCGCAAACCGGGAGATTCAGCAAGTGGCCGGCGAGATTGCGCAGCTTCTGGGACTACAGCATAACGTAGCTGCCAAAAGCAAAGGCAATTAGCCGTGAATTGACGCGCATGGGAGTTAAGGTCGCCGTTACTTCCGGAATCATTGCGGGCCGCGAAGATTCTAGATGGACCGTAATACGCGAGAAACAAGACATGCAGTTGGAGGTGAAGGGTGAAAAAAGCATTTCTCATGGTTGCATTGCTGGCCGTCATGGCGAGCACCGGGGCCAAGGGCCAGAGCAAGACGAAAGCTGCACCCCAAAAGGCCGCTCCGGGCCATACCGCTGATTCCGGCAGCTTTGGCATTTTTCTGGATGGAAAACGCATCGGCACAGAAACCTTTCGAATTGAGGAAGGCACCGATGTAAATATCGCGACTTCTGAAATCAAGGTGAACGATGGCACCACCAAGGCCGAGCAGAGCGCTGAAATGCGCGTGGGCGGCGACGGCGGCCTGCGCTACTACCGCTGGCGGTCCACCCTCCCGGCCAAAGAAGAAACCGTGGTGGAGGCCAAAGATGACCTGCTGATGGAACACATCACGCCCGCCGACCAGAAGAAGCTGGACCTGCCTCATATTCTTCCCACGTCCACTACCATTCTCGATGACAACTTCTTTTCCCATCGCGAGATTCTGGCGTGGCGCTACATGGCCACCAGTTGCAAGGTAGAGCAAGGCGCACGATCGTGCTGGCGCAGCGTCTACGGCGTCCTCGTCCCCCACCAGCATCTTGCCGTGAATGCGACCGTCGAGCTTGTGGGACGCAACGTCACCAAGATCAAGGGCATAGAACAGGAACTGAACCAGTTAAAAGTCGATACCGGTGGCGGACTGTGGCTGATCTGGATTGACGATAAAATGAAAGTACAAAAAATGGCCATTCCCACAGATAAAGTGGAGATCGTAAGGGACTGAGGGCCAAGATCGGGACATCCGGGCATCGGGAAATCGGAACGACGGTCTTAGTCTTACCGGTTGATCGCTTCAAGGTAGAAAGCGGGCCGCGACTTACATGCCGCCCGCATTCCTCAGTGGCAGTTACTTCTTGTCGTATTTCAGGGCTTCACGAAGCTGCTTGATGGCATTGTCAATGGCCTCAATGGCTTCGACGCGGTGCCCCCCGAAATCGTGGCTTGCGGTCTGCAGTTCCCGCCTGGATTCCTGCAGTTCACGGAGAGCCGCCTTGATGTGGGGGTGCTGCTCGTTGCCTTCACGGCGCTCCTCTCGCGCTTCTTTCTTCTTGCCTTCTTGTGGTGGTTGTGCCGGCAACATGGCTGGTGTCATTAAGCCAAAAACAATCGCTGCTGCTACAAGTCTTTTCGACATAGGAATATCCGTCCTCCTTGTATTGACGGTACCTCTACCAACCCTTGTGAGTAACAAATGTTGTGTTGGCCATAGTAGTGTACGCGGATTCCAGATGTCCTGAAAAGTGGATTGCGGCTGTTTTCTATACAACAAAACGTCTTTTCAGGCGATTTCCCTGACAGTGATTTCCCGATGCTTGCTTATCGAAGTTGTCATGGCCTAGACTGAGTCAACGATATAGATTCCGGTTTCCGGCCCAGCCAGTCCACGAGTTTTGCAAGCGATTATGCGTCCAGTCATTCAAGTCTCTTCAGTCCGCAAAACCTACGGCTCTACGGTAGCGGTTGACGAAGTATCGTTCGAAGTAAACGACGGTGAGATCTTTGGCTTAATCGGCCCCAACGGCGCAGGTAAGACGACCACAATGGAATGCATCGAGGGTCTGCGCAAACCCGACCGGGGCGCCATCTCGGTGCTGGGTCTTGATCCGTTCAAGGACGTGTACGAGTTGCAAGAACGGATCGGAGTGCAGCTCCAGCAGGCGCAGTTGCAGAAGCGGATCAAAGTGTGGGAGGCAGTAGACCTCTGGGCTTCGCTTTACCGGAAGAAGGCGATCGACGGCGAACGGTTGCTCGAACAGCTTGGCCTGACCGACAAACGCAATGCCTGGTTCATGACCCTCTCGGGTGGCCAGAAGCAACGGCTGTTCATTGCGCTGGCGCTGATCAACAATCCGGAGGTGGTGTTTCTCGACGAACTGACCACGGGGCTGGACCCGCAGTCGCGGCGCGCAATTTGGGAACTGGTGCGCGGCATGCGCGAGCGGGGAAAGACGGTTTTCCTGACCACTCATCTCATGGAGGAGGCTGAACGGCTATGCGATCGAGTGGCAATCATCGAGCACGGGCGCATCATTGACATCGACAGACCTGAGAACCTCGTGAAGCGGCACTGCCCGGAACGGACCATCGTCCTGGCCACGGACAACCGGACCGCTGAAGGGCAGTTTCGAGCGGTCCCGCAAGTCGAAACAGTTGTCTGCAGCGGCCAGCAGTTCACGATCCGGGGCCGGGGCGACGATCTGGTCTCCGCGGTGATTCATTGTCTCTCAGAGAACCGGATACAGGTCACGGAATTCCGTACGATTCTCCCGAACCTCGAAGACGTTTTTATCAAACTGACCGGCCATTCCATTCGCGACTAGGAAAAAATGATGCTGCGTGGACTGTGGAAACTGACTTGGATCGAGATCAAGGTATTCCTCCGGGAACCTCTGGGGGCGTTCGGGACGATCGTTGTCCCGGTCTTGGTGTTCATCGTAGCCGGTCGAATACTCGGCCGCGGACTTGCCCCGAACGCTCTCGCGGCCAGCAGTTTTATCAGCGCCGGACTACCCGTCCTCGCGTCGGTCATGATTGCAGTGAGCGCCGTGCTGTCGCTGGTCACGATCATCTCGATCTACCGCGAGGGCGGCATTCTTAAGCGGCTGCGCGCCACTCCGCTGCGCCCGCAGACAATCCTTACCGCCCAGGTGCTGACCAAGCTGCTGCTTACGGCGGCCACGCTGGCGTTGATGGTGCTGGCGGGCAAGCGGTATTACCCGATCGGCGTCCATGCTCCCGTGTTCGGGTTTACGATCGCCCTGCTGATCAGCACCTGGAGCATCCTCTCAATCGGGTTTCTCATCGCCAGCATCGTTCCCACGGCGCGCTTTGCGCAGCCGATCGGCGCTTTCATCCTGTACCCGATGATTGCTGTCTCAGGACTCTTCGCGCCGGTTGCATCGCTGCCGCCGGCCCTTCACGCAGTGGCGAGAGTTATGCCGCTGACCTACGCTGTGTCGCTTCTGGAAGGGATATGGAAGGGCGACGCCTGGTGGGCGCATGTGGGCGACGTAGCAGCACTGGCCGTAGTGTTTATGGTTTGTACGGCAATCTCGGCAAAGGTGTTTCGCTGGGAGTAGCAGAGTCGAGTAAAGACCTTATCTTTTGCGCCAAGGTGGTCAGAGGGAAGGGCTTCTGCAGGAACAATGAGTCGGCGCCAATTTTTTCCAATTGCACGGCCCGATTGGAATATCCTGACATCAGGATGACCTTGGCCCTTGGATGCGCCTGCTTTAAACGAATGGCGACTTCTGACCCGTGCATGCCGGGCATAACCAAATCTGTAAGCAGTACATGGATCGGCGCCTGGTATTTCAACATGAGATCAATGGCCTCACCGCCATTCCTGCTTTCCATGACTTTGTAGCCGATAGATTCAAGAAATTCTTTCGTGATGGAGCGCAATCCGTCCTCATCTTCCACCAGTAAGACCGTTTCCGATCCTTTCGATAGTTCTTCAGCAATCACTTCCGGGGTCAAGGCCACCCGTGACGGTTGCTCAACCCTGGGGAAATAGATCCTGAATGTTGTACCCTGACCGGGTTCAGACTCGACCGAAATGTAACCACCGACCTGTTTTACGATGCCGAAGACCGTCGCCAGTCCCAGTCCGGTGCCTTTGCCTGTCTCCTTGGTTGTGAAGAAGGGCTCAAAAATCCGGCCCTTGGTTTCCATGTCCATGCCAACGCCGCTGTCGCTCACGGCCAGCGTCACGTAATGGCCCGCCGGCGCCCCAGGATGAAGAGGCGCGTCGCTACCTTCCTGATCGGCGGTGGCGATTGCAATCACCAGCTTGCCGCCCTGGGGCATAGCATCGCGGGCATTGACGGCGAGATTCATGACAATTTGCTCCGCCTGGCCGGCATCAATCGTGATGAAGACTGGGCCCTCGGTAGTAACCAGGGCCATTTCCACGTCCTCGCCAATGAGATGAGGAAGGAATTTGACAAACTCCCTCAGCAGCAGATTGAGGTCGAGTACCCTCGGTTGAAAGACCTGCTTCCGGCTGAAGGTCAAGAGTTGCCGGGTCACCAAAGACGCCTTGGTGACCGCCGCAATGATCTGGTCAGCGTATTGACGCACCCGTGCAGGATCTGACTCATTGCGCCGCGTCAGTTCCGCGCAGCTATTGACGACCATCAGGAGGTTATTGAAATCATGGGCCACGCCTCCGGCGAGCTGCCCTACAGCTTCCATCTTCTGCGCCTGGCGAAGTTGCTGCTCCAGCGAACGCTGCTCGGTGATGTCTTCGGCAACGGCTTCGTGAATGGCCGTGACTCCCTGCGCATCCCGAATGGACCGGCCCGCGACCCGCACGGTCACATGTGTGCCATTTTTCCGCTTCCATAGCAATTCCGTGCCAATGTAGAAATCCTGTTCTGCCGTCTGCTCAAGGACTTTCCTCCGTTCGCCGGCCTTTATGTAGACGTCCCGCGAAAGGCTTAACTGCAGGACTTCCTCCGCCGAGGCGTAGCCCAGCATGGTCACGAGCGCAGGGTTGACCGCAAGAAAGCGGTCCTCAACCACGCTGGACCGATAAATGCCGACCGGAGCGTGGTCTACAAGAGAGCGGAACTCTGTTTCCGATCGCCGCAAGGCTTGGGCAGCTTCCTTGCGCTGAATTGCCTGTGCGACGGCATTGGGCAAACGGGTCAGCCTGTCTTTCAGGATGTAGTCAGACATACCCTGCTTCATGCACTCGGCCGCCAGTTCCTCTCCGAGCGATCCGGTCACCAGGATAAAAGGAATATCCATGTGCATGGACTGAAGAAGCTGGAACGCAGCCAATCCCGTCCAACCCGGCATCCCGTAGTCGGCAAGAACAATATCGTACGC